>Ga0123333_10003227_pt1 | contig 15977 bp, 14 predicted proteins | sample BioC12SIPDNA_3_FD_89957 | JGI IMG/M metagenome (GOLD analysis project Ga0123333, IMG submission 89957) | Anaerobic biogas reactor microbial communites from Washington, USA - Biogas_R2_B C12 SIP DNA | ecosystem: Engineered > Bioreactor > Anaerobic > Unclassified | place: Washington, USA... | reverse complement strand
TGCCCACCTCGGCCAGGGTGTTGGCACGCCGCTCCGTATCCTTGTAGAAAGAGTTGCCGCCATCGATGATCAGGTCTCCCCTGTCAATGAGCGGCACGAGTTGCTGGATCACGTCATCCACGGCCTTGCCAGCCTGAACCATCAACATGATCTTGCGAGGGCTCGCTAGAGACTGGACGAGTTCTTCCAGGGTGTAGCAACCCTTGATGCGTTTGCCGCGAGCTTCGGCCGAAAGGAACTCCCGCGTGCGCTCGGCCGTGCGGTTGTACACGGCGATAGGGAAGCCGTTTCGCTCCATGTTCAACACCAGGTTCTGGCCCATGACGGCCAGTCCGACGAGTCCTACCGTGTACTCACCCATTTACTTCCTCCTGGTCTATCGATCTGCTGGAATGCTCGCCCGCCACCCGGTACAGGACTTCGCCGGCGCGGGGAACGAGCAGTATGCCCTCATCCTCCCGGTCGCTCCACTCGGACAAGCTCAGCGCGTTCGGATCCAGGTATCCCAGGTTGACCCGCTCGCACCGCTCCGGTGGGATGCGTGTCGCCAGGATCACATCGACTCGCGGTTTCTCCAATCCACCGGCGTATGTCCCCGCTCCCTTTACGAGCATGGCATGCGCCATCACAGCCCTTGGTACATGGGAGAAGCGTTCGCTGTGCGCCAGGTAGTAATCGCGAACATGATACCCGATCTGATCCAGGATGGCGCCATGGGTGTAGGATATCTCGTCAATGTGAGGCGCATGGATGATGACCCGGCCACCATCCGCGACGGCGGGCTCTACCTTGTACATCCCCTTTGCAGCCGTCCACAGGTCATCGTAGAGGGCTGGCATCACCGAAATGACCGTGTGGTAGGGTCGCTGAACCCATCGGATGTTGACGCGTTCAGAGAGCTCAGCCGCGGTGCCTTGTGAGAGAATGGGTGGCCCGTGGAACAGCCCCGCCAGCGCGTCGTGTTCGGCGACAACCATGCTAAAGCAGGAGACTTCGCAGGGCAACAGGGCCGCTGCGCGATCGATCAGCGCACGCACCGGTGTATCCTGTCGTCCGATCGTCCAGAGGTTGGTGAGGAGCGCGCCGAGCCAGTGGCTCAGGTCGATCACGTCGGGACCGCTGATGCCCGGGAACAGATACTTGTGCCCGCCCGAAAAGCCCATGATCTCATGCGGAAAGACCGGGCCACAGATGAGGATGTGATCATAGTTCTGAACGAGGGCGTTGATCTCGACACAGAGCTCCTCGCGCAGCCGGCCACCGGAGATCTCTGCGATCTCGTCGGCCGATAGGATGCCAAGCCGGGCCAGGCCCGAGAGATAGTCGTGATTGTAGATGCGGATTCCCTCATACCGCGTAACGCGCTCTTCAGCCGTGATGCCCAGGTGCCGATACAGGCGAGGCGCTTCCATAGGGGCGTGGGTGCCCAGCGCAATCAACACATCCATCTGGGCTGCAGTGACCATGAGGAGATCGGCCAGCGTTCGAAAGCAGAGCGCGATTGGCCCGCTCCGCGTGCCATCGGGAAGGATCAGCAGCACGCGTCTGCCCCGGAGGTTGGCCTGGTCCACTCCTTGAGAGAGGATGGCCTGAATCTCTTCGGTGGAGAGCCGCCGATCCGTGTATCCTCTACCTACCAGCATGAATGCTCCTGTCTATTGCCGTTGCGTCCCCCTGGTAGTCAGTCCCCCTGGTGGTCCGCAGCCGGGCGAACAGGCCTTTTGGCCTGGCCGCCTTCCTACGTGTCGTTCCGCCCCGGCCGCGCATAGGGGGTCAGGTGCCGTGCCAGGTGGTCCTCAAGCGCGCGATAGTATGCCTCCTCATGGGCACGCAGCAGAGCGACCATCCGGTCGCGAAAGACGGCGCGGCCAAAACCGTCACGTGCACACAGAACCCGGCCAAAGGCAACATGCAGCACCTGGCGAGCGTGCAGATCGTCGAACAGAGGGATCAGTTGCTCATCGGAGAGAGACTCGGGATCGGGCACGCGGCTCAGCTCTCCAGAGACGTGGTACGAGCGCCGCTCTTCCTCGTACGCGGAGATCGAAAAGGAGAGTATCTCGCGAAAGAGGCTCGGATCCACGCTTGCCAGCGTCCGAAGCGCCTCCAGGTAGCTGGTGCCTGCGGTCTTGAGGTGTACTAGCTCGCCTCCAAGGCGAGCCGTGATCGGGTAGATACGGAATTTGTCCGATCCCGAGTGCAGGCTGAGTTTGTACGGCCCGAGGGCCCTTGAGATCGCGACATGCCAACCCCAGTCGCGCTCAAACGCCGTCAGATCGCCGATATAGTCCACGCCCTTCTCAAAGCGTCCGACATAGCGCGGCGCCAGGCTGACCCATTCCACGCCAAGGCGACTCAACTCGCGGGCGATATACCAGTGCTCCACAGGGCGCGTGGGGGTGTCCGTCTCGTCAACGGACACCTCGACTTCCCAGGGGCGCCCCCCGATGGCCGCGCGAAGATGTTCGTAGAGGTCGCGCAGGTGCGCGAGCGCCACTCCGTACTTGGCGGCAGCCCGAAGCACATCGAGCTCTGACATGACCAGCAAATGCCCTCCGCCCAGCTCCCAGCTTTCGCCCGCATAGCGGGCCATGTTCTGCTCCGGTGAGGTGGCGAGCCGCGCCCAGGGGAGTGCCGCGTAACGCTTCCGCAGACCGGCGATATCCGCGCCCTCTGCCCCGTTGTCGACATGATCACGGGGGTCGAAGGTGTACATGACATAGCCGGCACTCACACATTGGTCGATGTCCTGAGTGGTTTTCAAGTGATCGGCGTCCGCGCCGTATCCCGAGCGCCACCCCTCCTGCATGACTCCCCACATCGCGTCATCCAGGACCTGCTCCGGTGTGCGCTCCGTGCGCTCCATCTCGCGAATCGACTGCTGGGCGAACACCGGCATGATTCCGGGCACCCTTCGCACAGCCCTCACGTGCCCCGGAGTTGCGAGTCCGAGCCTATCGCCCAGGCCAGCGCCCGTGCGCGTGCCCAGGCGCACGGGTGAGCAGAACGGGAGCAGTTCGCGAATCCGCACCGCGCTGGCGTGATCCGTCGGACCCTGGCCGAGCCAGGCGGCTCTGCCACGCCAATGCACCGGTCGCATGGCCAACGGCAGGCCAAGAGGTTCGCTATCTGCATTCAGGAGGCAGAGCAGCGGCCCCGCTGGCCCTCGCGCGAGAAACGGCAGGGCATCACCAATCTGGTTAAGAGAAGCCGAATAGACTGCACTCTGTATCAATACAGAGAGGTCGGCGGCGGTCGCAGCGCGCACATTTTCGGGCACAGGTAAGGTATCCATCTGGTCTTTCTAGCCGATCTGCCCTGGCTCAACGGTGACTGGCCGCAGCGTACATACCACGGAGCCGGCTGTCAACGAGTCTTGGCAGGCCGCGCGGCACAACCAGCCTCTTGATCCCCGTCACAGCCGATTGCCAGGGGCACCGGGCGCAATGTGCCCCCGTCAGCAGAATGCAAAGAGATGCCCCACAGTTCTCTTAGCTGCAGCCGGTTCACTCCCTGGGGCTGGCCCCCGGATGCCCGGCCCCTCAGATGTCCGCAACGCCCCCATCGGGCCAGAAGGAGCTCTGGTAGTCGCGCGGCTCGTAGGCGAGCTCGGCGATCGCCTCCTCGTCCAGCTCAACGCCCAGGCCGGGAGCCTCCGGGATCGCGACATATCCGCCGTCAATTTGCAGGGGCTCGCGGATGACCCGATCCCGCCAGGGCTGGTTCTCCGCGTATTCCAGGATCGTAAAGCCCGGCAGGCAAGCAGCCAACTGCAACGATGCGGCGGTCGCCACCGGGCCGTTCGGGTTGTGTGGAGCCGTGCGCACATAGTACGTCTCTGCCATGGCGGCGATCTTGAGCGTCTCCAAGATGCCTCCATCGTGGCATACGTCCGGCTGAACAACGTCCACGTACTGCCTCTCGAGCAACTCCCGGAATCCCCACTTGGTGAACAGGCGCTCACCTGTGGCCAGCGGCACGCCGGTCTGCGACGCCGCTACTCGCTGCAGGGCATCGATGTTCTCTGGCGGAACCGGCTCCTCGAGAAACATCAGGTCCCAGACGGAAAGGACGGTCATCAGGCGGGTAGCCTGGCCCGGCGTAAGCCTGCCGTGGGCATCCATCATGACAAGGACTTCAGATCCCACAGCGGCCCTCAGGGCTCCCAGGCGGGCATCGATATCATCCAGCCATTGCCGCTCCGTCGCATAGTTCTCCGGGCCGGGACAGCCGATCTTGAGCGCTTTCCAACCGGCGCCCACCAGGTCCGAAGCGCGCAGGGCCAGTTCCTCCGAGTTTTTCCCGTTGCAGTGCGTATAGAGCTGGATGCGATCGCGACAGGCGCCTCCCAGCAGGCGGTACACCGGCACCCCCAGATCCTTTCCGGCGATGTCCCAGAGGGCCTGTTCGATACCGCTCAGTGCGCTGTTGAGCACGATGCCGCCACGCCAAAAGCCATGCCGGTACAGGATCTGCCAGTTGTGCTCAATCCGGCGCGGATCCAGGCCGATCAACTGGCGCGCAAGATCCTGCACGGCGGAGCATACAGCCTGTTCCTTGCCCTCCACGCTGGCCTCGCCGACACCGGTGAGGCCAGCATCGGTGTGCACGCGGACAAAGACCCAGGTCTGACGGCCGCCAAAGGCCATCAACGTATCGACGGACGTGATCTTCATCTGGGATCCTCCTCTCGACCCTGGAGTATTTCTAGCGCTCCGGTTGCGCCGCGTCAAGGCGGGGAGCGCTCAGCCCTCCCCCAGCGCGGTTGTCTCCCATACCGGGTTACCCTATAATCCTGTGGATTCGGAAAAGGAGCACCAGCGGATATGTCCAACTCGCCGGCCATCGATTACGACTATCTACAGGATTGCCTGTGCGCCCTTCTACAGGTGCCGAGCCCGACGGGATATCATCTCGAGGTCATGGATTGGCTGGTTAGCCAGATCCAGGGACTGCACGTTCCTGGGCTCGAGCTGAGCCGGACGAACAAGGGGGCACTGCTGGTTACAGTGCCCGGACAGCATAGTGGTTGCCCGAGGGCTCTCTCAGGTCACGTTGACACGTTGGGAGCGATGGTGCGAGAGGTCAAGAGCAACGGCCGGCTCCTGCTGACCCAACTGGGGGGCTATGCCTGGAATGCCATCGAGAACGAGAATGTGACCGTGCTTTCGACGCGTCTCCGCGTGCGCTTGCGTGGAACCGTCCAGACGATCCATCCCAGCGTGCATACCAGCTCAGAGGCAGAGGATGGCAAGCGTGTGGAGGACGCCATGGAGGTGCGCCTCGACGCCAGGACCTCAAGCGCGCTAGAGACACGTGCTCTGGGGATCGAAGTGGGAGACTTTGTCTTTCTGGATCCGCGTCTTGAGGTGACCGATACCGGTTATGTAAAGAGTCGTCATCTCGACGATAAGGCCGGTGTGGCTGTGATGCTGGCCGTGCTGCAGTCCCTGGCGACGGCTGCGCTGCGCCCGGCCGTACGCACGAGCTTTTTCTTCAGCAACTACGAGGAAGTCGGACATGGGGCCTCCGCCGGAATGCCGCGCGATCTGGAGGAACTGCTCGTGATCGATATGGCGGCTGGCACGACGGGCGAGCATCAGAACTCGGACGAATACTCTGTGGGCATCTGCGCCAAGGATTCATCCGGTCCGTACGATCTCGCCATGCGCCTCGCTCTAGCGGAGTTGGCCGTGAGCGAACGGATTCCGTACCGCATCGATACCTATCCGCACTATGGTTCTGACGGCAGCGCACTGCTGCGAGCCGGTGCGGATGTGCGTGTAGGCCTGATCGGCCCTGGCGTGGACGCGAGCCACGCCTACGAGCGAACTCACCGAGACAGTCTGTTGGCGACGGCCCGGCTGGCGTTGGCCTATTCATTGAGCGCTCCTGCGGCGCGTTAAGAAAGGTAACGATAGAGTTGACCACCAAAATCGCCTACTTTGACTGCTTCTCGGGAGCCGCCGGGAACATGCTCCTGGGAGCCCTGCTGGATGCCGGCTATTCGCTGGAGTCTCTCCGAGCCGGACTCGCGACTCTGGGCATCGACGGTTACGATCTGGTGCAGCGCTCGGTTCAGCAGCACGGCATCACCGGTACGCTATTTGACGTCATCGATCGGGCTGGAGAGCGCCCCGTCCGGAATCTGCCCCTCATTCGGAGCATACTGGAGCATGCCAAGCTCCCGGATGGCGTCGCTCAGAAGAGCCTTCAAGTGTTCACTCGCCTGGGCGAGGCCGAGGCGCGCATCCACGGGATGGGTCTGGATGAGGTCCATTTTCACGAAGTGGGCGCCATCGATACCCTTGTGGACATCGTCGGCTTTTGCCTGGCACTGGACGAGATGGGCATTGAGGAGCTTTACGCTTCGCCGCTCCCGCTTGGCAGCGGAACCGTTCGCACCGAGCACGGGTTGCTGCCCGTTCCGGCTCCCGCGACGCTGGCGCTCATCGCAGAGGTAGGCGTGCCGACGGTTCCACTGGACTCTGGTTCGGAGATGGTTACCCCAACCGGGGCCGCCCTGCTGACCACTCTCGCAACCTTTGAGAGGCCAGCGATGCGGATCCAGTCCGTCGGGTATGGGTTTGGGAGCAAGGAATTCCCGTGGGCGAACATGGTTCGCGTTTGGGTTGGTGAGGCTTCGCCAGCCAGCGGGCGCCGTGTGCCACAGGCGATGCAGCACACTGATCACACTGGCCCGCATGATCATGCCCACCCTCACGTTCACCCTCACGCACATCCTCATGAGCATCCTCATGAGCATCCTCATGAGCACCCGCATGGGCATGATCATCCGCACGCCACAGGCCACGAGCATCCGCATAGCCATGCACACGAGGACGAGTCGGGGACGGGTGAAGGCTCTGTCGGCAAGCACATCTAGCCCTCGCCTGCAGGGCACTGGAGCAAGCCGCGATGCGCATCGTCGCGCTAGAGCCGTACTACACGGGGTCACACCGCGATTGGCTGGACGGGTACGTCCGCGAAAGCGCCCATGAGGTCGTCGCGCTGACTCTGCCCGGCCAGTTCTGGAAGTGGCGGATGCATGGGGGCGCGGTGACGCTCGCCCGCCGTTTGAGGGAGGCGCGCGAGCGCCCCGATCTGCTGCTCGCCACCGACATGCTCGATCTCTCGACCTTCCTGGCCCTCACGCGCGACCGGACACACGCGCTCCCTGTGGCGCTGTATATGCACGAGAACCAGCTGACCTACCCGCTGCGCCCGGGAGAGAAGCGGGATCTGCACTATGGCTTTATCAACTACGCCTCCATGCTCTGCGCAGACGCGATCCTCTTCAACTCTGCCTATCATCTCGAATCCTGGTTTGAGGAACTGCCGCGTCTGCTCAAGCACTACCCCGACTACACAGAGATGGAGACCGTTCAAGCGCTGAGGGAGCGATCCCGGGTGTTTCCCGTGGGCATGGATCTACGCTGGCTGGACCGGTGTCGCCCAGAGCAACGGCGCCAGGGGCCCCTGCTGATCCTCTGGAACCACCGCTGGGAGTATGACAAGGCTCCGGAGATGTTCACAAGAGCGCTCTATGCTCTCGCAGATCGCGACGTAAGCTTTGAGGTGGCACTTCTTGGCGAGCACTTTGTCTCAGAGCCCGCCGTGTTTGCGGAGGCACGCGAGCGGCTGGGGCACCGCATCGTGCAGTACGGGTATACGCCCTCTCGTGAAGACTATGCGCGATGGCTTTGGGATGCGGATGTGGTGGTCAGCACGGCGCGGCACGAGTTCTTTGGCGTCGCCGTAGCCGAGGCCCTATATTGCGGCTGCTTCCCGATTCTGCCCAACCGTCTCACCTATCCGCAGTTCATCCCAGAGCCGGACCGTGGCCTTTGCCTGTACCGAACGCTGGCCGAACTGGCAGATCGGCTCGCCTGGGCGGCCCAGAACCTCGAGTTGGTGCGTGCTCGCAGCTGGCGTTCATCCGTAAGCGTGTATGACTGGGGGGCGCTGGCTCCCTCTCTGGATACCACGCTCGCGGCGCTGGCGCCGGCCACAGGCGACGTCACCGCCTAGTCTGCGAACAGCAAAACGCCAAAACGCGCCGGGGTGTGAAAGTCGATCAGGCCCGGTGCAGACCAGGCGGAGTACTCATCGCCGCTCGGGCTGCGATCGATCCGGTACAGGTTGATCCGCCACTGGTCGCCGGGCTGTGGGGGCAGGTGCGGGGCCATCTCGAGATCCACCATGGGGAGCGCGATCTCCACAGTCCAACTTCTGTCTGCCGTGCCCCGTTGCCAGGGATCGCCGTCTACCGCGACGGCCGTGCAAAGCCCGGCAGAGTCCCAGTCACGCAGCCCTCGCCGGCGGCCGTCACGGCAGAGCATAAAGAGATCCAGTACCGCATTAAGAGGGCTGACCTCGATCTCCACATAGGCCGTGCCGCAGCATGCCGCGTCCACAAAGACCTCGACGACCTCCTGCTCGTAGATGTCCTGATCGCGCTCCTCGGTCACTCCCCAGATGTCTTCGTCTTGGCACTCAAAGCCAACGTACAGAAAGGCGTCATCCCATAGGAGGCGCACCATGGTCGCCTGCCGCGTACGCTCTCCACTATCGGCCGTCAGCAGCGAAACGGGCTCTGCCTGCACCCAGGCGCGCTCATCGAGACGGCCGTCGATGCGAATCGGGCTCTGTGCCCTGTGGCAAGTGTATGCAGGCAATGGCCCCATGTGGCTCCCTTCTTCCCTGTTGCCTGGCCAGATCATACCCGTCAGGAGAGTCGCTGCAAGGGTTGACGGGTTGCGGAGTTCTGGCGTAGTGTGGTCCGGAAAGCGGTGCGACGTGCGGCCTGCCATTTCTAGAGGGCGCGCCCGCTGGCCGAGGCGCAGGGAATGATTGCAGATACCAGGTTAGCCCGTTCAAGAAGATATCCGAGGAGCATAGTGAAGATCGTCGAGGCAGAGATCTACGATGCCAGCCCGGCAGGGAATGCCCAGGGGCTGAGCCTGGTTCTGCTGCGCCTCCGAACAGACAACGGCATCGATGGCCTGGGCGAGGTGGCGCTGGCCTACGGTACGGGCAGTGCCGCCGGATCGGCGATGCTGCGCCAACTGGTGGAGAGATACATCATCGGTGCGGACCCTACCCGCATTGAGCAACTCTGGCAGCGCATGCTGCGCGAGACTTTCTGGGGCCTGGGCGGTGGGCCGGTCGTGTATGGCGGGATGAGCGCGATCGATGTGGCTCTGTGGGATATCAAGGGCAAGATGCTCGGCGTGCCGGTGTACGAGTTGCTGGGGGGCAAGGTTCGGGACCGTGTAAGGCTGTATGCGAATGGCTGGTCGAACCTTGCAGGGCCCGATGGCCGCCCGCAGATCTGCACACCGCAGGAGTACGCCCAGGGTGTTCGACGTGTGCTCGATGATGGCTATGGTGCCCTCAAGTTCGATCCCTTTTACATCAGCGCGGATCGCAGGCGCTGGACGCCATCGCCGGTGCTGGACAAGGTGGCCATGGATCTGGCCGAGGCCAGGGTTCAGGCCGTGCGTGAAGCGGCTGGCCCAGATGTCGAGATCTGCATCGAGGTACATGGTGTGCTCGGAGTCACTTCCGCGATCGAGATGGGCCGTCGTCTGGTGCCTTACCGGCCCATGTTCTACGAAGAGCCCGTGCATGCTCTGAATGTGGATGCCATGCTCAAGGTCGCGCGTAACGTGCCGATAGCCATCGCCGCCGGCGAGCGGCTCTACACGCGGTTTGGGTTCCGCCAGTATGTCGAGAGACAGGCGCTGGATATCGTTCAGCCCGATATCAGCCTGGCCGGCGGCCTGACGGAAGCGAAAAAGATCTCTGACTATGCAGACGTGTATGGCATACACGTGCAGCCGCACCTGTGTGCCGGGCCGGTTCATACGGCGGCCTGCATCCAGCTGGATGCGTGTATCCCCAACTTTATCATCCAGGAGTGGCGACCCTATGCCGGTGATTTGTTGCTCGATCTCGTGAACGAGCCGCTCGACGGGCGGGCTGAGGGCGGCTATGTGGCCGTTCCCGATACACCCGGTCTGGGAGTCACGTTGAACGAGGCCGCAGCCTCGGAGCACCCCTGTGTGCGTATCGGCGTGCGCGACGTCTAGCTGTGGGAGCTGCTGCCAGCCCAACCAGAGCAGGCAGCTGGTCGAACGGCCTTTGTGGGTGCACGGGTCAGAGGGAGGATGAGATGAAGATCACCGCTGTAGACATCTATGATGTGGCCATGGGGTTTGGATGGAACCCAATCCTGCTGCGCGTCCTCACGGATGAGGGCATCGAAGGCGTCGGCGAGGTTTCCCTCGCCTACGGCGCGGGCAGCCTAGCAGCCGTGGGCATGCTCAGGCAACTGGCGGAGCGATATCTGCTCGGCGCAGATCCCATGCGGATCGAAGACATGTGGAACCGCCTGTTCCGGGGCACCTTCTGGGGCCAGGGCGGTGGCCCGGTGCTCTATGGGGCGATGAGCGGCATAGATGCCGCGCTCTGGGACATAAAGGGCAAGGCATACGGCGTACCGGTCTATGAGCTCATGGGCGGCAAGGTAAACGACAAGCTGCGCGTGTACGCCAACGGTTGGTACGTGACCATGACCTCTCGAGAGCGGAGGACCTGTGATGCCCCCGAGGAGTACGCTCAGGAGGCACTACGGGTCGTGGGCGATGGATTCACGGCCCTCAAGTTCGATCCCTTCATGTGCCTGGATGGGAGCAGCTCGCGGCTGCCCGACCGCGTGCTTCCCAAGCACGTCGCAGATCTGGCCTACGCGCGGGTCGCGGCGGTCCGCGAGGCCGTGGGGCCGGACATCGACATCCTCATCGAGGTGCACGGCAACCTGGGGACGACCGCCGCCATAGAGATGGGCCGGCGCTTTGAGGATCTCAAGCCCTACTTTTACGAAGAGCCGGTGGACGCGATGAACGTGGACGCGATGCTCAAGGTGTCGCAGAACGTGCGCATCCCGATCGCGGCCGGGGAGCGACTGTACACCCGCTACGGCTTTCGGCAGTACATCGAGAAGCAGGTGCTGGACATACTCCAGCCCGATATGGGCCTGGCCGGCGGGCTGACCGAGGTCAAAAAGATCGCGTCATACGCCGAGACGTACGACATGCACATGCAGCCGCACAACTGCGCCGGGCCGGTGTCCACGGCCATGGCTGTCCAGCTTGACACGTGTATCACGAACTTTGTCATTCAGGAGTGGTTCCCGTACCAGGATAGCCTGCTCTACAACCTCGTCGAGGACGCCCTGGAGCCAAAGGCACGCGATGGCTACTTTGTTCCGCCGACCACCCCAGGCCTGGGGGTCACTCTCAATCAAGAGAGCGTATCTCGCTACATGGCTGTCCACGTCTCCTAGCGGGCGCAACAAGAGAGGCCACCGGAGAACTGGCGGCCTCTCTTTGCCTTTGACTGCGAGAGTGCTAATCAGAGTCCAGTTCCTGCATATCCCCCGTCACGGTGAACACAGCGCGCTCGCATATGTTGGTGACGCGGTCCGCCGAGCGCTCCAGGTTGTGCGCAGCCCAGGTGAGGAAATTCGCCAACTCCATCTTGGCGGGGTTGCGGATGGTCATCTCGGTCAGCATCTGATTGGCTTCGTTGAACAGGGCATCTACCTGATCGTCCTCCAGCGGGATGGCGCGGGCCGTCTCCACATCGTGTCTCAGGAACGCCTCCAGTGCCCGTCTGAGCATATCCTGGGCGAGATCCGCCATGGCCGGGATCTGTGGCACGTCAGGCACGTCCGTCTCATTCTCCATAAGGCAGGTGATCTTGGCGATGCCTTTGGCATAGTCCGCAATGCGCTCCAGGTCGCTGGCAATCTCGAGAATGGCGGCCAGCGTCCTCAGATCGGTGGCCATCGGCTGTTGACGGGCAATCAGGACGAGCACATCGGACTCGAGAGCATACTGGCGCGCGTCGATGGCGCTATCGGCCTCCATCAGTCTGTGCGCGGCGGCCAGATCGCGTCTCCAGAGAATGTCCGCAGACTCGGTGAGCGCCCGGGAGACCACGCTGCCCAATAGCACCAGTTCATCTTGCAGCGCCTGCAGTTCGCGGTCGAGAGTTGTGCGTGTCACTTTGTTCGTGTCCTCTCAGAATCTGTAGATCTTGAACACGCCGTCGGGGCTCTCGGCCATCCGTGCGACGACCTCCACGTGAGGGGCCAGAGTAGAGTTCTTGAGCTTGCGCTGGAGGAGCTCATCGACCTGGAAGATGCCTGCCGAACTGCTCAGGTCGATTGCGATCCGCACGGGCCTTTCATCTCCTCGTTCGATATGGACCGCCTCGATGGCCATTGCGGATACGGCATGGATGTTCACCGAGCCCGCCTCGAAAGGTATGCGCGACCGCCCCTGGCTCATGTCCAGCGCATCGGCGACCTTGACCACACCGGCCTCCAGAGTCAGGCAGCTCACGACCCAGTTGTGTGCGATGATGGCGTGAAGGACCTCGCTCACCATCGTCGTCAGCGCGGGCTCCTCATACAGCCTGGCCAGCAACTGGCGAGCCTTTGGGTAGGCGATCACCAGGCTGTGGTGCTCATGGTCTTCACGATGTATCGCGATGCCCACGTCATGGAGACTGGCGGCCAGCACAACGATCACCTCGGCATCGTCGATGGTCATGCCATAGTCCGACACGATGTTCGGTGTGACCTTGGCCTCCAGCAGCAAGCGCAAAAGGCGCAGCGCCGCGTTGGCAACGATGCGGATATGCACCTCGCCGTGGTCGTTCATGTGGGAGCGATCCACAGCGTTCATGTTGGCGCAGACGTACAACTGGGCCAACTCCGCGTCACCATTGATCGCTTCGACGATCTGCCGAAGCTTGTCGTTATGTCTTGTCGGGACGTTCAGGTTCATGCCCCCACCGGCCTAGAAAGCCTAGAATCCGATCACGGATCTGGTCACGTGTGCGTCGAAAGACGGCAAACTGCTCCTCCTCGGATCCTCCGAAGGAGGCGGGATCCGGCAGGCCGATGTGCTCAATGTGAGCCTCCGGCCCCAGCCACACAGGGCACGTCTTGCGGGCATTGTCGCACACCGTGATGACGATGTCAAAGCGCTGGCCGGCAAAGGTGCGGACGTGCTTGGGCACGTTACCCGAGATGTCGATCCCCTCCTCCCTCAACACCTGCACGGCCATGGGATGCACCGCGGCAGCCGGGACTGTGCCTGCCGACCAAGCCGTCCATTGCCCGGCGAGATCGTGGTTGACAAGGGCCTCCGCCATCTGGCTGCGCGCGGAGTTACCGGTGCAGAGGATTAACACTCTTCTGGGACTCATCCGAACCTCCCCGTGATATAGTCTTCCGTCCGTTTGTCTCGCGGCCGGGTAAAGATCTCGTCGGTAGGGCCCTGCTCGACAAGCCTGCCCGCGCGATCGTCATCCATCATGAGAAAAGCGGTCCGATCAGACACGCGGGCAGCCTGCTGCATGTTATGCGTGACGATGACGATCGTATAGTTGCGGACCAGGTTTCGCATGAGTTCCTCAATGCGCAACGTCGCGATCGGATCCAGTGCAGAGGCCGGTTCATCCATCAGCAGGATCTCGGGCTCGACGGCCAGAGCCCGCGCGATACAGAGCCGCTGTTGCTGGCCTCCGGAGAGGGCGGCGCCGGGTTGGAACAGCTTGTCCTTCACCTCATCCCACAGAGCAGCCTGCTGAAGCGCGCGTTCCACCTTCTCGTCCAGGGTGGGCACCCTGCCCCACTGATTCAGGCGAAGCCCCGCCGCCACGTTGTCATAGATGGACATGGTCGGGAACGGGTTCGGCTTCTGAAACACCATGCCCACTCTGCGGCGCACCTGTACCGGGTCGATCCGGGCGGCGTAGATGTCTTCGCTGCCCAATCGTACCGATCCCTTTGCCCAGGCGCCGGTTACCTCCTCGTGCATGCGGTTCAGGCAGCGCAGGAAGGTGGACTTGCCCGATCCGCTCGGCCCGATGATGGCTGTGATCGTACGGGCAGGAATGGTGTGCGTTATGTCGTCTACGGCGGTGAAGCGACCAAAGCCGGCCGCGAGGCGCTCGACGTGCATGCTGTGCATGGATAGCGTAGAGGTAGCCTCGGCGCTCGCCGGAGCTGCCGGAGCTTGGGCGCCCGCGGCGCGCACCAGCGTGGCGGCGCTGTCGGATCTGCCCAGACCGAGTGTGGACGTGGTAACGAGGGGGCGCTCTGCCGTAGTCATGCTTTTCTCCATCTCATGGTACTGAACTAGGCGAATCGCCGCGATCTTCTCGCGAGGATGCTGGTGATCAGCATCATCGCGGTGAGGATCAGCGCGGTGCCCCAGGCCTTGCTCTGCCAGTCGCTGTAGGGCGAAATGGCATAGGTGAACAATGTGTGAGGAAGCGTCGCGATCGGGGCGTCGATGCGCGCGCTCCAGTACGGGTTTCCGAAGGCGGTAAAGAGCAGCGGCGCCGTCTCACCGGCGACGCGAGCCACAGCCAGCAGGATGCCCGTGGTTACGCCGGCCCTGGCCCCGGGCAGGACAACGCTGACGATGGTGCGCCAGCGCGTGATCCCGAGGGCCAGGGCCGCCTCACGCTGGGTGTCGGGTACCATGCGCAGCATCTCATCGGTCGTTCGGATGATCGATGGGAGCATCATGATGCTCAGCGCCACACCGCCAGATAGCGCGGAAAAGTGTCCCTGTCGCGAGACGATCAGGTTGTAGACAAAGATGCCGATCACGATGGATGGCACCCCGGACAATACGTCGGCCAGATAGCGGACGAGGTCGTCGAAACGATTGCCTCCGAACTCGCTCAGGTAGATGCCGGCTCCGAGGCCGACCGGGATCGCCAGAAGCGCAGCGACTCCAATCACAATCAGCGAGCCAACCAGGGCGTTGGCGACTCCTCCTCCAGGGACCCCGACTGGCGTGGGCAACTGGGTCAGTAGGTCGACGTTGAGCGCGCCTGCCCCCCGAATGGCCACAAAGGCGAGGACGGCCAACAGCGCAGAGACGGCTATAGCCGCGGACAGCGCCGTGAGTGTGACCATGATCCGGCTGGCCAGCTTTCTCCGCAGGGCATGAACCATCTCAGCGTCTCCTCCTGTTCCCCCGGTCGACTCGCCATACCAGCAGCCTGGCTCCGCCGTTCAGCAGCAGCGTGATGGCAAACAGCGCCAACCCCAATCCCATCAGCGATGAAACGTGGAGAGGCGATACTGACTCTGCGAACTCGTTGGCGATCTGGCTCGAGAGCGTGTACGCCGGGCTGAACAGGCACGAAGAGACATCCGGCCGGTTGCCGATGAGCATCGTCACGGCCATGGTCTCACCGACGGCCCTCCCCAGAGCAAGCAACAGTCCCCCTATGATGCCTGATCGAGCGAACGGTACGACGGCCCGCCAGATCGTTTCCCAGCGTGTGGCGCCCAGCGCCAGCATCGCCTCCCGCTGGTCGTTCGGTACGGCTCGGAGCACATCGCGAGATACGGAGATGGCAAAAGGCAAGACCATGATGGCCAGGATGGCCACAGCAGACATCATCCCGATCCCCAGAGGTTGGCAGCCAAAGGCGGGCAGATTGCCGAGATGGGTATAGAGCCACTGTTGGATGGGATCACGCATGGCCGGAACAAGGACCTGAAGGCCCCAGAGCCCGTAAACGACACTCGGAATGGAGGCGAGCAGCTCGATCAGAAAGGATACAGAGGGCTCAAGCCAGCGCGGGCAGATCTCTGCCAAAAAGATCGCCGCCAGCAGAGCGGGAGGCCCGGCCACTGCGAGCGCCAGTAGCGACGAGACGACGGTGCCATAGATGGCGGGCCAGGCGCCGTAGCGCGCACTCACCGGGTTCCAGCTGCGTTCGGTCAGAAACTCCAACCCAAAAGTGGAGAGCGCCAACCAGGCGCCATCGAGCAGTTCGTAGATCAGCAGCAGCATCAGGCCCAGCAGCAGAGCGGCCATGGACCAGGCCCAAAACCGGAATAACCTGTCCCCTATCCTGATTCTGGAGCGGGT
>Ga0123333_10003221_pt1 | contig 15983 bp, 16 predicted proteins | sample BioC12SIPDNA_3_FD_89957 | JGI IMG/M metagenome (GOLD analysis project Ga0123333, IMG submission 89957) | Anaerobic biogas reactor microbial communites from Washington, USA - Biogas_R2_B C12 SIP DNA | ecosystem: Engineered > Bioreactor > Anaerobic > Unclassified | place: Washington, USA... | reverse complement strand
GATCTGGGCGGAAGTCTGCAAGAAGCGAGGCGTCGAGTCGATCGAGGACATTGGTTACGGCAAGGGTTACGTGTTCGCGCTGACCAACTGGCGCGAGGTGCTGACCGGCCTCGACGCGCTGCGCAACGACCGCGGCATGGGCGTGATTCTGATTGCCCACGCCCAGATCGAACGCTTCGCCAACCCCGAGACGGACACCTACGACCGCTATTCGCCGCGTCTGCACAAGCAGGCCTCGGCCTTGGTGCAGGAGTGGGCGGACGAAGTGCTGTTCGCCGCGTACTCGGTTCACACCAAGACCACCGAAGAAGGCTTCGGTCGCAAGCGTGTGCAGGGCGTTGGCACCGGCGAGCGGATCATTCGCACAACGGAGCGCCCCGCGCACGTGGCGAAGAATCGGCTGAACCTACCCGACGAAATCCCCCTGGACTACCGCATCTATGCCGCCTTCCTGCGCGGTGAGAACCCATTGGCGACCGCGGAATCGCAGAACGATCAGCCTCAAGAACAAGGAGTATGACCTATGGCGAATCTGAATGGATTCAACGCGAACGAAGTGGAACCAGCAGTTGGTTTCGACCCGATCCCTGCCGGCAAGTACCTGGCTGCGATCACCGAGAGCGGCATGAAGCCGACCAAGTCGGGCGTCGGGAACTACCTCGAGTTGACCTTCCAGGTGCTCGAGGGCGAGTTCAAGGGACGGCTGCTTTGGGCACGGCTCAACCTCGACAACCCGAACGCGACGACGGTCAAGATTGCCCGCGCGGAATTGTCGGCCATCTGTCGGGCCGTCGGCGTGATGGCACCGAAGGATTCTGTCGAACTGCACAACCTGCCGCTGATCATCACCGTCGCCCACAAGAAGCGCCAGGACACCGGCGAGATCACGAACGTCATTAAGGGCTACAGCAAGAAGGACGCGGCTGCGCCCAAGGCGGCGCCGTCGGATAGCAACGGAAAGGCGCCGTGGCAGAAGTGACGTGCGTGTACGAACTGCCGTACCCGCCGTCGGTCAACCATTACTGGCGGCGGGTCGGTTGGCGGACGCTGATCAGTCGCGAGGGAAGGCGCTACCGCAAGTCGGTGGTGGCGCTGCTCACGGTGCTGCGGGTCAAACCGATGCGTGGCGCGCTGGCCGTGCGTGTGAAGGTCCATCCGCCTGACGGCCGGCGCCGCGATCTGGACAACCTGCAGAAGGCTCTTTTCGACGCCCTCGAACACGGCGGTGCGTTCAGTGACGACAGCCAGATCGCCAAGCTCGAGGTGGAGCGTGCGGACGTAGTGTCGGGCGGCAAGGTCATCGTGCAGATCACGCCTGCCGATGCACGCAGGGAGCAGAAGTAGATGGAGCTACGACCATACCAGCGTCAGGCCGTCGACGCAGTCTATGAGTTCCTGCGCGCCCGGGACGACAACCCGTGCGTCGTGATTCCCACCGCCGGGGGCAAGACACCGGTGATGGCCACGATCTGCCGCGACGCGGTGCAACTCTGGCAGGGCCGCGTGCTGATCCTGGCCCACGTCAAGGAGCTTCTCGAACAGGCCGCAGAGAAACTGCACCTGGTCGCGCCGGACCTGCCCGTCGGCGTCTATTCGGCAGGCCTGAAGCGCCGCGACCTGGGCTACGCCGTCACGATCGCCGGCATTCAGAGCGTCTACGAACGCGCGTGCGACGTTGGCCACGTGGACCTGATCATCGTCGACGAAGCGCATCTCATTCCGCCCGACGGCGAGGGCATGTACCGCACGTTCCTGGCCGACGCGAAGAAGATCAACCCGCTGCTTCGCGTCATCGGCATGACCGCCACGCCGTTCCGCATGAAGTCGGGCAGCATCTGCGCGCCGGAGAATATCCTCAATGAGGTCTGCTTCGAGGTCGGCGTGCGCGAGTTGATCGTGCAGGGCTACCTGTGTGCGCTGCGGACGAAGGCCGGCACGCTCAAACCCGATACGGAAAAGCTCCACGTTCGCGGCGGCGAGTACATCTCTGGCGAGGTCGAGGACCTCATGGATGACGACAACCTCGTTCTCGCCGCCTGCCGGGAGATCACCGAGTACACAGGGGACCGCAGGAGCGTCCTGATCTTCGCATCAGGCGTGCGGCACGGGCAGCACGTCGCCGAAGTACTCCAGACGCGGCACAACGCCGAATGCGGATTCGTCTGCGGCGAGACCCTGCCCTTCGAGCGAGATGAGGCGCTCCGAAGATTCCGCGCTGGGGACCTGAAGTACCTCTGCAACGTCAACGTGCTCACGACCGGATTCGATGCCCCGAACATCGACTGCGTAGCGCTGGTACGGCCGACGCTCTCGCCGGGGCTCTATTACCAGATGGTCGGGAGGGGGTTCCGTCTTCATCCCGGCAAGACCGACTGCCTCGTGCTCGACTTCGGCGGGAACGTCCTACGTCACGGACCAGTAGACGCCATCCGCTTGACTGACGTGGAATCGAAAGGGAACGGCGAGGCGCCGGCCAAGGAGTGTCCCGAATGCCACGAGATCATCGCCGCCGGTTACGCAGCCTGCCCGCAGTGCGGATACGTCTTCCCTCCGCCCCAGCGCCAGAAGCACGACGCCACCGCAAGCAGCGAAGGCATTCTGTCCGATCAGATGACGCGTGCTGAGCATGAAGTCGACGACGTCTTCTATGCCGTACACGTCAAGCGTGACGCGCCCCCCGATGCACCGCGCACCATGCGCGTGGACTACCGCATCGCCTTTAACGAGTACGTATCCGAATGGGTCTGCTTCGAGCACACCGGTTACGCGCGGCACCGCGCCGAGCAGTGGTGGCGCGCCCGATCGAATGAACCCGTCCCCGACACCATCGAGGAGGCCGTCGAAGTGGCCGAGGCCGGCGCGCTGGCGCAGACCGTCTCCGTCACCGTCCAGCGCAAGCCGGGCGAGAAGTACGACCGCGTCGTGGGCTACAAGCTCGGCCCGAAGCCGCCTAGGCTGGATTCAGAGGAGGGCCTGCCCGAGTACGTGCCCGTGGAAGACCAGGAGTGTCCGTTTTGACGGTCGCATCAACCGCCAGCATGGTGCAGGCCGCCCTGTGGTACGCCGACATGGGCTACGCGGTTTTCCCCTGCGCGCCCGGGCGCAAGGTGCCCGTCACCGAGCACGGCCTCCGCGACGCGACCACCGACTCCGACCAAATCACGCAATGGTGGACGCGGCAGCCCGATGCGAACGTGGCCATCCGCACCGACGGTCTGCTGGTCATCGACGTCGATGGCGAGGAGAACGCTTGGCTCAGTGATGAACCCGACAAACTCGCCGACCTCGATGCCGCCCCGCTTTCCCAGACGCCACACGGCGGTCGGCAGTACTTCTTCCGCCAGCCGGCGGGTCGTGCATGGCGGAACACCGCGGGCCGGCTCGCCCAACGGGTCGATACACGGGCGAACGGCGGCTACGTGCTCGTCGCGCCCTCCACCGTGGACGGCAAAGCCTACCAGTGGGCCGACGAGTGCGAATTGACAGAGCCGCCGCATCGCCTGCCCGAACCGCCGGCGTGGCTCATCGAGCTACTCGATGCGTTGGCCGCCTCAAACGATGTACCCGTCAACGGCACGTCAGCGAACACGATCCCGCACGGCCAACGCAACGGAACGCTGGCGCACCTCGCGGGGGCGATGCGGCGCGTGGGCATGTCGCAGGCGGAGATCTTCGCCGCCCTCCAGCAGGTCAATGCTGACCGATGCACGCCGCCGTTGCCGCTCCGCGAGGTCGAGAGCATAGCGGCCAGCATTTCGCGCTACGCGCCGGACGCCGTCTCCGTCGCCCTGGCCGAGAACCACTGGGCCCAGGATCGCGCCCCGCCCGCTCAGCCGAGGCCGCTCACCGTCCGCGAGTTGATGGCCAAACACCAGACGCTCCGCGCGCCGGTGATCTGCGGCCTGTTGCGGCGCGGCGAGACGATGAACGTCATCGCCCCGCCCAAGACCGGCAAGAGCTGGCTCGTGCTCGCCCTGGCGATGTGCGTGGCCACCGGTCGGCGCTGGCTCGATTCGTTCGAGACCGTCGCCGGGGATGTGCTGATCATCGACAACGAGCTGCACGCCGAGACGCTGGCCCACCGCATCCCGCAGGTCGCCGAGTGTCTGCGGATCGGCATGAACGAGATCGCTGAGACCGTGCATGTTCAGAGCCTGCGCGGTCAGCTCCACGACATTTTCTCGCTCGGGCGGTGCTTCGAGTCGATCGAACCGGGTCGCATTTCGCTGGTCGTGCTGGACGCCTTCTACCGCTTCATGCCGCGCGACATGGACGAGAACGACAACGGCACGATGGCGAACATCTACAACCACGTCGATGCCCTGGCCGACCGGCTGGGCTGCTCGTTCGTGCTGATTCATCACGCCACAAAAGGCAATCAGTCCGCCAAGGCCGTCACCGACGTGGGGGCCGGCGCCGGCAGTCAGAGCCGCGCGACGGACACGCATCTTGTCCTGCGGCCGCACGAGGAGCCGGGCGCTGTCGTCCTCGAAGCGGCCGTTCGGTCGTGGCCGCCGATCGAGCCGATGCCGCTGCGGTGGTTGTTCCCGGTGTGGAAACCGGCCTCCGACCTCGATCCAACACTGCTCAAGAGCGAAAAGCCGAAGCGAACCAAGCCCGCCGCGAAGTCGACTGAAACACCGAAGCAACCGGCATGGACGGTCGAACGGTTCGTCGAGGCCTTCCTGACGGACCAGCCCGCGACGAAGGCGGAGATTCGTGAGCGGGCGACGGATGTACCCGGTCTGTCGTGGCGACGCGTCAGCGATTTCCTGGAGATCGGCGAGCGGAACGGGCTGATCGAACGCGTGAAACTGCCCGGACAAGGTGGGCCGACGGGCTTTGCCCGCTGTAAACCGGAGGCGTCCGAATGAGGTCGAACCCGAAGCGCGAGCGAAGTTGGAGCGCTCGAAGTTTGCGCTTTGTGTTTACAGGCGCTCGAGGTTTGGCGGCGGCGCGCTCGAGGTTTGAGGCGTCAAACCCGAAGCGCGCGCACCCCCCCATACCCCCCCGCGGGCGAGCGCTCACGCTTCGCCCGCGTAGGGAAGTCGAAGCGCGCGCGCTTCGGGTTCGCGCTCGAAGTTCGAGAGGGTTACGACCGGGGCGTAGGTACTTCCTGGTCGAAAACGGCAGCCGAGGCCCGCGGGAACAGCGCCCGACCCAGACAGACTTTGTTTCGGCTGTCCGGTCCGGTTTTCAGGGCGGCCACGGGGCGCGACCCGTTGGGCCGGGGGCGAACGGACGCCGTCGGGCGTACCGGACTACCACCTCGCCGCCCCGGCGGCCCCGGGCGGCGTTTCTGGGCGTTTGGGGCCAACCGCGGGGCCGAGGACAGCCCCGTCAACCATGACCAAGGAGGTTCGTGATGAAGATTGAGTTGCGGCCGCTGGCCGAGATCAAACCGTACGAGAAGAACCCCCGCATCAACGATGCGGCGGTGGACGCCGTCGCCGAGTCGATTCAGCGATTCGGGTTTCGCCAACCCATCGTCGTGGACGCGGATGGCGTCATCGTCTGCGGCCACACGCGCTGGAAGGCGGCACAGAAGCTGGGCCTCGCCGAGGTGCCGGTGCACGTGGCGACCGACCTGACGCCGGAGCAGATTCGCGCGTACAGGATTGTTGATAACAAGACGAATGAACTCGCCGAGTGGAACATGGAGCTCCTGCCGATCGAACTTGGCGAGTTGAAAGACGCCGGCATCGACTGGTCGCTGCTTGGGTTCGACCAGGACGAACTGGCCAAGCTGCTCGATCCCGGCGTGAAGCAGGGACTCACCGATCCGGACGACGTGCCCGAGCCGCCGGACGAGGCGATCACGCAGCCGGGCGACATGTGGATCATGGGCGACCACCGGCTGCTGTGCGGCGACAGCGGGTCGGTCGCGGACTTGAACATCCTGATCGCTCTCGATCCTGCGAAGGCCCTCGAGTTGCCGGCTGGTTCGGATGTCGAACCGAAGCTGTTGCCGATCCATCTCTGCAATACAGATCCGCCCTACAATGTGCGGCTCGAGCCTCGCAGTAACAACGCTATCGCCGCGGGGCTGTCGTCGTTCGGCGAACACGGATTGATGCACCATCAATCGTTCGACAGGCATCGCGCCGAAAAGAAGCGGAGCGAATCGAAGAAGGGAGAGGCGAAGCGCACCGCATCCAAGTATCACGGTTTCGATGTCGCCACCGGCGGGCAGAGCGGCAAGGCGACGCACAAGAAGATGCGGGCCAAGGACCGACCGTTGGCGAACGACTTCGTCTCAGATGAGGAGTTCGACAAGCTGTTGCACGCGTGGTTCGGAAACATCGCCCGCGTGCTGCTTCCAGGTCACATCGCCTACGTCTGGGGCGGCTATGCCAACATCGGCAACTACCCGCCGGTGTTGAAAGCCTGCGGACTGTACTTCTCGCAAACCATCATCTGGGACAAGGAGCACCCAGTTCTGACGCGCAAGGACTTCATGGGCGCGCACGAGTGGTGTTTCTATTGCTGGCGAGAGGGCGCTGCTCACCGGTTCTTCGGTCCCAACAACGTCACCGACCTGTGGCACGTCAAGAAGATCAACCCCAACGCGATGATCCATTTGACGGAGAAGCCCGTCGAACTCGCCGTCCGGGCCATGCAGTATTCATCGCTCGCCGGTGAGAACGTCCTTGACCTGTTCGGCGGCAGCGGCTCGACGCTGATCGCGGCGGAACAGACCGGCCGTCGCGCGTTTCTCATGGAACTCGACCCGGCGTATTGCGACGTGATCGTCGAGCGCTGGGAGAAGTTTACGGGGCGGAAGGCGGAGCGCGTCAGCGCCAACGGAAAGAACTCTCAGACCGAAGAGGAAGCCCCGGTTGTCGCCGAGGCTTCACAGGAGCGGATGTGATGTCAGCCGGTCTCGGCCAACGCGTGGAACTCGATCATCGCGTCTTCGAAGAAGTACCCGTCGTCCACATAGTTTCGGCGACGGCGGATGTCGAGCAGACCGCGCTCCTTCCAGAACGCGATGGCCACCGCCGCGTTGGTGTACGACGCCCACGGTTCGCGGTCGTCGCGTTCCTCGCGGGGCCGGTTGCGAACCTGGTCGGCCAGCGTCTCGACGGTGAACCCGTCGGCGGCCAAGTCGATGGCCGCCCAGGCCAGTTCGCGGTAGGCGTCGAGTGGGCAGCGGTGCTCATAGGCTTCGCCGCGACGCGGAACGACCTTGCGAACCAAGTGGTCGTCGATGACCTCGAAGGTCTCAACGCGTGGCGTCGTCGCGGGCATCGCGCACACCTCGCGGTCGGTAGACCGTCTTGCACCGCTGGCATTCCACGCGCTCGTCGTCGAGCCAGACCAGCTCGTCGCATTCCCGCTCGCCGCATTGCGGACAGGCGTCTTCCGATGCGACGGGGTCGATCGGTTCGCGTCCGTTGTCGTGAACGGTCATCACTTGCCCTCCGCGTTGAAGGCGAACAGCCCGCGATCGACCTTGCGGAAGCGCGACGCGGTTCCCTTGTCGCGTTCCTCGCGTTGCATCGCGGCGTAGAGAGTCGCGTGGGGTGTCGCACCGCCGGGACTCTTCCACAGGTTCTGCTCGGCCATCGCGGCGATCAGTTCCTGCGCCCGCATGGGCTTGCCGGCCTTGGCGAGGACCTGGGCAGCGGCATCGAGTGCGCTGACCCGCTTGGGTTTCTGCTCGCCGGCAGCCTTCTTGGCCTTGGGCGTCTTGGTCGCGGTAGCGACCGCTGCCTTCGCCTTCGGCTTGGCGGCCTTTCTCGCGCCCTTGGCCTTCGCCGCCGCGGGCTGGGCCTTGGTCTGCTTCTTGGTGGACTGCTTTTTCGTGGACTTCTTCTTGGACATCGCATTCTCCTCTTCAAGGGGTTCCTCGGTCGGGCAACACGCGTCGCCCGCGTTCTCACTGACTTCGCTGGGCTGTTCCTCTTCGCACTGCCGGTCCCAGCAAGCCTGGCAGAGCGGGCGGCCGAGGTACGTCATCGCGGGCGTGCCTTTGCAGCGGGGCGTCGCGCAGCGCGACGGGTCATACGCCAGACCGCCGTCGTCAGACGCTTCGGATTGAGCAGCCTCGGCGCGTGCCCGTCGCTGCTCGTAGGGCACGATGCTCGGCGGCGCGGCGGCGAGTCGCTCGTCGATGTCCTGCGGCGGTCGGTCGTCCGGGATGACGGGCGTCTTCGCCGGTGGCGGGCTGCCCTCGTTCTCGTTCCGGACTTCGCGCCGCAGGCGTTGGGCGCTCTTGATGCGAACCTTGCGGTTGGTCAGAACATTGGTGGCATCCCAACCTCCGAACCGGCTCTCGGCATCAATGCGTACCCGCGCGAGCTGGCCGCTCACTTTGGCGACATACGTCCCGCCAATATGGACCTGGTCTTTCTTCATGCGGTTCTCCTGTTTGCATGGACCTCGTTTTGCCGCGTCCACGCGACGCGGCGTTCACGTCGCCATGAGGGCAAGACCGGCCAACGGGATCAAGCGAACGTGGCCGCAATTCCGAGCGGAATTCGCAGATTCTTTTTCACGCGACGGCGCGCGAACTGGGCATCCCCGGCACACGGGTTGCCTGCGCGCGGCGAGCTGCGGGCAAAGGTTGTGCCTGACATGCGGAGGGCGGCGTAGATGTCAGGCGGTGACACTTCATTTGAAGCCAAGCCGGCGCTGAACCCGATAGCGCTGCCCGTGGCGGATGCTTCGCGCCTGCTCAGTGCCGCGGGCGGCCATGCGGTGACACCGGAACAGATTCAGGCCGACATCGAGGCCGGCGCGCCCACCAACGGCGACGGGACCATCAACCTGGTGCACTACGCCGCGTGGCTGGTGAAGGAGATGTCCAACCGTGGCGATTGATCCGCGCAAACTGCGACCGAGCGAGCTGTGCCGCCTGCTCAATAGCACGCCGATGGGCGAGGTCATCGGCGAACGTCAGTTGCACCGCCATCGAACGCGCGCCGGGCTGCGGATCACCTCGACGGCCGACCCGCGAAACATCGACCTGCTGCGGTACGTGGCATGGCTGGTGTCCGAGCGCCACAAGCCCAGGCCCGAACCGGAAGGCCTCACCAGCTATGAGGCTCATAAGGAGCGGGCCGCGCAGCGAAACCGCGAGCTGTCGATGTCGGGCCGCGACATCGGCGAAATGCCGGCGGTCGTGAATCCCGAACGGAAACAGCGTGCCGAGGGAGACTTTCGTTTCTTCTGCGAGCAGTACTTCCCGCAGACGTTTCACCTGTCCTGGTCGCCGGATCATCTAAAGGTCGTCGCCAAGATCGAACAGGCGGTGCTCGAGGGCGGGCTGTTTGCGATGGCCATGCCGCGCGGCAGCGGCAAGACGTCGCTATGCGAAACGGCCTGTTTGTGGGCGCTGCTGTACGGCCACCGCGAGTTCGTGGCGTTGATCGGTTCGGACGAGGAGCACGCGGCGAACATGCTCGACTCGATCAAGGCCGAGCTTGAGAACAACGAGCTGCTGCTGGAGGACTTCCCCGAGGTGGTCTTTCCCATCCAGGCGCTGGAAGGCATCCACCAGCGCGCCGGTGGGCAGCTCTATCAGGGCAAGCAGACGCACATCGGATGGACCGCGCGGGAGCTCGTTCTACCAACCATCCCCAACTCAAAGGCGTCGAGCTCGATCATTCGCGTAGCCGGCATTACTGGCCGCATTCGCGGCATGAAACACAAGCGCGTGGACGGTACGTCGGTACGGCCGTCGCTCGTACTGATCGACGATCCGCAAACCGACGAGTCCGCCCGTTCGCCATCGCAGTGCGCTACGCGCGAACGCATCTTGGCCGGCGCGATTCTTGGGCTGGGTGGGCCCGGGCGCAAGATCGCCGGGTTGATGACCTTGACCGTCGTGCGCCCGGACGACCTGGCCGACCGCATTCTCGACCGCGACAAGCATCCACAGTGGCAAGGCGAGCGCACGAAGATGGTGTATTCGTTCCCGACGAACGAGGCGCTGTGGGCGCAGTATGCTGAGCTGTGGCGCGAGGGAATGCGCGCCGATCGCGGCATTGCCGATGCAACCGAGTTCTACGGTGCCAACCGCGCGGCGATGGATGAAGGCGCGAACGTCGCGTGGCCGGAGCGTCATCATCCCGACGAGCTGTCCGCCATTCAGCACGCGATGAACCTCAAACTGGATCGTGGCGAGGCCGCGTTCTGGGCGGAGTACCAGAACGAGCCGCTGCCCGAGGAGCACGTCGATGATGACCTGCTCACCGCCGACCAGATCGCTGCGAAGCTCAATGGATTGAAACGCGGTGAGGTGCCCATCGGCTGTACGCAAGTGACCATGTTCGTCGACGTGCAGGGCAAGGCGCTGTTCTACTTGGTCGCGGCGTGGGAGGACGACTTCACTGGCTACGTCATCGACTACGGCACCGAGCCGGATCAGAAGGCGGCGTACTTCACGCTGCGCGACGTCCGCCGCACGCTGGCGGACGCTTCGCCGCGTGGAGGGTTGGAAGGCGCGATCTACGCCGGTCTCGAACGCCTGACCGACGGGACGCTGGGGCGCGAGTGGCGGCGCGACGACGGCGCGATGGTGCGGATCGACCGCTGCCTGATCGATGCGAACTGGGGACAATCGTCGGACGTCGTCTATCAGTTCTGCCGGCAGAGCAAATATGCGAACGTCGTGATGCCGTCACATGGTCGATACGTCGGTGCCTCGAGCATTCCGTTCTCGGACTACCGGCGCAAACGCGGCGACCGCGTGGGCCTGAACTGGCGCATCCCCGTGGTGACCGGCAAGCGCGCCGTCCGCCACGTCGTCTTCGATACGAACTACTGGAAGTCGTTCGTTCACGCCCGCTTCGCGGTGCCGATGGGTGATCCCGGGTGCCTGTCGCTCTTCGGCCGAAAGGCCGAGCAGCACCGCCTCCTGGCGGAGCACCTGACCGCCGAGTACCGCGTAAAGACCGAAGGCCGAGGGCGCACTGTGGACGAGTGGAAGCTCCGCGTCGATGGCTTGGACAACCACTGGCTCGACTGCCTGGTCGGCGGCGCGGTGGCCGCCTCCGTCCAGGGTGCGGTCCTGTTCGGCACGGACACAAGGCCGATGCCCCGCCCAAGGATCAAGCTGTCCGAGTTGCAGGGGGCGCGGCGATGAACCTCCAACCCCCGAAGCCCATCGAGAAGCCGGAAGAGCAGCGCGGCCTCGTCTGCCCCAAGTGTGGCTGCTCTCATTTCTGGGTGGTCTACACGCGGGCTTCGTTGGGCGGCCGGATCGTGCGGCGGCGGGAATGCCGTCATTGCGGGCGGCGGATCACGACGACGGAGCAGGCCCAATGACGGTCCGCCCGCCAGCGGCTTGTGTAAAAGTCTTGACTTTTGTTGAGAATGTACGATACTTCTACACATGGCCAGCAAGACGCCAACGACCGAGAAGATCCTTCGCTTGGCCCGCCAGAAGGGCATCCTTCGCGTGCGGGACCTAGCCGAGCACGGAATCCATCCCGAGTACCTCCGCCGGCTGTGCGCCGAGGGCAAACTCGAACGGACGGGACGCGGGCTGTACCGGCTACCCGGCGGCGACTACTCCGCCAACGTGACGCTGGTCGAGGCGGCACGGCGCGTCCCGCACGGAGTCGTCTGCCTGCTGTCGGCCCTGCGCTTCCACGAGATCGGGACGCAGCTTCCCCACGAGGTCTGGATGATGATCGAACGGCGCGCGGCTCTGCCGAGAATCGACTATCCGCGCATGCGCTTCTTCCGGGCGTCCGGCGAGGCGTTCACCGCGGGCGTCGAGCACCGGCGGATCGACCGGACGGAGGTCGCGATCTACGGCGTGGCCAAGACCGTGGCGGACTGCTTCAAGTACCGCAACAAGATCGGCCTGGACGTGGCACTCGAGGCGCTGCGGGAATCCCTGCGGAGCAAGCGCGCGACCGTCGATGAGCTCTGGAAGTACGCACGCATCTGTCGGGTTGAACGGGTCATGCGGCCATACCTGGAGGCGATGGTATGACCCGACATCCGAAAGACCCCCTCGCCCAATCAGTCAAACAGCGGCTGATGAATCGCTGCAAGCAGAGCGGCGAGGATTTCAATGTGCTCCTGACGCGCTACGCCATCGAGCGATACCTGTATCGACTCACCTGCACGCCTTATGCATCGCGCTTCACGCTGAAAGGGGCGGTGCTGTTCGCCATCTGGATGGACAAGCCGCATCGGCCGACGATCGACGTGGACCTGTTGGGCGCTGGCAATCCGAGCGTGGATGATCTGCGGAAGGTTTTCCGGGAGGTCTGCGATGCTACGGTCGAACCGGATGGGATGCGATACGACTCCGCGTCGGTTCGGGCCGAGGAGATTCGAGAAGACAACATCTATCAGGGCATTCGCATTAAGCTCACCGGCTACCTCGGGTCGGCCAGGATTCCCGTTCAAGTCGACGTGGGCTTTGGCGATGTGATCACGCCCGGCCCGGCGGAGGCAACCTTCGGTCCGCTCCTGGACCTTCCGCCGCCAGTCATGGCGGCCTATCCGCCTGAGACGGTGATCGCCGAGAAGCTGGAGGCAATGGTGGCGCTCGGCATGGCCAACAGCCGGATGAAGGACTTCTTCGACCTCTATGTGCTGAGTCGAACGATGTCCTTCGACGGCGATATGCTGGTGAAGGCCGTCCGGGCGACGTTCGACAGAAGACGCACAGCGGTTCCAACGGCGCTTCCCGCAGGGCTGTCGCCCGAATTCGCGTCCGACGCCGCCAAGCGTACCCAATGGTCGGCGTTTGCGAGGCGGATCGATGCTGACCAGCGCCCTGCGGACTTCGCTGAGGTTGTTGAGGTCATCGCTCAGTTCGTCGCGCCCGTTCTGAGCAGCGCGGCTGGCGATGCATCCCTCTCCAGATCGTGGACACCTCCCGGCCCGTGGCGGCACTCGTGATCTGCGAAGGTCTACCGGTGTAACAATCTTTGCTGAGCACCGGCCACTGTGTTGCAGTCGTCGTGTCGGCTGCGTAAGTATCAGGTAGACAACCAGGCCGGGTCTTCCCGGAGGCGAGCGGTCGGCGGCTGATCACCGCGGACCGCGTTCCAAACAGATGACACGCCGTGCAGGGCTGCACTCCTGCCCGGCGTTTTTGTTTGGCCTCGCCTTCTGGAGCGTCCGGCTGGTACGGCGGGATGGCGCAGTGGAAGCGTGCCGGGTTCATGCCCCGGAGGTTGCAGGTTCGAGTCCTGCTCCCGCAATTCGCCGGCGGCCTGCGACAGTTTGGCCGGTGCCGCAGATATAGATCGGTGTGAGGACACGATGGCTGAGGACCTCGAACAGAACATCCGCGAGAACGCACAGGGACCGAAGCGCGCACAGGCGGATTCGGTGACCGTCGAGCAGCACGATCTGAAGGACCAGATCGAGGCGGACCGGTATCTGTCCTCGAAGGAGGCGGCGAAGAAAAAGCTCGGCGTGCGGATGACGAAAGTGGTTCCGCCCGGGGCGGTGTGAATGCACCGAAGTGCCGACGACGGCAAGCATGACGCGGCGCTACGTGGTCCCGATGTGTATCGGGACGGCGTCGCAGGCAGATAGCCACAGGAAAGGATGTTGTCATGGCAGCGGATCAGGGATTGGTCGATTCGGTCGCAAACGAGAACACCAAGATCGGCGCGGGTGCTCCGTCGCATTACGGGGCATCGTTGATGCAGGCGCACGCATCGCACCTCTCGCGACTCAACATCATCGCCGAGAACGCGCTCCAGAATGCGCTGGTTGTCGCCCAGGCGGCCACGGCAGCGGCCACGCGGGCGTTCACCGAGCTGGACACCGTGGAGGCGCTGGGGAACACGCTCGTCGGCCAGCAGGGCGCGAAGGTGGCCCAGAGCACGCCGCCGGAGACGGCCAAGCCGTAGCGTAACGTCGGCGACGCGCGGAGCGCGCGGCACCGACCGCGCGCTCCGCTCTTGACGATCGTGATTACACCTGGAGTAGCTTGAACGTGCTGAAGTGGTTGCGACAGCTTGGTTCGCGGAAGGCGACGGCGGCCAACGGTCCGGCGCCTGGTCGCGTTCTCGTCGTGCGCGGCAAGTATGACGCCGCCCAGACGAGCCACGAGAACCGCCGGCACTGGGCCAACGCCGATCACCTGTCGGCCAACGCAGCGATCGGGGCGGACGTGCGGCGCATCCTGCGCAGCCGGGCGCGTTACGAGGTCGCCAACAACAGCTACGCCAAGGGTATCGTGCTCACGCTGGCCAATTACGTCGTCGGAACGGGGCCGCGGCTTCAGATGCTCACCGACGACCCCGAGGCCAATCGCGTCATCGAGAAGGAGTTCTCCCGTTGGGCCAAAGCAGTCGGGCTGGCGCACAAGCTCCGCACCATGCGGATCGCGCAATGCGAATCGGGTGAGGTTTTCGCCTTGCTGGCGACCAACCCTCGGATCGATGCTCCGGTGCAGCTCGACGTGCGGCCGATCGAAGCGGATCAGGTGGCTACGCCCTGGCCGGTGCCGCGCGGCGATCTGAAGGCCGTCGACGGCATCGTGTTCGACGAGTTCGGCAATCCAATCTCCTACTACGTTCTCCGCCAGCATCCGGGCGACAACACCGTGCCGCGATCCGGCGGCATCGAGTTCGACGTGATGCCGGTCGAGTCGGTGATCCACCTGTTCCGCGCTGAGCGCCCGGGCCAGAGCCGTGGCATTCCGGAGATCACGCCGGCACTGCCTCTGTTTGCCACGTTGCGGCGTTACACGCTGGCTGTGCTGGGCGCTGCGGAGCAGGCAGCACTGCCGTCGGGCGTGATCTACACCGACGCGGCCGCCGACGCCGAGGCCTCGCAGGTCGAGCCGATGGACATGGTCGAGATGGATCGGGGCACGTGGATGACCATGCCTTTCGGCTGGAAGATCAGCCAGGTCAAGGCCGAACAGCCGACGACCGTGTACGGCGACTTCAAGCACGAGGTGATCAACGAGATTGCGCGTTGTTTGAACATGCCGTTCAACATCGCGGCAGGGAATTCCTCGGGCTACAACTACGCCTCGGGGCGCCTCGACCATCAGGCGTTCTTCAAGGCCATCCGCATCGACCAAGCCTACCTTGCCGACATCGTTCTCGATCGGATTCTCAAAGCGTGGATCGACGAGGCAGTGCTGATCGAAGGGTATCTGCCGCAATCAGTGCGAACGCTCGACGCCGAGTTTCCGCACCAATGGTTCTGGGATGGGTTCGAGCACGTCGATCCGGCCAAGGAAGCGAACGCGCAATCGACGAGACTCCAAAGCAATACGACGACGCTTGCCGCTGAGTTTGCGAAGTGCGGCCTGGACTGGGAAAGCGAGCTTCGCCAGCGGGCCCGCGAGGTCGCGCTGATGCGCGAGTTGGGTTTGGCGACGACGCCGGCACCAGCTGCCGCGCCATCGGAAAACGAAGACGACGAGCGCGAAGAGGAAGACGAGACCGATGCCGTTGCCGAGGCGACACGACGGTGAAGGGCACGAGTCTTTCGTGCAGCGTTGTATGGAGAACGACGACATGAAGCGCGAGTTTCCTGATTCCAACCAACGACTGGCCGTCTGCCAACGGCAGGCCGATCTTCCGGCGCGCGGGCAGATCGAGCTGCGGTGTCTGCCGGGCAACATCTCGCTTGTGGCGCTCGCGGCCGAAGGCGACGCAGAGTCCATCCCGCGTTTCACCATGATCGCCTACACCGGCGAGGCCATGCGCATCGACGGCTGGCGCTTTCCCGTCGTGGTCGACCTCGACGGACTTTCGATCCCATCGCAGCGGCGGCCTGTCCGCTTCGGCCACAGCATGTACCAGGGCGTCGGCCACACGGAGCGCATCGCCGTCGAGGCGGGACGGCTGATTGCGGAGGGCATCGTTTCCCGCGATACCGCCGCGGCCCGCGAGGTCGTCGCCAGCGGGAAGCGCGGCTTTCCCTGGCAGGCGTCGCTCGGCGCCCAGGTCGCCCAGGCCGAGTTCGTGCGGAACGGCAAGAGCACGACTGTCAACGGCAGGACCTTTGAAGGCCCGATCTACGTCGCCCGGCGGACG
>Ga0123333_10003220_pt1 | contig 15987 bp, 18 predicted proteins | sample BioC12SIPDNA_3_FD_89957 | JGI IMG/M metagenome (GOLD analysis project Ga0123333, IMG submission 89957) | Anaerobic biogas reactor microbial communites from Washington, USA - Biogas_R2_B C12 SIP DNA | ecosystem: Engineered > Bioreactor > Anaerobic > Unclassified | place: Washington, USA... | reverse complement strand
TTTCAAGTAGCAAGGGCTCAGTGCGAAATGGGGAGATTGTTCGTTTCATGTTGGTTTGACAGCCATCTCGTTAAGTCTTAGAATCACATCCAAACTGAATAAAGAACGGTCTTGGTGCCCGTTGCCCCGGAAGGCAGGGCATAATCGGCGAAGCCGGTGAGTGACGCAAGGTGAGTTCATCGCCAGCGTTTCAAGTCCGGCGCTGTCCCGCAACTGTGAGTTGGTGCCTGGTTCGATCGTGGTAATCGAACGAGCTAACTAGAGCACTAACAAGTCAGGTCGCCGGCCTTGACTATGATCTTCGCAACCTTCGAGAGAAAGGGGGTGAAGGAACGGCTTTTTATGCCGGTATTCACCTCCTGCCCGTGTGGGCAGGAGGTCCTTTGCCCGACTCTAGACGTGTCGGGCTTTTTTATCTCCCATCACACAGAGAAGGAAAGAGTGTGTGAAACGTAACCCTGTTCTGACGAGACTCATCGCCCTCCTGTTATTGCCAATCATTCTGCTTATGGCCCCGATCTCGAGCGACTATTTCAGCCAGGGGCCGGTGTTAGCGGGCAGTCCGGCAAACGGGCAGTTCAATGATAGATACCGCCCGCGCCCATGTGATTGGGCAGTTCGGTTACAGGATTTGACCGTGCGCCCTATCACTATTTCTGCGCCCGTCTCCGGGCTGCGTGCGCACTAGTTGAGTGGGTTAGAAGTGCTCACCAGCTCGACCGACTGGGGCCCTGCAGTGTGCAGTATCGGGGGAGTGGGTTGCCCGGCTAACGACTGTTTCTGCTCGGACAACCATTGGGGTTACAGCTATTGGGATGGAGAAGGTTGGCAAGACTACCAGGTCGGCGCCGATTCATCGCCCATCAGCGATGGCGCGGTTGAAGGGTGGCGATGGGGGCCGTTTGGTGGCAGCGAGCTCTTTCCCGATCTGTCGCCCGCGCAGCCTTTGCTGGCAGCAACGCCTGCGCTTGATTGGCTGCACTCACAGCAATCTGCCGTGGATGGCGGCTATGGCAGTATGGGCGCGGTCGCCGAAACACTGTTTGCGATTGGTGCCAACAATCTCAGCACGGCAGACTGGAAGCACCAGGCCGATAGCCCCTCGCTGCAAAGCTATGTGACAAGCAAAGGGGCCGCGTATTCTCTCTCCGGAGTGGATGCTGCTGGTAAACTGGCGGTAGGCCTGAGTGCGACAGGGAATTGTTGGCCGTTGGATGCGCTGCGTCCGATGGATTTTTACAGCCCGACGACCGGCGTGTTCATGGGCACATATGGCACTGGCAGCGAGCCGCAATCATGGGCCATCCTAGGCACCCTGACGCTCGACCAAGACGTGCCCGAGAATGCCTTGGAGTACCTGTGCGACGCGCAGCAGTCCGACAGTGGCTGGGAATGGCAGGCTGATTTCGGCAGTGACAAGAACAGCACATCGTTGGCGACCCAAGCGCTGATTTCTGGCGGAGAGCCGATTACTTCGTCGGTTATCGTCGACGCTCTGAATTTCCTCAAGTCAGCGCAGAACGACAATGGCGGGTTTACCTACGATCCGAAGTCGGCCTGGGGTACTGACAGCGACACCAACTCGACCGCTTACGTCGTTCAGGCGCTCCTGGCAGCCGGCCAAGACCCGACCAGCAGCGACTGGACCGTCTCCGACAACAACCCAATCAGCTACTTGCTCAGTATGCAGTTGCCAGATGGTAACTTTGAATACAAGCCAGGACAAGGGCCTAACCGGCTCGCAACGCGGCAGGCCGTGCCAGCTTTGTTAGGCCGGTCGTTCCCGCTCAAGGTAACCGAATTGGAGGCATGCTATGGCCTCTTTATGCCAGTGCTGTACAAGTAGCACACCTTGCAAGCCCTTGCGAAGGCGCACAATCGTTCGCAAGGGCAACCCTATGCTGGAAACGAGATGATCAAAAAACGACGTGTAATCCTATTGTCGGTATTAGTATTGCTGGTGATGATGTCGTGGCCGGCGATGGTGAGTTCCAACATGCCTAACCGTGTTGCTCTGGCCATCCGTTTTAGCAACGGCTCAACACATACACAGTGCATCGAATTCAACGAACCACAAATCAGCGGTTTGGACATTCTGATGCGTTCCGGTCTGAGCGTCGTCTATCAGCCCAGCAGTTCGATGGCGGCAGTTTGCAAGATCCAAGATGACGGTTGTGACTATCCTGCTGAGGCCTGCTTTTGCCAATGCAAGGGCGGTTCGTCCTGCAAATATTGGTCATATTGGCACTTGAAGGATGGCGCGTGGCAGTATTCACAATTTGGCGCGAGCGATTACATGGTCGGCAACGGCGACATAGAAGGTTGGGTCTGGGGCGCGGGTTCGCCCTCTAGCGCACCGCAACCACCCATCGTCGATTTCAACAGCATTTGCGCTCCTCAGTCCAATGCCACACCGCTGCCTGAAGATACACCTCTGCCGACAGACACGCCCACAGCACCGCCCACCACCACACCTGTGCCCCCTGCTAGCATCTCGTTCACGGTGCAGCCTGAACAGATCACGTCAGGCGAATGCGCTACGTTGCGCTGGGACGTGGAACACGCACAGGCTGTTTTTCTGGATGGTCAGGGCGTGTCCGGCTATGACAGCCGACAGGTTTGCCCAGAACAGACGCAGAGCTATGAGTTGCGGGTGCTCAGTGCTTCAGGCGAAACGCGGCACACTGTAACCGTGACCGTCCTCGAACCTCTGGCTACGCCGATCCCGACTTTAACCGTGTCGACTCCGACACCCCGGCAGGCTGCGGTTATCAGCCCGGCGCAACCGTCGGCGACACTGGGCGTAACACCGCCCGCAGAGCAGGTGGTAGGCAAGAGGGGTATCCGCGAACTGCTCGGCTGGGCCGCCATTGTCGGCGTGCTGTTGGCGTTCCTGATATATGTGCTCAGGCGGCGGGCGCCGAGACCTAACGACTCGGCTTAAGGGAGCACGCGTGCAGACAAGAACGGGTAAACTTGGAGAGGTGCGGGTGCGCCGGTTGATCAGTAGAGCGATCTATATGATGAGCGGAGCCATTGGCGTGCTGGCTTTTCTCTATCCCTTCTTTATGCCGACAGTATCCCCGGCCCCGCTCGACATGGCACACAGTCAAGATGCGCCCCTGATGACCGTCACTCTGGTGGGGCTGGCATTGATCGCCCTTTTAATAGAGCTGCAAGGCCAAAGCATCAGCGCCAAAACGGTGGCGTTGCTTGGCGTGCTCATCGCCATCACCAGCGTTTTGCGTTTTATCGAGACGGCTATGCCCATGCCGGGCGGGTTCTCGCCCATTTTTGCCCCCATCATCCTGGCTGGCTATGTTTTTGGCGCCCGCTTTGGTTTCTTGATGGGAGCCTTTACACTACTTGTCTCGGGTCTCGTTACGGGTGGCGTTGGGCCGTGGCTACCCTACCAGATGTTTACCGCGGGCTGGGCAGGCTTGACAGCCGGGTGGCTGGCCCGTGGCATAAGCTGGTTGACTCGTTCCAGCAACGGCGTGCCTTCTAGCAACTCGCTGCGGCTCGACATCTTGGTTCTATGCCTATTTGGCTTTGTGTGGGGTTTGCTCTATGGCGCGATCATGAATATCTGGTTCTGGCCCTTTGCGGTGGGACCGGTCGAGCAGACCTGGTCGCCTGGCACTAGCCTGGGCCAAACCTTGTCCCGCTATGCAGCCTTTTATCTGATTACCTCGCTGGCGTGGGACATGATGCGGGCCATAGGCAATGTGGTCCTGATTTTCTTGCTGGGTGCTCCGACGCTACGGGTGCTTAACCGCTTTAGACGACGCTTCTATTTCGAGGTGAATCCGCATGCAGGCCGCTCGACCATCACTTGATGCCCGCGCATGGTCTTTTTGGGCAGTGACCGTTATGATAGCGGCTTCACTTGCGCGCAACCCACTTTACACTGCGCTGGTGCTGCTGGTCACGATCATCGTATCCGCCACCAATGTACCCGTGCATAACAACAGAGCCATTCTATCACCGCTGCGCTTTGCACTGATCGTGATTCCGCTCTCGGCTTTGTTCAATTGCCTGACCATCCATCTCGGCCAACATGTGCTCTTTCGTCTACCCACTTGGATTCCGTTGCTGGGCGGGCCAGTTACGGCGGAAGGGTTGGTCTTTGGTGCGATCAATGGCCTCGCGCTGACCGCCATCTTTGCCAGCTTTGCCGTCTTTAACCATGTAACACCGGTGCGCGATCTGGTGCGGCTTACTCCGCGCGCTTTTCATGAGGTTGGGGTAGTCATCTCTATCGCCCTCACTTTTATCCCGCAGACGATGCGCAGCCTGGAGCGCATCCGCCAGGCACAGGCCGTGCGGGGACATCGGATGCGCGGCTTGCGCGACTGGCTGCCCATCGTGATACCGCTTTTAGTAAGCGGGCTGGAGCGCTCTATGGGATTGGCCGAGGCGATGGTCGCTCGCGGTTATGGAGCGGTCTATGAAAAAGCTCAATTGTTGCGCACCCAGGCTCTCCTGGCGCTGGGGACGCTTGCACTTCTGGGGGGCTGGCTGTTGTGGTTGTTTGTGCTGTTGCAGAGAGGCATAGCTATGGCCGTGATGCTGGTAGGAGCTGGAATCGTGCTCGGTGCGGTGTGGCAGGCTGGGCGGGTCGTTACCCATACCGTTTACAAGCCCCGCCAATGGACCGCTCCCGATACGTTGGTGGTGCTGGGCTGCGTGTTGACGTTGGTTATCCTGCTATTACCGCTGCCCTTGGACCGGAATACGCTTTACTATTCGCCCTTTCCAAGCCTGAGTTGGCCGTCCTTTGATGTGTTCGTCGGACTGGGATTCCTGGGGCTACTGGTGCCAGCCATGATAGGCAGAGGAGGCCAGCAGCCCATATGATTCACTTTGATCAGCTCACTTATACTTATCCTTCAGCCTCACGCCCTGCCTTGGATTGTCTGACGCTGGATATCGCCGAAGGAGAATTCGTTCTCATCACCGGCCCATCCGGCGCCGGCAAGTCCACATTGCTGCGCTGCCTCAATGGCTTGGTTCCTCACTTCACCGGCGGTTCTCTGAGCGGAAGTATCACGGTAGCCGAGCATGACCCTGTCGCGGAAGGCCCTCAAGCGCTCTGCCAGACTGTCGGCTTTGTCTTTCAGGACCCCGAGGCCCAATTCGTCATGGATCGGGTGGAAGACGAGATCGCTTTTGCGCTCGAAAACGCGGCGATTCCTCCTGCCGAGATGCGCTTGCGCGTCGAGGAGGCGCTGCATCTGTTGGACCTCGCGCCGTTGCGAGATCGCCCTCTGGAGACACTCTCCGGCGGAGAGAAGCAGCGTGTTGCGATCGGCGCCGCGCTCGCCTTTCGCCCGCGTATCCTCGCACTCGATGAGCCTACCTCCCAGCTTGATCCTGAATCGGCGGAAGATGTGCTGCAGGCCTTGAGGCGCCTGAACCAGGACCTGGGGTTGACGACCGTCCTGGTCGAGCACCGTTTGGAGCGGGTCTTGCCCCACGCCGACCGTCTGGTTTACCTGCCTTCTTTTGACAAGAGCAAGCAGCAGGTGCTGAGCGGCCCCCCGCGCCAGGTCTTACACCAGATAGACATGACTCCTCCGCTCGTTACCTTGAGCAAGGCGCTGGGCTGGGACCCGCTGCCGCTGAGCATCAAAGAGGGACGTCGTTTTGCTGGCGCATATATCGCTCAACGCCAAGCGCGACCCAGCTCTCCTGCCCCCCAAGCCGCCAGCAGACGCATATCGTCCCAACCCCCGATCCTACAAGTCAAAGGGGTCTGCTTTGCCTACGATGGTGCTACCGCCTTGGACGGCGTTTCGCTTACTGTTGGCGCGGGTAATCTGGTCGTGTTGATGGGCCGCAACGGTTCGGGCAAGACCACGCTGCTCAAGTGCATTACAGGCTTGTTGCGGCCTCAACGGGGAGAGATCCTATTGGAAGGCAAAACGATCGCTGGGCGTGGGACGGCCGATATTTGCCGCAACGTCGGCTACCTGCCTCAGGATCCCGATGCCCTCTTGTTTGCCGACACCGTTGCTGAAGAGTTACAGGTCACACTGCGTAACCAAGGACTTGAGGATTCTCCTCCCATTGTGCCGTCTGACCTGCTGGCTTATCTTGGCCTGGCCGGTCTGGCCTCCTCCTATCCCCGCGATCTGAGCGTCGGTCAACGGCAGCGCGTCGCATTAGGCGCGGTCACCATCACTCGGCCTAACCTATTGCTTTTGGATGAGCCTACGCGGGGCATGGATTACCAGGCCAAGCAAGAGATTGTTCGCCTGCTGAGAGAATGGCAGGCCGCTGGCATGGCGGTGCTGATGGTTACCCACGATGTCGAGTTGGCCGTGCAAGCCGCCGACCGGGTTGTGTTACTCAGCCAGGGACAGGTCATTGCCGACGACACTCCGAGCGTTCTGACGGCTTCGCCGCTATTTGCCCCCCAGGTAGCGCAGCTCTTTCCCGGTACCGAATGGCTCACAGTAGACGACGTACTCAAGGATTAAGGAAATATGCATATCTACACCCGAACAGGCGATACTGGTCAAACGTCATTGCTCGATGGACAGCGAGTTCCCAAGGATTCGCTGCGCGTCGAGGCGTATGGCACGGTGGATGAATTGATAGCTTGCCTGGGCCTGGCCCTGGCGTTTGGACTCGATGAAGAGGCCGTCATCGTAGTGCAACAGGCCCAACGCAGCTTGATGACAATGGCTTCTGACCTGGCGATGCCGCCGGAAAAATCAGCCTGCCTGGAGAAGCACATCGAAAACTCTGATGTGCTGGCGCTGGAGGCGGTGATTGACAGGTTGGAGCAAAAAGGGACACAGCCAACCAGCTTTGTGTTCCCAGGCAGCTCGCTGCCTGGAGCCGCGCTTCATTTGGCGCGCACAGTTTGCCGCCGAACAGAAAGGCTGGTGGTATCCCTGGCGCGTGCAGATGAGACGGACTGGAGGAACGTGCGCTATCTCAACCGCCTGTCCGATCTGTTGTTCATTCTGGCCTGCGCGGCCTAGTCACCCTGCAAAGGAAAGCGGTATTGAGGTTCCAATGGGAAAAGCGATAATCCCCTCGGTCCACAAGCCGCAGCCTGGAGCATACATTCGGTTGGCTTTGGCCAAGTGGTCTGCGGCCATTTATTCGAGTGGATGGCTGGCTCGGCTGGTCAGCGAAGGAACCCACTCGGAGCGGGAAAAACCATCCCCTCAGCGGAATTATCGGGGTCTGGCGGGAACGGGATCATGTAATGCAGCCCTTCAAGGTTGGCCCGAACCATATCAACCTCAGCTATCACACCCAGGCGACGGCACTTGCAGTCAACAGCCAACGGCGGGTCTGCTGCAACCTAGACACCTGGATAATCCCCACGGGGCACATTCCAAAATTACTTTGCCAGCGCTCCCAACCTGGCTCTGCGCTTGGTATCAGGATGCGCCCATGTCCAAGCGTAAGCCGTGGATCCGTTTTGCCTCAAAGCAACGGAACGCCATAATAAGTCATAGCAGGGAGAGCTCTCGGAAATGAGCGAGCAGAGCCCCGAACGCTCCAATCGCGCCGCACTGTTACGGCTCAGGAGCCAGCATGGCAAAGCCTTTGATCTACTGACGCTCAGCACCCGCGCCCATCGGGCGATTCTGCACAACCCTCTGCTGGATACCATGGCTCAGTTGGTTCAGCATGCGGGAGGCTGTAGGCTTCTGTCGGGCGCACAGCGGTGCTCTGTTGGAGCTTTTACTGGATCATCGCGCTGGCGATGCCGATGCCGTCTTGCGTCATGCGCGCCAGCATCTCGCTGGCTTGGCCAAGGCCGCCGCCTTTCCCCTGGTGGATGGGCACCGCGACCGGCACATCTTGTCTATTCAGGAGGACAGATCAACTCATGAACTCACAGCTAGAGGCCCTCATTGCGCGCATACAGCCCCTGGATGCCGAGGCACAACGTGCCGCCCAGGAACGCCAGAACAGGCTCACCAAGCCTCAGGGTAGCCTGGGCCGTCTGGAGACGCTGGCGACCCAGATCGCGGGGATCACCGGCAAGACGCTGCCCACCATCGCACACAAGAGCATCGTCATTATGGCGGGCGATCATGGTGTAGTCGCCGAGGGGGTGAGCGCCTATCCCCAAGAGGCCACGCCCCAGATGGTACGCAACTTTATGCAGGGCGGCGCTGCCATCAATGTGCTGGCGCGGCATGTGGGAGCACGGGTGGTGGTAGTGGATATGGGGGTAGCTGCCGAGCTGGCTCAGCCGGGGCTGCTACAGCGCAAGGTGGCGCCTGGCACGAATAATATCGCGCGCGGCGCAGCCATGACGCGCGAGCAGGCGCTACAAGCGATTCTGGTGGGTGCGCAGGTGGTGGAGGAGCAGATGGCCCACGGGCTAGATATCGTCGGCACGGGCGATATGGGCATTGGCAATACCACTCCCTCGGCAGCCATCTGTGCGACCTTCACCGGTCAGTCCCCCGCTGACATCTGCGGGCGAGGCACTGGCGTGGATGATGCGGGGCTGGCGCGTAAGGTGGACGCCGTGTGCCGCGCCTTGGAGGTGAATCGCCCCGACCCCCGCGATGCCTTGGGGGTGCTTTCCCTGGTGGGCGGGCTCGAGATCGGCGGGCTTGCTGGCATCGTGCTCGGCACGGCGGCCAACCGCAGGCCGGCGGTGGTGGACGGCTTTATCTCGACGGCGGCTGCAATGATCGCTGTAGGCTTGGCCCCCCAGGTCCGCCCCTATATTATCGCCGCCCATCGCTCGCAGGAGCGGGGGCATCGCCTCATGCTGGAATGGCTGGGCATCGAGCCGCTTCTGGACCTGGACATGCACCTAGGGGAGGGGACTGGCGCAGCGCTGGCCTTCTCCCTGGCCGAGGCCGCCTGCAAGGTGCTCGCCGAGATGGCGACCTTTGACGAGGCGGGCGTCGCGGAAAAGGAGGGCTAGTGTCGGAAGCCAAGCCTGGCTGGGTGTCTCGATTCCTGGTTCCCCCTATCGCCGCGCTGCAATTCCTGACCCTCGTCCCGCCCATTATCCGGCGCTTGTTCACCTCGTCCGAGATGGGCCGGGCTGTGGGCTATTTCCCCCTGGTGGGCGCGCTATTGGGCGGCCTGCTGGTGTTGCTGGATAAGGGGCTATCGCTGCTGTTGCCGTCGGGCGTGGTAGCCGCTCTGCTGCTGACGGTCGAACTGCTGTTCACTGGCGCGCTGCACTTGGATGGCTTTTTGGATAGCTGTGATGGGCTGCTTGGCTGGCACACACCCGAGAAGCGGCTGGAGATCATGCGCGATGAGCGGGTGGGAGCCTTTGGCGTGGCCGGTGGCATCCTAGTGCTGCTGCTGAAATACGCCGCGCTGACCGCCATGCCGAACCGCGCAGCGGCGCTGATCTGCGCAGCCACCGCGGGGCGCTGGGCCATGGCCCTGGCGGTAGTGACCTTCCCTTATGGGCGCGCCAGCGGTCTCGGTCGCGCGCTCAAGGACCATGCCGGGCCAACGCAAGCCATCCTGGCTACTGTTATCGCCCTGGCCGTCGTCTGGCTGACGGCGGGCTGGTGGGGCCTGGGTGCGCTGGCGGTGGCAGGGGCGCTGCTGTGGCTGACGGCGCGCTATGTCCTGGCCCGTTTACCCGGCCTCACAGGGGATATCTATGGTGCGATCTGTATTTTGGCGGAGGTGGTGGTGCTCATATGGATGATTCGATGAACCTCGGTTTACCCGGCGTAACCATGACCTGCACGGAGCAGGCGCTGCTATTGCACAGCGTGCAGCCGCTTGACGTGCTTTCTTGTGCTGTTGTGGGTGGTGGTTACACCACAGCGCGGTATATCTTGAACTGCCACGTGGACATAAACTATGATTGCCGGGACCCGGCCCGCGACCTGATAGAGAGGGCGCAGGCGCTGGGCATCCAGGAGAGCTTTGTGGGCCTGTTGACTGCTGTTATGCTCGACCGCGTGCGTATCGCGTCGGTGAGCGAGCAAGGCCTGACCGTCACCGCTGTGGTAACTGTGGGCGTTGGCAACGTCACCGCGGCAGGCCAGAGCCAACCGGCTGTATGGTGCCCCGGGACAATCAATACCATTCTGTTGATTGACGCCAACCTGTGCGCCAGCGCCAAGGTCAAGGCGGTGGTGACTGCCACCGAGGCCAAGACCCGCGCACTGCATGAACGGGAGATACATACACAGGAGGGGCTGATGGCTACGGGAACCTCTACCGATAGCATCGTAATCGCTTGCACCGGACGTGGGCCAGCCTGGCCCTACGCCGGGCCGGCCACCCTCCCCGGCTGGCTGATCGGGCGCGCCGTGCGCCAGGGGATCCTGGAGGCGCGGCTATGAGCCGGAGCATCGCCTTGCTGGCAGCGCTGCTCTTTGATGCCGTGTTGGGTGATCCTCCAAACCGCTACCATCCTGTGGCCTGGATGGGCGGAGCCATCGCCGCCGCAAAACGTCGGGCTCCGCGACAAGGCCGCACAGCCCAGTTCGCCTATGGCGCGGCGCTGGCGCTGGGCGGTACAGCGGCAATAGCTGGTTTAGGCCATCTGCTGAACCGCGTCCTGGCCTACCCGCCGGATCCGCTGCAGTGGCTTCTGGAAGGGCTGGCGCTCAAGGCCATGCTTGCCATGCGCGGGTTGGGCCACGCGGCTGACGAGATCAAGACGGCGCTGGCGGCGGACGACCTGCCCGAGGGGCGGCGGCTGCTTTCCTGGCATCTGGTGAGCCGCGATACCAGCACGCTGGATGAGGCACAGGTCGCTGGAGCCGCCATCGAATCGGTGGCCGAGAACACCTCTGATGGGGTGATCGCACCGCTGTTCTACTATGCGCTGTGGGGGTTACCAGGGGCGCTAGCTTATCGTTTTATCAACACCGGCGACGCCATGCTTGGCTATCGCGACGCCGAACATGAGTGGCTGGGCAAGGTTCCCGCATGGCTTGATGACCTCGCCAACCTGATCCCGGCACGACTGACGGCAGCGCTGATGGCCTTTGCCGCGGTGCTGATGGGGCACGACGCAGCGCGCACCTGGCGCACCTGGCGGCGCGATGCCTACCAGACCGCCAGCCCCAACGCCGGGCATCCTATGAGCGTGGCGGCGGGGGCGTTGGGTGTTGAGCTGGCCAAGGTGGGACACTATCGGCTGGGAGCAGGACAACGACAACCCTGCGCGGCGGATATTGCCGCGTCGGTGCGGCTCATGCGGGCGACGACGCTGCTGGCTGGGGGATTGTTAGTCCTCGTTTGCTATGCGCGGCGCCACAGCCGTCCGCATGGAGTGGTAAAATGACATCGCTGCTGTCCGAGGTTGTGCCGAACACCCACCACGGCGCGTTAGACTATGCCGAACTGGAGCGTTTGGGGCTAGAGCCGGACCAGGTGCTGGACTTTTCGGTCAACAGCAACCCCTTTGGACCATCGCCCGCGGTGCGCGACGCGCTGGCTCTGGTGCCATTGGAGCGTTATCCCGATCGGGAGGCGTTGGCCCTGCGGCGGGCGCTGGCGACACATCTGGCAGTAAGCGTGGACCAGATCGTAGTGGGTAACGGCACTGCCGAGTTGCTGTCACTTGTCGCACAGGCTTTTCTTCGTCCAGGCGGCCGCGCTTTTGTGGTGGAGCCCACTTTTGGCGAATATAAGCGCGTCTCGCGGCTGGTGGGCGCTGACACGCGTTGCTGGCGATCCCGCCCGGAAGATGGCTTTGTCCCCGCGCCAGCGCAGGTCTCGCGAGCACTGGACGAAGCGGATCCCGACCTGGCCTGGATTTGCAATCCCAACAACCCGACGGGCGTCGTCATGTCCCCTGAGGGTCTGCGGCTCTGGGCGGTAGCGCACCCGCGGATGCTCTTGGCGACTCGGCGCTGGCTCTTGGCCTGCCCAATGTGCTGGTCCTCCGCTCCATGACCAAAGATTATGCCCTGGCTGGGCTTCGTCTGGGCTATGCCGTGGGGCCGGAGCCGCTGATCGAGAGGTTGGCCGCGTTTCGCCCGCCATGGAATGTGAACGCCCTGGCCCTGGCTGGAAGTCTGGCAGCGCTAGAGGACCATGCGTATCTAAGCCGAAGCCTGTTCAAGCTCCGGGAAGCCCACCAGCAGCTGGTGCATGACCTGCGCGGCTGTGGCCTGGAACCGCTGCCCTCGGCGACACACTTTTTCCTGGTGCGTGTCGGCGATGGGGCCGCGTTCCGATCCAGGCTGCTGACGCGCGGTATCCTGGTACGCGATTGCGCCTCCTTTAGCTTGCCCGAATTCGTGCGTATCGCCACGCGCCGTCCAAAAGAGAATACGCGGTTGATCCAGACCTTGCAGGAGATGCGCACATGCCTCACCTGATCCTGGCGCGACACGGCGAGACGGCCTGGAATGTCGAGCGCCGTTATCAGGGCATCAAGGACATCTCGCTCAACGCGCGGGGGATAGCCCAAGCCGCTGCGCTGGTGGAGCGGCTGGCGGATGAGCACGTGGATGCTATATACGCCAGCGACATGCAACGGGCACATCGCACAGCCCAAGCCATCGCCGCACCGCGTGGGTTGCTGGTTCGCACCGATCCGCGCCTGCGCGAGATCGCCTTTGGCGAGTGGGAGGGGCTGACCTATGACGAAATCCAGGCTCAGTACCCCACCGATCTGGCACGCTGGCTGGCGGACCCGGAGGGCTGCCCACCGCCCGGTGGAGAATCGTTGGCGCAACTCGGAGCGCGCGTGGGGAGCCTGATGCAGGACATCACCGCCGAGCACAGCCATCAGACCGTGCTGGTGGTGGCGCATGGCGGTTCGCTGAAGGCGCTGTTGTGCCTGGCGCTGGGACTAGAGCTAACGGGCCACTGGCATTTTCGCCTGGATCCTGCCTCGGTCTCTGAAGTGCACCTTTACCCGGAGGGAGCGATCATCAGCCTTTTGAACGACTGCCATCACGTGGAGGGAATAGCATGACCACCAGGGGGCCGTTGTGGCTGAGCCAGTCGGCGAGTATGCGCGTGCAGCGCTGATGGCCACATCCGGGGCTGCAATCTGCATGAGTTGTTCGAGAACGACGATCTGAACCGCGTCTGGCCTAACGACCTGGGATGGTTACTGGTAAAGCGCGACGGCTCAGCCAGAGATCCGCTGGAATGGCAGGATCGCCTGGCCAATGTGGTGGGAACGGCAATAGACATGAAACGACTAGGAGAAATCATATGGCCGAGTTGATCTTGGTTTTGGGGGGCGCGAGGAGCGGTAAGAGCGCCTATGCCCAGCGGCTGGCGGAGGAACTGGGAGGGCGGAAGGTGCTATTCGTAGCTACCGCCGAAGCCCGCGATAACGAGATGCGCGAGCGTATCCGGATCCATCAGCGCGAGCGACCGGACGGCTGGGAAACCATCGAAGCGCCCATGCAGGTCAGCCGCGCCCTGGCGGATGCCAAGCCAGGGGCCTGTGTGGTCCTCTTGGATTGCGTCACACTGCTGGTGAGCAACATCATGCTGGCGCAAGGCGAGTCGCCCGAGCTTACAAAGGTCGAGCACGAGATCATGGACGAGATGCGCGCCATTATCGCCTGGGTTAAAGAACAAGAAACGACGCTGATAGCGGTCAGTAACGAGGTTGGTGAGGGGGTGGTTCCCCCCTATCCCCTCGGACGTATGTACCGCGACCTGTTGGGCCGCGCCAATTGCCTTTTAGCCGCACAAGCCGATCGGGTCTATATGATGTTTGCGGGCTTGCCCGTGGAACTGAAGGCACTGATGGCAGATCACGGGCATTTCTGATAGCTCTTGCTCTCATTAGGCTTGAATAACAGTAATGGTGGATTCCAGATGGTGTTCACGCTCTCACTCAACATAGCACCTCCCAGGTGAACGCACTGCAGCATGTTTGCAGAAACAGTGCAGGTTGTAGGGGAAAGGGAGTCTCCTGGACAGTGACCTGAGGAGTACCTTGATCAGAAACCAAAAAGCGACCAAAGAACTAGGTGGTCCTTTGGTCGCAATTGGCCTTTTGTGGCGGCGACTAGATTTGAACTAGTGACCAAGGGCTTATGAGTACCGACGACCCCCAAAGCCCCTAATGCCCCCAAACCCTCGGATTCCGACCAAAGGCCTCGGTGCGTCCCGGAAGAGTCCCTTGGTGGACAACCGCTCCCCAGTTATACCCCGAATACTCCAAACCGGCAACTAGGGGTTTGTTTGGTCTCCGACCCCTTCCAGGGTGACAGTCCGTTCCTCGACCTCTACTCTGGCAAAAGAGAAGGGCCGAAAGACGGGAATGAACTCGACCCTGATCTGATGTTCCCCAGGCGCCGCGTCATACGTATTCCAAAAATAACCTGCCTCGTGGCTTCCCACAGACTCATCCCACGGGTATGGGAGCCAAAGTGTTGACCAGCCGAAGAGTTCGCCGTCGATGAAAAGCCTGCTGGCATGGTAACAGTCACCGTAGGTCAGTACCCCAATCTCAAGAGAATCCCCGACTATAAAGGGCTCACAGCCCTCCGGGTAGAGGTCGCACCTGTCCTTGAACGGCGGTGTCACGGTGATGCCGACAAAGCGCTGACACTCCGCCTCACCTCCACCGACTAACATGGGGGCTTTGCGCGCCGACCGTACCTCCTTGTCTTTAGGAAAGTGGCCAGGGATATAGCCACCACGGAAAAGCTGGAAACCGGCCAGCCCGATCATCAGTACCGCCACGAGCACCAGCTGAAAGACGATCTTGGTCGGCCCCTTCAGTGCGCTCAAGTTGAGCGGCACCACCACCTGACCGTCCTTGACCTCGGCAGTCACCGTCCGCTGTGGCCATTCCTCCCCGACCATGGCCGTCTCAAAGCGGCGGTACCAGGAGCTGTCAACCGTCAGCATTTTCCCTGCTACCAGCTGGTCCAGGTGATTCTTGGTAAACAGGGTGCCGTTCTCCTCCTCCAGCCGCCGCTGAACGTCACCTCCCCAACCGACAGCCAGCCCAAAGCCAATCTGGTTTTTACTGGGGAACATGACCCGCCGAAATTGGCGTAGGACGAATGAGGGTGTTTCGACTGGCGACATGGCTTGTCCTTTGTGCCGCAGAGGTGCCGGAATGTTGCCATACCAGGATTGGCAAAGAGCTTACAGTGACAGTGTAGGACAGTCAAGTGAGGCGCCGACCAACAAGGGGCTGGTCACCCGACAACTGAATATCCGCCAACCAAGTCCATCAACACAAGAAAGGAGAAACGGCTATGAGCAGCGACGACATTATCAACTTGTTGATCTACTTCTGGGTCAACGCCTACCGGCTGATCAAGTACGCCATCGTGGGACCCGCACAGGCCAAGGCCGACAAGAAAAACCGCTGGAACGGCTGAGAGGGGAGGAAACATGTCAGCTTTTGAATGGGCCTTTTGGGTAGTGGAAAAGATGATTGATGGGGTGATCTGGCTGGTGTCCAGGTTCACCAAGCCCACACCCATCACCGAGATCAGCGATGAGGAGGTGGTGGTCTAGAGGTGAGCGGGGGCGGATTCCGGCAGTCCTACTCTGGAGTCCGCCCCTAAGCCCAAGGAATAGCCAAGTGGTCGGCAGGGTGGGTATATCCCCTCCCCTTGTGAGAAAATAACCAGTATGCGGTCGCTTGCCGAGAGCCTGAACACTTTTCACTACCGGAGGTTAGAAGACATGGTGCACCCAGAGCATGAGATCATGGTCGGCTCCACCGGCACCGGCAAATCCACCTTCACTGTCTATAAGGGTATCTACTCCTTCAAGCACAACCTGCCTCTCTGCTACATCGATCCCAAAGGCGACACCTATCCCCGCTTCCTCTGGTGGCTGTCGCAGACGGCTGAAGGCCGACGCTATTATCAAGCCTACCGTCACCGGATCATTTTAATCAACCCCGTGGCCAAGTGTGACTACCTGACCACTTTTAACGCCATCGAACCTTTAGGCTCCTTCGATCAGGCCACTCCCGATCCGGTGGCTCTGGTGGCCAACACCATGACTGATTTTTTGCGGAAGCAATCGGGCTTTGAGATGTCCGACGCCAACCGGATGCAGAAT
>Ga0123333_10003215_pt1 | contig 15997 bp, 9 predicted proteins | sample BioC12SIPDNA_3_FD_89957 | JGI IMG/M metagenome (GOLD analysis project Ga0123333, IMG submission 89957) | Anaerobic biogas reactor microbial communites from Washington, USA - Biogas_R2_B C12 SIP DNA | ecosystem: Engineered > Bioreactor > Anaerobic > Unclassified | place: Washington, USA... | reverse complement strand
TGGTTGGGACTTCAACGCTTGCACGATATTACCCTCTGTTGGGAGGTGTTCGGCCCGGAGGCCAAAGCCGACGCAATATTTGTGTAGAACAACAAGCCGTTCACGGGACTCCCGCTCGACTTTTCCGAGGATCGCTATTGCGTACTGCCGCTCGCCCAGGCCACGCCGCGATTGCCCTTGCACACACGTCCGATGAGCCAGTTTTCCAGCCCGTCGCGTTTCAACATGCGGCGAATGTTTTCCGCGTAAAACGGCGAGACGACCAGCACCAGGCCGACGCCCATGTTGAACACCTGCTCCATCTCCTCTTGATCTACTTCGCCGAGCCGCTGCAACCAGTTGAACACGGGCGGGACGGTCCAACTGCCGCGGTCGATCTCGACGCGCGCGCCGTCGGGCAGGATGCGTTCGAGGTTTTCGAACAGCCCGCCGCCGGTGACGTGGGCGATGCCGCCCACGACGCTCTTCACTCGGTAGTAAGAAAGAATCTTCATTACCGGCCGGACGTAAATCCGCGTGGGCCGCAGCAGCGCCTCGCCGACGGTTTCACCCAACTCATCGACGTATTCCGAAACCTTCATGCCGGAGACATCGAAGACGATCTTCCGGGCCAGGCTGTAGCCGTTCGAGTGCAGGCCGCTGGAAGCGACGCCGACGATCAGATCGCCGGGCTGGATCGCCCGGCCGTCGATCAGCCGCTTCTTCTCGACCACGCCGACGCAGAACCCGGCCAGGTCGTAATCGCCTTGGGCGTAGAGGTCGGGCATAATGGCCGTCTCGCCGCCAAGCAGCGCGCTGTCGGCCTCGACGCAGCCGGCCGCGATTCCCCCGACGAGTTGTTCGAGCAACTCGGGATCGTCCTTGGGCATGGCGATATAGTCGAGAAAAAAGAGGGGTTCGGCCCCGCAGCACAGCGCGTCGTTGACGCTCATCGCCACCAGGTCGATGCCGACCGTGTCGTGCCGGCCGACGGCGACGGCCACCTTCAGCTTCGTACCCACCCCGTCGGTGCAGGCGACCAGCACGGGATTTTTGTAGCGTCGGGCGAACAGCCGGCGGGGGAAATCGAGTTGGAATAGTCCCGCGAATCCGCCCGCCAAAGGTATCACGCGAGGCGAATGGGTCCGCGCCAGCAGCCGGGGCAGCCGCCCCATCGCCTGCCGGTAGATTTCCAGATCGACGCCCGCGTCTTTGTATGTTGCTTTAGCCATCGCGATTACGGCCCTCATTTCCCGTGAATCACGATATTGTAGCGGTTAGCGCCGCCGATTGACAAGCCGCTGCGTCTTATTCCTCGTCTTCCAGCGGCGCCGCTACCTTCAGCTTGAGATGCTCGGGAGTCCATTGGAAGTTGGACTGGTTCTGAACGTCCGCCAGCCAGGCGCGCACCATGCGGCCCATGTCTTGCTGGGCAATCGAGGCGTAGAGGCGGAAATCGGTGGTCTTGAACCGATCCCAAAGCTCTTCGTAATCCGGGGCGAACTCCTTCACCCGAATCACGTAAGCGATGGTTTGCGGCGCGTTCATCGCCGAGCCGATCTCGCCCGGCTTGAGGCTGAAAACGGTCCGCATGAACTCGTCGCCGGCATACTGAACGCCTTCGACGGCGCTGATTTCGGGCTGAGGGAAATAGCTCATCGCCACGCTTCCCAGCGTCATCCAAGAGAACGACGGCGGCGCGATGGGGCGCCATTTCGACAAGTCGGCGAAGACCTCGGCCAGCGGCTTACCGGTTTCGCGGGCTTGATCGGCCAGGATTTTCGCCTCTTCCAAGGCGAGTTTTCGCGCCTCGATCATCTTCCATTCGCGTAAAACCCGCTCGCGGACGCCCGCGTCGTCGAACTTGGGCACATCTTCCTTCGACTCGTCGGTTTTCCAGAAGAGGTAGATGTTTTCGCGCAGGGTGTCCGAGCCTATCTCCGGCCGCAGTTTACCCATCGCATGGAAAATTAAATATGGCGCGCCGCGGTTGCTCTGTCCCAAAACCGCGCCGATTTCCGTATCGCCCGTATGCCACTCGTCGAGCAATCCGGTCTCGCCGAAGGTTAAACCGTTTTCCTGGGCGAGCTTTTCGTAGTCGGGTCGTTGCGGCGGTAATTTTCCTTCTCTCTGAGCGGGTGTGCTGAAATCGTAATCGCTCTTCAAATCGCGGTATCGGCCGATCTCACGGCTAAGCCGCTCGAATATCTTTTCGATCTTCGTCATGGCGATTTCACGACGAATTAACTGCTTCAGTTGTTCGGTCGTGCCGCGGATCGGCGGCTCGGTGTCGCCCGCCGTCGGTTGATCGGGCTGGCCGGGTTGATCGGCGGCCGGCTCGGCCGGTTTTTCAGTAGGCTCGACGGGCTTTTCAACAGGCTCGGCCGGTTTTTCAGTAGGCTCGGCCTGTTTTTCTGTAGGTTCAGCCGGTTTTTCAGTAGGCTCGACGGGCTTTTCAACAGGCTCGGCCGGTTTTTCAGTCGGTTCAGCCGGTTTTTCAGTCGGCTCGGCCGGTTCGGGTTGCTTGGCGTCGGCGGCCGAATCCCTGGGGGCTTCGGGCGACGGCTGCTCGTCTGGTTCCGGCTGTTGGAACGCGGCCAACACGAATGTCGGCTGCCCGCCGCCGGCGGACGATTGCGGCTGTGCCGTTTCTTCGCTCCCCTCGCTTTTTTCCATCGGCGCGACATTCGGCTCGACCGGCTCGACGTTCTTTTCGACCTCGGGCGGACTCGGCTCTGGCGTTTTTTCCTCTACCGGGGGCGGCGTTTCGGCCGGTTTCGGGTCAACGGCTTCCGCTTGCGCGGCGTGATCGTCCGGTTTGGCCTGCGCGTCGCCGTCCGGTTTTTGCTCCGGCTGAGCGGCCGCTTCTTCCGCGGTCAAAGGCGGGAACACCTGATTGTATCGCTCCTTGTTTTTCTCATAATGTTCCATCACCTCTTCGACGGAAACGGCTTCGGGCGAGGCGAACTGTTCCATGCCGGCCTTGAAGTATTCGATAGCCGCGCGTTGCGGCTCCTTGAAGCCCGGCTCCGGCGAATAGGGCGCCGGCAGCTTGTCGTGGTATTTTGCGTGGAACTCCCTCAGCACCGCGTCGCCGGGGTCTTCGATCCGATCGATGTAGTCGGCAACCGGGACGGGAACGGCTTCGATCGACGCCCGCTTGAAAATGCGGCAATAGTAATCCCATCGTTGCGCGGGCGTAAGCGACTGCAAGCTGGGGCGGAACGATTCCCGCAGCTTCAAGGCCAGCAATTCATCGTGCATCAGGTCGAAAAAGATGCGGGCGTTGATGCCGGCGTTTTTGAAGGCCTGGTCGAATTGCGCGGCCGTGACTTGGTTTTCAGTGAGTCGTTTGAGGTATTCGTTGATCGTGTCCTTATCGACGATCATGCCCAACTCTTCGGCGCGGCGGGCCAGCAACCAGGAGTTGGCGAGGTCTTCGTCGCTCGCTCCGCCGAAGTTGTACTCCAAGAAGGCCTGGCTTTGCTGTTGGGGCACGCCCATGTTCTGCAGAATGTTGGAGAGAGCCATCATGACCTTATTGTGCCGTTCGCGGAGCATGGACAGTTCCCGTTCGTTGAGACTGCCGTATTTCGAGTTGAAAGCCGCCTGCTTGGCGACGCCGCCGCCCCCGGACCCAATCATTTCCAAAATCATGTAGCCGAACGTGAAACTGAAGACCGTCAGGATCGTCAGCACGGCGAGCATCTGTTTTTGGTTCTTGCGGAATACCTTGAAAGGACTAGCCATTGTATGTTTATCCTTCTTTGGATGGGTTGTTTGGAATCATTTAGGCTTGACAAGTCAACCCTTATGGGAGTAATGGTGTCGCAATTCTAAAAGGGTTGGGCGCAAATGCAATGCCAATTCGATATGGAATCGAGTGGAACGGGGCATGTATAGTGCGGAAATCGGCGTGGCAAACCACCCGTAAGAGCAGTATTGCGGCCCTTGCACCACGGAGACAAATTGTCGGAAAGGTCAACGATGTAATGGTTTACGTTTGCCGTCGGCCGATTATCCCCAATATTTTCATACAATTATTACCAACGAGTATAATACGAACCATAATTCCGTAATGCGCGGCGAGTTCCAAGCCCGGTGCGAATCGAGCAACACATTTAACGACTGAAAACAATTTAACGGACATGAAGTGACAAAAATGGCCAACAAACAAGGCCCTACTGGCGGAACACCACTGGTAATCGTCGAATCCCCGGCAAAAGCCCGGACGATCGGCAAGTTCTTGGGCAAAGGCTACACGATCGAGGCGAGCATCGGTCACATCCGCGATTTACCCCAGGGCGCCAAGGAAATTCCCGAGAAGTACAAGAAAGAGGCGTGGGCCTATCTCGGCGTGAACATCGAAAAAGATTTCACGCCGGTTTACGTCGTGCCGAAGACCAAGGGGCAGCAAGTCCGCAAACTGAAATCGCTGTTGAAAAACGCCAGCGAACTCTATCTCGCGACCGACGAAGACCGCGAGGGTGAAGCCATCAGTTGGCACCTCTGCGAGGAATTGCAGCCTAAAGTGCCGATCCATCGCCTGGTCTTTCATGAAATCACCGAGGAGGCCATCCGCGAGGCGTTGAACAATCCCCGGCAAATCGACGAAGACTTGGTCCGCGCCCAGGAGGTCCGCCGCATCGTCGACCGGCTATACGGCTACGACGTTTCGCCGTTGTTGTGGCGCAAGATACGCCCCCGGCTTTCGGCCGGTCGAGTGCAAAGCGTCGCCGTGCGGCTGATTGTCGAGCGCGAGCGGCAGCGGATGGCGTTCGTTTCGGCGACGTATTGGGACCTGTTGGGAACGTTCGCCAACGGCGGCAGTCAAAGCTTCCCCGCCGCGCTGGTCTCGGTCGGCAAACGTCGCGTGCCGAGCAGCCGCGATTTCGACTCGAAGACCGGCAAGCTGAAAGACCCCGATCTGCTGTTTCTCGACGCGAACGAGGCGGCCGAGCTGCGGGCGCGGCTCGAGAGCGCCGCCTGGCGCGTGGCGAACATCGAGGACAAGCCGTACAGCACGCGGCCGTATGCGCCGTTCACTACCAGCACGTTGCAGCAGGAGGCGAACCGGAAGTTCGGCTTCACCGCCCGGCACACGATGCAAGTGGCCCAAAGCCTCTACGAGACGGGCCATATCACCTACATGCGCACCGACTCGACCAATCTGGCGTCGGTGGCGGTCGAAGCGGCCCGCCAACTGGTGGCCTCGCAATACGGCCGGGATTATCTGCCGGAGAAACCTCGATACTATCAGACCAAGGTGAAGAACGCGCAGGAGGCCCACGAAGCGATTCGCCCGGCCGGCCACAGCTTCACCCTGCCCGAGGCCCTCCGCGATTCGCTCAAACCAGACGAGTTCAAACTGTACGACCTGATCTGGAAACGAACAATTGCCAGCCAGATGAACGACGCCCGCGGCCATCGCATGACCATCGACATCGCGGCCGGGGACGCTTTGTTCCAGGCGTCGGGCAAAACGATCGAGTTCCCCGGCTATCTGCGGGCGTACGTCGAAGGCTCCGACGACCCCGAGGCCGACTTGGCCGACCGCGAGCAGGCGCTGCCGAAAGTGTCCCTCGGCGACGCGCTCCGCTGTCTCAAGCTCGAAGCGAAAAGCCACGCGACGCAGCCGCCCAATCGTTACAGCGAAGCCTCGTTGACTCGCGCGCTGGAAGAGATGGGCATCGGCCGGCCCAGCACCTACGCCTCGATCATCGAGACCATCCTCGCCCGCGAGTACGTCTTCAAGCTCAAGCGGGGCAACGTGCTGGTGCCGACCTGGACGGCCTTCGCCGTTTCTCAACTGCTCGAGGCCCATTTGCCCGATCTGGTCGATTACCAGTTCACCGCCGAGATGGAAGACGAGTTGGACGCGATCAGCCGCGGCGAAATGAATTACGTCGCGTATCTGCGCGAGTTCTATTTCGGCAACGAACATCCCGGCTTGAAACAGTTGTTGAAAGACAAGCAGGACGAGATCGACGCCCGGGACGTTTGCCGGCTGTCGTTGGGCAAACCGCCGGGAGCGGGGCCGGAGGCCGAGGAGATTTTCGTCCGCGTCGGCCGCTATGGGCCGTTTCTGGAACAGGGCGGCCGCCGCGCCAGCCTGCCCGACAAATTGCCCCCCGACGAATTGAACGTCGCCGCGGCCCTCGAAATGCTCGACAAAGCCGTGGCCGCCGACGAACCGCTGGGCCATTGCCCCGAAACCAATAAGCCCGTCTTCGTCAAGGTCGGCCGCTTCGGGCCTTACGTCCAACGAGGCTCCGCCGACGACGAGGAGAAACCGCAAAACGCCTCGCTGCTCAAGGGCATGGACCCCGACCGGATCGACCTCGAAACCGCGTTGAAACTGCTCTCCCTGCCGCGCACGCTGGGCGACCATCCCGACTCGGGCAAACCGGTCGTCGCCCGAAACGGTCGCTTCGGACCCTACGTCGCCTGCGGCGACGAAACCCGCAGCCTGACCGATGGGCTTTCGCCCTTGGACGTTACCCTGGAACAGGCCCTACATCTGTTGGCCCAACCGAAGTCGCGCCGCGGCGCGGCCGTCCGCAAGGAACCCATCAAGGAGTTCGAGCCTTCGCCGGCGACCAACCAGCCGATCCGACTCTTGCAAGGCCGCTACGGACCTTATGTAACCGACGGCGAGACGAACGCCTCGCTGCCGCGCGGAACCACGGTCGAGGAAGTCGATTTCCAATACGCCGTCAATCTGCTGAAGGAACGGGCCGCCTCGGGCGCCGCCAAAGGCAAACCGGCGCGAAAAGCGGCCAAGTCGAAATCAGCCAAGACCAAAACCACGAAAGCCAAATCAGCCAAGACCAAAACCGCCAAGACCAAAACCACCCGCAAAACCAAGAAGACGGCGGAGAAATAATTTTTTTTCTCGTTCCCATGCTCTGCATGGGAACGCACTGCCCGAACGCTCTGCGTTTTTTCTCGTTCCCATGCTCTGCATGGGAACGCACTGCCCGAACGCTCTGCGTTCGTCCCGGCCCGCTCCACCGACGCAGAGCGTCGGGACAGTGGGTTCCCAAGCAGAGCTTGGGAACCAGGAAAAGCAGAGCTTGGGAACCAGGAAAAGCAGCAAAGCAGGGGACGTGATGCCCGGCAAAATAACTTGAGATATTTTATTCAACACTCAGGGAAACTTTGGGAACACTAATACCCACTAATCTCCACTAATCCGATTATTCCGTATTCGGCCGCTTGCCGACTGCGATTGCCGTGGCCGTGGCGTGCGTGTGGCAGTGCGAAATGGTGACGAGGATATCGGCCACTCCGAACAGTTCGACCACGTCCTTGACTCCGCCGCGGACGGCCGCGACCGGTTTTCCCTCGGGCGAGTTGCGGATTTCGATGTCGCGCCAGGATATTCCCTTGCGCCAGCCGGTTCCCAAAGCCTTGAGGATCGCCTCCTTGGCGGCCCAGCGGCCGGTGAAATGTTGCGTCGTCTGTCTGCGCGACTGGCAATACTTGATCTCTTGGTCGGTATAAACACGACCGATGAACAGCTCGCCGTGCCGCTCGATCATCCGCGCGATCCGCAAACATTCGGTAATATCGGTGCCGATCCCTATTATCTCGTTCATTTCAGGCCGTGCGGGTTAAGACTGCTTGTTTTCATGCGTCGTCGCTTTCCGCGTCGTAATCATCTCCGTTCGCATTGTCGAGAATCGCGGCCGCCGCGCGGGTTTCGTCGGCGTCGAGCCAGACGGCGGCCAGTTCCAGTCCGCCGCCGAGCCGTTCCCAAGACAGCTCCAATCGAGACAACCCGCCGTCGCAGCGGCAGGCCGACAGCCGAAAGCGCGGCGATCGGACTCCGTCGGGGCACTCGACGGCGGCCGACTCGGCCAGCCGGCGCAGCGTTGCTTCGTCGATTTTTCCGTTCCGGGTTGTGCGGAACCATCTGCCGCATCGGTCGCAAAACGGAGCGTTTGCGGCGGGCAGCGCCACGGCCGCCGCCAACGCGGCGGCCAGCAGCGCGACGACCGGATCGAAAGCCACGCCCGCCGCCGGAACATTCACGGTCCAATTCAACACCGAGAACGTTTTGCAGAGTTGGCATCCGCTTCCCGCGACGGCGATCAGCGCCGCGGAGGCCGCCGCCGCCAAGATCGTCGGGCGATGTCCCAGCCGCGCGAACCGCGTCAGTGCGACGAACGTCAACCCGACCAGCGCGCCCAGCACGGCGGGCAAGACCAGCGTCGGCGGCAAGTGCGATTGCAACACCGCGCCGATCCGCGCCCACGCCAATCCGATCAGTCCCGCCCCGACGGCCGCCGCCGCCAGACCGGTCCAAGAAAAACGGCCTTGCATTTTTGGCGCGTACCGATCGGTGGAAGAAAAACGGCCTGGCATCTTAGCCCGTGTTTTGAAATTCAAAAACGCTTGTCCCACCCTACTTTCCGCAACAGAAACTACTTCGCCATGCTAGAATGAATCGGTCGGATTGAGAAGCCCAACGGGCGCAATCCGGCGCCGGTTGGTAGGTTTGTGCCGGTTTCGCCGGCGAGGCCGCGCGTGCGGGCAGCCGGCAGACCGGTCGCCAGGCGAAGTTTTTGCGGCCGAAAACGGAAAAACCTCGCCCGAAACGGCTGATAATCAAGGGTTTACGCACTTCCCCCCACAACGTGGTTAGCGTCAAACAACATGTATGTGGCTGGTTTGGCCAATACGGTTTATACTAACAAAACTCTATTCAAACCCTTGCGTTTTAGTTAAAAATGTTGATAATAAAAGTGGTAATAGTCGCCAGCGGTTGGCGATTGTCCTTGTATTTTTATTATTGTTTGGAACTGTAGGAGAGAACCATGTCTTCCAAACGAGGAGTGCGAAAAGCGTTTACGTTGGTGGAGTTGCTCGTTGTCATCACCATCATCGGCATCTTGATCGCACTGCTGTTGCCGGCAGTGCAAGCGGCCCGCGAAGCGGCCCGAAGAACTCAATGCCGGAACAATCTCAAACAGATTGGTCTGGCGTGCCACAACTACGAACAGGCGAACAAAGCGTTTCCCCCGGGCATTATTTCCAGCTTGGACATTCCCGACGCTGCAACCGGCTGGAACACGCTTGGCGAAGCGGCAATGACAACCGCGACTCCTAGCGTGGCTGGTCATGGCACCAGTTTTCTGCTCCGTATTATGCCGTTTATCGAAGGCGATACGCTGGCCGCCAACTGGCAGTATAAAAACAGCATTAGCAGCACGGTCCTGAACACAAAAGGTTATTCGAATCTCATTTTGGCCAATACCGACGTTCCGGGTTTCTATTGCCCGACGCGCCGCAACGGCATTCGTCCCGGAACCGACGACGTGATGAAGCCGGTAAGCTCTTGGCCTTGGACCGGCGGTGGCACGGACTACGGCGGGTGCGCCGGCCGACATGCGATTTTCGGTGCGAGCGCGACCGGCTCGGCCGCGTACAATTATCGTGAAGCCCAGATGGGCAACACTATCGTTATGACGGTCTTTAAGGTTATGGTTAACCGCGTTCAAATCCCCGACCCCACCGGCGGCAAAATCCTTGAGGGCGTGTTCGGCGCCGTCAACAAGAGCACGACCTTCGCCTCCATGCGCGATGGATCGTCAAACACGATGCTGACCGGCGAGATGGCTCGCATCACCGACACTTCGGAAGGTATACTTAGCAAGGATGGCTGGGTAATCGGCGGTTGCCCCACATTGTTCACCACCGGTGAAATGATGGGGTTGGTCGGCAGCAAGTACCAAAGTGTTGACGGTATTGACAACACCGGCAAGATGATGAACAACCGCGGGGCATTCTCCCCCGGCAGCCAGCACTCCGGCGGCGCCCACTTCGGCTTGGGCGACGGCTCCGTGCGGTTCTTCAGCGAATCGATGGACCCGAACGTGTTCGCCTTGATGGGCAGCATGGCCGACGGGTACGCAATCGATATTAAGTAATTTTCGATCGCGCTGGACATTGGTTAGGCTTTTTGCATAACCCGCCAACCGCAAGAGCGGGGGCGGCAGTTGATCTGCCGCCCCCTTTTGCATGCGCGTAGCAGTTGCCATTTCTGACCCATTTGCCGCGGATGCCCCGAAAAATCATCCCCGTCGCGATTTATTGATCCTCGAAAAAGTAATGCAACACGTTTAGCAGCCGCCGGCACGGCGGCTTGCGGAAAATCAGGGCCGACGTACCGTCGGCCGCTAAACGGATGTTGCACTGCTTAACTGACTGTCAATAGACGCCGATTATTCGATCGAACCGCCGGCGGATTTCAGCGGCGGCTGATTCGTAATCGGCCAGCAGCGACGCAGCGTCGGGGTAGCGAAGCAGCGCCGCCAGCTTCGTCCGCTCGACCGGGTCGACCGGCAACCGGTCCCGGGCGGTCGAGTTCATCAAGCGCAACCGGCCTTCGATGGTTCGCAGCAGGCGGTAGCCGCGCTCGAAAAAAACGCGGTCTTCGTCGGCCAACAGGCCGGCGGCGTTAAGTTCCGCCAGCGCCGCCAGGGTGTTGGCCTGGCGCAGCCGGGGATTTTCCCGGGCGTGCTTCAGTTGCAGCATCTGCACGATAAACTCGATGTCCACGATGCCGCCGGGACCGCGCTTCAGATCGCCGGCCGCCGCGGCGGTCTCTTCGAGCCGCCCGCGCATCCGCCGGATTTCAGCCGCGTCTGATGGTTGCCAGGGGTGATCGAAGGCGGCGCGGGCAACGACCTCGCCGGCCGATTCCGCGGCGCGGGCGGAGCCGTGGATCACGCGGGCCTTGCAGAGCGATTGCCGTTCCCAGAGCTGTCCGCCGCCGCCGGCGAAGTATCGGGCGAATTCGTCGAATGAGACGGCCAGCGCGCCGCTCCGACCGGTGGGACGAAGCCGCATGTCGATTTCGTACAGTCGGCCGTGTTCGTTCGCGCGGCCGGCGGCCTTGATGATCCGCTGCCCCAGTTCGGAGAAATAGTGCTGGTTGGAGGTTTTTTCGGCTGCCGAGCCGGGCGGCGGCGCGGTGCCCCCCTCCGCCTCGTAAAGGAAGATCAAGTCGAGGTCGCTGTGATAGTTCATCTCCCGACCGCCGAGTTTGCCCAACGCGAGCACGACCAATTCGCAAGGTTCGCCCGCGCGGGGACCGTCGCCGACGGCGGGCGGGCCGTAGCGCGCGGAAAGCCGCATGCTCTCGCGGGCGGCAATCACCGACAGGCACGTCTCGGCGATGTCCGAAAGCGCGCCGGTGGTCGCGCGCACGTCTTCCTTGCCCAAAATGTCGCGAACCCCGACGCAAAGCTGCTGGTCGTTTTTGAAGCTGTGCAGGATCGGGGCGATGTCTTCGGCCCCGCGGCATAGCTCGGCCAGTTTGTCGCCCAACTCCTCGCGCGTGGGCGGCTTGTCCAGCACCAGCCCGTCCATCAGCCCGTCGATCATGCCCGGATTGTTGGTCAGCAGATCGGAGAGGAAGGGGCTGTAGGCGCAAAGCTCGACGTAGAGGCGGAGCGTAGGCGGATTGAAACTGAACAGCTCCCAAAGCACCCCCTTGCCGCCCAGCGAATCGCTCACCTTGTCGAGGTTCGTCAGCGTCGAGTCGGGGTCGGCCGTCGCCGCGATGGCCGGCAGCAGCCGCGGCGCGATCGACGCCAAAAAATGACGGCAGCGGCGGGTCGAAAGAAAATCGCTCCGCTCCTCGGCCAGCGACATCAGGCGGCGATATGCCCGCCGCGGATCGCGGAAACGGTACTTGGTCAGCACTTCCTCGATCCGCTCGGGAGGCGGATCGGGATCGAGCACCAGATCGACTTCGGGTTGAGTTTGCCGGTCGTCGCTGAAGGCATCGTGCAGCAAGTGGTCGAGTATCCCGCGATTCAACGCGGTCTTGCGGCGGAAATCGTCAACGAACAGTTCCAATGCCCCCGGCGGTTTGGAGTGAGGAGCACGGGCGCCACTGCCGGCTTGCCCGGCAGTCTGTTGTCCACGGGTGCCACTGCCGGCTTGCCCGGCAGTGCAAGCGGCATTTCCCGAAAAACCACTGCCGGTCAAGCCGGCCGTGTCACACGCATCGGCGTAGCCCATCCGCAAGGCCAGCTTCCGCAGGTCTTCACCGTCGCCGGGCAGCAGATGCGTTTGCAGATCGAGCATGATTTGCAGTCGGTGCTCGATCCGCCGCAGGAACGTGTAGTTTTCTTCGAGCAGCGAGCGTTCGGAGTCGGTCAGGCAGCCGACTTGTTCGAGTCGGGCGATGGCTTCGAGCGTGTTGCCGGTGCGTAGTTCGGGTAGGTCGCCGCCGTTGAGCAGTTGCAGGAACTGGATGACGAACTCGATGTCGCGGATTCCGCCGCGTCCGGTTTTCACGTCCGCGATTTCGCGGGGGACTGTCCCCATTTTCGCGGCGGCGGCCCCCGACCCCCGCTCGATCCGCCGCTTCAGGGCCTTCACGCCGCTGATGTCGTCGTAGCTGAGATAGCGTCGGTAAATCCAGGGCGTCAGCGCGTCGAGGAACTCGCGGCCCAGCGGCAAATCGCCGGCGGCCGGGCGGGCCTTGATGTACGCCTGACGCTCCCAAGTCCGTCCGCGGGCATCGTAATAGGCCGCCGCATCGCCAACGTCCATGACCATCGGTCCCCGGCTCCCCTCGGGCCGCAGCCGCATATCGACACGGTACACGCCGCCCAACTCGGTCCGCTCGGTCAGCATCCGCACCAGCTCGCGGGCGAGATGGCCGAAGTATTCGACGTTGGGCATGGGCCGCTTGCCGTCGGTCGCGCCCGCGCCCTCGCAAAGGAAGATCAGGTCGATGTCGCTCGAATAGTTCAGTTCCAGACCGCCGAGCTTGCCGAGCGCGAGGACGACGAACCGTGCTTCGGCGCCGTCGGGGCGGCGGGGCTTGCCGCGCTGCGATTCGAGCTTTCGCCGCGCGGCCTGCAACGCCGCTTCCAGCAGAGCGTCGGCCAGGAAGGATATTTGCATGGTCACCGCCCGCATACTCTGCTCGCGAATGATGTCGCCGTAAGCGATGCGCAGGATTTCGCGGCGTTTGAAGCGGCGCAGCGCCCGCATCACGACCGCCTCGTGCTCCAGGGCGAGCACCTCGGCTGTGATTTCGTTGACCAGCGATTGCCGCGACGACTCGTGCCCTTCGCTGAGCCGCAGCAGGTCGAGGCTCTCCGGGTCGGTCGCCAACAGATCGCTGAGATATTGGCTGGCGGCGAAGATTTGCAGCAGGGTGGGCAAAGTTTGCGCGTCGCGCTCGACCAGCGCCGCTAGCCCGAGCGGGTTCCGCGCCGCCCGAAAAAACCGCTCCAAATTGTTCAATGCCATGTCGGCGTCGGCGGAGCCGGGCAGGTGCCGCTCGAGTTGAGCGAAAAGCTCGGCGAGCAGATCGAAGGGTACGCCGGCCCGGGCGATGCCCAGCAGGTTGCCGTGCCCCCGTCGCCCGTCGACGACGCCCAACCCCGCGAGCCACTCGCCCGCGACGGCGGGGTCGGAGATGTAATTTCGGGCAGTCGCCGTGTCCATTGGTTGAGCGGTTGAGTGGTTAGTGGCTAGTGGTTAGTGGTTAGTTATTCTTGTTCCCATGCTCCGCATGGGAACACACTGCCCGGACGCTCCGCGTCCGCGAAGAATCGCCCCCGTGGTTTTGATTCTTCACGAAATGCGAAAGATAGCGCCGCTCAAGGCCGCCGCGCAGCCGTTCGACGATTTGTGGCCCTGCCGGCTCGATTGCCGCGCGGCGTTTTTCCGACTCCCGACTCCCGACTCCCAACTCCCAGCCCCCAATCCCCAATCCCCAATCCCCAATCCCCGCCCCTGCTACTCCCGCGCCTTCTTCAAATATTTTTCCAGCAGCGCGGGCACTTGATCTGGAGTCACTTCGCCGTGGATTTCGTCGTCGATCATCACCACCGGCGCCAGTCCGCAGGTGCCCAGGCAGCGGGAGCCTTCGAGCGTGAATACGCCGTCCTTGCTGGTTTCGCCCCAGGTGATGCCCAGCTCGTCGATAATTCTCTGTGCTACCCGTTCGGCCCCTTTCACATAGCAGGCCGTGCCGAGGCAGACGTTTATCATGAACTTGCCCCGCGGCTTGAGTCGGAAGAAGTGATAGAAACTGGCCACCCCGACGACCTTGGCCGCGGGCACTTGCATGAGTTGGGCCACCGCGTCGAGATGCGCTTCGGCCAAATGGCCGCACTCGGCCTGAACTTTGTGCAGCACGGCGATAAGCTGGCTTTCCGGGTGCGGCTTCTCGCAAGCTTGTTGAATAAACTCGACAAGCCGCTCGCCCAGCACCGTTTTTGAGGCGGCCTCGACTTGTTCCCAATTGTCGGTGCAAGTATTTATGGCACTAGTCATGATCTTGGACTTTCAATTTCTTTCGTCTGGAAATTGCGACGAGGGCCGCTCCCAAAACAAAACATGTTAATATAATCGCATATGCAATTGCTTTGTACCGCCACGATAATATCGGAATCATGCGATCGTATTCCAACGCATCGGACGGATCGGGCATTTTACCGAAAGCAAGAATCCCGAGTCCGTCGCTTATCGGAAAATTGGCTTTAATATGTATATAGCTGCAGACGCCGTCGGCCAACTGTTTTGACGCCTGCCAATCTTTGCGTTCCTTGATGAACTTCTCCCAATCGAATCCCGAATCCCGCAGCCAACGAAAGGCGTTGTATTTTACGGCTTCTGGGATTATGCAATCGTCATATTCGTCATTTTCGTCTTTTTCCTGATTGCCCAGCAACATCAACAAAGGCTCGTGGTCTTCGGCAGTCGGGGGCAAATGAACCGTGACGCCGTACTTTTCAAAACCCTGTTGAAGCCATTGCTCTTGCGTTTCGTCTTTGTGTTTGTCCAGCCATTCTTTCCATGACTCACCTGAATCGACGGGTGACTGATTTGTCATCAGTTCAAATACGGAATGCGTGCAACCGCAAACCCGAAAACCTTTAGTGTTGATTATGTTATCAAGGAGCCAGATCGCCCAGTCTTTGTTTCCGTAGAAACCTATTTTGTCGCTTCTAAAAAACAAATCAGGTGATGAACCGAATCGGTGGTAATCTTTTTGTTCCTCTTCCCATCTCTCTATCCGAGAATGATTTGTTTGCCATACAGCGGAGGCCAAGTGTCTTGTAGGTGCAAGTTTATAAAACCAGTAATAGCAGGCCGTAAACCCGGCGATAATTAAAGCAACTCCGAGGATAAACAAAATCCATTTCAAGATGCGTTTTGCTTTTGGAGAGGTCACTGAATCACCTGCGATAAATCGTTTGTCCTTTTGTGATACCGCTCATTTGATTCCTCGCGGTTCTCTGGCGTGGTAATGCGTGTGCAACAGTTTGTATGCCTTTTCGGTGCCGGGGCCGTCGAGGAAATTGTCGTATGCCTCCTCGATGGCCGGGTTTTCGTATGATTTGCGGAGTTTCTTGCCGCTGTCGATCGAATAGAGGGCGCTCGCCCGACGGCGGAGCAGGTCGGGATCGAGCACCTTTACGCCCTGGGGCGGATAGGGCTGGCCACCGCCGCCGACGCAGCCGCCGGGGCAGGCCATGACCTCGATCACGTGGAACCGCTCGCCGGCCTTGACCCGATCCAACAGGATTTTGGCGTTGGTCAAACCGTTTGCCACGCCGACGTGGATGTTGTGTTCGCCGATGGCGACGTAGGTTTCGCGCAGCCCCGCGACGTTGCGGACTTCGGTGTAGTCGAGCCGTTCGGCGGGTTTTCCGGTTACCAGTTCGCTGGCCGCGCGGAGGGTGGCCTCCATAACGCCGCCGGTGGCGCCGAAGATGTCGCCCGCTCCGCTGGCCAGTCCCAGCGGATTATCGAACTCGCCGGGCGGAAGGTTGACGAAGTCGATCCCGTAAGACTTTATCATCCAGATCAATTCCCGCGTCGTAAGCACGGCGTCGGTAAGCGGGACCGGGGTCGCCAGCCCCTCTCCCCCGGCGGGCGAGGGGAGTTCCAGATAATGCTCGGGCCGCCGGGCCTCGAACTTCTTCGCCACGCAGGGCATTACCGCCACCATGAATATCTTCCGCGGGTCGATGCC
>Ga0123333_10003214_pt1 | contig 16014 bp, 13 predicted proteins | sample BioC12SIPDNA_3_FD_89957 | JGI IMG/M metagenome (GOLD analysis project Ga0123333, IMG submission 89957) | Anaerobic biogas reactor microbial communites from Washington, USA - Biogas_R2_B C12 SIP DNA | ecosystem: Engineered > Bioreactor > Anaerobic > Unclassified | place: Washington, USA... | reverse complement strand
GATTGTACCACAAGAGTGGCTTCAGGAGTCGAAGTACAGGGAGAACTCGTACGGGTGGGGCCGCATTCGGATCGGATCGACCTCCGTCTCTCGTTTGTAGGCGATGTAGGTGTTCAACATGTCTGTTGTAAATACATCGCCCTTGAGCAGGAACTCGTGATCTTCCTCCAGCGCACGCAGCACCGCGTCCAGGCTGCCCGGTACCTGCTTCACGCGTTTAGCCTCCTCGGGCGGCAGACCGTAGAGGTCCTTATCCATCGGTTCTCCCGGATCGGTCCGGTTCTGGATGCCGTCGATGCCGGCCATCAGCAGGGCGGCGAACGCCAGGTAGGGGTTCGCGGACGGATCGGGTGCGCGGAATTCAACGCGCTTCGACTTGGCACTCCTGCTCCCCACCGGGATGCGGCAGATCGCAGACCGGTTCCGCTGCGAATACGCAAGATTGACCGGCGCCTCAAATCCGGGAACAAGCCGGCGATACGAATTGGTCGTCGGCGCACAGAGCGCCAACAGCGCGGATGCATGCTTCAGCAGACCTCCGATGTAATACCTGGCGGTATCTGAGAGCTGCGCATAGCCAGCTTCATCGTAGAACGCATTCCTGCCCCCCTTCCAGATGCTTTGGTGGCAGTGCATGCCCGACCCGTTGTCTCCGAACAGGGGCTTTGGCATGAAAGTTGCCGTGAGCCCGTTCTGCCGTGCGACGTTCTTGACCATGTACTTGTAAATCATCACGCTGTCGGCCATGCGGGTGAGCGTGTCGAAGCGCATGCCGATCTCGCCTTGCCCGGCAGAGGCAACTTCATGATGATGGATCTCGACCGGTACGCCTGCGCCCTCCAGGGCCAGAACGATACGGCTGCGCACATCCTGCAGCGTGTCGGTCGGTGGCGTGGGGAAATAGCCACGCTTGGCCGCGATCTGGCCACCGTAGTTGGGTCCCAGGTCTTTGCCGCTGTTCCACCAGCCCTCGCCGCTATCCAGGTGGTAGAAGGCCTCGTTGGTGTTCGAGCCGTAACGCACGTCGCTGAAAATGAAGAACTCCGCCTCTGGCCCGAAGTACACGGTATCGCCGATGCCGGTCTGCTTGAGAAAGGTTTCGGCACGTCGCGCGATGTAACGCGGATCGCGGCTGTACGGCTCGCGCGTGATCGGGTCGTACACATCTCCCATGATGACCATTGTAGGCACCTGGAAGATGGGATCGAGGAACGCAGTGGATGGGTCTAGCAGCAGGATCATGTCCGATTCGTGGATTTCTTTGAACCCCCGAATGGACGATCCATCGAATGGCACACCGTTCTCAAACGTTTCTTCGGTCAGAATGTGCGCCGGTATCGTGAAATGCTGCCACACGCCCGGCAGATCTGTGAAGCGCAGATCAACCATCTGCACCTTGGCCGCCATGGCGAGCACATCAGCAATCGTCTTGGACATTTTTCTTCCTTTCGGGTTCTCGGGAATATACCGGGGGCAGTATAGGGTCGTGTGAGAATGTGCGCAAGTACCCGTTTGGGTAGTATTGTGGATCATGGGGGATCGCGGAAGCGTAATCTGACGGTATCCAAATCTCATCTTTATCTGTTCTTTACATCACCTTGCTAAAGTTGGGCCAGTTACCCGGATGTGCGGGCGAACTCAGACGGAGAATGACTGATGTCCATGACAAATCCACAGGAGCGAATTTCTTTCGCTGCGGAATCGGGCCTGCCGGTCATGCTGGGGACCTTCGATTCGATCACTTTGGCTGAAATGGCGGGTGTGGCCTTGCTCGACCGGATGGAACTGAAATACGTCATGACGCAGCCTGCGCTGACCCGGGTCCTGAGCTCGCTGAGTGCGGACTATCGGGTTTTGACGGTGGCGGGGCAGCGGCTGAGCCACTACCGCACGCTCTACTTCGATACCGCAGATATGGCCCTTTACCGGCGGCACCATGCGGGCGCGCCGGAGCGCTACAAGGTTCGTGCTCGCGAATATGTGGATTCCCACGCGGCCTTCTTTGAGGTGAAGCACAAGACAAAGCCGCGCCATACGGTCAAGAGCCGCATTCCTACCGCAGGACTCGTGACGTCTCTGGGTGGGTCGTGCGCCGGCTTTCTTGCGGGCGTCTGCCCCTATGCGCCGGACGAGTTGGTCGCGCGGCTGTGGAACCGGTATACCCGCATCACCCTGGTGAGCAAGTGGCGGCCGGAGAGGGTGACGTTGGACCTCGATGTTGCTTTCTCGTGGGATGGCCAGACCGTCAGGCTGCCCGGCCTTGTTGTGGCCGAGGTGAAGTACCAGGGAGCCATCTACACCTCCGATTTTGTGCGGCGCATGCGCGAGCTTCACATGCGCAGTTCCAGCTTCAGCAAGTATTGCATCGGCATCAGCCTGCTGTATCCGCACGAAAAACACAACCGTTTCAAGGGCAAAAATCAGTTGATTGCCCGGCTGATGGCAGGAGAGCAAAATGACACTCACTAACTTGTTCGCCGGGTTTGCAGTGAACCTGCTTGTAGCGCTTCTGATCGTGCGGTTCATCTATTATCCGGGTAACCACAATAAGAACTATGTCTTCACATTCCTGGCGTTCAACACCGTCATCTACTTTGTGATGAGCTTTCTGACCAGCGTGGAGCTTAGCGTGGGCGTCGGCTTTGGGCTTTTTGCCATCTTCTCGGTCTTGCGCTATCGGACCAGCACCATGTCGACGCGAGAGATGACTTATCTGTTCATTGTTATCGCGTTGCCCGTGATGAATTCCCTGCTTATGCGGGATTCTGCTTGGTTGGCGCTGCTTGGGGTGAACTCGATGGTGGCCGCGGTGCTTTTCGTGTTGGAGCGCGAATGGGGCTTTCACTATGAGAGCATTCAGGCAGTGCGCTATGAGCGCATCGACCTGATCCGGCCGGACCAGCGCGATCTCCTGCTGGCCGACCTGCGCCAACGCACCGGGCTGCCTGTGAAGCGGGTCGAGATCGGGCGGCTGAACTTCCTCAACGACACCGCCGAGTTGCGGGTATTCTACGACGAGCCGCCATCAGAGCGCCGGAAGCGGTCCACGGATCCCAACCTGGTGGACGAGTTGTACCTGGCCGCTGAGAACGCCTAGGGTGCAGCGCCAGAATTGGGCCATCCGGGAAATTCGATGCCCTGAACCGTAGACGCGGGCCACCGGCTGCGCGATAATGCGCCAAGGGAGGTGCTAAGATGGCAGACAGCGTCTACAAGGTGATCACATTGATCGGAACCAGCACGGAGTCCTGGGAGAAGGCTGCGACAAACGCGGTCGAGACGGCCGCAAAATCACTGCGAGGCCTTCGCAAGGCAGAGGTCATAGAGCTCGACATGCACCTCGAGGAGGGCAAGATCGTGTCCTACCGGGCCAAGTTGAGGGTTTCGTTCAAGTACGAGGGCGAAGACTGAAGCCACTCGCGGGCGTGCGAAGCGATGCAGATATGGCGCTAGAGACGCAATCCGCTGTTTGACGGACACTCCGCTGAGCAGTCTTCGCCAAACAGCGGATCAGCGCGCCCTGTGACGGGTGGTTTGTACTATTGCGCCGCGGCCTACTTCACCTGTCCCGTGGCGATGATCACACCGCCGTTGGCTGGCCGAAATGCACCATACGGCGACGTTCCACTATCGTCCGGCTCCCACCAGTGCGTGCCCTTGAGCAGGTAGCCGTCGAGCTCACCATAGCCTTTGCCCTGCATCGTCACAAGCGGCTCATAAAAACCGAACGGCCCGGGATTCGAGGTGAGGGTCCCTTCCCAGTATCCGTCGATCCCCACCGGCTGGATGCGCCACCCGCCATGGAAGCGTTCGTGATCATACCATCCCATTCCGTCGGGCTTCACCAGGTTGTCGGTATCGTACCAGAACTCGATGGTCCCGTTGACCAGGGGATTGGTGTAGATGTCGATCTGCACCGTGTACCCTTGCCCCGGGCAGTGCGCGGCGGCGCCGGTGATACGCAAGTCGCAGTCTTGCCAGCCGATGAAGTTTCCCCATCCGCAGTAGAAATCCTCTTTGGGCGGGTCCGCAGAGGCCGATCCAGCGAGTACAAGGGTTGCAATCACGAAGGCCACGAGCACGATCGGAAAGCTTCTGCGTTTCATAGTTCCACCTCCTGCGCGCCATTGTCGCGCGGTCGCGTTGCTCATGATGCGTCGAGCGTTAATGAGCGTTTAACCGCGCTTGCGAGTGCAATTGGCTATTGCGAAAGCACGCAAAAGGTGCTAAAGTATTATGGCATCTCATGTTTTCGTACCGGCCATGTCCCCGCCGGCGTGGGGTGCAGAGCCAGGTGGGCGACGTGCTCGAGATTCGTCTGCTTGGGCAGTTCGACTTGCGAAGGAATGGCGAAATCCTGAGCCTGCCCTCGCGTCCCGCGCAATCCCTGCTTGCATACTTGGCCCTTAACCCGGGCGTCAGCTATCGTCGAGAATACCTGGCGGGTTTGCTCGCGCCTGACGCACCTGAGGTCAGCGCTCGCAACAGGCTCCGCCACGCCCTCTGGCGCATCCGAAAGAGCCTCGGGCCGGATCCTGGCACCGGCCGGGACTATCTCATCATTGACGAAATCACGGTGGCCTTCGACGCGGCCTCGATCTACTGGCTGGATGCTGCGGTTGCAGCCGCCCGGCTGGCCCCCAATGCGCCTCTGCAAGCTCTTGCTGAAGTGCTGGCGGCTTACCAGGGTGACCTGCTGCCGGGCTTTTACGATGATTGGGTGGTGTTGGAACGCGAACGGATTGAGGCGGCGTTTGAGGACAAGATGCGGCTGTGGCTCGAGCGGCAGGCGGGCGCGGGCTGCTGGGACGAAGTGCTCCACTGGGGGGAGCGTTGGATATCACTGGGCCATTCTCCGGAGAGCGCCTATTGCGCGCTGATGCTGGCTCACGCAGCGCGGAGCGATGTATCCAGGATTGCCTTGGTCTTTCAGCGGTGCGTGGATGACCTGCGCGATGGACTGGGCGTTGAGCCGGCCGACGCAACCCGGCGTCTGTACGAGCAGCTGATGCGCGGGGAGGGCGTGCCTTTGCTCGCCCAGGCGCAGGTCATTGCCCTTCCCGTCCAAGTGCCAGTCACAGCGCGACCTGCTGTCGACGGCTCCGGTCCTCCCCCTTTCAAAGGTCTGGAGCCCTTTCACGTCGCGGACGCACACCTGTTTTTTGGCCGCGAGGAGCTGGTGGCCCGGTTGGTGGAACACCTGCGTCGCGACAATCTCTTGATCGTCGTTGGCGCGTCCGGATGCGGCAAGTCGTCGCTCGTGCGGGCCGGCCTTGTCCCCGCGTTGGCTGCCAGCAAGCCACCGGACAGCTGCGACCAGGCCGCGCAATGTACGGGGAGCCCGGAGTGTCGCATCTTAACTCCGACGGGCCATCCTTTGCAGTCGCTGGCGCTGGCATTGTCGACCACCGGCTCGGTCTTGCCTGCAGCAGCGCTGGTTGACGACATGGGGGCTGATTCCCGCAGCCTGTCGCTCTACCTTGCCCGCCGTGAGGCTGGGATCGACGGCGTTCGGGCATCCACGCGTACGCTTCTCGTCGTTGACCAGTTCGAAGAGGTCTTCACGCTCTGCCAGGACGAGGCCGAGCGCGCCGCATTTATCGCGAACCTGATGCGAGCAGCGGTGGGGGATGGCGAGCCGCGCCCCGGACTGCTTACACTGGTTATCGCGCTGCGCGCGGACTTCTATGGCCATTGTGCGGCCTATCCCAGCCTTCGCCGCGCGCTCGAGACCTCGCAGCACTACATTGGCGAGATGAACGCAGCGGAGCTGAGACTCTGCATCGAGGGACCGCTCGAGGTGGGAAGGTGGCAGGTGGAGCCAGGGCTGGTTGACTTGCTGGTGCGCGATGTGGGAAGCGAGCCCGGCGCGCTGCCGCTTCTTTCGCACGCGCTGCTTGAGACCTGGCGCGCCCGGTCGGGCCGGATGCTGACGCTGGAAGGGTATGCGGCGACCGGGGGTGTCCGTGGCGCGATCGCCCGCACTGCGGACTCCGTCTACGATCGTCTCAGCGACGAAAAGCGAGCCGTGGCGCGGCGCATCTTCCTGCGGCTGGTTGCGTTTGGCGACGGCATTCAGGAGAGCCGTCGCCGTGTGGCACGCGACCAATTGGCACCCGACGTGGAAGGCCGGCATCTGGTCGAATCGGTGCTCCAGTCCTTGGCCGCTGCCCGCCTGATTACGCTGGGGAAGGATCAGGTTGAGCTGGCGCATGAGGCGCTGATCCGGGAGTGGCCGGTGCTGCACGGCTGGCTGGCCGAAGACCGGGAAAGCCTGCAGTTGCACCGCCGCCTAGCAGAGGCGGCCGCTGCGTGGGAGACGTCAGGACGGGAGGCAGCGGATCTGTATCGCGGGGTGAGGCTGGCCCAGGCGGCGGAGTGGGCTGGCCACCATTCCCAGGAACTCGACCCGGCCGAGCGATCCTTCCTCGCAGCCTCCCAGGATGAGGCCGATCGGTTGGCCGCAGAGGGCGAAGCCCAGCGGCGCCGCGACCTGGATGCAGCCAGACAGCTAGCCGACACCGAACGAGCCCGAGCTGAGGAGCAGCAGAGGAGCAACATCCAGCTCCGCCGGAGGTCGCTGTTCCTGACTGCGGCGCTTCTTGTAGTCCTGGCAATGAGCTCCCTGGCCGTGGTCCTGTGGCGACGGGCGCAGCAGGCAGCGGAGGAGGCCCGGGTGGACGAGGCGTTGGCTGTCTCGCGTGAGTTGTCGGCATCTTCGGCTGGCAGTCTCGGGTTTGATGACGAACTCGCCGTCCTGTTGGCGCTGGAGGCAGTGGGCGTGAGCCGTGAGGCGGGTGTAGCCGTGCCTGTAGAGGCTGAGACGGCGCTTCACCGCGCGATCCAGGCATCGCCGCTAGACAAGTCGTTCGCGGTCGCTGGGCAAGCAGCGGTGGGCGCCGGTGGCAACCTCATCATCGCGCGCCAGGGAGACGGCTCGCTGCTCGCCTGGGATCGGGGGGCGCTAGGCGGAGCGGAGCCGGCCACGGAGCCTCGCTACGCCATCCCTGCGGGTACAGGCGTCTTCGAGCTGAGCCCCGATGACCGCCTCCTGGCTGTCGCGGACGCCGCCGGGGGCATAGCGCTCTACGATGCGGGGACGGGTGTGAAGCAGCGAGACTTGCGCGGGCATGGAAGCCACGTCACCGCGCTGCGTTTCAGTGGCGACGGGTCGCGCCTGGTGAGCGTGGGGAAAGATGCCGCCGTGAGGACATGGAACACCACAACGGGCGACGAACTTATCCCGCTTAGCAAGCCCGGCTCCGAGCCAAGCCTCGTCGAAATCAGCTCCGACGGGAGCCGCGTGCTTGCCGCCGTTATCGATGGCGGAGTGTATCTCTGGGATCCGGTAGCGGGAAGGCGCATCGCGTACGTCATCGGCCAGGAGGGCTGGCCGTGGGCCATGGCATTTTGCGGCGGCCCTGGCCGTTTCATGATAGGAGCTGGCGCTTCTGCTCGGTTGTGGGATGCGGCGACCGGGTTGCACCTGCTTACCGTGAGCATCGTGGATCGGAATCCATCTGCGCTCGCGTGCAGCCCGGATGGCTTGCGGTTTGCTACTGCTGCGATGCCCACGACGCGGATTTGGGATGTGGAGACGGGACAGTCACAGCGCACACTGTCAGCCGGCGACGACGTAGTGCGGCTCAGTTTCTCTTCGGATGCGGCGCGCCTTCTTGTCCACCGCGCCAGCGGAACCGCTGGCCTATGGGACATCCAGGGCAGCCGCGAGCTGGTGACGCTCGGCACACCCGGGGGGTGCAATGATGTGACGTTCAGCCCGGACGGCGTGCTGCTCGCTGCAGCCGGCGATGCAGGGGTGCTGGCCTTGTGGCAGGTCGGCGGGCCGGGTGGCGACGCTGCCGGCAGCGCAGCCGGTGCGTGGAAGCTCTGTCGCCGGGTTGCCGGTCACGGAAACGCGGTGACCGGGCTGGCTTTCGATCCTGCGGGTGGTCGCGTGGCGACCGGGGGCCTGGACGAGACGATCCGTATGTGGAATTTGCCGGCGGATGGCGCCGTCGCAGAGGGCTGGCCGTCGCTCCGCGAGCATACAGCGATCTCAGGCGCGGGTGAGGTTGTGGACCTTGGTTTCAACCGGGACGGGACGCAGCTGGCGGTTGCCTCAAGCTCAGGGTTGCGGCTGTGGGACGTTGAGCCGGGGGCCGCAGCAGCGACGCACCTGGAGGAGATCGCCATCTATGTTCCCACTTGGATGGCGCCGGTTGCGCTTGCATGGAGTCCTGATGGAACGCGGCTGGCGGCTGCGCTGGTGAATGGGCAAGCGCGCATCCTCTACCCTGCAGGCCAGGCGGCCCCCATCGATCTATTTGGGCATTCTGGCGGGGTGCTGGACGTGGTCTGGAGCCCTGACGGTTCGCTGCTGGCGACCGCGGGCGCCGATGGTATCGTCCAGCTCTGGGACGATCTCACACCCGACGCCAAGCGCGCCGGTGGCGCCGCCCAGCTTCGAGAAGGGCTCACACCTGCAGCCATGGGCGCCCCGATGTACCGCCGCGCCCGGTACACGCTGCGGGGCCACACCTCGGCCGTGAATGCCGTGTCCTTCAGTCCCGATGGCCTGTTGCTGGCGACCGCGGGCGCGGACGGGGCAGTGCAGCTATGGGATGTGAACACGGGACTGCTCCGGCTGACGCTCGCGAAGCTGCCTGCGCCCGTGACGGGCATCTCCTTCAGCCCTGATGGCCGGTTCCTGGCGACGTCCGGTGACGCGGTGCGCGTCTTTCTGCTCCGCCTCGACGATCTGGTCCTCCTCGCCAGGCAGCGCGTCTCGCGCCGGTTGACCAGCGAAGAGTGTCGCCAATACCTGCACGTGGAGAACGAAGCGTGTGCACAGCGGACCAAGTGAAGCGGTGGTGGAAGATGAGAAAGATGATTTGCGCTGGCTTGCTGGCGCTGGTGTGCCTGGGCCTGGTGACAACGGCGTGCACCCGCTCAGCATCATTTGCGGCTAGCCCCACGCCGTCGCCCACAGTTGCACGTACCTCAACACCGGCGTTCACACCGCGTCCGTCGCCCAAAGCACCGCCCACTCGCGACGGCAGCGCCGAACACACCGTCGAAACGCCCGGCGCGGACGGTCCGGCCGCTCTGGTGGATCGATTTGCTGAGGCCTGGATGCACGGGTCCGCGCAGGACGTGGCCAACTTGTTCTCGGCAGAAATTGAGTACCAGATGGGGCCGAACTACATTACCGACAAGGGCACGTTGTGGTGGTTCACCGAGTACTGGAAGGCAGGCGGCGGCAAGCTGCTAGTGACCAATTGCGATCCGGAGCTCGGCAATACTATCCGGTGTGATCTGGAGTTCACCAGTGACTGCACCCCGGCCCTTGGCTGGGGACCGCTGTATTTCGATGCGAAGTTCACTGTCCGGCGGGGCAAGATCGAGAAGATGATCGCAACTATGCCAGAAGAGGTGTTTCGAGAACTGAGCAAGGTCCTCGAAGGAATGTTCGCTTGGGCTGGGGCCAACATGGCCACACCGTGGGCGGAGGCAATGAACAGTGGTGACCCGCGCGCCGCCGGCCGCATTGAGGTGAAGGCCTGCATCGAGTACGCCAAGTCCGTCCGGGCCACGCCAACGCCCTGAACCAGAGCCGCCGCGCGACCTCTGCGCGCCGGTCCCAGACCGCCTGATAGCGCACGCCTATCCAGCGTGTCGTGGACAAGGGGTGCGACGAGATCCTCAACCTGGCAGCGGTGGAAGCTAGCGTAGCTTTCGCTAATTCTGTGTCAGTGGTATGAGGGGGTCGAGACTCATCGGTACGGGGCAAACAAAAAGGCTAGCTGATCAGCAATCAGCTAGCCGATGGCTCGGGGACAGGGACTCGAACCCCAAATTTCTGATCCAGAGTCAGATGTTTTACCATTAAACTATCCCCGACCGATGAAGACATATTACCACAAGACTGCCTCTACAGGCAAATTCCTGAGGCAATTTCGCCAGCCGCCCAACCATGAGAATGCGCCAGCTCAACCGTCGTACGCCAACCGAAACGTCACGAATGCAAACCCTTGCTCAGCGGCCAAACTGGCGTGAACATGCCCCACATTGCTCCCGTCTCGCAACCATGGGGGATAGAAGATGTCGGCCAGAATGCGAGAAGGCCGGTCCCCATAAGAAGGACCCTCCGTCGTGTCGCTTGTCCACTCGCAGAGGTGAACCGGCATCAGCCCTCCCCGCAGCTCGGTAATGTGCCCTTCCTGGCGTGGCCACAGGCCCGATTCCAGTGCATCCCCGTCGTCATCGCTCATCAGATCGTGCAGTTCCGCCATACTGGGCAGGCGAAGAGTGCGGCCTGTCCGGCTACCCAGCCAGGCGCAGTATGAAAGCGCATCCACCTGCGACACATAGATCACCGGCGCGCTTGCGGAGTGGACTTGCTTCAGCGAATGGGGTACGACTCGTCCTGTTTCTCGTAGGAACACCTTGTATTCCCGCGCAGTGACCGGATGGATGGACAGATGAATCCTGACACCCGACAATTCGATGGTAATGAACTCGTCCAAGTAGACCTCACTGCAGCCGGAACGACCGCGCACTCTGCTCGAAGATCGGCGCCATTTCAACCTCACGTTCCGGGGTTGTCGAGTAGCTCAGGATCCAGAGGTCGCTGTCGGACACCACCATGTATTGGTGCCCGCGCCTGGCGCGTGTCGCTTCGTCCCCGGCCGCAATGGGCAGTGTGTAGAAGACCCGTGCCGCAGGCAGGCCGTTGATTTGTAGGCTAGAGTCGCTCGACAGATCGGCAAACCCCGCCTCCCCAAGCTGTCTCAGCAGCAGATCGAGTACGTCTTCCTGCACGTCCGTGATTCTTTCGGCGCCCAACGGCGACCGGCGGATGTTGAGATTGTCGGCAAAGTCGTTGCCCGCGCGGCCAAACGCCCACAGATGGGCGTTCAGCATCTCGTCGGGGCTGCCGATGATGTCTGCCATCTGAGGATGCCTCTGCTTGAGGTCAGCGAAGGCTGCCTGCACATCATCTGATGTCAGGTCAACGACCTGCCAGTCGAGCGGCAGTGTGATCTGGATCGATCGGTCTTCGTGCTCGATCCAGTCATTCGGCAAGCCAGCGGGTGTGGAGGACATTGCCGGGGCCGCAGGCGCCAGCGTCGCAGGCGATGTCCGTGTGGGAGATGGCGTTGGCGGCACCGCCGGCGCCACAACCGTATTCTGAGGCGGCTGAACAGGCGTAGGCCTGCCCAGGCAAGCGCCCGCCAGTCCAACAACTGCAACTGCGGCCATAAGGATCGGTTTGCCCTGCCAGCCTCTCATCGTTCACCTGAAAGCACGGACGGCCTCCCGCTACGCGTCGAACCCGATTTTCCTGTGCCGGACCGCAACGCTCTCGGCCAGCCCGATAGCCAGCAGCAGGGTCCAAAGGGAACTGCCTCCATAGCTGATGAATGGCAGTGGAATCCCTGTCACGGGCATGATCGATAGGTTCATGCCGATGTTGATCAGAACCTGAACCAGGATCATGGCGATCACTCCGCTCACGATCAACATGCCGAAGGAGTCGCGGGCACGACCGGCGATGTGGACCAGCCTGAATAGCAGCAGCGTAAACAGGATAATGAGTGCCGCGCCGCCGATGAAGCCCATTTCCTCGGCAGTGACGGAGAAAATGAAGTCGGTGTGGCGCACCCGAAGGAAGTGAAGCTGGCTCTGTGAGCCGCGAAACAGCCCGCGTCCCAGCCAACCGCCTGAACCGATTCCGATCATCGCCTGTTCGACATTGTAGCGCGCTGCGGCTGCAGCCTGATCCGGGCGGATCAGCATCAGGACGCGTTCCTTCATGTAATCGGCAAGCAGGTATCGCCAAGCCGGGACCGCCGCGGCCGCTGCCAGCGCGCCGAAGAAGATGGCGTGGCGAATCCGAAGTCCGGCAACCACGATCATCGTGGCGCCGATCGCTACGACGACCAGCGCCGTACCGAGGTTGGGCTGCCAGAAGATCAGGCCTACTGCGGGCAGCAGCAGCCCGATCGCCAGGATCGGGGTGGCGATACTCTCCATCTTCTCCTCCCGTGAGGAGAGGAAATGGGCGAGCGCCAGGATCAGGGCGATCTTGGTCAGTTCTGAAGGCTGGAGGAAGAACTCTCCGATCGTCAGCCACCGTTGCGCACCTCCGGCCACCGTACCGATGACCTTGAGCACGAGCAGAACGATGAGGAAGAACACATAGATCGGGTACGCAAGCGTGGTCAGGAGACGGTAATCCAGCGCAGCGGCAACAAATACCAGTATGATGCCGAAGCCCAGGAATGCCGCCTGTCTCCAGGGCCAGTCCTGGTACACTTCATTTCCGGATAGTGCACTGGCAACCAAAACGACACCTAAGACGCCCAGGATCAGGACGATCCCGAACAAGGTCCAGTCGAAGCGTCGGGAAATCGAGATTCTCATGGGGTGGCATCCGTGGCGGTTTCAGCCGCCTCTCGCTTGGCAGTAAAGTATGCATTCAGGACTTCGCCGGCCACCGGAGCAGCGACCGAGGACCCTTCGCCTCCGTTCATCACGAAGACCGTCACGACGATCTCCGGATCGACATAGGGAGCGAAGGCCGTGAACCAGGCATGCGTGGGAAGGTTGCCTTTATCATCCCGGTCGGGTTGGCCATCCTTGTCCCAGTCGCGGGCAAACTCCGCCGTACCCGTCTTGCCCGCCAACACCACCCCAGGCACCTTGACGCGTGTGGCCGTGCCGTACGAGAAATTCATCGCGCCATACATGCCTTCTCGCACCACATCGAGATATCGCGGATCCATTGCAACTTCGCTCAGCACCTTTGGCTCGAAGGGCTGGACGACATCGCCGTGTTCGTCTGTCAGGTGGTCGACCAGTTGAGGCTGGTACAGGATACCGCGGTTGGCGACCGCTGCCGTTGCATTCGCCATCTGGATGGGTGTGGCAAGGACATAACCCTGCCCTATGCTCATGTTGTACGTGTCGCCTGTGAGCCAGCTCTCTGCGTAGTTGACGCGCTTCCACTTCGACGTCGGCACCAGTCCTGCTGCCTCACCCAGGAGCTCGATGCCGGTTGGTGCACCCAGGCCGAACATCCTGGCGTAATCTCCCATGCGTGTGGATCCCAGCCCTTCGAACCTGTCCCGGTATCCGCCACCGAGCATATAGAAGAAGATGTCGTCTGAGACGGCCAGCGCGTGCCGCACATCGTCCAGCCCGTGACCATAACCATATTTGTGCGTCCACGAGTAGAATGGCTGCGCCAGCGACTGATCCCAGGGTGCGAAGTCGTTGGGCACCCAGATGATGCCGTCGTTCACGCCATCGAAACCATCGCCGAGCCTGGTGTTTGGACTGATGACGCCCTCTTGCAGACCACCAGATGCCATGATGATCTTGAATATGGAGCCAGGGGGATACTGGCCGGCGATCGCCTGGTCGAACATGGGCAGCAGCGGATCGTTGAGCAGCGCTGCATATGCCTCAGTGGTGATGCCCTTCGCAAAGAGATTGTTGTCATAGCTGGGAAGGCTGACCAGTGCCAGGACCTTGCCGCTTCGGGGATCCAGCGCAATGACCACGCCCTGGTTTGCCTTGGTGAATCCTGATGAGCTATCGAGCGTGGTCTGCAAGGCCTGCGTGGCTGCGGCTTGCAGGCCCACGTCGAGAGCGAGCACCAGGTTACGGCCGGGCACCGCAGGCTTCGGTTCGCCGACCGTGCGTACCTTGCGGCCGTGTACATCTACCTCGATGATCTGTTGGCTGGGCTCGCCGCGCATCTCGTCTTCAAAGCTGTACTCCAGTCCGGTCAGGCCCACCTGGTCGTTTTGCTTGTATCCCCGATCCTCGTACTCGGAAACAAGATTCTCGGGAATGTGCCCCATGTATCCGACGATATGAGATGTGAGGGCGCCGCTGGGATAGTCTCGAATGGCTTCCAGCACCAATTGCACGCCGGGCAAGTTCACTGCGTCCTCAGCGATCAGAAACGCAGTTGCCTCGTTGATGTAGCGCGCCACGGTGATAGAACGATAGGCCCCGCCCAACCTGCCGTCCGTGATCCTTGTTTCGATCTCCGCCCGCGGCATGACCCAGGGATCGCGCTCGCGGATGACGGAAGCAGGGTTCGGTGTCGGCTCAGGTGCCGACCTGCCTGGACTCTGCGCTGCCGCTGTGGGGGTGGGTGAAGGTGTTGTGCCGGAATTTGGCTGGGTGAGGATCGCCAGCAGGCGGTTGAGCACGCGCGCGTCGCCTGTGCCCTCTGCCTCATCCTCAGCGTCCTCTGGCAAATCCCCAGGCACCACAACGACGCTGAAACTCGGACGGTTGCGCGCCAGAATCTCGCCATTGCGGTCGTAGATGACCCCGCGCGGAGCGGTTACATCCATATCCCGCAGGCGGTTCTGATCCGCTAGAAGCCGGTACTTCTCGCCCGCAACCATCTGGATTTGCCACAGCCGGCCGATCAGCGTTACGGCAATGACGACGACCAGCAGTCGAAGCAAGCCCAGTCGGGCGAATGTGCGATCGCGCGGTTCGAGCATGGTCTATCCCATTGGCGCCAGCTGTGTAGAGCCCGTGGCCCTGCGCAGCACGTGCGCGACGACAACCGTCAATAGGATGTTCAGAACCAGGGCAGGCAGTATCACTTTGAGGTTCGCGTCGAGCCAATTGATGGGAACACCCTGCACCTGGCGAATGAACAAAATGATCCACCCGTGGATTGGGGTTGCCATCGCCACGAAGAAAACGGGCAGCCAGATGTTATTGGCATACACGCTGGTCTGTCCGATCGAAGCCAGAAAGCACAGGGGCATGAGTGCCAGCGGTGAGGTTCCCAGTGGCAGTCCAGCCACCGCATCGAAAACCAATCCGCCGGCGAACGCCCACAGCAGTCCCTCGCCCGCGCCGTGCAGCAGGCTCCAGCAGACGACGAGCACCAGAAGCAGATCGGGTTGGGCGCCAAAAAACCGGATGCGCGTGAGAAGTGTTGCCTGTACAAGCACTGCTATGACAAGGCCTGCCAGCGCCAGGTAGATATCGCGATCGCGCCAGGAGCGTGTGCTCATGCTCTATCCCACGCTCTCTAGCTCGGCCGGTTGGCCCGGCAGTGGCTCGAAGTTCGTGATGACCAGGACGAATTCCAGCCGGTTGAAGTCGACTGTGGGGCGCACCACGGCACGCTGGTACATGTCGAAATCCTGCTTGATCACTTCAGTCACCTGGCCAATGATCAGGTTCTTCGGGAAATTGCCCCCGAGGCCCGAAGTGATCACCTCGTCGCCAGGGGTGACGTCCGCTTCTTGCGCGATGTACTCCATCACAGGTGATGCCCCGGCCTGGCCGGTGACGATGCCCACTGCGCGGCTGTTCTCTCGCTTGATCATGGCCTGCACGCCGCTGGATGGGTCAGTGATCAGGAGCACCGTGGATGTCGTCGGCCCAACTTTTTGAATGCGCCCGACTAGGCCGCGCTCGGTGACTACGGGCATGCCTGCCGCAATGCCCTGGTCCGTGCCCAGGTCGATGGTGATGGCCGATAGGTAGTTGGTTGGCCCGCGGCTGATCACGCGTGCGATCAGCTGGCCGCCGCGAAAGTCGTAGAACGGATTGAGTTGGCGGAAGCGATTTAGTTCACGCAGTTGCTGGTTTTCCGTTTGCAGCTCAGTCAGTCGCGCGTTGTCGATGGTCAGTGTGTCTACGATGGCCTGGAGACGACGGTTCTCGCTGCGAAGTGATGACAGGTCGCGCGCGGTGGTGATGACATTGTCCACCTGCCGCCCGATATTGTTGAAGACGCTGAGAAGAGGGCGGCTCGCAGTGGACATGGCGCCTTCGACAGGCGCCATGTGGTCAGTTGATGACAGAACGAGGAGAATGACGCTAACTGTCGTCAGAAGCAAGAACAGGATGCCGCTGACTGAAAAACGTCGATTGGAAAGGCTGCGCTTCACATCGTTTCTTAGTGCAGCGTGCTACCGCGCTGCATGCTGGCCAGCGTCTTCTGCAGCACAATGTAGTTCT
>Ga0123333_10003212_pt1 | contig 16018 bp, 12 predicted proteins | sample BioC12SIPDNA_3_FD_89957 | JGI IMG/M metagenome (GOLD analysis project Ga0123333, IMG submission 89957) | Anaerobic biogas reactor microbial communites from Washington, USA - Biogas_R2_B C12 SIP DNA | ecosystem: Engineered > Bioreactor > Anaerobic > Unclassified | place: Washington, USA... | reverse complement strand
TCATCCCTTCGTTCTTTGAGCAGCCCTGGGTGGTCTACGCCGCGGGCGGCGCTTTTGGCGTCAGCCTGCTCGCATTCATCTTCAAGAGCGCGATGGAAGTTCGCAGGGGCACGGCCCACGTTCCGAAGATCATCTTCATCAGCTTCACTGCCGCCGCCAGCTTCATCGTGCCCTCGCTGGGCAACCTGGATACCGCCTTTCAGGGGATGAACGTCTGGCATAGCTTCCAGTACTTGGCGCTGACCTGGTACATCAACCGGCTGCGCGCCGACCGCGGCTCACTCCGCCGCACGCCATTTGTCGAGCGCATCTCAGCCGACGGCAAGGCGCGCGTCTACTATGGCTTCAACCTCGCCCTGACCTTCGGCGCCGTGGTCATCATCGGCATTGTCTTCGCCATTCTGCATTTCGTCGTGGGAGGTAAGTGGGCCGAGGCATCCTACGCGCTGGAAACCTCCTACTACATCGGCGTGCTCAGCTTCCTCTGGATCCACTACTATCACGACCACTTCCTGTTCACGCAGGCCGACGCCGTGCTGCCATAAACAAAGAGACCGGGCTCCTGCCGGGAGTCCGGTCTCTCTCTTTGCACGGGCATACCCCGCCTAGTTCGAAAAGAGGATGTCGAGGAAGGTGCCCAGATCGTCCTTGCCTTCCAGCACCCGCAGGTTGAACACCTCGGTGTAGCCGCAATTGAGGCAACTGACGAAGGCATAGCGGTATGCCTGGATTTCCAGCAGGCGCGAGAGACCGCTGCCGCTCATGGTCAGGCGCTCTACGTGGGCGCCCTGCCGTCCACAGTGGTTGCAGACGAATTCTCTGGCGAGTACGTCGTCAACTTTGGTGCGGGCCATCGTTTTCTCCTTAAGCGTTCTTCACGAACCGTATTACACAGGCCGAGCACTATACGGCAGGGCCGCGCGTTCGTTGCAGCCGGCTCGCCCGTCAGGAGAGCGCCTCGCGCAGATCGGCCAGATGCTGCGCCTCGTGGTCGGCGATCCGCTCCAGAATCTCCCGGATCGACATGATGCGCAGGCTGCCGTGGCGCCCTTTCTTCTCCCAGTCCCCCTCTTCAAGGCTTTCCACGAAGGCGAGCAGCTCGTTGCGGTTCTTCTCCAGGCGCAGCAGAAGGTCGGCGGGCATCTCGTCCTTCAGCTTGTTAACGCCGGCGGCGTTGTAGCGATCCAGGTCAAAGTCGGCCGGCGCCCCTTCTTCGCCCGCGCGGATCTGCCGCATCAGGCGCAGCATCCCGCCCTCGGCCCAGACGAGATGGCGCAGCAGGTCCATCGCAGACCACTCTTTTTCGCCCCCGTGGCTGTACACCGGGTGTGTCCAGGAATCCCAGTCGAGTTCGCGCGCAACCTTGACCAGATCCGCGCGGGTCGCCGCCAGTTTCTCCATGATTGTTTTGCGTTCTCTGTACACCTGTTCCTCCTCGGCGCCTGGTTAACTGCGGAAACTGAACGTCAGGCCATCGCCGCCGCGATCGACGACCACCGTCGCATGTCCGGCCTTCTTCTGGGTCAGCAGGAAATTGGCCAGCGGCTCGCGGACGTAGCGGCCCAGAATACGGCGCAGCGGCCGGGCGCCGAACTCGGGCTGGTCGTTCTGGGTCAGCAGCCATTCGCGCGCCGCCGGAGTCACTTCCAGATGGATGCCCTGCCGCTCGGCCAGGCGGAACTCGTTCTTGAGCATCAGCTCCAGGATCTGCGCCAGCTGCTCGCGGCTGAGCTGGTGGAAGAAGATGATGTCGTCCAGCCGGTTGAGGAACTCCGGGCGGAAGAAATCATGTACGGCCTGCATGACCAGCTCGCGCTCCTGCTCGCCGACGTGGGGCGTCATCAGGTAGCGCGCGCCCATATTGCTGGTCATGATGATCACCGTCTCGCTGAAGGTCGCCACACGTCCCTGTCCGTCCGTCAGCCGCCCCTCGTCCAGCACCTGCAACAGCACGTCAAAGACCCGGTCGTGGGCCTTTTCTACCTCGTCGAAGAGGATGACTGTGTACGGCCGCTCACGCACGTAGTCGGTGAGCTGCCCGCCGCCTTCGTAGCCGACGTAGCCCGGCGGCGCGCCGATGAGCCGGTTGACGCTACCCTCATTCTGGTATTCGCTCATGTCCAGCGTGAGCATTGCCTCTTCGCTGCCGAACATGAACTCGGCCAGCGCCTTCGCTAGCTCCGACTTGCCCACGCCGCTCGGTCCGAGAAAGAGGAAGCTGCCGATCGGCCGACGCGGGTCGCGCAGCCCCACGCGGGCAATCTTGACCGCCCGGCTGACCGCAGCAACCGCCTCGTCCTGGCCGATGAGGCGCTGGTGAATCTGTTCCTCCATGTTGGCGTAGCGGCTCTGCTCGTCCTCGCTCAGCTTGCTTACCGGTATCTTCGTCATCGCGCTGGCAGTCTGCAGCACGTCGTCGCTATCCAGCCGGCCGTCCGCCGTTACGGACGGGCCATCGCCCAGCGCCGCTTCCTGCTCCTGCATCGCCAGGCGCACGGCAGCCGCAGCCCGGTCGGCAAGCTGCACGGCGCCGGCCGGGAGCGCCACCTCGCGGATATACTGGCTGGCAACCGTCGCCGCCGTCTCCAGCGCCTCGCGCTCGACGGCAATCTCGTACTCCTGCTCCAGCCGCTGCTTGTGATAAGCCAGCATGGCGACCGTTTCGTCGCGAGTAGCCGGGGGCACGTCCAGCCGCTGCGTCTGTTCGCGGATGATCGGCGTCTGCACCAGGCGGTCATAATCGCCGGGCGTCGTCGTGCCTACAATGGTCTGCTCGCTGCCCAGGAGCGCCTTATGCAGCTCGCGGTTGACCTGCTCCGGGAACGGCGCGCGCAGCCGGTCGGCAAAGAAGCGCTCGATTCCGGGAACGACGAGTATCCCGCCGCTGGCCCGGCGCAACCCGGCGCGAATGGCCGCCAACGGGCGCTCCAGGAGGGCCGCTTCATTCATCGTCACCACCGAGCGGAAGCCGGACGGACCCTTGCCCTCGGCGATGAGCAGCGCCAGGCTGTAAGCCAGCGTGCGCCGGCCTGAGCCTTCGGGCCCGACGAGGATGATGTGCCGCCGCTGCGCCAGCGATAGGAGCTGGAGCAGACTGCGCAGCAGCTCTTCGCGCTGGTAGACGGCATTGGCCTCGCCGTCCCGCGCCTCCTGGACGTGGTCGTGGATCAGGGCAGTGCCCTCCTGCGCGACGTCGTCCAGCAGAGCGACAATGGCTCCCTGGGTGACGCCCAGCTTCTGCAGCACGCCAAACGTCGTCACCCGGGGATCGGCCATCGCCGCCAGCGCATGACCGCTGCCCGCTTTCAGCTCGTCGCGCGCCTGAGCAATGCTCAGCGCTTCGTCCAGAATAACCAGCATCTCCTCGGCGAGCGGAACCTCGCGTCCGAAATCGTCGGTAAAGAGAAAATTGGCGTCGCGCCCCGGAGCGTGGCGGGCCATCATCTCGACGCGCCGCTCCAGCTCGTCCAGCTTGAAGCCGCGCTGCCCGGCGAGGGTCTGCAGGATGCGCCCCGCGCCGGACTGCTTGTCTTCGAGGAACGTGCGCAGCAGGAGCTGTGGCGTCAGATAGCTGACGCCATAGCCGTCTCGCTTCTGCGCCGCGCTGGTCATCAGGCGAGCCAGCTCGGGCGTTGGGATGTTCGGATTCAGCGTGCCCATAAGGCTCCTTTTCCGGTCAGGCTCAGGTACCACCGCTATGGTACACCGCGCCCGGCCGGGGGGCTAGAAAAAAAAAGCGCCCGGCACGCGCTGTGCCGGGCGCCAAAAAGTAGCAGATGAAGCGCCGGCTAGGCCGGTTCCGCCTGCTCCTGCCCCGTAGCCTCCTTGACCAGCTCCCTCTTGAGAACCTTGCCGACGGTCGTGCGCGGCAGCTCGTCCCGGAACTCGATCAGGCGGGGGTACTTATATTTAGCCAGCCGCTCCTTGCTCCACTCGATGATCTGTTCCTCGGTAGTCGGGTCGCCGGGTTTCTTGACGATCCAGGCCTTCACCGTCTCGCCACGACGGGCGTCCGGCACGCCGGCGACGGCCACTTCGAGAACCGCCGGGTGCTCGGCCAGCACCTCTTCTACCTCGCGCGGGTAGATGTTGAAGCCACCGGCGATGATCATATCCTTCTTGCGATCTTCGATGTAGAAGTAGCCGTCCTCGTCCATCCGGGCGATGTCGCCGGTGTAGAGCCAGCCATCGCGCAGGCAGTTGGCCGTTTCCGTGGGCATCTGCCAGTAGCCGGCCATCACGCTGGGGCTGCGGATGATCAGCTCGCCGGCCTCGCCCACCGGCACGATCTCGTCGCCATCTTCCGCGTTGACAATCCGCGCCTCGACGTTGGGCAGCGGCAGGCCGATCCCGGCCCGGTTCTCGCCATAAATGGGGTTGGCGTGGGTCACTACGTGAGCTTCCGTCAGGCCATAGCCTTCGACCAGCTTGGCGCCGGAGATGGCCTCGAACTTCGTCTTGGTCTCCAGTAGCAACGGCGCCGAGCCGCTGATGCAGGCGCGAATCGACTTGAGATCGTACTTGCCCGCAGCCACGTCCGGGTTGTTGTTGATGGCAATATACATCGCCGGCACGCCCGGATAGACCGTCGGCCGGTATTTATTGATGCTGCTGAGCACGTCCTTCAGGTCGCGCGGGTTGGGAATGGCGATCATGGCGGCGCCCACAGCCGGCGCGAGACAGAGGACGGTCACCATGCCGTAGGAGTGGAAGAACGGGATGGCGCCGACGATGATCTCCTCGCTCTCGCGCAGGTCCGACAGCCAGGAGCGCACCATGACGGTGTTAGAGGCCAGATTGCGGTGCAGGGCGATGGCTCCCTTGGCGATGCCCGTGGTGCCGCCCGTATATTGCAGCAGGGCGATGTCGTCCGGCCCAACCTCGACCCGGGCAGGTGGGGCCTGCCGGCCGGCCGCCAGAAAATCCTGGAACCAGACGTCGCCCGGCTCCAGAACGGCGTGGTGGCCCTCTTTCTTCTCCTTCAGCAGCCCAAAAAGCAGGCGCAGATGCGAGGGCAGGTATTCCTTGATATTCGTCACGATAATCCGCTTCACCGCCGTGCGCCCGCTCTTCTGCACCCGCTTGAGCTGGTCGTAGAACAGGGTCATGACGAAGACGGTCTCTGCCCCACAGTCGGCAAGCTGGTGTTCCAGCTCGCGCTCCGAGTAGAGCGGGTTCGTGGCAATGACGATGCCACCGGCCTTGAGGATGCCGTAGAACGCCATGACCGACTGAGGCGTGTTGGCCATATAGATGACCGCCCGGTCGCCTTTGGCAAAGCCGTTCGCGACGAGCCCGGCGGCAATGGCATCGCTCGCTTCGTCCAGCTCCCGATAGGTAATCCGCCGACCCTTGAAAATGATGGCCGTGTTGCCGGGGAAGCGGGCAGCCGACTTGCGAAGGAAGTCGTGTACAGGATGGGTCGGTAAGGGGACTTCGGTCGGTACCCCTTCGTCGTACCGCTTGGTCCACGGCCGGTCGTCGTACGTAACGCTCATCAATTCCTCCTCATGGGCCAATTACTGGAGTCTGCATAGCAGTGGGATACGACGGGAAGGAACTCCCATGTCGCCCTGCGTCATAACAGTAGTATAACCGGGCGAATGGACGCATGTCAACGAGCGTATTAAAGATTCTCAGCGCTGGCGCAGCGACTCAACCTCCTTTTCCCAACCGGGCGGCTGGCGCTGCTCGTAGGCGGCGGCTTCGGCCTCCAGATCGTATTCGACGTAGCGGTGCTCCACCGCCCAGCTTGTGCCATCCCAGGTGAAGATCGCGTACTTGGCGCGCGTGTCGCCGTCGCCGGGCCGGCTGACGGAGGCGACGTTGACCAGCCGGACGCCGCGCCACCTGCGCACGGAGGGTACGTGCAGGTGGCCGAATGCCAGCACGCTGAAGACGAGATCGCCGATCATCGCGTCCAGCGCATCGTCCTTCTGGCGCACCTCGCCGAACAGCTCCTTCTGCAGCGCCGTATCCGGGTAGATCACGTCGTCCACGTTATTGGGGTTGGCGTGGACGATAAAGAGGTCGTCGCGCGGGTTCACCGTCGGCGAGATGCGCCGGTGAAAGGGCAATTCATCGAGCCAGGCACGATCCATCGGAGGCAGTACCTCGCGTGTCCAGTCCACGACGTTGGATACTCGCTCCCAGCGCAGCCGCTCCTCGGCGTCGGCGTCCTCGGCCAGTAAGGGCAGCCCGCTGATCCACTTGTCCGCGTTGCCGTAGATCGAGGCTATCTCCGCCTCGCGCTCGCGGAGGCGGGCGACGCAGGCGTCCGGCCGGGGGCCGAAAACACAGAGATCGCCCGCGAAGACGATCTCGTCGAACCCCGCCTCCTGGGCGTCGATATCCGCCAGCACCGCATCCAGACCGGACAGGTTGCCGTGTACATCTGAAAAAACTGCAATCCGCATCGGTTACCTCCTGCAGCCAGTCCTGCTGCTTCAGTCGAGACCCGTCCCATTGTGCCCGCCGGTCGCCCGCAGCGCCAGCGCGCGCTCGGCCTGCAAAATCGCCCGCAACCGCTCGCGCCGTGCCGCACCGCTCAGCGTCTCCAGGGCGCGCACGCCAAGCGGGTCGATTTCCTCGCGCAGCAGGCGCAGCTCTTCGCGACTCGGCGGCTCTGTCTCCGCCGGCGGGCCATCCACCAGCAGCTCAAATCCCGTCCGTGCCTGCACCCGGCCCAGCTCGACGCCGGGATGCAGGCTGAGCAGGCGCATCCGGGCCGCTCCGCCCTCGCCGGAGGGGGCAAAGTCGAACTGCCCCAGATCGGAGACGAGGTAGCGCGGACCCTGCCCGCGGCGGCGCGCCGGATCGTGGCCCAGGCCGCTGCGGAAGTCGAGCCGGGGCACGAACGTGTGGCGTCCATGTCTCGGCACGTACAGATAGACATTCTCCTCAAAGACGGTCACGTCGGGGATGCCGCCGCTGCCCGGCAGCCGCAGGCGCGGTTGTCCATAGCTGCCGCCCATGAAGACGTTGTTGAAGTTGCCGTGGGCATCGATCTGGCCCGGACGGAAGAACTCCTTGGGACCGAAGCGCGGCAGCAGATCCGCCGCCACCTGAGCGAAGCCGAATGTCTGCAAACCCTGGCGAATCCACAGCGTCTCCACGGTCGTGATGCCCAGAGGCGCCGGGTCGCGGCAAAGGGCCTGCCCGATCGCCGAGATGAAGGTGACGTTCGGCGCGTGTGTCAGCCTGGCGAGCAGGTAGCCCGCGGCTACCAGCGGCGTGCCAATGCCGTGGGCCAGTATTTCGCCGTCCACAACCTGCCGGCTGATACAGACGGCGATCAGCTCGTCTACGCTGTAATCCCCGTTCATCGCTGGCCGGCCGGCTGCCAGTCGCCGGCAAGGTATTCGGCAAACGCGCCGGCGTTGCAGGCGGCGATGTAGCGCAGAATCTCTTCACCGTCAATGGGGTAAAGCGGGTAACAGCTTGTGGGGTGGGCGCCGCCGGGCGCCTCGACGACGGCAGTCACAAGCGGGCCTGGCAGGTCCAGCGGGCCGTCGAGTCTGGGCACGACTTCCTCTGCGGTCAGGATGACGCGGTCGGCGGCTACGCAAAGCTCCAGATCGATGGTCGGGTTGCCGCCAAGAACGGCATTGCCGCTGATGTCGGCGCGCAGCACGTGGATGGCGGCGACGTCGCAGCCAATGGCGGGGAAAGCGGTGAGCGGCTCGCCGGTGTAGGGATCGGCAATCGTCTGCACGTCGGGCCGCACCGCCAGCAAATCGGTCCCCTGCCAGGCGCGGCTGGGCATGAAGCCGATGCCTGCCATTTGCGCCCGCAGGCCGTGGGCGATGCTGGCCTCGCTCTCCTCGATGACCTGCAGCTCCCCTTTGCCGGCTGCCGAGGTAAACATCGGCGCCAGCCCAAACGTCTCCAGGCCAAAGTAGCAGGTGCGCGTGCGCGCGACCAGCCCTGCGCCCACCAGCAGATCGGCGGCGAAGCCGGCCGTGAAGGCCAGTAGCGTCAGCTCCCGTGGCGGCGTGGCCCGGGCAATGAGCGCGCGGGCGAAGGCGACCGGGCGGCGATAGAGGGTCATGCCGCCCAGGGCAAGCGTCTCGCCATCCTGCACCAGTGCAGCCGCCTCCGTCATGCTGATGCGCTTATTCTGCATCGTGCCTGCTGCTCTCCTTTCTTCGGCCCGCCCCTTTCCGGCCAATTCTATCTTTGCGCCAGCAGTCAAGCCATAACCCGGCAGCCAACGCCACTGTGAGCCACGTCAGCTCGCAGGTCGAGGAACAAAAAGGACGCCGGACTTCTGGTGAAAATCCGGCGTCCTGACCTGAAACTGAGACAAGGAACCTACCTGTCGCGCTGGAGGACCAGGTCGATCAGCGCTTCCAAACCGTCGCGGGCCGGCGAGGCCGGCAGATCGTGCAGCGCCGCCCGCGCGCGTTCCGCCAGCTCGGAGGCTTCGGCCAGCGCCAGCTCCGCCGCGCCTGACTCGCGCAGGCGGCCCATCATCTGCTGGACGGGATCGACGTCGGGCTCGGGAGCCACGCGCCTGCCCGCCAGAGCAACGCCGCTCACGCCCATGCCCTGCACCACGTCGGCGCCGACCGGCTTGCCCAGCTTCTCCGGGTCGCCAATAATGTCTAGCACGTCGTCTACAATCTGGAAAACCTGGCCCAGATTGCGGGAATAGGTGTCCAGCGCGTTAACCATGTCGTCATCGGCGCCGGCCAGGAACCCGCCGGTCGTCGCGGCCGCCCGGAACAGGCTCGCCGTCTTCAGGTCGATGATCCGCTTGTATGTCTCGCGGTCCATCTGCCCAGCCTTGGCCGCGGCCGCCTGCAGCGTCTCGCCCTCGACCAGCTCTACCGTCGCCTGGGCAATGATCTGGTTATACAGCGCACCATAGGGGGCCAGCATCTCGTAGACTTTGGCAAAGAGGTAGTCGCCGGCGAGCAGAGCAAAGGTGCGCCCCCAGCGGGCGTGAACGGTTATCTTCCCCCGCCGCATCAGGCTGTGATCGTTGATGTCGTCGTGAACGAGCGTCGCCGTGTGGATCAGCTCGACGGCCGCCGCCAGAGGCACTACCTCCTCCAGCTCTTGACCGCCCGCAGCCAGATAGCTCAGGAGGACCAGTTGCGGACGCACCCGCTTGCCGCCAGACGAAATGATGTGATGGCTGGCTTCGTCCAGGATCGTCACGTTGCTGGTAACAACCTCGTGAAGAAGTTCATCGATGGCTTTCAGGCCGTCTTGTACTGTTTCACTCACCATACTTGTTTGCCTTATCTGAGAAGTGAACGGCAACGTTTACAACTTTCAATTTTTTTTGAACGGTTTGTAGACTGGACTCATTATAGATTTCTTTGCGAGGCTCGTCAAGGAAACTTGTGAAAGAAATTACAACCATTTACAGCCCTCTTATACCTGCCAATCTACCATTGACTGCTATAATGAGACTGTTATGACCGCCCTCGCAAAGCACGACACGATCATCGTCCTGGATTACGGCTCGCAATATAGCCAGCTCATCGCCCGGCGTGTCCGGGAGGCGAACGTATACTGCCATATCGTCTCCTGGCAGGCGCCGGCCGAAGATGTCCTGGCGCTGGACCCCTGTGGCTTCATCCTCAGCGGCGGCCCCAGCAGCGTCTACGATGAGGGCGCCCCTACCCTGCCGGACTATGTGCTGGAGGCGGGCGTGCCGGTGCTGGGGATCTGCTACGGCATGCAGCTCCTGTCCCACCGGCTTGGCGGGCAAGTCGCCGGCAGCCAGCGGCGCGAGTACGGTCCGGCCCGGCTCCACGTCCGGCCCGCAGCCGGGCCTCTGTTCCAGGCGTGGCAGACGGAAGCAGCCGGCGCCAACGGTTCGCTCCAGCAGGTGTGGATGAGCCACGGCGACCGGGTGGCCGAGCTTCCGCCCGGTTTTGTCCCCCTCGCCTCGACGGACAACAGCCCGTATGCCGCAGCGGCCGATCCCGAGCGAGGCTACTACACCGTGCAGTTCCATCCCGAGGTGGCGCACACGCCGCAGGGTCTGCAAATTCTGCGGAGCTTTGCCGTAGACATCTGCGGCTGCCGGCCCGACTGGACGCCAGCCAACTTCGTAGACGAGACGGTTGAGCAGATTCGCCGGCAGGTCGGCGATGGGCGGGTCATCCTGGGGCTCAGCGGCGGCGTTGACTCGGCCGTTACCGCGGCCCTCGTCCACCGGGCCATCGGCGACCAGCTTACCTGCATCTTCGTCGATCATGGCCTGCTGCGGCGGGGCGAGCCCGAGCAGGTCGTGCAGACCTTCGAGCGGGAGCAGGGCATGCGCCTGATTGCCGTCCGCGCCGTCGAGGAGATGCTGGAGGCGCTTGCGGGCGTCGTCGAGCCGGAGCAGAAGCGGGCAATTATCGGCGAGAAGTTTGTCCGCATCTTCGAGCGCGAAGCGTTGAAGCTGGGCAAGATCGACTTTCTGGCCCAGGGCACGATTTACCCCGACGTGATCGAGAGCGCCGGCGACGAACGGGCGCCGGCGCAGGTCATCAAGAGCCACCACAACGTCGGCGGGCTGCCGTCGGACCTCTCCCTGCGGCTGGTCGAACCGCTGCGCTACCTGTTCAAGGACGAGGTGCGGCGCATCGGCGAGCTCCTCGGCCTGCCGGAGAGCATCGTCTGGCGCCAGCCCTTCCCCGGCCCGGGTCTGGCGATTCGCTGCCTGGGCGAGGTCACGTGGGAGCGGCTGGAGCGGCTGCGCGCCGCCGATGCCATCTACGTGGCGGAGCTGGAGCGGGCCGGGATGCTGCGCCACGGGACCCAGCAGGCGTTTGCCGTGCTGCTGCCCGTGCGCAGCGTCGGCGTCATGGGCGACGGGCGCACCTACGACGAGGTGATCGCCCTGCGCGCCGTGACCACCGACGATTTTATGACCGCCGACTGGGCGCGCCTGCCCTACGACCTCCTGGCGCGGATCAGCCAGCGCATTGTCAACGAGGTGGCGGGCGTGAACCGCGTCGTCTACGATATTACGTCCAAGCCACCCGGCACCATTGAATGGGAGTGAAGGCCATGATCGACTTTGGCGCCATTTTCCGCCGGGCATGGGAGATCTGCTGGCAGAACCGCTGGTTGTTCCTTCTGGGCATTCTCGCCGCGCTGGGCAGCGCCGGTGGAGGCGGCAATACGAGTTTTTCGTACAGCTTCGGCCCTGGCGACGTGGGCCCGGAGTTCGAGCGCCAGATGGAGGAGTTCTTCCGCACGCTCGTCGCCACCTGGCCCTACCAGCTCTTCGGCACAATCGTCCTCACCCTGTTTGGCCTGCTGCTGTGGCTTCTCAGCCTCACGGCGCGGGGCGGCCTGATCGCCGCCGCTGCCGAGCTGGACGGCGAGATGGCGACCGGGTCGGACGCTGCCCTCGGCTTCGGCGCAGCGATGCGCCGGGGTCGCCGCTATCTGCTGCGTCTGGTTGGCCTGGAGATTCTGCTCTACGGCCCGGTTTTCCTCCTCGTCGTGATCCCGCTGGCCGTCCTGATCGCCTCCGTGGTCAGTGCGGGCATCGCCGCCTTTGACGAACCGGGGGCCCTTGGCGGCATTGTGCTGGTCGCGCTTACCTGTCTTTGCCTGCTCGGCTGTCTGGCGATTCTCTGGCAGATTTTCCTCGCCTTCCTGCATCCCCTCGCGCAGCGCAGCCTCGTTCTGGACGACCGTGGCGTCATCGACGCCGTCCGCCACGGCTGGCAGATACTGTCCGGCCGGCCCGGAGACATGCTGGTGCTGGTGCTGCTGCTCTTCATCCTGGGCCTCATCTACGGCGCGTTGGTTGCCGTCATCCTGGTCCCGCTGGGCCTGCTCCTCGCCGTGCCAACCCTCTTCGACTTCATGCGCGAGGGGTTTCCATCAGGAGGCCAGCTCGTCGCCATCGGTATCGGCGCCATTCTCCTGGGGCTGCTGGGCCAGGCGCTGCGCGGCTTCTACGTGACCTACCAATCCGTCGCCTACACCCTGGCTTACCGGCGGCTGACCGGCAAGGCTGGCGACGTCGTGCAGGAGCCGCCGAAGCCGGCTACCCCCTATCAATTTGAACAATCTCCCGAGGAATGACCATGAACATGGCCGAGCCGGTCACCCGAATCCTGGCAATTGAGACCTCTTGCGATGAGACGGCAGCAGCGGTGGTCGAGAGCGGGACGCGCATCCTGAGCAACATCATCGCCAGCCAGACCGATCTGCACGCCCAATACGGCGGCGTCTTCCCGGAGATTGCCTCGCGAAAGCATATCGAGGTCATCCACGCCGTCGTCGCCCAGGCAATGGGCCAGGCCTACCTCGGCTACGACGATCTCGACTGCATCGCCGTGACGAAGGGGCCGGGCCTCGTCGGCTCGCTGCTCGTCGGCGTGAACGTGGCCAAGGGGCTGGCTCTGGCGCGCAACAAGCCGCTGTTGGGCGTCAACCACATCGAGGGCCACATCTACTCCGTCTGGCTGACCGAGGCGGCGCCGGAGATTACCTTCCCCGTCCTCACGCTGGTGGTCAGCGGCGGGCACACCGAGCTCTATCTCATGCGCGACCACCTCGACTACGAGCATCTGGGCGGCACGATTGACGACGCGGCCGGCGAAGCGTTCGACAAGGTCGGCCGGCTGCTCGACCTCCCCTACCCGGGCGGGCCGGCAATCGACAGCGCCGCCCGCGAAGGGCGTCCGACCGCCTTTAACTTTCCCCGCGCCCTGATGGACAGTGCCTACGACTTCAGCTTCAGCGGCCTGAAGACGGCGGTGCTGCGCGAGGTCGAGCGCTACGACGCGGGCCGCCCGCCCGTCGCCGACCTCGCCGCCAGCTTTCAGGCTGCGGTAGTAGACGTGCTGGTCGAGAAGGCGGCCCGCGCTGCCGAGGAGTACGGGGTCACTGCCGTCCACGTCGTCGGCGGTGTCTCGGCCAACAGCGCCCTGCGGGAAGCCATGCACGAGCGGATCCCCCTGCCCGTGCGCTTCCCGCCGCCGGTGCTCTCCACCGACAACGCGGCGATGATCGCCGCCGCCGCCCACCACCATTTCCTGCGCGGCGCTCGCTCGGGCCTCGACCTGGAAGTGAGCCCCAGCCTGCAGCTGCGCTGAGGGGCAGCGAGCCATGACCACGAACGGCCGGCCCGCCACAGGTCAGGAGCGCATCGCCGCGGCCTTTGCGCGCGCGAAAGCCCGCCATGTCGCCGCGCTGATGCCCTACTACACGCTCGGCTATCCCGACCGCGAGACATCGCTGGCCGTGGTCGGCGCGATTGCCGGGGAGAGCGACCTGCTGGAGCTGGGCGTGCCGTTCAGCGACCCGCTGGCCGACGGCCCGACGATCCAGCATAGCACCCAGCAGGCCCTGGCGGTGGGCACGACCAGCGCCCGCTGCCTGGAGATGGTGGCAGAGCTGCGGCGACGGGGCGTGGAGACGCCGGTTCTGCTCATGGGCTACTACAACCCGATTCTGGCCTACGGCGAAGAAGCCTACGTGCGCGACGCGGCGTCGGCCGGGGCGGACGGCTTCATCGTGCCCGACCTGCCGGTGGAAGAAGCGGGCCCGCTGGAAGCGCTGGCGAGCGGGGCCGGGCTGGCCCTCGTCCATATGCTCGCCCCGACCAGCGATCCGCGCCGGGTCGCCACCGTCGCCAGTCGGGCGCGCGGTTTCATCTATATGGTCAGCCTGACCGGCGTCACCGGCGCCCAGGCCGGCCTGGACGAGCGGCTGCGGGAATTCGTCGCCGGGGTGCGCCGGCAGGCCAGCGTGCCGGTCGCCGTCGGTTTCGGCATCAAGACGCCAGAGCAGGCTGCGCAGGTCGGAAGCTTCGCCGATGGGGTCATCGTCGGCACCGCCCTGATCCGCGCCGTTGACCAGGCGCCGGATGATCCGGCTGGCGCCGCACGCGCCTACACGGCCGCCCTGCGCCGCGCACTCGCCGGCAGTCAGGCCCGATAACGGCAAATATACACTCCTCCTTTAAGGTAGAAGGCGTTCAGGAGTCGCCTGGCGCCAATCGTCCTGTGCAACGCCGGGTCGAATCAGCAGAAAGGAGTGTTCTATGGGCAACCGCCTGGCGAGAGAAACCAGCCCCTACCTGATCCAGCACGCCGGCAACCCGGTAGACTGGTACCCCTGGGGCGAAGAAGCGCTGGAAAAAGCGCGGGCCGAACAGAAACCGATCCTCCTGAGCATCGGCTACGCCGCCTGTCACTGGTGCCACGTGATGGCCCACGAGTCGTTTGAAGACGAGGAGACGGCCGGGCTCATGAACCGCTACTTCGTCAACGTCAAAGTCGATCGCGAGGAGCGGCCCGACCTCGACAGCATCTACATGAACGCCGTCGTCGCCCTCACCGGGCGCGGCGGCTGGCCGATGACGGTCTTCCTCACCCCTGATGGCCGGCCCTTTTACGGCGGCACCTATTTTCCGCGGGAGCCGCGCTACGGGATGCCCGGCTTCAAGCAGGTGTTGCGCAGCGTCGCCGATGCCTGGGAAAAACGCCGCGACGAGATCGTGGAGGATGCCGGCAAGGTAGGTCAGCATCTCGAACAAAGCCTGGCGCTGCAGGGCACGGCGGGCGCCCTGCGCCCCGAGCTGCTGGACACGGCCCTGCAGCGCATCCACGATAGCTTCGACGCTCGCCTGGGCGGTTTTGGCGGCGCGCCGAAGTTCCCGCCGTCCATGACCCTGGAGTTTCTGCTGCGCATGGTCCACGAGCGTGACGACCAGCACGCGCTCTTCATGGTCGAGCACACCCTGGAAAAGATGGCCTGCGGCGGCATCTACGACCAGCTTGGCGGCGGTTTTGCCCGCTACGCCACCGACGCCGCCTGGCTCGTGCCCCACTTCGAGAAGATGCTCTACGACAACGCCCTGCTCAGCCGGATCTACCTGTACGCCTGGCAGGTGACCGGCAAGCCGCTCTACCGGCGCATCGTCGAAGAGACGCTTGATTGGGTCGTGCGCGAGATGCGCCACGAGGCCGGCGGCTTCTACAGCAGCCTGGACGCCGACAGCGAGGGTGAAGAGGGCAAGTTCTACGTCTGGCGCCCGGAGGAAATCCGGCAAGCGCTGGACGATCCCCGGACGGCCGGGCTGTTCATGCGGACATACGACGTGACCGACAGTGGCAACTGGGAAGGTAAGAGCATCCTGCACCTGCCCCGCGAGCTGGAGGAGGTCGCCGCCGAGATGGAGATGGCGCCGGAGGAGGCGCGCGCCCGGTTGAAAGAAGCGCGGGAGACGCTGTATCAGGTACGCGCCCAACGCGTGTGGCCCGGCCTGGACGACAAAGTGCTCACCTCCTGGAACGGGCTGATGCTGCGCGCCTTCGCCGAAGCGGGCCGGGCGCTGCAGCGGGAGGATTACACGCAGGTCGCCATCGAGAACGCCCGCTTTCTCTACGAGACGATGCGCGACGAAAATGGCCGCCTCCGCCGCACCTGGAAGGCGGGCAGCGAGGCGCGGCTTAATGGCTATCTCGAAGACTACGCCTACCTCGCCGCCGGCCTGCTGGAGCTGTACCAGACCGTCTTCGACGAGCGGTGGTTTGCCTGGGCGCAGGAGCTGGCCGACCTGATGCTCGTCCATTTCCGGGACGAGGAAAACGGCGGCTTCTTTGACACCAGCGACGACCACGAGACGCTCATCCAGCGCCCCAAGGACGTGCAGGACAACGCCGTGCCCAGCGGCAACGCCATGGCGGCGCTCGTCCTCTACAAGCTGGCCCTCTACACCGGTCGCGAGCACTATGCGCAGGAGGCCGAGCGCATGACCGGCGGCATGGTCCAGTATATGGGCCGCTACCCGACCAGTTTCGCCCAGTGGCTCTGTGTCGCGGCGCTCATGCTCGGCGAGCCGCACGAAGTAGCCATTATCGGCCGGCCCGACGAGGCCGGGACTCGACCCATGCTCGACGTTCTGCAGGGGGCATACCGGCCGCACCAGGTTGTCGCCGTAGGCAGCGATGAGGAGAGCGCTATCCCCCTGCTGCGCGGCCGGCCGCAGATCGACAGCCGGGTGACCGCCTACGTCTGCCGCCAGTTCGTCTGCCGGCGCCCG
>Ga0123333_10003210_pt1 | contig 16021 bp, 12 predicted proteins | sample BioC12SIPDNA_3_FD_89957 | JGI IMG/M metagenome (GOLD analysis project Ga0123333, IMG submission 89957) | Anaerobic biogas reactor microbial communites from Washington, USA - Biogas_R2_B C12 SIP DNA | ecosystem: Engineered > Bioreactor > Anaerobic > Unclassified | place: Washington, USA... | reverse complement strand
GTCGCGACGGACATCGGCCACGTGCGCGACAGCTGGCTGAAGGCGGTCGCGGGCTCGGACGCCGTCGTGCTGGAATCCAACTACGACCCGGACATGCTCAAGGCCGGGCCGTACCCCTACGACCTGAAGAAGCGGATACTCGGGCGACGCGGCCACCTCGCGAACGACGATGCGAGCCGCGCGGCGGTAGAACTCATCAAGCGCGGCGCGCGGCAGATCGTGCTCGGGCACCTGAGCAAGGAGAACAACTTCCCGGAGCTCGCCGAGCGGTGCTGCTCGCTGGCGCTCTGCGCCGCGGGCATCGTGCCGGGCGAGGACGCGTCCGTCTGCGTCGCGAAGCGCGACAGCCTGACGGGGATATTCTCGGTCCGAATGTGTTTCACGTGAAACAACGGTCAGGAGGGATGCTATGCAAATGCGGTTGACGCGGCGCAGCGAATCGTACCTGCCGATGGCGCTTTTGCTGCCGGCGCTTCTCGGGCGCGCGGCCGACGTGCTCGCGCTCCTCGCGGCGTACATGCTGATGCGGCTCGCGACGCTCGCGGCTTCGGACGCGTTCCGGCGCGCCGCGGCGGGCGAGGTCTCGAACCGGCGGGTGCGCGCGCACGCGTCGACGGCGCTGTTTCTGACGCTCGCGCTCGGAGCGGCCGCGTGGCGATGGGGCCCGGTCGCGTGGGAGTGGCTGTTCGCCGCCCCTCCCGCCGCGCGCGAGTGGAACTACCTCTCTGCCGCGGGCGGATTGATGGCGCTCTCGCGGTTCAACGGAGAGCATCTGCGCGCCCGCGCGCAGGACGCGAGCGCGGAGCTCTTGGATTTTTTGAGCGCCGCGATGCTCTCGGCCGCGCTCGTGTCCGGCGAGATGCTGTGGCTCGCGGCGGCCGCGGCGCTCGGCGCGCTGCTCTCGTCGGTGATCGCCGTCTCGGTCGGCGGGTGGCCGCTGGGCCTCCCGAGCGTCAGGCTGCTCCTGCACGCGCCGGCCACCGCGGCGCGGTCGCTTCTGTACCCGCTGCCGGGGCTGCTGCTCGCGGCGGGGTTCCTCCGCGGAGGGGTGCCGCACGCGGCCGGGGGCTATCTGCTCGGGCTCGCGGCGTTCGGCTGCGCGGCCTCGACCTTCCGCCGGACCAAGGACGAGAGCGCCGGGCTGAACCTGTGGCTCATGCTGCCCGCCGCCGCGATGTCGGTCGCCGCATTCTGGTTCCCGGAGGCGCGGGCCGCGGCGACGCTCCTTTCGATGGCCTCGCTCTCGGCGATGGCGGTCAACGCCGCGCTCTCGCCGCGAACGCTGGCCGCGATGCTGCTGGCCGCCGCCGCGTGCGCGAGCCTGTATCTCGGGGCGGACTGGGCGCGCTGGGCCGCCGTCGGAACGGCGGCGCTGCTGACCGCGGCGCTTCTGCCGGACATGGGGCGGCTGCGGCTGCGGAACCGGGCGCGGCGGCACCGAAGAAAGAACGTACGTTCGAATTGAGGGTACAAAAAATGGGGGAGGCGCAATTGCGCTTCCCCCGTCTGGTTGGAATCAGGCCTCCGGCGCCGGCTCGACGAGCTCGAACGTGTTCACGGCCGCCCGGAGCCTCGCCCCGAAGCCCTCGCTGGCCTCGACCGCGCACGCGATGTCGAGTACGAACATTCCGTCCCCGTCCGGGATCAGATACGCCGTGTACGAAACGCCCGACCGCGACGCGGTCAGCCTGCGCGCCGTCAGCCCGGGAGCTCCCGCATCTCCGAGTTGAACCTCGCCCTCGTCGGCGAACCCGTCCGCGATGTACTCCGCGGCCGGATCGCCCTCGGCCCTTCGAATCTGCAAGTAGACCGGGCTGACCGCGCTGTCGGACGACGGGACGAGCAGATCGACGCCCTCCCCGACGCCGTTTGCGTAAAACGCGAAGCGGTCGACGTCGTAGTAGAGCGCGTAGCCGTTTCCCTCGGCGCGCTCCTCGTTGATCATCTCCTTCATGCCCTCGACTTCGATCTCGCGCGTGCGCGCCTCGGCATATGCCGCGACCGCGAACAGCATCAGAACCATGACCATTGCAAGCAGCTTTTTCATAAAAATCCCTCCAATCTGCCGTTTAGACGGGTTTGGAGGGGGAGAGGTTCCCGGCCGCGGCTCAATCCGCCGCGTCGGTCCCCGCGGAGGACCCGGAGTGGAAGAACAGGTGGACCGTTTCAACCCGGTAGTTCTCGCGGAAGGTGTCCTCGAGGCTCTTGCGGTAGAGCGCCTCCGCGTCGGCGTCCGCCCGGTCCAGCATGCTCTGAAACGCTCCGTCGAGATAGACTTGCGCGCCCCGGGGGCCGATGGAAATGGCGTCGGCGGCCACCGGCTCGGGAAATGCCCCCGCCGCGTTGAGCGCGTCGGTCAATGCCATGGGGGTCAGCCGCCCCTCGATTTCCCGCCGCTCGAGCGCGCCGTTCACGGGGACGTAGAATGCGAGCGGCCCGTCCGGGACGATTGCAAAGCTGTCGACGACGGCGAGAATCTCGGGAAGGAAGGCGTCATCCTCGCATGTGTAATACAGAAGAAACTGCGGCTCGGCCTCCGGCACGAGGCGAAAGCCGGACGAAACCGCGTCGGAGGACATCCGCTCGAGGTCTTTTTGGAGGTCCGGGAGCCAGTCCGGCTCCGCGCCCTCCGCGCGGGATATGATGACGATGAACGTAGAGGACCAATTTTTGGCCTGCGCCGCGCAAGGGATGAGGAAATCCATGCCGGGGGGTATATTTTGACTATAATCGAACATCTGTTTGTCAAACGTCAGCGCATAGCCTCCGGCCTCGAGGCGCGTGTCCGCAGAAGCCGCGGCTGAGAGCAGCAGCAGCGTCAACAGAACCGCAAACAGCTTTTTCATCCAAATTCCCTCAATCTGGCCGTTAGACGGACACGGAGGGGGAACGGTTCCCAAGCCCGGCGTACCGCATGAGCAGCTCCCGCACCTCTTCGGCCTCGCACACCCCGTTGACGCCCTCGCGCAGCTTCGCCGCGCCGGGGACGCCTGTGATATACCATGCGACGTGCTTTCGCATCTCGAGCACGCCCTTCTTTTCGCCGTAGAGCACGACCGCGAGATCGAGGTGCCTTAGCGCCGTCGCCATCCGCTCGGCAAATGCCGGCGGGGAATACGCTTCGCCCGTCAGCGCCGCGCGGATTTCCCGGAAAATCCAGGGGTTTCCCTCGGCCGCGCGGCCGATGATGACGCGGTCGCAGCCGGTTTCATGAAGCATCCGCACCGCGTCCGCGCCGGAGCGCACGTCGCCGTTTCCGAACACCGGGATTTTGACCGCGCGCTTGACGGCCGCGATGACCGACCAATCGGCTTGCCCTCCGTAAAACTGGCTGCGCGTGCGCGCGTGCACGGCGATCGCCTTTGCGCCGGCGTCCTCGCAGATCTTCGCGACCTCGACGGCGTTGACGCTCTCCGGGTTCCAGCCGGAGCGAATCTTGACCGTGACCGGGAATTTCACCGCGTCCGCCGCCGCGCGCACGACCTTCGCGATCTGCACAGGCTCCTTCATCAATGCGCTGCCCTCGCCGTTTCCGGTGATCTTCGGCGCCGGGCAGCCGAAGTTCAGGTCGATGAACGAAAACCCCGCGCCCTCGAGCCTTCGCGCGGCCTCGGCGACGAATTCCGGCTCGCGCCCGAACAGCTGCAGCCCGCAAGTGCCCTCGCCGGGGAAGCGGAACAGCAGCTCGCGGATCGCCTCGCTCCTTCCGTTCGAGTAGACGAACCCCTTCGCGGACAGCATCTCGCTGACGGCCCACGAAGCGCCCTGTTCGAACGAAAGCAGCCGCGCCGCCGCGTCGGTCACGCCCGCCATCGGCGCGAGCCCGGCCCCCGCGGGGATGTTGCAGTCGAAGAGCATCTACCCCTCCCGGCTGACCTTCGAGCCGGCCGGCACGGACTTCGTGATCCACGTGTTTCCGCCGATGACGCTGCCGCGCCCGATCGTCACGTCGCCGCCCAGGATCGTCGCGCCGGCGTAGATGATGACGTCGTCCTCGATGTTCGGGTGGCGCTTGATGCCCTTGACGGGGTTGCCGTGCTCGTCCTTCGGGAAGCTGCGCGCGCCGAGCGTCACGCCCTGGTAGAGCTTGACGTTGTCGCCGATGACGGTCGTCTCGCCGATGACGACGCCGGTGCCGTGGTCGATGAAGAAGTGCCGCCCGATCGTTGCGCCCGGGTGGATGTCGATGCCGGTCAAGGCGTGCGCGTGCTCGGTCAATATCCTCGGCACGACCGGCAGCCCCAGGTCGAACAGCTCGTGCGCGACGCGGTAGGTGCTGACCGCCTCGATCGACGGGTAGCTCAGCAATATCTCCTCCATGAACCGGGCCGCCGGGTCGCCCTCGTACGCCGCGCGCAGGTCCTCGGACAGAAGCTCCCGTATGCCGGTCAGCTTCTGCATGAACGAGAGCGTAAGCTCGTCCGCGCGGTCGTTGCAGGCCTTGCGCGTGCAGTTCTCGCGCTCGAGCTTGTCGCACAGCCCGAGGAACACGCCCTTCGCGATGCCCCGAAGCTGCTCCGCCGCCGTGTAGAGCCGCTCCTCCGAGAGCGTCACGAGGTGCCCGGGCGTGATCGCGCCGACTTCGTAGAGCGTCGGGAACAGCGCCGCCTTCACCGTCGTCAGAAATTCGATCGCGCGCGCGCGCAGCCCGAACCCGCCCGCGGTCTGCTCCTTCATCTCGCCCAAGTTGATCTCCGCAAGCGCCGCCGCGACGCCGCGCGCCTGTTCGTCCATCCACTGTTTCAGTTCGCTCATAGGAATGCCTCCTCTTGACCTTACTGCATTATAGCAGAACGGTTTTGGTTGCGCAATGGGCGCCGGTATGCTATTCTTATGCCATGAAGACCGTGATTGTTGCCGAGAAGCCGTCGGTCGCGAGGGACATCGCGCGCGTCGTGGGCGCGAATGCGCGCGCGGACGGCTATCTCGAGGGGGATCGTTACATTGTGACCTGGGCGCTCGGCCACCTCGTGTCGCTGATGGAGCCGGACGAGATGGACCCGCGCTACAAAAGATGGGCGATGGCGGACCTGCCGATACTGCCCGGGGACATACCGCTGAAGGTGCTTCCGAAGACGAAGGCGCAGTTTTCGACCGTCAAGAAGCTCCTGAACGCGAAGGAGACCGCGGACGTCGTCTGCGCGACCGACGCCGCGCGCGAGGGCGAATTGATCTTCCGCTACATCTACCAGATGGCCGGGTGCAAAAAGCCTGTCCGGCGGCTCTGGATTTCGTCGATGACGGACGGCGCGATCCGGCAGGGGTTTGAAAATTTGAAGCCCGCGGCCGCCTACGACGCGCTGTACGACAGCGCCCGCTTAAGAAGCGTCGCCGACTGGCTCGTCGGCATGAACGCCTCTCGCGCGTTTACGCTGAAATACAACGCGCTGCTCCCGCTCGGGCGCGTGCAGACGCCGACGCTCGCGCTGATCGTCAAGCGAGACCGCGAGATCGAGGCGTTCGTGCCCGCGGATTTCTGGGAGATTCGCGCGGACTTCGGCGACTTCGAGGGGCTCTGGCACAACCCGGCGACCGACAGGGACCGCGCGGACACAAAGGAGCTCGCGGAAACCGTCAAGCGCGAGACGCAGGGGAGGGAGGGCACGGTGACCGCCAGCGCGCGGGAGTGGAAGCGCGTGCCGCCGCCGCAGCTCTACGATTTGACGAGCCTGCAGCGCGCGGCGAACCGTCGCTACGGCTTTTCCGCGGACAAGACGCTGAAGCTCGCGCAGGCGCTGTACGAGAGGCACAAGCTGATCACCTATCCGCGCACCGACAGCCGCCATCTGCCCGAGGACATGAAGCCGAAGGTCGCGAGCGCGCTCCGGGCGATGCCGGAGCCGTACGCTGCGCTCGTCAACGCGCCCGAAATGCGCTGGAACATGGCCTCGAAGCGTTTCTACGACGCGTCGAAGGTCTCCGACCACCACGCGATCGTGCCGACCGAAAAGCGAATGGGCGCGCTGTCGCCGGACGAACAGAAGCTCTACGACATGGTCGCCCGCAGCCTCGTCGCCGCGCACTACCCGGACTGCGAGTACGAGGCCGCGAAGATCGAGGTCGCCATCAACGGCCACCGGTTCCGCGCATCGGGCTCGGTCCCGAAGGTCGCGGGCTGGAAGGCCGTGCTCGGCGGCGCGGAGGAAAAGGAGCGGGCATTGCCCGCGCTTCCGGACGTCAAAGAAGGGGAGAAGCGCACGGCCGGGAAGGTGTCCATTCAAAAGAAAAAGACGAAGCCGCCGGAGCCCTTGAACGACGCGACGCTCTTGTCCCTGATGGAGCACGCCGGGCGCGAGCTCGAGGACGAGGAGCTGCGCGAGCGGATGAAGGACTCCGGGCTCGGAACGCCCGCGACGCGCGCGGCGACGATCGAGCGGCTTCTCGAGGTCGGGCTCGCGAAGCGAACCGGCAAGGCGATCGTCTCGACGGAGAAGGGCCGGAAGTTGATCGCCGTCGCGCCCGAGGAGATCACCTCCGCGGCGACGACCGGCAGATGGGAGAAGGCGCTCAACCAGCTCACGCAGAATTCGGATGCGCAGAGCCGCCGCGAGAGGGCCGAGCGGTTCCTCGAGGGCATCCGGCGGTTCACGGTGTTCCTCGTCGACGCGGCGAAAACGGCGAGCGGGGACGTGCGGTTCGAGCGGGAGCAGAGGAAGCCCGCCAGACGCTCGGCGGGAAAATCAAAATCGGCGCCCGCAACGCGCAAGAAGGCGGAGGACGCATGACCTACAAACACACGCTCTACGCGAGCTACCTCGGCTACATCACGCAATCGATTGTAAACAACCTGCCGCCGCTGTTGTTCGTCACGTTCAACGAGCGGTTCGGGGTCTCGCTTTCCGAGCTCGGGTTCCTGGTGTCGATCAACTTCGCCATACAGATGCTGACCGATCTCCTGGCGGTAAAGTACATCGACCGCATCGGCCACCGCAGGGGCGTCGTGCTCGCGCAGGCGCTCTCGACCGCGGGGCTTGTGCTGCTGGGCATTTTGCCGTACGCCATGGGGAACGCGTTCGTCGCGATACTGATTCCGGTCGCGCTGAACGCGGTCGGCGGGGGGCTTCTCGAGGTGCTCGTGAGCCCGATCGTCGAGTCGCTCCCGGGCGAGCACAAGGAAAAGAAGATGAGCCTGCTGCACTCGTTCTACTGCTGGGGCCACGTCGCGGTCGTGCTCTTCTCGACGCTCTATTTCTCGCTCGCCGGCATCGCGAGCTGGCGGTGGCTTCCGCTTCTGTGGGCGGTCGTGCCGTTCGTCAACGTGTTTTTCTACGGAAAGGTGCCGCTGTGCGCGCCGGTGCCGGAGCATCTTCGGATTCCGCTTCGGCAGCTCTTCTCGAAAAAGGTGTTTCTGCTGTTCCTCGTGATGATGATCTGCGCGGGCGCGAGCGAGCAGGCGATGAGCCAGTGGTCGAGCCTGTTCGCCGAGCGCGGGCTGTCGGTCACGAAGGCGATGGGCGACCTGCTCGGGCCGTGCGCGTTCGCGGTCCTGATGGGGCTTTCGCGGCTTCTGTACGGCATATTCGGCGCGCGGTTGAAAATTCGGCGCGCGATGGGCTTCTCGGCGGCGCTGTGCGTGCTGAGCTATCTGATCGCGGTGTTCTCGCCGCGGCCGCTCGTCGCGCTGTTCGGCTGCGCGCTGACGGGCCTCTCGGTCGGGCTTCTGTGGCCGGGCACGTTCTCGGTCGTCGCGCGCGCGTTCCCGCAGGGCGGCACGGCGATGTTCGCGGTGCTCGCGCTCGCCGGCGACGTCGGCTGCTCGGTCGGCCCGGGGCTCGTCGGCTGGGTCTCCGCCGGCGCGGGCCTCCCGATGGGGCTCCTCGCCGCGGCCGCGTTTCCGATGATGATGCTGGTCTCGAGCGTGGCGTCCAGAAGAAAGACGGCATAACAAAACAGGGCGGCCCTCCGGCGGATCGGACGGATATCACCATATGAACGGGAGGACCCGGTACCGCACCCGCCTTTCGTATTCCGCGTATCCCGCCAGACCCTCCTCCAACACCTGTTCCTCGTTCCGGATTCTCTTGACCATGATCGCGGGATACAGCAGGAAGATGACAAAGGAGAGGAGAGAGCCGAGCACGAGCGGCATCGACAAGAACAGCAGCAATGTGGACGCGTACATCGGATGCCGCACGATCCCGTACAGCCCCGTATCGATCACCCTCTGGCCCTCCTGAATCTCCACCGTTCTGGACAGATAGGCGTTCTCGCGCAGCACCTCCGCATAGAGCAGATACCCGAGCAGAAACGCGACGGCCGCCGCGATGGCGACCCATTTGGGCAGCGGGAGCCAGCGAAAGCGATAATCCAGCCCCGCGACGACAAAACCGCAGGCGAACATCAGGCCGCCCAGAGCGATCGTTCCCCTCTGCGTCGCCTCTTTTTCCCTTGACTGGAGCCGCTTTCGCAGAAGCGCGGGGTTCCCGATCATCAAAGCGGCGCCCGCGATGAGCATCGGGACGAAGAGCACCCCCATGAGCAGCCACGCGTTCCGGTAGTCGAGCGTTCCCGCCGGGACGAACAGCAGCAGGGACAGCAACAAGATGCCGGACAGGTATTTCCCGATCGCCCGCACGAACAGCCCTTTGTCCATATCGCACCGCCTCTGAATATCGTGGCGTCGGCCGAAAGAGACCGCCTCCCCGAGGCGGGGAGGCGGAGGAAAACGTCAGTCTATCTGGTCGAGATTTACATCGTCGTCCCCGTCCGCCTCGCCCTCTTCCGGCGCCTCGTCGGCGACGTTTCCGTTCGTCTTTCCGCTCAAAAACTCCTGCCGGATCTTCTTCTCGAGCGCGTCGAATACCTCGGGGTTGTCCTTGATGTACTTGCGCGCGTTGTCGCGGCCCTGGCCGATGCGCTGGCCCTCGTAGGCGTAGAACGAGCCGCTCTTCGCGATGAGCTCCCGCTCGAGCGCGAGATCGAGCACCTCGCCCTCGCGGGAGATGCCCTCGCCGTAGAGCATGTCGACGACGCAGCTCTTGAACGGCGGCGCGACCTTGTTCTTGACGATCTTGATCTTGACGCGGTTGCCGACGATCTCGGTGCCGTCCTTGATCGACTCGCTCTTGCGGATGTCGATGCGCACCGACGCGTAGAACTTGAGCGCCTTGCCGCCGGTCGTGACCTCGGGGTTCCCGTAGACGATGCCGACCTTCTCGCGAAGCTGGTTGATGAAGATCGCGATGGCGTTCGTCTTCGAGATCACGCCCGCGAGCTTGCGGAGCGCCTGCGACATCAGCCGCGCCTGGAGCCCGACGTGGCTGTCGCCCATGTCGCCGTCGATCTCGGCCTTCGGAACCAGCGCGGCGACCGAGTCGATGACGACGATGTCGATCGCGCCGGAGCGGACGAGCGCCTCGCAGATGTCGAGCGCCTGCTCGCCGTTGTCGGGCTGCGAGACGTACAGCTCGTCGATGTCGACGCCTAAGTTCTTCGCGTACACCGGGTCGAGCGCGTGCTCCGCGTCGATGAACGCCGCCGTGCCGCCGCGCTTCTGCGCCTCGGCGATCGCGTGCAGCGCGAGCGTCGTCTTTCCGGACGACTCCGGCCCGAATATCTCGATGATCCGGCCCCGCGGGAGGCCGCCGACGCCCAGCGCGAAGTCCAGGTTCAGGCAGCCCGACGGCACGACCTCCACCTGCATCCTGCCCGCCTGATCGCCCAGCTTCATCACGGAACCCTTGCCGAAGTCCTTCTCAATCTTCGAGAGCGCGACGTCCAGCGCCCGCTTGCGGTCGTCGCCGAAGAGCTTCCCCACGGACTTTTTTTCGGATTTCTTGTCCGCCATGCGATATCCTCCGTACCTCTGCATTCATATGTTGGGATTATAGCACAGGGCTTGGGAAAAATCCACCGAACATAAGTTTATTTTTGTCCCGCGCGGTTTGCGATTGAAGCCGGCGCGCGGATTTGCTATAATTAGAAGAAATGAGGGAGGTGCGCCTGTGCGCGTGTTCATCGACGGCAAGGAAACGGAATTCCCGGGGGGCGCGACCTATCGCGATCTGATCAAGAGCTACAGCGTGCTCGGCGTCAGCGTCGGCGGCCGCACGCTCTCCTTAAACGCGAGGCCGGAGCCGGGGGCGCAAGCCCACGCGCTCACGTATTTCGACGAGGAGGGGCGGCGCATCTACGAGCGCACGCTGCAGTTCGTGCTGCTCGCGGCCGCGCACCGCGTGATCCCGGGCCGGCGCGTGCGCATCGAGCACTCGTTCGGCGAGGCGCTGTTCATACGCCTCCCGAAGACGACGGTGACGCGCCAGCTCGTCGCGAAGATCGAGCAGGAGATGCGCTCGATCGTCGAGCGCGACCTCCCGATCCCGCTGACGGAGAGCTCGAAGGCCGAGGCGAACCGCTATTTCGAGGAGACGAACCAGGGCGACAAGCTGCGGCTTCTGCGCTACCGCAACTTCGAGAAATTCCGGTTCTACGAGCTCTGCGGGCTCAAGGAGTATTTCTACGGCGAGATGGCGCCCTCGACCGGCTACGTCAGGGTGTTCCAGCTCCGGATGTATCTGCCGGGACTGCTCATGCGCACGCCGCACGCGAAGGACCCGACGCGCGTCGCGCCGTTCCGGGACCTGCCGAAATTGATGAAGACCTTCGGCGAGACCGGCCGCTGGAACGGCATACTCGGCTGCGAGAACGCCGCCGACATCAACGAGATGATCGAGCGCCGGAGCTTCCGCGAGTTCATCCGCGTCAACGAGGCGCTGCACGAGCGGTCGATCGAGCGGATCGCCGACGAGTTCCTAAAGAGCGGCGCGCGCGTGATACTGATCGCGGGGCCGTCGTCCTCCGGAAAGACGACGTTCGCGCACAGGCTGCAAATCGCGCTCAAGGTGCTCGGGCTGCGCCCGATGAAGCTCTCGCTCGACGACTATTACCGCGACCGCAAGGACATCCCGCTGGGCGAGGACGGGCGGCCGGATCTGGAGCGGCTCGACACGCTCGACGTGCCGCTCCTGGACGAGCACCTCGTAAAGCTTTTGCAGGGCGAGGCGGTCGAGGCGCCGATCTTCGACTTCCCCAAGGGCATGCGCTCGGACAGGACGCAGACGCTGCGCGCCGCGGCCGACCAGCCGATCGTCATCGAGGGCATACACGGGCTGAACGACCAGTTGACCGAGTCCGTGCCGCGCGAATTGAAGTTCAAAATCTACATCAGCGCGCTGACGATGCTGAACCTCGACGACCACAACCGCATCCGCACGACCGACGCCAGGCTGCTTCGGCGGATCGTGCGCGACTACCAGTTCCGCGGCACGTCGCCCGAGGAGACGATGGCGATGTGGCCGTCCGTTCGGCGCGGGGAGGAGAGCTACATCTTCCCGTTTCAGGAGGAGGCCGACGCGATGTTCAACTCGGCGCTCGCCTACGAGCTGCCGATCATGAAGAAGTACGTGTACCCGGTCTTGCAGGCGGTCAAACCCGAGAGCCCGCACTACACGCTCGCCAGGCGCCTCGTCAAGTTCCTGAACTACATCCGCACCGCCGACGTCGAGGACGAGATTCCGATCAACTCGATCCTGCGCGAGTTCATCGGCGGAAGCTGCTTCTACCGGGAGCAGGATTGACGCTCCCAGGGGGTTTTTAGAAAGGTTGGATTATTTGCCCTCCATCTGCGCAAGATAGCTGCGCAAGGAGGAATGCAAAATGAAGGCTTCTAAATGGGTACTCATGGCTCTGATCGTGCTCGCGTCGGCGCTTGCGCTCTCCGGCTGCATGAACACCGGCAACAACGCGGTCGAGCAGCCGTCGGCGAGCGTCATGCCCTCGGCGAGCATGAACCCCGGCGGCGTAGCCAATCCCAGCGTGCCGGGCGGGGTGACCGGGGGCGGTCCGGCGACGCCGTTCAACTGGGTGACGAACGCGCCGCAGGTCGAGACCGCGATCAACCAGATTTCCGAAATCGCCGACAGCCGCGTCGTGGTGACCGGGACGACCGCCTTGGTCGGAGTCAAGTACACAGCCGCCTACAAGGGCGAAACCACCGAGCGCATCCGTGAGATGGTGGCGGGCGCGGTGCGCGAGGCCGACCCGACGATCCAGACCGTGGCCGTGACCTCGACCGAGGCGGACGTGAACGAGATTTTCGCGATGGCCGACCAGATTCGCGCCGGCACCGCCCCGGACACGCTGACGGACAAGATCAACCGGATCGTCCGCAACCCAACCTCTCTCAAGTGACGAAGGAGCCCGTGCGGGGAGAGCTGGCTTTCCCCGCATGGGCGCAGAGATTACATACCGGAGGAAGCATGTTCACGCATCTGCATCTGCACACCGAATACAGCCTGCTCGACGGCGCGTGCTCGATCAAGCCCTTGATGAATAGGCTCAAGGACCTGGGCATGGACGCCTGCGCGATCACCGACCACGGCGTCATGTACGGCGTGGTGGATTTTTATCGCGCCGCGAAGGGCGCGGGCATCCGCCCGGTCATCGGCTGCGAGGTCTACGTCTGCCCGGACATGGAGGACAAGCAGTCGATCTCGCGCGAGTTCTCGCACCTGGTGCTGCTCTGCGAGAGCAACGAGGGGTACCGCAACCTCTCGAAGCTCGTCAGCGAGGGCTTTCTGCGAGGCTTCTACTACCGGCCCAGGGTCGACTACGACCTGCTCGCAAAGCACGCGAAGGGGCTGATCGCGCTGTCGGCGTGCCTGTCGGGCGACATCCCGAAATTGCTGCTCGACGGCCGCGACAACGAGGCGAAGAAGATGGCCGAGCGGTACCGCTCGATCTTCGGCCCCGACAACTTCTTCATCGAGATACAGGACCACGGCATTCCCGAGCAGAGGCAGGTGCTCCCCGGGCTCGTCCGGCTCGCGCGCGAGCTCGACATACCGCTCGTCGCGACGAACGACTGCCACTACCTCGAGAGCGGCGACGCCGACGCGCAGGAAGTGCTGATGTGCGTGCAGACCGGAAAGACGCTTTCGGACGAGACGCGCATGCGGATGAAGACCGACCAGATCTACGTAAAGAGCGAGGAGGAGATGCGCCAACTCTTCCCGAACTTCCCGGACGCGATCGAGAACACCCAACGGATCGCCCGGCGATGCGACGTGTCGTTCGACTTCTCAAAGACGCATTTGCCGACCTTCCCGCTGCCGGAGGGCGAGCCGGACGCGTTTACCTACCTCGAAAAGCTCTGCGGGGACGGCCTCTCGAAGCTCTACTCGCCCGACCGGGCGGACGCGCGCGAGCGGCTTCAATACGAGCTCGACGTCATCCGCTCGATGGGCTATGTCGACTACTTCCTGATCGTCTGGGACTTCATCCGCTACGCGAAGGAGAACGGCATCGGCGTCGGCCCCGGGCGCGGCAGCGGCGCGGGCTCGATCGTCGCGTATTCGCTGGGCATCACGGCGGTCGACCCGATCCGGTACGGCCTCTTGTTCGAGCGGTTTTTGAACCCGGAGCGCATATCGATGCCCGACATCGACGTCGATTTCGACTACGAGCGGCGCGGCGAGGTGATCGCCTACGTCCGAAACCGCTACGGCAGCGACCACGTCGCGCAGATCATCACGTTCGGCACGATGGCCGCGCGCGCGGTGATCCGCGACGTCGGCCGCGTGATGGACATGAGCTTCCAGCAGACCGACCAGATCGCGAAGCTCGTGCCGTTCGAGCTGAACATGACGCTCGAGCGCGCGCTTTCGTTGAGCGCGGAGCTCCGAAGGCTCTACGAGGGCGACGAGAACGTCAAGCGCGTGATCGACACCGCGCGAAAGCTCGAGGGCATGCCCCGGAACGCCTCGACGCACGCGGCGGGCGTGCTGATCACCTCGAGCCCGGTCTCGGACTACGTGCCCTTGCAGACGAACGACGACGTCGTGACGACGCAGTTTCCGATGGGAACGCTCGAGGCGCTCGGGCTTCTGAAGATGGACTTCCTGGGCCTTCGGACGCTGAACGTGATCAACGACTCGATCAAGATGGCCGTCGCCGCGGGCGCGGAACCGTTCACCGCCGCGGACATACCGCTCGACGACCCGGGCGTGTACAAGATGATCTCCGACGGCGACACGGACGGCCTGTTCCAGCTCGAATCGGCCGGCATGCGCCAGTTCCTGACGAACATGAAGCCCGAGTGCTTCGAGGACATCATCGCCGCGATCTCCTTGTACCGGCCCGGGCCGATGGAGTCGATCCCGCGCTACATAGAGGGCAAGCACAACCCCGCGTCCGTGCGCTACGACGCGCCGCAATTGAAGCCGATCCTGGACGTGACCTACGGCTGCATGGTCTACCAGGAGCAGGTCATGCAGATCGTGCGCGACCTCGCCGGCTACTCGATGGGCCGCAGCGACCTCGTGCGCCGCGCGATGTCGAAGAAGAAGCACGACGTGATGATGAAGGAGAAGCGGAACTTCATCTACGGGCTCGTCGAGAACGGCGAGGTGCTGATCCCCGGCGCGGTGCGCAACGGCGTGCCCGAGAGGGTCGCCGAGCGGATATTCGACGAGATGACGGCGTTTGCGAGCTACGCGTTCAACAAGTCGCACGCGGCGGCCTACGGCGTGATCGCCGTGCAGACGGGCTATCTGAAATTGCACTACCCGGTCGAGTTCATGGCGGCGCTGATGAATTCGGTCGTCGGAAACTCCGACAAGATCGCCTATTACATCGAGACATGCAAGCGGCGCTGCATACAGGTGCTGCCGCCGGACGTGAACCGCTCGCAGGAGGGCTTCTCCGTCGACGGCAAGGCGATACGCTTCGGGCTCGCCGGCATCAAAAACCTCGGCCACGGCGCGATTCAGTCGCTGCTCGACGAGCGCGGGCGCGGGCCGTTCAAGGACGTCTACGATCTCGTCGCGCGGCTGAGCGGCGCGGCCGTCAACAAAAAGGGCGTCGAGAGCCTGATCCGCGCCGGCGCGCTCGACAACCTGCCCGGCAACCGCGCGCAGAAGCTCGGCGTGTTCGAGCGCGCGATGGACGCGGCCTCGAAGAAGCAAAAGACGACGGTGCAGGGCCAGCTCTCGCTGTTCGACGCGGCCGAGGACGTCGAGGCCCCGCCGCCGCCGCTGCCGCCGTTTCCGGAGTTCGACAAGCAGGAGATTCTCCAGATGGAGAAGGAGGTCACCGGCGTCTACATCTCCGGCCACCCGCTCGACGCCTACGGGGACGCGCTTTCGAAGCTGACCGTGAACTCGCGGTTCCTCGCGAGTCTCGCCGAGGATTCCCCCGAGGGCGGCATCGCCTACGACCAGCGGACGGTCTCGATGGGCGGCATCGTCGCCGAGCGGAAGCTCAAGGCCACGAAGTCCGGCAACATGATGGCGTTTGTGCAATTGGAGGACATGTACGGCTCGACCGAGGTGCTGGTGTTTCCGAAGGTGTTCGAGCGCGTCGGGCACATTCTGCAGAAGGACCAGCCGGTGCTTATGACCGGAAAGCTGTCCGTCCGCGAGGAGGACGCGCCGAAGCTGCTGCTCGACCACGCCGAGCCGCTCGGCATGGACGCGGGCGCGCAGCCGATCGCGTGCGTCCCGGAGAGGGCGCCGGCGGAAAAGCGGCTGTACCTGAAGCTCCCGGAGGGGAAGCGCGGCGACGCGCTCGGCATCCTCCGGCAGACGCCGGGCCGCATCCCGGTCGTGCTCTACTCGGTCGATACCGGGAAGGCGCAGCGCGCGCCGGAGAAGTACTGGGTCGACGAGGGCTACGACTTTTTCGCGCTGGCGAACCTGTTGGGCGAGGAGAACGTCGTATATAAATAGGAATGGACAATGGAGGAGAGCGCAATGGACGCACCGGTACTTTACATCGTCGTTCCCTGCTTTAACGAGGAGGAGGCGCTGCCCATCACCGCGGACCGGCTGCGCGCGCTGACCGACGACATGGTGGAGAAGGGGTTGATCTCGCCCGAGAGCAGGATCGCGCTCGTCGACGACGGCAGCCGCGACAACACCTGGAAGGTCATCTGTACGCTGAACGGCTTCGACCGGCGGTTCGAGGGCGTGAAGCTCGCGCACAACGCCGGTCACATGAACGCGCTGTGGGCGGGCATGGCGAC
>Ga0123333_10003209_pt1 | contig 16035 bp, 13 predicted proteins | sample BioC12SIPDNA_3_FD_89957 | JGI IMG/M metagenome (GOLD analysis project Ga0123333, IMG submission 89957) | Anaerobic biogas reactor microbial communites from Washington, USA - Biogas_R2_B C12 SIP DNA | ecosystem: Engineered > Bioreactor > Anaerobic > Unclassified | place: Washington, USA... | reverse complement strand
TCGACTCCAAGGACCTGGACAGCGCGCGCGCCAAGCGGCTCCAGGAGGAGATTCACGACGAAGTGATGTCGCTGCAAGACACCATCTCCGCGATTGACGAGGTGCAGAGCTACCACCACGCCGCGAGCAGCTAAGCCGTGACCGCGCCGTATCCCGCTCCGCTGGAGGCTGGTTACGCACTGCGGCGCGCCACTGTGTTCGACCTGCGCGCGGTGTACCGTCTGGAGCGCCTCATTTTCCCGCGCGATGCCTATCCCTACACCGACCTGTTCCTGCTGTTCGTGCTGCCCGGCATGCTCAATCAGAAGATCGTCGCGCCCGACGGATCGCTGGCGGCGTTCGTGTCGGCCACGCGGGCGCTGTTCAACCGCGACCGCGCCTGGATCGTGACCATCGGCGTGCACCCGGCGCACCGGCGGCGCGGCCTGGCCCGGCACCTGCTGGCGCTGGTCGAAGAACGGATGAAGGTTCCGTACGTGCGTCTGACGGTGCGCGAGGGGAACGTCCCGGCGATCACGCTCTACCGGGACACGGGTTACCGGGTGGCGGAGCGCAAGCTGGGCTACTATCGCGACGGCGAGACCGGCTTGGTGATGGAAAAAGAGGTGGGGGTCACGCCATCTCCGGAAACTCGATGAACTCCAGGTCGTCGCTGGCCGGGTCGAGGATGCACACCGACCGCGCCTGGGGCCGGCTGCCCCCTAGCGCGCCGGGGTTGATCAGCCGGACGCCGTAGGCGCTGCGCACCTCATCGCGGCGCTCGTGCGTGTGCCCGTGGCAGAGGTACACGTACTTGCCGCTCATCATCATGTTGTAGAGGATTTTCTGATCCGCGCCGTGGGTGATTCCGATGAGCTTGCCGTCGATCTGGATCGCGCGGCTCATCTGGGGAATCGCCACGCCGATTCGCCGCGCGGCGTCGCTCAGCTCGGCCCAGTCGCGATCCATGTTGCCCCACACGAACGCCACATCCCAGCCTGCAAACAGGTGCACGATCTCCCGTGTGGTGATGTCGCCGCAGTGCACCAACCGGGTGATGCCGCGCCGGCGCAGCTCGGCCAGGGCAGCGCGCGTATTGTCCGCGTTGTTGTGTGTATCGGAGAGAATACCGAGTTTCATAGAAGGGCGGCCTCGAGGGACGTGTATGGTGCGGAAACGAACGGCGTGAGGGGGCGCTGCGCCGCCCGGTCGACGAGCATGGCTGCGGCGAACCCGATCGCGCGCCAATCGTCGATGTCCGGCGCCCGCCCGCACAGGTGGGCGAGGTACAGCGCCAGCACAGTGGCATGGCTGACGACGGCCAGCGACTCGCCAGCGGGATGGCTCGCCAGCACGCCGTCCATGGCGCGGACGAAGCGCGTTTGAGTGGCGGCGGCGGACTCCCATTCAGGGACTGGTGGAGCATCCGGGCGGGCGAAAAAAGCCCGCTGCGCCACCTGGAAGGCATCCGGCCCGAGCCACGCATCGCGCCGGGCCTCGCCCAGATCGGGCACGCGCTGGTGCGGAATGCCGTGCGCAGCGCTGATCGCTTCGCCCACGGCGGCTGCCTTGTATTCCTGGCTGGTATAGATGGCGGTGATCCCATCCCACAGCGGCGCGGCGACCAACGCCCGGACCTGTGCCTCGCCCGCGGGTGACAGGCGCCACGAAGAGGCCGGGTCGGCCGGATCGGGTTGGGTTTGCGGATGGCGAATCAGGATCAGGCGCGGCGTCATCGATTCTCGTCGTCGTTGTCGTAGATGTGGTATTGGCCCTCGATGATCTGCGGCGCGTTGGGATCGCTGTCCTGGGCGGGCGCGGGACGCCCGCCGCGGTATTCATCCACCACACCCTGAGGCGCGCTGCGGATGAACCACTGCAGGCCCAACAACAGCACGCCGATGTCATCCGCCACGCCGAACGGCAGCAGCACATCCGGCAGCAGATCGATTGGTGAGAGAATATAGGCGATCATCGCGACCGGGATGAGCTTGGCCGTGCTGCTCACGCGGCGGTCGAGCAGCAGCCGCCACGACAACACCAGATTTTGCCACAGCCGCGCCAGCAGATCGGGATCGGCCTGTCGTTTTTGTTTGGTCATTCTGGCTCCTTATGTCTACCAGATTCTACCGCAGGTTGGGCCGGGACGGTATCAGGAATCTGGTGGACCGGGCTGCGCAGCAGGATGAATCCCGCCACGACGACCACGACCAGGCCGGCGATGCCCGCCTGGAACGGCCAGGCCGGGTCCTGCGCGTAGAGCGTGCCGGCCAGGTTGGTGCCGAGCACCGTCGCCAGCCCGGCCAGCGTGTCGACCAGCGCGTAGGCCATGCCGCGCTGGTGTTCCTGGACGTAGTGGCTGATCACGCTGACGGCGAACGGGCGCGTGGTGTAATAGGCGCCCAGCAGGAAATAGGCCACCACCACGACCGGCCACGCTTCCCCGCCCAGCAGCAGCCCGAAGGCGATCAGGACCAGCAGCAAGCTGGCGAAAAAGCCGCGCCACGCCGACAGCCGTGCGAGCGCGATGCTGAACACGGCGGTCCCCAGGGCGTTGAGCGATCCGAACGCGCCGATGGCCGACCGCGAGAAGCCGCGCGCCTCTTCGAGGAACTGCGCCGAGAGCGTCTGCCCGGTCAGCACGGCCATGAAGCCGAAGGTCAGGACGATCAGCGCCACGATCACCGGCGGGCGGCGCAGCACGCCGCGATAGTCGTGGCCCTGCTCCGGGCGATCCGGGGCGGGATAATCAGCGGTGTGCGACACGGCCCACACGCTGAGCAGAAACCAGAACACGCTGAACAGGAACACGGCGCGCAGGCTCACCAGGTCGCCGATCAGGCCACCGGCGCCGGGCGAGATGACCAACCCCAGCGAATAGGCCGCCCACAACAGCGTCAGCGAGGCCTGGATGGGTAGCAGCGGGTTGCGGGTCGGGTCGTGGCGGACGCTCTGCGTCAGGTAGACGTTGGTGACCGGGATGGCCGTGGACGAGATGCCGTACACCAGGAAGCCCGGCGCGGCCCAACGCCAGTCCGGCGCGAGCGCGATGATCACGACCCCGGCCAGCCCCAGGTACCAGCCCGGCAGCATCAGTCGGCGCGCGCCCAGCCGGTCGGCCAGGATGCCCGCGGGCATGATGAACAACAGGCGGGCCAGGCCCCACATGCCGATCACGAAGCCGGTCTGCGCGGGCGTGGCGCCCAGCGACTTGACGTACAGCGGCTGGATGAACATCCACAGCCCTTCGCCGATGCCCCACAGCATATACGACCACATCACCCAGCGCGTGTTGCGCCCGATGTCGTGCCACAATGTCAGCATCGCACAGCATCCCCCACAGTGCAGCCGCGGGGCGTGTGCCCCGCAAGCGGCCTATTATACCGCGGCGCGGGCGGGTGGTGAGGGGCGGCATTCGCGCTGCGGCGCGCGCAGGCAGAGGAACGGGCTGGGCGCGTCTCGAATCCGGGCCGCGTTTTGAACCACGGAGCACACCGAGATCACAGAGGAGGGTGGGTTTAGAGAAACTCTCAAGACATACTCTTCTCTGTGTCTACTGTGTCCTCTGTGGTAGGCTATTTGCCCTGAATATGAAACGCGCCTGACGGGCTCTTGGTGTAGGCGTGACGCCCGCATTGCTGCTATACTGAGGCTAGAAAGGACCCCACTATGAAACGACTGATTATTTCACTCGCGCTCTGTGTTGTGTTTCTCACCCCGGCGCTGGCGGTGCTGGCCCAGAACGCGGCCTTCCCGCTGCCCGCGCCGCTGTACATTCTCACCAGCGAGGGCGTCGTGCTGGCCGTTGATCCGGAGACGGGCGGCCAGACCCAGATCTCGTCGGACCAGCAGATCGTGTCCGATTTTTCGATCTCGCCCGACGGCGCCTGGTACGCTTACCGCACGGAGGTCAATAACGCGGTCATCGTCAGCCGCATCGACGGGCTGGGCGGCTTCGTGCTCGAGTTCGACGTGCCGCCCGCGCCGGTGCTTGGCCGGGGCCAGACCATCACCTGGACGCATGACGCGGCCAAGCTAGCCTATATCGTGCCGGACGGCGTGCGGATCGCGCAGTTGGGACGCGAAGAACTGGGCGACGACGCGTTCCGGACGATTATCGGCGGCCCGTGGGTCGATGTGGCCTGGGAGTTCCGCTCGACGTCGGCGCTGATCGTGTGGGACGAGGCGGGCCAGCAGACGCGCATCGCGCAGGGAGCGGACGGGCGCTGGCAGGTTGAAACCCTGACCGGCGAGCCGGACATCGCGCAGGAGACCGTCCCGGCGCGGCTGGAGCCAGATGGCGTGGTGCTGGAGAGCGGGACAGTCGTCCCCGCCACGGCTGGCGCCCTCGCCTTCGACTGGGGACCCGTGCCGCCGCCGCTCGTCGACGGGACGCTGCTTCCCCAAGCGCTGACCTATCTCGCGGCGGACGAGGCGGGCGTGGCGCAGGTGTGGCGCCTGCCGCCGGATGGAAGCCCGGCTCACATCGTGACGGCGGAGACTGCCCCGGTGATCGCGTATGACGTGAGCGCCGCGACGGGCCACATCGCCGTCGCCACGGCCAATTCGCTGGCGGTGACCAGCCTGGACACGCCGGGCGGCGACCGTCGCGAGCTGGCCTTGCTGGAGTCCGAAAGCGGCGGAGCCAGCCTGGCGTGGAGCCCGGATGCCAGCCAGATCGCCTATCACGATCGTCGCGGCCTGTGGACCGTCCTGGCGGACGGGAGCCAACCGCCGCGCCTGCTGCTGCAGAATGTGCTCGAAGAGGGCGATGTCGCCCGCATTCGCAGCTATTTCAACCCGCGCTGGAGCGACGATGGTGCGCGCCTGTTGGTGGGCGTGGGCTTTTACGAGGGGGCCGGGCTGGCCGTAGTCGATGTGGCGACCGGGAACGTGACGCCCCTCGCTAACCCGGCGGGGGCGCGCGGGATGTGGAGTGACGGCGGCTACGTGCTGACGTGGTCGTGGTCATACGGGTATGAGCTGCCGGGCATGTACCTGTTGAACCCGGCGGTGCCTGAAGAGGTACCGGTCCCGTTGCTCGATGATAGCTACCCGGTGATGGACGTGATCAAGGCCGCCGATGGCCGGTGGATCGTGCTGTATAACGCGACCGGGCTGCGCGGGCCGGAATACGTGCGCGCCCTGGCCAGCCGGACGTTAGCCGGTCCGTTCGAGCCGTTGGGGGACGGTGGCGGCTTCGTTGAGCTGCCGCGCCTGGCGCCGTCCAGCGAAGGCGTACCCGCCGCGGGTGGGGCGCCGGTGATCGCTGCCGGGCTGCGCCACCTGACCTATGACGAAGTGGGCCGGGCGTCCGGCGAACTGGTGATCGTGGACGTGACGGCCGGTTCGACGATGCGCATCCGCACCGGAGGGCCGGTATGGATGGTCCAGTGGGTGGACCGGTAGGGCCTGGGCGAGCTGAGCGGCGACGAAAGGACAGCGCGGGATGGGAGAACGCATTCTGGTCATCGAAGACGAGGCGCGCATCGCGCAGTTTCTGAAGCGCGGCCTGATTTACGAGGGCTACCGGGTGGATGTGGCCTACGACGGGCAGAGCGGCCTGGACATCGCGCGCGACCAGCCGCCCGACCTGGTCATTCTGGACTGGATGCTGCCCGGCCTGGATGGGCTGGAAGTGTGCAAGCGGCTGCGCGCAGCCAGCGACGTGCCGATCTTGATGCTGACCGCCAAAGAAGAAGTCAATGACCGCGTGGCCGGGCTGGACGCCGGGGCGGATGATTACCTGGTCAAGCCGTTCTCGTTCGATGAGCTGATGGCCCGCATCCGCGCGCTGTTCCGGCGGGCGATGCCGTCCTCGCGGCCCGAAGTCCTGCGCTTCGCCGATCTCACGCTCGACACGGGCACGCACCGCGCCCAGCGCAACGACCGCTTCATCGACCTGACGGCCAAAGAGTACGAGCTGTTGGAGATGTTCATGCGCAACCCGCGCCGCGTGCTCACGCGCGAGCTGATCTTCGACCGCGTGTGGGGCTATGACTTCGGCGGTGAGAGCAACATCATCGAGGTGTACGTCCGCTACCTGCGCCAGAAAACCGAGGAAAACGGCGAGTCGCGCCTGATTCACACCGTGCGCGGCGTGGGATACGTGCTGCGCGAGGAGTGAATCACGAGATTCGTAGCCGGTTCTCATCGGGCGCTAACCTTCGGTTGGTATAATCCGACGATACCGATGCATCGTCCTCAACCGCTTAGTTCGTGCGTTGATCGCCAGTCATGACTATTCGCACCCGCCTGACCTTTCTGTACGCCAGCCTGCTGGCGATCGTCATCCTGATGTTCAGCGCGGCTACGTCCGCCGTGCTCAACTGGACGCTGCGCAACCAGGTTGACAATACGCTGATCGAAGCCATTGGGGTCGTGCAGCGCGAAGTCGCGTTCAGCATTGGCAACTCGTCTGACGGAACGCTCCACTTTGGCGATCTGTCGATGCTGGAGGTCAATAACCTCAGCACGCCGGGCCTGTTTTTCCAGGTCTGGCTGACCGATCCGCAGTCGAAGCGGTCGTACCTGTACGACTCGTCGTGGAATCTGCTGGGCTTTGGCTATGCCGAGTCGCTGGATGCGCGGGCGCTCGACGAGACGCACGAGATCCGACGCGACGTGGTGGTGGACGATAACCACCTGCGCGTCGCAACGGCGCCGCTGATCATCAATGGACGGCTCTACGGGCATATCCAAACCGCGTCGTCGTTGCGTACGGTCGACGCAGCCATCGACCGGCTGCTCAAGATCATGCTGATCGGCGGCGCGGTGATCCTGCTGGCGTCGCTGCTGCTGGGCGATTTCCTGACGCGCCGCGCGCTGCAGCCGATCGACACCATCGCTCAGGCGGCTGCCCAGATCACCGCCGCCGACGACCTCAGCCGCCGGATCCCTTACAACGGCCCGCCCGACGAGCTCGCTCAGCTTACCAATACCTTCAACGAGACGATGGGACGGTTGGAGCGCCTGTTCAACGCGCAGCGCCGCTTCGTGGCCGATGTCTCGCATGAAATGCGCACCCCGCTGACAACTATTCAGGGCAACCTGGACCTGATCCGCCGCATCGGCTATGACGAGGAAGCGTTGGAGGCCATCGAGAGCGAGGCCGGGCGCATGTCGCGGCTGGTGGGCGACCTGCTGCTGCTGGCTAAGGCGGACGCCGGGCGGCTCTCGCTGGAGAAGACGAATGTCGATCTCGATACGCTGGTGCTGGAGGTCTACAACCAGGCGCACCTGCTCAGCGAAGGCGTCGACGTCCGGTTGGGCAACCTCGACCGGGCGCAGGTGCTGGGCGATCCAGACCGGCTGAAACAACTGCTGTTGAACCTGGTATCGAACGGCCTCAAATACACGCCCGCCGGCGGCAGCGTGACGATCGACATGACACGCGACGAGCGCACGGTCAAGATCGCCGTCAGCGACACCGGGATCGGCATCCCGGAAGAGGACCTGCCGCACATCTTCGACCGTTTCTACCGCGTCGACAAGGCGCGCTCGCGGGCGCAGGGCGGCACCGGCCTGGGGCTGTCCATCGCCAAGTGGATCGCCGATGCGCACGGCGGGTGCCTGACCGTCACCAGCCAGCTCGGCCACGGCTCGACCTTCACCATCAGCCTGCCGGTCGTGCCCGACCACGCGCCCAAAGACCCCATCCGCGCCAGCATCCCCAGCCTGCCCGCCATCCGGCTCCCCGGCTCGCGCTAGTACGCCTGACCCGCCTCGATTCTTAGGCAATTCTAAGCATCAGATTACGCAATTTTTACAATTTGATGTCACAGTCGATTCAGATGGAACACACCCACATTCTGTTGATTCGTGGAGGAAAAACCTATGAAACGTGTGCTGATAGTCGGCTTAGTGATTGTGCTGGCGCTGGGTGGTCTGGGCATGATGACTGCCGCCGCGTCGGAGGTGGTGCCGGGCTCGAGCAGCCGCCAGCAGGACGAAGATCGCGCGTGGCTGGGCGTGGGCATTTCCGACAGCCAGAACGGCGTGACCATTACCTCCGTTGAACCAGCCTCACCGGCGGATGCAGCGCAGTTGTACATCGGCGACATCATCACCGCTATCGATGCGACCCCGGTCGACTCGGCGGAGGATGTGGTGGACCGCATCGGCGCCCTGGCGCCGGGCGATGTCGTCACGCTGACGATCGAGCGGCGCGGCACCGAGCGCGACATCGACGTGACACTGGGATCCTGGCCGGAAGAGGACGTCACCATCGAACCTTCCGCACCGGAATTCAGCATGCCCATGTTCCAGGGACGGCTGGATTTCTTTGGCCTGCAGGCCAGCCTCACCGACGAAGGGCTCCAGATCGACTCGATCGACTCCGACTCGCCCCTGGCTGAGACCGATCTCCAGGTTGGTGACGTGATCACCGCCATCAACGGCGAATCCGTGATCGACGCCGTACGGCCCGGCGTGCTGCTCAATCTGCTCAGCGAAGATCCGCTTGTCCTGACCGTCCTGCGCGACGGCGAGGAGATCGAGATCACCATTGACGCGAATCTGCTCGATGACCTGTCTGGTGTGATGCCGGAATGGGAAGAGATGGTGCCGGAATGGGATGACATGCCCGGCTATGGCTCGATGATGGGTATGGGCAATATGCTCCTGTCGTTCCTGGGCGTGGATCTCAGCGTAACCGACGAGGGGCTGCAGATCGGCGCTGTTGAGGCCGGATCGCCCGCGGCTGAGGCCGGCCTGCAGGAAGGCGACGTCATCACCGCGATCAACGGCGTGGCCTTCGCCGATCTGGATATGTGGGAGATGATGAAGGCCCTGGGCGACAGCGAGGGCCAGGTGACGCTGACCGTGCTCCGCGACGGCGAAGAAATGGCGCTCGAGCTGGATCTGTCCGATCTGCCGGCGCAGTTTGGCCTGGGAATGATGCCTGCGGTCGCGCAGCCGACCCGGCTGGGCGTGCGCTACCTGACGCTCGACGCTGATCTGGCCGTTGAGCGCGATCTCGCGGTCGAAGAAGGCGCGCTGATCGAGGAAGTGTACGCGGACACGCCCGCCGAGGAAGCCGGCTTGCAGGTTGGCGACGTCGTGACGGCGGTCGATGGCGATCCGGTGGATGCCCGGCGCACGCTGTCCGAGCGCCTATCCGCCTATGACGAGGGGGATCAGGTGACGCTGACGGTGGTCCGCGCGGGCGAGGAACTGTCGGTGGACGTGACGCTGGGACCGGACGGCTGGGCGCGGTTCGGCCTCGGCAACATGCCGGGCTGGAGCGGGCGCGGCTGGCGCTTCCACGACATGATGCCTCGCGGCGGCAGGTTTAGCGGCACAATCGAGATTCCGAACATGCCGGGCCTGCGCTTCCGCATGGGGCCGCACATGGGAGACTTCGACCTAGAGGAGTTCTTCGAGAATTTCCCCTTCGACGAAATGCCATTCCACTGGGGATGGGGCGACTCGGCGCCTGAGACCACCACCGAACCTGTGCCGGAGGGGCAGTCAGCGTAGCGCCACCGCCAATCGCACCATCAGGGCACATGACATCCCCGCGACGGGCCTTTCCGCGCGGGGATGTTCGTTCGTGCGCCGTGCGCGGCATCTTGCCCGGCGCGGCATGTTATGGTAATTTTAATAGTGAACATTCCTCCGGCTGCGTGTCGTATGTGTCTTGGGGCACAGCGGCGTTGGGCACCCTCGCCCACCGAAAAGTGCTCGCGGTCGCTATATACCGGGCCATTTAACCATAAACGGAACTTTTCTCCATGACACTTTGGAAGCACTACCATACTCCATCTACACTGGATGAGGCGCTCGCCCTGTTGGCGTCGTACGAGGGGCGGGCGCGTATTGTCGCTGGCGGCACCGACCTGCTGCTGGACATCCGTCACGGGCATCTCCCGCCGCAGGAGGCGCTGATCGATGTGACGTGCATCGACGGGCTGAACACGCTGCGGGCAGAGGGCGAGGCGCTGCTGATCGGCGCGGGCGTCACACACTCGCAGATCGTCGCGTCGGGCCTTCTCGCCAGCCGCGCCACCTGCCTGGTGGAAAGCTGCGGCGTGGTGGGCGGCCCCCAGGTGCGCAACGTCGGCACGTTGGGCGGGAACGTGGCGCACGCGCTGCCCGCCGGCGATGGCACGACCTCGCTGGTGGCGCTCGACGCCGAGGCCGAGGTCGTGCTCAAAGGCGAGCGCCGCTGGCTGCCCATCGGCGAGTTGTTTCTCGGCCCTGGCGTGTCGCTGCTCGACCCCACGCGCGACATCCTGGTCCAGTTCCGGGTCCCGCTGTGCGGCCCGCGCGAGGCGACGGCCTTCAAGCGTATCATGCGCCCGCAGGGCGTCGCGCTGCCGATCCTGGGCTGCGCCGTCTGGCTGCGGCTCGACGAGACCGGCGAGCGCTGCGCGGATGCGCGGGTGTGTATCGGGCCGGTGGCGAAAGTCCCGGAACGAGCGACCGCGGTCGAGGAGGCTCTGCGCGGCGCGCCGGTCGATGACGCCGCGATCGAGCGGGCGGTCGGGGCGGCTCACCAATCGCTCAGCCCGCGCACCAGTAAATACCGGGCCACGGCGGAATATCGCCAGGAAATGATCGATGTGCTGCTGCGGCGCGTGCTGCCGCTGGCCGCGGAGCGTGCCCGCACCGGGCGGGCGGTCCCTGAAGGCGTTGGAATGGAATAGGCGAGGACGCGATCATGAGCAAGCTGAACATTACCGTTAACGACCACCCTTATGATCTGGACATCCCCGAATCGCGCACGCTGGCCCAGTTGCTGCGCTACGACCTGGGCCTGACGGGGACCAAAATCGGCTGCGAAGAGGCCGAATGCGGCATCTGCACGGTGCTGTTGAACGGCGTGCCGGTCGATTCGTGCATTTACCCGGCGTTCAAAGCGCAAGGGGCATCGATCACGACGATCGAAGGGCTGGCGCGCAGTGGCGAGCTGCACGCCCTGCAGAAAGCGTTCATCGATCACGGCGCGGTGCAGTGCGGCTTCTGCACGCCCGGCCTGATCATGACGGCCAAGGCCCTGCTGGACAGCCATCCCGACCCGACCGATCACGATATCAAGGTCGCCCTGAAGGACACCTACTGCCGCTGCACGGGCTACACCAGCGTCTTCAACGCGATCCACTCGGCAGCCAGCGAGTTGCGCGGCGACGGCCCGCTGCCGTGGAAGGCCGTCAAGACGGTCGAGCCGCTCAAGGCGGTGGGCCAGCCAGTCGCGGCCCAGGAAGCGGTCGACAAGGTCACCGGGCGCGCCCGTTTCGCCGACGATTACGTCTTCCCCGGCATGTTGTTCGGGCGGACGCTGCGCGCGGCGTATCCCCACGCGCGGATTCTGGCAATCGACACCAGCCAGGCCAAAGCCCTGCCGGGCGTGGCCGCCGTGCTGACCTACCAGGACGTGCCCGGCGATAACATTCACGGCCTGGTCTACGATGACTGGCCCGTGCTGGCCGAAGGCAAGGTGCGCTACATGGGCGATCCGGTCGCCATCGTCGCCGCCGAGACGGCGGACATCGCCGCCGAGGCGCTCAAGCTGATCCACGTCGAGTACGAGCCGCTGCCGGTGGTGGGCGATCCTGAATTCGCGCGCTCGCCTGAGGCGGCGCTGGTCCATGACGAGTGGCAAGATGGCAACCTGCTCAAGCACATCAAGGTGCGGCACGGCGACGTGGAGCAAGGCTTTGCCGAGGCGGACGTGGTCATCGAGCGCGAGTACCGCACGCCGACGATCGAGCACATGTTCATGGAGCCGGAATGCGCGATCGGCGTCCCGGCGGGCTTCGACGACGAGCACCCGAAGTTGACCGTCTACGCCGGCTCGCAGATCCCGTACGACGACCGGCGGCAGGCGGCGCGCGCGCTGGGCATTCCTGAGGACCAGATCCGCGTCCGGGGCACGCTGATCGGCGGCGGGTTCGGCGGCAAGGAAGACATCGCCGGGCAGATCCACGTCGCGATGCTGGCCCAGGCGACCGGCCGGCCAGTCAAGATGCTCTACACCCGCCAGGAGTCGATGCTGTTCCACCCCAAGCGCCACGCCACGATCATCCGCATCAAGACCGGCGCCCGGCGCGACGGCACCCTGACCGCGGTCCAGGCCGAGCTGTACGGCGACGGCGGCGCGTATGCCAGCCTGTCCGACAAGGTGATGACGCGCGCCACCACGCACGCCACCGGCCCCTACGTGGTGCCCAACGCCAAAATCGACTGCTATGTGATGTACACCAACAACCCGCCTTCGGGCGCGTTTCGCGGGTTCGGCGTCACGCAGTCGGCCTTCGCCGTCGAGCAGAATATGGACCTGGTGGCCGAGGCCATCGGCATGGACCCGATCGAGTTCCGGCTGAAGAACGCGCAGCGTGTCGGCGCGACGACCGCCACCGGCCAGCTCCTGCGCGAGAGCGTCGGTCTGCTGGAGACGATCGAGCGCGTCGATCGCGATATGCGCGGCGATGGCGCGTCGTTCCGCTGGGGCTGGCGCGAGGGGGGCAAAGCCTACGGCTGGGGCATCGCCTGCGCCTACAAAAACACCGGCCTGGGCGGCGGCGCGCCCGACCGCGCCGTAGCCGAGGTGGAAGTCTTCGAGAACTCGATCGCCGAGGTGCGCACGTCGTCGGCGGACATGGGGCAGGGGCTGAGCGCCGTGCTGGCCCAGGTCACTGCCGAGGAGTTGGGTCTGCCGGTCAACCAGGTGCGCGTGCTGCTCTCCGACACGGACCTGACGCCGAATGGCGGCCCGACGACCGCCTCGCGCCAGACCTACGTCAGCGGCAACGCGGCGCGCCACGCGGCGGTAGTGATGCGCGAGGCGCTGGCTGCCGTCGCCGCCGAGCAGATGAGCGTCCCGCCGGACCAGATCCGGTTCGAGGGCGGCAAGCTGCGCTATAACGGTTCGTCGATCGAGATCGGCGAGGTCGTCACCTGGATGCACCAGCAGGGGATGGAAGCCAAGGCGCGCTACGCCTATGACGCCCCGGCCACCCAGCCGTTGGGCACGGGCGGCGACATGCACTTCGCGTTTTCCTACGCCACCCAGGCGGCGCTGGTCGAGGTGGATCTGGAGACGGGCGCGGTGGGCGTCCTGAAGGTAATCGCGGCCAACGACGTGGGCCGCGCCATCAACCCGCGCGCGCTGGAAGGCCAGGTCGAGGGCGGCATCGCCATGGGGATGGGCAACTCCCTGACGGAGCAGTACATCGTGGAGGACGGCGTGCCGTGGAGCACCCTGTTCGCCCGCTACAAGATTCCGAGCATCAAGCACACGCCGCAGATTGTCTCGCATCTGGTGGAGCACCCAACGGCGGATGGCCCGTTCGGCGCCAAAGGTGTCGGCGAGATCACGTCGATCAACACGACGCCGGCCATCGCCAACGCGATCTACCACGCCACCGGCCTGCGCGTCTTTCGCATCCCGGTCGACCAGGATGCCCTGCTGCGCGCTCTTAAGTCTGGCGCGCGCGAGGTGACCGCTACGTGGGGCGATGTGAAATAACGCGGGCGATCTGACCGCCCGTATGGCCCGCGGTCGAGTCCTCGATGGCGGGCCTTTGCACTCTAGCGACCGGGACACTCGCCTGCCAGCCCCGGCGTTATCGTGTTAGCGAGGTGACCATGCCGCTCGAGACACTGTGGGACGCGTTCCGCACGGAGGGCTACGAGGTCGCGAGCGCGGCTCCGGCGACAACGGGGCTGGCGCACTTCTACCGGGCTGTGCTGGCTTTCGGCCATGACGATTTCGACCGCGCGGCGGGAGCGGCCCGCGCCGCCGCCGAGCACGAGCCGGGCAGCGACCTGTTTCGCCAGGCGGCGATCTACCTGGCGCGCGTGCGCGAGCGGGGCAAGGCCGGCGTGTACGTGGATGGCGAGGCCTTCGCAGCGTTCATTCGCGGCGGCGGGAACATCGGCCTGTACGCGGCAGCCAGCGAGGCGCTCAACGCGGTCTACAAGCAGTACGAGACGCTGTCGCTGCTCGATATCGGCGTGGGCGATGGGCTGGCCCTGCTCCCCGCAATGACCAAGAACATCCACCGTCTGAGCCTGATCGAGCCGTCGGAAGCCATGCTCGCCCGCACCACCGCCGAGCTCAGCCGGTGGGGCGTCCGCTACGAGGCCTATCCCACCACACTGCAGGCGTTCATGCAGACCGGCGGCGCGCCCACCTGGGACGTGATCCAGGCGACGTGGAGCCTGCAGTCCATCCCGCCCGACGAGCGTCCGGCGATCTTTGGCTGGCTGCGGGCGCACGGGGAGCGGGTGTTGATCGCCGAATTCGACGTGCCGCTGTTCGACGAGCTGTACCATCCCGACCGCGTGCGGCATGTGCTGGCGCGCTACGAGCAGGGGCTGGCCGAATACGCGGACGATGGCGGGCTGGTCGCGCAGGGGTTCTTGATGCCGGTCATGTTCGGCTATTTCGACCGGTCAGCGGACCGCACCAACTGGGAAGGGCCGGTCGAGGGGTGGATCGAGGGGCTACGCGCCGCCGGGTTCCGCAGCATCCGGACGCAGGCCCTGTACCCATACTGGTGGGCGGACGCCGTGCTGCTCGACGCGCGCTAGCGCGCCAGCCCGTAGCGCTGCCCGATCTCCGGCGCTATGTTCAGGGCGGCGGCGAGAAAGTGCGCCAGCCACCACGCGCTGGCCTGGATGTCGCTCAAGCGCGCCGCTTCGTGGCCGGTGTGCGGATCGGTCATCGGCGGGCCGATCAGCCCCAGCACGGGCGCCCAGCGGCCCAGGATCATGTCGTCGCTGCGCGAGAGGTAGCCGGTGTTCATCTGGACGGTGCCAGGCCGGGTGTCGTTGATCTGGCGCGCCAGGTCGAGCGCCAGGGCGTGAACGTTGGGCGGCGCGATCGACCCGCGCCCCCAGCCGGACGCCGTGCCGTGCCCCGCGCCGCGCCCCAATTCGACTCCCGGACCCGGCCCCGCGGTGTGCGCGTCCACCACGACGCAGCCCGCGACAGGCGGCGGCAGCGCGCTGGCCAGCCGGGCCGCCCCGTGCCCGAAGAAGCCATCGGGCGGGCCTTCTTCCTGATCGGTGAAGACGACCAGCAGGCGCCGGCCCGCGCGGCTCAGCGCGTCTTCACCCGCGCTCAGGGCCGCCGTGGCCAACAGCGCCGCCAGCACGCCCAGGCTGTTGTCCAGGCCGGTCCCCGTCACGCGGTCACCGTCGCGCGCGGGCGGCGGGTCGATCAGCACGGTATCCGCCCAATCCAGCGATCCGCGCGCCGCCTCGAAGCGGAGCGCCGCGTCCCCGTCCGCTTTGCGCGAGACGAGCGTTCCCTGCGCGCCGACGACCAGCCGCCCTTCCGCGAAGCGCACTGCCTTGGCCGGAGTCCGGTAGTCGCCCGGCGGGAAGCGGTTGGCGCAGATGGCGAACAGCGTGCCTTCGTCCGGGTTCTGCACGCGGAACGAGGGGCGATCCATGTGGGCGGCGACGACCACATCCGGCTGGGGCCCGTCCGCGCCGAGCCAGAGCGCGGTGTTGCCGGTCGAGCCGAGCGCGGGGATCACCCGATCGCCCAGGCCCAACTCGCCCGCCAGCGCCGCGATCTCGCCGCCGATCCCGCCGGGCAGATTCGCCCCGCCGGACGGCGCGTGCGCCGCCAGCAGCCGCCGGAGCATGTCCCACAGCCGGTCGGGATCGGCCAGCGCCGGGAGCCGGTTCAGGCCCTCGTGCAGAGCGGGCAGAGCGGTCGCGATAGCATGCAGCGGCATGGGGTTTCCTCTCACGGCAGGGCGTAGGGATCGGCCAGCGCGATCTGGATCAACCGCAGCGCGCCCGCCAGATCGGCCAGATCGACCATTTCCAGCGGCGCGTGCTTGCTGCGCATCGGCAGGCCGACCACCACGCTGGGGATGCCTAACTGCGCGGCGGCGCGGGCGTCGCTCATCAGGCCGCGGACCGCGTCTTGCTGGCAGGGGATCCCGTGGGCGGCGCACTGTTGTAACAGGTGGGCGCGCCAGCCTGGATGGGCGTGCCAGCCATTCATGCCGCTGGCGTACAGGAACGCCGTCAGCACCGGGCCGCCGCCCAAGTACACCGCGCCCAGCGCGCGCGTGTCGGGCGTGTCGTAGG
>Ga0123333_10003207_pt1 | contig 16039 bp, 16 predicted proteins | sample BioC12SIPDNA_3_FD_89957 | JGI IMG/M metagenome (GOLD analysis project Ga0123333, IMG submission 89957) | Anaerobic biogas reactor microbial communites from Washington, USA - Biogas_R2_B C12 SIP DNA | ecosystem: Engineered > Bioreactor > Anaerobic > Unclassified | place: Washington, USA... | reverse complement strand
TCCGGGCGGCTAAGGAAGGTCATGGCAGAAGGCAAGGTCAAGTGGTTCAGCAGCGAGAAGGGGTACGGCTTCATCGCCCACGACGACGGTGGCGACGACGTGTTCGTACACTTCAGCGCCATCCAGGCCGACGGCTTCCGGACCCTCAACGAAGGCGACGAGGTCACCTTCGAGGTCGAGCAGGGTCCCAAGGGTCCGCAGGCCCGCAACGTGGTCGTCACGCACCGCGCGCCGGTACAGGCCCCCTCGTTCGACCGCTCTGGCGACCGCTTCGGTGGTGACCGCGGCGGTGGCAGGATGGACGGCCGTGACCGCGACCGTGACGGCAGGTACGACAGCCGCGACCGTGGTGACCGTGGCGGCCGCGGCGGCCGTAACCGCCGTTACTGAGTCGGCGCCCTGAGCCGCCAGTAACGGGACTACAACTGAGGCCCGGTACCGCAGCTACGGTACCGGGCCTCGTCACCACGGGCCCGTAGGGCCCTGGACCGCGAGTCAGCTCGTGGTGGCCGGCTCGCCCGCGGCGGCGGCTCGCCTGCGGCTGAAGCCGTCGGCGGGGGCGCCGAGGAAGGGCAGGACCCAGTAGTCGAGGCCGTAGTAGCCGGCGATGCGCCAGGCCAGCACGAGCCACGTCGCGAGGATGAACATGATGGGGTTCGACGAGAGGGTGCCCGCGAGCATGAACGCCACGTTCATCAGGCCGCCCAGGAAGGCCACCAGGCCGGTGAGGAAGCCGGCGATCAGCGCGAGGCCGACCAGCACCTCACCGAACGCGACCAGGTAGGACATGAGCGGCGCGGCCGGCAGGAAGAGATGCTCGACCAGCCACGCGTACCAGCCCGTGACAGCAGGGGCGTCGCCGCCCGACAGGCTCAGGGCGCGGTTCAGGAAGCCCGAGACCGCCGTCCCGGCCTCCGAGCCGACCCAGCGGGGGTCCGTGACCTTGTGCCAGCCGGCGTTGAGCCACAGCCAGCCGAGGTAGATCCGGACGACCGTCCAGAACGGGGCCATGTAGCGAGACGCGAAGAGGAACTTACTGATCTGCGGTTCCGGGTAGTACGTGGTACGAGGCATAATCGTCGCCTCCCTTTCGTCTCGCAGTATGGTGTCCGGACGTGGCCGGTCCAAGGGACGTAGGTACCGCTCAGCGTAGCCGAGTGACTCGGCCGCCGTCATGACAGCCCTCAGCGGGACGCTCGTGCTCCCCAGCGGCGCCGCGCCGGGCCGTGTCGAGTTCGACGCGCGCATCACGCGCCTCGAGGTCGGCGGCCCGCTCGGGCCCGCGGCGGGCCGGCCGGCTCCCTACCTGCTGCCCGGGTTCGTCGACGTCCACGTGCACGGCGGCGGCGGCGGCGACACGATGGACGGGCCGGACGGCGTCGTGGCGCTGGCCCGCCTGCACGTCCGCCACGGCACCACGACGCTGCTGCCGACGACGATCACGAACCCGTGGCCGGACGTGCTGCGCGCCCTGCGGGCCGTGGCGGAGGCGCGGGAGGCCACCGCCGAGGCCGGCCTGCCCGACCTGCCCGACCTGCCCGGAGCTCACCTCGAGGGACCCTTCATCAACCCCGGCAGGCTCGGCGCCCAACCGCCCTACACCGTGGCGCCGCACCCCGACCTGGTCGCCGAGGCGATCGCGCTCGACGTGGTCAGGGTCGTCACGCTCGCTCCCGAGGTCCCGGGGGCGCTGGAGGCAGCGCGGGCGTTCGCGCGCGCCGAGGTCAGGGTCAGCGTGGGCCACACCCTGGCGACGGTGGAGCAGGTGGAGGACTGCCTCGACGCCGTCGCAGCGGCCGGCGGCGTGGCGGGGTTCACGCACCTCTACAACGCGATGACGCAGCTCTCCTCGCGCGAGCCCGGCGCCGTGGGCGCCGCGCTGTCCCGCCCCGACGCCTACGCCGAGGTGATCCTCGATACGCACCACGTGCACCGGGCGGCGTTCCGCGCCGCACTGGCCGCGAAGCCGGGCCGCCTGATGCTCGTCACCGACGCTATTCGGGCGGCCGGCGCCGGGGACGGAGAGAGCGAGCTGGGCGGCCAGCCCGTCGTGATCGCCGACGGCGCGGCGCGCCTGCGCGACGGCACCCTGGCAGGCAGCGTCCTGACCATGGACGAGGCCGTGCGCAACGCCGTGGCCTGCGGCCTCGACCTCACGCAGGCCGCCGCGCTGGCCGCGACGGTCCCGGCCGACTACCTCGGCCTGGCCGACAGGGGCCGCCTCGCGGAGGGCGCCAGGGCCGACCTGGTCGTGCTGGGCGCCGACCTGGAGGTGCAGGGGGTCTACGTGGCCGGCCGTCGCGTCGTCTGACGCGCCGAGCACGACCGCCTACGTGCCGACCGCCACCGCCGGGAGCGGCGCCCGGCACGCGCCCGGCGGACGTACGTCCGGTCGCGACGCCGAGCGCCCTCACCCGTGGCCTGAGGGGCGGGGCTGGCCGGCGGTGGCGTCGGTGACGCCCCGCCCCGCATCAACCGTGACGGCGCGGAGGGCTCCCCAGCCGCTCTAGCCGCTGGCCGACGGCCACCAGGGACGAGCCCATCCGGGCTGCCGCGGCGTGCCACAGGGAGCGGCGGCCGAGCCGTGCCGGGGCGGGAGCGCCCCGCCGCGAGCCGGCGCGCGGGGGAGCGCCGACCCGACCCGTCGGCCCCCTGGCCTCGCGCCCACCGGCACCGGTCGGCGCGAGGCCTCCCGGTCGGGCCGCCCGCCTGGCCTCACGGACCGCGCGCCGCGCGACCCGGAGGCGCTCGGCTTCGTCCAGGAGCTCCTTCTGCCGGTTCCAGAACCCGACGGCGATGTAGTTGCTGCTGAACTGCTCCATGCGTCCCTCTCTCGCTCCGCCCTCGAACGAGCTCAGCCTAGTGCCGTACCCGGACAAGAACTGGCCGTGTTGAGGGCGGGGTGGGAGGCTCGGCAGCTGGCAGGGAGGGTCGAGCTTGGGCCCGCGTTCCGCCGGCGGAGCGGTCAGCCTTCTGACGCCTGCAGCGCCTCCTCGACGAGGCGCTGGACCAGGCCGGGGTCCGCGCGGCCCTGGGACCCGCGCATGACCTGGCCGACGAAGAAGCCCTTGAGACCGAGCTTGCCGGCGCGGTACGCCGCGGCCTCGTCGGGGTGGGCGGCCACGGCCGCCGCGGCCAGCGCCCTGACCTCGTGCTCCGGGACGGCCCGGTCGAGGCCGCGCTCGGCGACCAGCCGCGCGGGGTCGGCGCCCGTCGCGGCCGCCTCGGCGAGGACGTCCTTGGCGGCGGTGGCCGTGACCTCCCCGTCCTGCAGGAGCCGCGCCAGCCCGGCCAGCGACTCCGGCGTGAGGCGCATGTCGTCGCCGCGCTCGCGCAGCTGGCGCGCGACCTCGTTGACGACGAGGTTCGCGGCGGCGCCGGCGGGAGCGCCGGCGGCCACGGCGCGCTCGAAGAAGGCGCGCAGGTCGGGGGCGCCGGCCAGGGTGTCGGCGTCGTGGGGCGGGATGCCGTGGCGCGCGGCCAGCTCCGCGGCCAGGGCGGCGCGGGCCGGGTCGACGTGCGCCGTGGGCCCGGGCGCGGCGCCGCGCGAGGCGTCGTCCGAGGGCGCGTCGGCGCCGCCCGCGGCGGTCGCCCCGCGGCCCGCGTCCGGCTCGCGGCGACCGGCAGGGCGCCCGGCCTCGCTCGCCGCCCGGCGCGCCCACCCGTCCTTGAGCGGCACGATGCGGTTGAAGACGAGATCGTCCCCGCGGCCGTCGACGGGGTCGCGCCAGAAGTAGCCGAGGCGCTCGAACTGGTAGCGGGTGTCGGGGTCGTCGTCGAGGACCGAGGGCTCGACCAGGCCGCGCCGCTCGACGAGCGACCCGGGGTGGAGGTGGTCGAGGAAGTCGCCGTCGCCGGCCTCGGGGTCGGGCACGCCGAACAGCCTGTCGTAGAGCCGAGCGGTCATGGGCACGCCGTGCGTGCGCGACACCCAGTGCACCGTCGACCAGACCTTCACGCCCTCCGGCGCCACGCCCACGTCCTCGAGGAACGCGTGGCACCGCAGCCGCGCGACGCGGCCGGCGTCGTCCGTGACGACCTCGTCGCAGCGCACCACGGGCCCGTGGCGCAGGCGCACGGCGCGGCCGGGCGCGAGGCGCTTGTAGCCCTTGGGCGGCTCGAGCTCGAAGTCGCTCCGCTCGATCACGACCTCGCGCGTCAGCGGCACCTCGCGGCTGCCTACCTTGGGCACGTCGTGCGGCCAGTACGGGGCGTCGAGCCTCGTGACCTCGCCCTCGGCCACGTTCGTCAGCTCGACCACCAGCGGGTCGAGGACCGCCAGCACGCGCGGCGCCTCCGTGTTCAGCGCGTCGCGCACGGAGTGGTCGAGGAGCTGCGGGTCGGTGCGGCTGTTCGCCTTCGCCACGCCCACGCGGTTCGCGAAGTCCTTCAGCGCGGCCGGCGTGACGCCGCGGCGCCTGAGGGCCGAGAGCGTGGGCATGCGCGGGTCGTCCCAGCCGCTCACGAGGCCCTCCTCGACGAGCCGGAGCAGCTTGCGCTTGCTCACGACCGTGTAGTCGAGCGTCAGACGCGCGAACTCGTACTGGTGGGGGCGCTGGCCCGTGACGAGGTTGTCGACCAGCCAGTCGTACACCTCGCGGTTGTTCTCGAACTCGAGCGTGCACAGCGAGTGCGTGATGCCCTCGATCGCGTCCGAGAGCGGGTGCGCCATGTCGTACATCGGGTAGACCTTCCAGCGGTCGCCCGTGCGGTAGTGCGGCGTGTGCAGGATCCGGTAGAGGATCGGGTCGCGCATCTTCATGTTCGGCGAGGCGAGGTCGATCTTCGCGCGCAGCACGTGCGCGCCCTCCGCGAACTCGCCGGCGTTCATGCGCTCGAACAGGTCGAGGTTCTCCTCCACGCTGCGGTCGCGGTAGGGGCCGGGGCGTCCCGGCTCGGTCACCGTGCCCCGCAGCGCGCGGATCTCCTCCTCCGAGGAGGAGTCGACGTACGCCAGGCCCTTGCGGATCAGCTCCTGCGCCCACGCGTAGAGGTGCGGGAAGTAGTCGGAGGCGAAGCGGACCTCGACGGGCCTGAACCCGAGCCACTCGACGTCGCGGATGGCCGCCTCGACGTAGCGCATCTCCTCGGTCTCGGGGTTCGTGTCGTCGAAGCGCAGGTACGTCACGCCGCCGTAGTCCTCGGCGACGCCGAAGTTCAGGCAGATCGACTTCGCGTGCCCGACGTGGAGGAAGCCGTTCGGCTCGGGCGGGAAGCGCGTCACGACGCCCAGCACGCGACCGGCCGCGAGGTCGGCGTCGATGATGTCGGTGATGAAGTTGGGCGCCACCTGCCTCTGCCCCTCGCGCGGGATCCTCGCAGGCGGGTGGTGCGCGGTGGGGGGCAGCGGGGTGGTGTCCTCGGCCTTCATGCTGGCTCCTCCAGGCTCGCCGGCGGCGGGGCCGCGACGGCATGAACCTAGACTCTACCGCTAGCGCACGTAGGGCACGACGAACACCGAGACGACCAGGTAGCTGACGGGGAACGTGAACAGGAGCGAGTCGATGCGGTCGAGGACCCCGCCGTGGCCGGGGAGGAACACCCCGGCGTCCTTCACCCCGGCCCAGCGCTTGAGCAGCGACTCGAACAGGTCGCCGAGCTGGGCGGCCAGCGAGGTGATGAGGGTCAGGACCACTACCGTCCCGAAGCCCAGCTCGAGCCCGACCGCCTGGCGCGCGAGCGCCGCCGTCGCGGCCACGATCACGAGGGCGAGGAGCAGCCCGCCCAAGGCCCCCTCCACGGTCTTCTTGGGGCTGACGCGCGGGGCCAGGGGGGTGCGGCCGAACAGCGACCCGAGCATGTAGGCGCCGACGTCGCTGGCAACGGCCGAGAGCAGCGGGATGGCGAGGAACCACAGGCCCAGGTGACCGTCGGGGGTGTAGCGCAGCGTGACCACGTAGCCGAGGAGGAATGGCACGTAGAGGTAGCCGGCGATCGTGAACCCGGCGGCGTTTATCGAGCTGCGGTTCGCCGACACGACCTCGAGGACGAGCACGTAGATCACGAAGGCGACGAGCAGGGCCTCGCGCCAGCTCACCCCGCCGGCGAGCGTCGGCATGCCCGGGTAGGTCGAGGGCAGGGAGGCGGGCAGGGTCAGCACGGCCGCGACGTAGAGGCTCCGCTTCCTCACGGGCACGCCGCGCAGGCGCATGAGCTCGGCGTACTCGCTGAGCGCCACCAGCGAGAGGAACACGAAGGCCGGGGCCAGGAGCGGCAGCCCCACCCACAGCACGAGCATCGCGGCCAGGAAGATGGCCAGTCCGTTGAGGACGCGCGTGCGCAGGGCGCCGTCGGCGCCGGCCTGTGGCGGCGGGGCGCTCACACCGCCAGGATGTCGGTCTCTTTCGTCTTCGTGCGCTGCTCGATCTTCGCGATGAACTCGTCGGTGACCTTCTGGACCTCGGCCTCGCCGCGCCTGAGGTCGTCCTCGGAGATGCCGCCCTCCTTCTGCATGGCCTTGAGGCGGTCGTTGGCGTCGCGGCGGATGTTCCGCACGGCGACCCGGGCCTCCTCGGCCATCTGGTGGACGGTCTTGACGAGGTCGCGACGCCGCTCGTCGGTGAGGGGCGGCACCGTGATGAAGACGTTGTCGCCCTGGTTGTTGGGGTTGAAGCCCAGGTCGCTCTCGAGGATCGCCTTCTCGATCGCGCCCACGGCGCTCTTGTCGAAGGGCGTGATCACGAGCGTGCGGGCGTCGGGGCTGGTGACCGTGGCTAGCTGCGTGAGCGGGACCGCGGAGCCGTAGTAGTCGACGTGCACGCGGTTCAGGACCGCGGGGTTGGCGCGACCGGTGCGCACGGCGCCGATGTTCTGCTCGAACGCCTCGATCGAGCGCTGCATGCGCTCCCTGGCCTCGGCGAGGACCGTCTTCATCGCTGACCTCCGAAGGTTCGTCTCAGGTTGCGAGTGTACCGCGCGGCGTCAGCCGGCCACGAACGCCGTATCGACGTCCTGGGCGATGAGCGTGCCGACCTCCTCGCCACCGAGGAGGCGCTGCAGGTTGCCCGGCGCGAAGATGTCGAAGACGCGGATCGGCAGGCCCCGGTCGATGCACAGGCTTACGGCCGTGGCGTCCATGACCGCGAGCCCGTTGGAGAGCACGTCCATGTACGAGAGCGTGCGGTAGCGCCGCGCTCCCGGGTCCGTGCGGGGGTCGGCGTCGTAGACGCCGTCGACCTTGTTCTTCGCCATCAGCACCATGTCGGCCTCGATCTCGAGGGCGCGCAGCGTGGCGGCGGTGTCGGTGGTGAAGAACGGGTTGCCGGTGCCGGCCGCGAAGATCACGACCCGGCCCTTCTCCAGGTGGCGCAGGGCGCGGCGCCGGATGTAGGGCTCCGCGACCTCCTGGATGTTTATCGCGCTCTGGACGCGCGTGTCGACGCCGATCGCCTCGAGCGCGTCCTGGAGCGCGATCGCGTTCATCACCGTGCCGAGCATGCCGACGTAGTCGGCGGTGGCGGGGTCCATGTGGCTGCCGTGCTGGGCACCGCGCCAGAAGTTCCCGCCACCGACGACCAATGCCAGCTCGACGCCGCTGGCCTTCGCCGCCGCGATCTCGCGGGCGAGGGCCGTCGTCGCCGCGGGGGAGACGCCGAACCCGCCCTCGCCCGCGAGGAACTCGCCCGACAGCTTGAGCAGCGCGCGGCGCAAGGCGTTACTCGCCTACGGCGATGCGGGCGAAGCGGCCGACCTGGATGTTCTCGCCCAGGGTCGCCGCGACCTCCTTCACGAGGTCACCGACGGTCTTCTTGTCGTCCTTGATGTAGGGCTGCTCGAGCAGGACCGTCTCGGCGAAGAACTTGCCCAGGCGCCCCTCGACGATCTTCTCGGCGACGGCCTCGGGCTTGCCCTCCTCGAGGGCCTGCTTGCGCAGGGCCTCGCGCTCGGCGGCGACGATGTCCTCGGGCACGTCCTCGCGGCGCACGTACTGGGGGTTCGCCATCGCGACGTGCATGGCGAGGTTGCGCGCCAGGTCCTTGAACACGTCGTTGCGGGCCACGAAGTCGGTCTCGGAGTTGACCTCGACGAGCACGGCCAGCTTGCCGTTGTGGTGCACGTAGGTGCCGACCACGCCCTCCTTGGCCTCGCGCTCGGCCTTCTTGTCGGCCTTCGCGATCCCGCGCTCGCGCAGGAGCTGGGCGGCCTTGTCCAGGTCGCCGCCGGCGTCCTCGAGCGCGCGCTTCACGTCCATCATGCCGGCGTTCGTCATCGCCCGCAGCTTCTTGACCATCTCGGTCGTCACGGCCATGGTGTTACCTCATCCTCTTCGGGGTCTCGCAGCTCTCTCCGGGAGCCCTTGCGGGCGCCCGTTCTCCTCGGGGCCTAGGCGGCCCTCACTCCTCGGTTTCTGCCGGCTCGTCCTCGGCCGCGTCGGCGGCTTCCGCGGCCTCGAGGATCGCCTGCTCCGGCTCGGAGACCGGCGCCGGGAGCGTCTCGCGCTCCTCGTCCTCGGCCGGGGTCGGCTCCGCGGCCTCCGAGACGCCGCCGCGCACCTCGACGATCAGGTCGGCGAGCCGGGCGGTGATCAGCTGGATCGAGCGGATCGCGTCGTCGTTGCCCGGGATGATGTAGTCGAGGACGTCGGGGTCGGAGTCGGTGTCGGCGAGGCCCACGACGGGGATGCCGAGCTTGTTCGCCTCCTTGACCGCGATCGCCTCCTTGGTGGGGTCGATCACGAACAGGGCGTCGGGCAGGCGCGACATGTCGCGGATGCCGCCCAGGTAGCGCTGCAGGCGGTGCATCTCCTTGCCCAGGTCGATCTGCTCCTTCTTCGTGAAGCGCAGGATCGACTCGTCCTCGAACATCTGCTCGAGCTCCTTCAAGCGGTCGACGCGCGTGCGGATCGTCTTGAAGTTGGTCAGCAGCCCGCCGAGCCACCGCTCGTTGATGTACGGCATCCCGCAGCGCCGCGCCTCGGCCGCGAGGATCTCCTGCGCCTGCTTCTTCGCGCCCACGAACAGGATCGTGCCGCCGCGCTGGGCGACGCCCTTGAGGAAGTCGAACGCGCGCTCGCTCTCGACCAGCGTCTTCTGCAGGTCGATGATGAAGATCCCGTTGCGCTCCGCGAAGATGTAACGCTTCATCTTCGGGTTGGCGCGCTTGGTCTCGTGGCCGAAGTGGACGCCGGCCTCGAGTAGCTGCTTCATGCCCAGGTACGACATGCTTCCTCCGTCGGCGGGATGTTGAGGTGGGAGTCACAGCGCGCTGCCGCCCCCGACGCGTCGTCATGGGTCGCCAGCGCCTGTCTCTCTGAGCCGCAGGCGGACATCCCGCTGCCGCCTGACAAACCTAGCGAGTCTACATCACCCGGGGCCCGTCGTGGCGACCGCGGCCCACATGGCAGGCGAGCGGCGCTCTTCGGCTTCAGCTGCCATCGCGGGGCCCGCGGACGACGTGCGCGGGGGCGAGCGCATGATGGGCGGCCGGAGCGGGGTGAGCGCCATGGGAGCCAGACGGGAGCGCCCGGCTGCGGCGGGCCGGCCGGGCGCTGGAAGCCGTGGGGTCGCGGCGGGCGGCACGCGGCCGCCGGCGCGTCACTGCAGGGAGGCGAGGGCCTCGCGGGCGGCGGCGTAGTTGGGGTCGATCTCTACGGCCCGCTCGTAGGCGTCGCGGGCGCGCTGCGAGTCGCCCTGGCCGCCGCGGCGCTGGTAGGCCTGGCCGAGCCAGTAGTAGGCCTCGGCGCTGGGCGGCGTGGCGAGGAGAGCGCCGTGCTGGGCGCGCTTGATCGCCTCGTCGACCTCGCCGGTCTCGAGGTAGGCCCTGGCCAGGTACGTGAACAGCGGGGGCAGGAACACCGCGCCGTCCATCTGCACGGCCCGCTCGAGCCGCGGCAGGCTGGCCTGGACGTCGCCGCACTCGAACAGCACGATGCCGAGGTTCGAGGCCGCCGAGAGGCTGTTGGGGTCGAGGTTCACGGCCTGGGCCAGCTCGTACTCCGCCGTGGAGCAGTCGCCGAGCCTGAAGGCGATGTCGCCGAGGTTGTTGTGGGCCGTGGCGCTGGTGGGGTCGAGGACGACGGCCCGCCGGAACGACTGCTGCGCCAGCTCCAGCTCGCCGAGGTCGCGGTAGACGCGGCCCAGGTTCACCTGGACGGTGCTCTTCTCGGCGTTGTCGAGCTCCTGCGAGGTCGTGGCGAGGCTCGCCGCCTGCTCCAGCGTGGTCCTGGCCTGCTGGAGGTCGCCGAGCTGGTAGAGGACGAGGCCCTTCGTGTTCTGCACGCGCGGGTCGTTCGCCGACACGGCCTCGGCGCGCTGGATCGTGTCGAGCGCGTCAGCGAGGCGGCCGCTGTAGGCCGAGGGGTCGGCCTGGTACTGGTACTGGTAGGTGTTCGCGAGGTGCACCAGCGCCTGCAGGTGGTTCGGCTGCGCCGCGAGCGCGGCCTGGAACGCGTCGATCGCCTCGGGGTAGGCCCCCTGGCAGGAGAGCGCGCGGCCCTGGCCGACCCTGGCGTCGGCGTTGCCTTCGTCGAGCCTCAGCGCCTCCTGGAAGTAGAACTGCGCCAGCGAGCAGTCGCCGCGGTCCAGGTAGAACTGCCCGTCGCTGATCAGGGTCGCCACGTCCGGGCCGCCTTGCTGGCCCTGCTGCGCGATGGCCGCCCCGCCGAGCGCGAGCGCGGCGAGGAGAGCGGCCCCTACGAGCCGCAGCGGCTGACGTGTGGTTGGGTAGAAGCTTATCAACGTGTCCTCCGACGACCGTTTCACGCGTTGTGGTGTGACGACTCTAACATCCACCCTGACGCGCCGGTCAGGCCGCACGAGGCGCGATGGCCCGCCGGGACCGATCGGGCCCAGACGCGCTCCGCTCGCGCCGGTCGCACAATCATCGCCACGCACGGTGAGAGCGCCGTGTGCGTCCCCGTGCGGGTTTCGTCACATTCCTACCACCTGGGCGAGGCCGTTCGGTAGTCCGTGGCGGCGCGGGTCGGAGCCGGGAGGAGACGCCGGTCGGAGCCGGGAGGAGACGCCGGTCGGAGCCGGGAGGCGAGCCTCGCGGGGCGGCCGGGGGCGAGCCGCGCGCCGGACCCGGCGCCGGTCGGGCGCGAGCCGCGCGCCGGGCCCGACGTGGCCCCCGGCGCGCCGGTCAGCACCAAACGCGCGCGGCGAAGGGGTAGCATGAACGGTCGGTGTCGGTAGCCCGGCGCCGCCCCGGACGCGAACGGCGTCCGGGCAGGAGGAGAACCGAGGTCCCGTGACAGACGCGTTCACGGCCAGCCCCGCCGCAGCCGCCGAGGCCAGGGCGTCGGCCGGCCGGCTCACCACCAGGCTCGCCTGGACGGCGCTCGTCGCCAACACCGTCGTGGTCCTGCAGGGCGCCGTGGTGCGCCTGACCGGCTCGGGCGCCGGCTGCGGGAGCCACTGGCCGCTCTGCAACGGCACGGTCGTGCCGCTCGACCCCACCCTCGAGACGCTCATCGAGTTCAGTCACCGCCTGCTCTCCGGCGGCGTGCTGCTCATCGGCGCGTGGCTGCTCGTGCGCGCGCTGAGGGTCAGGCGCGATAAGCCCGGCCTCGCGGCCTTCGCGACGGCCTCCGCGGCCCTGCTCGTGGTCGAGGCGCTCATCGGCGCCGCGACGGTGCTGCTCGGCCTCACCGGCGACAACACCAGCGTCGCGCGCGGCTACTGGGTCGCCGGCCACCTCGTGAACAGCCTGCTCCTGATCGGCGCGCTCGCCTGCACCGTGGCGTTCGCCCGCGACGACGCGCCGGCCTACCCGCTGCGCCTGTCCCGGCAGGTGCCGCTGGCGGCCGTGCTCCTGACCGGCGTCGTCGGCGCGCTGCTCCTCAGCTTCACCGGGGGCATCGCCGCCATGGGGAACACGATCTTCCCGCCCGAGTCGCTCGCCGAGGGGCTGCGCGCCGACTTCGACCCCGCCTCCCACCCCCTCATACGGCTGCGCATCCTGCACCCGCTGATCGCCGTCGCGGTCGGCACCTACCTGTTCGTCGGCCTGGGGCTCGCGTGGTGGCTCAAGCCCGTGCCTGCGGCACGCGGTGTGGCGCGGACGCTGCTGGCCGTGTACCTCGCCCAGCTCGCCGTCGGCACGTTCAACCTCGCGCTGCTCGGGCCCTTCCTCCTGCAGCTGCTGCACCTGTTCCTGGCCGTGGCGGCGTTCGCGCTGCTCGCGGCCCTCACCGTGAAGATGCTCGGGGGCGAGTCCCGGGAGGGCGCAGGCCCCCTGTGGAACCGTCCCGCCGAGGAGGTCAGATGACGACACAGGCCGCCGTCGCGCCCAGGGCCACCTGGCGCGACTACCTCGTCCTCACCAAGCCCAAGGTCATCGTCCTGCTGCTGATGACGACCGTGGCGGCGATGTTCATCGCCGCCGGCGGCTTCCCCGGCTGGGTGGCGCTGCTCGGGACGATCGTCGGCGGCTACATGTCGGCGGGCGCAGCCGGCGTCTACAACATGATCTACGACGCCGACATCGACGTGCGCATGAAGCGCACGGCCAAGCGCCCGATGGTCACGCGCGCCGTGAGCCCGCGCAACGCCATGGTCTTCGCCGTCGCGCTGACCGTCCTCTCCTTCGTCGTGATCTGGGCCACGACGAACGTGACCGCCGCCCTGCTCTCGTGGGCCGGCATCGCGTTCTACGTGCTCGTCTACACGATGTGGCTCAAGCGCTCGACCTGGCAGAACATCGTCATCGGCGGCGCCGCCGGCTCGATCCCGCCGCTCGTCGGCTGGGCCGCGGTGACGGGCCACCTGAGCCTCCTCGCCTGGATCCTGTTCGCCGTCGTGTTCGTCTGGACCCCTGTGCACTTCTGGGCGCTGGCGCTGATGGTCAAGGACCAGTACGCCAGCGTCGGGGTGCCGATGGCGCCGGCCGTGATCGGCGAGCGCGCGACCGTGATGCAGATGATCATGTACACGGTCCTGACGGTGGTCCTGACCGTGCTGCCATTCTTCCTGCACGAGTTCAGCCCGGCCTACTTCGTGGCGGCCTTGGCGCTGAACGTGGTGCTGGCGTTGCGCGTCGCCGCGGTCTTCCGGGTCGTGAGGGCCGGCGAGCCCGTCGACAGGGTCACCGCGCTGCCGCTCTACAAGTACTCGATGACCTACCTGGCGCTCGTGTTCCTCACCATGGCGCTCGACCGCGCCCTGTTCTGACCCGGGCCGTGCGCCCGTGAAGCGGCACGTCCTCCTCACGCCGCGGTGGCTCGCCGGCCACCTGCTGGCGCTCGGCTTCGTCGTCCTCTTCGTGAACCTGGGCTTCTGGCAGCTCAGGCGCCTCGAGCAGCGCCGCGAGCACGTCGCTCAGGTCGTCGAGCGCTCGCGCCAGGCGCCGGTACCCCTCGACGAGGCCGTCGCGGCCGGCGGCGAGCTCCCCGAGCACCGCACGGTCACGGCCGTCGGCGAGCTCGACCCCTCCGAGGAGGTGCTGCTGCGCGGCCGCAGCCTGAACGGCCAGCCCGGCTACGACGTGCTCACGCCGCTAGTGATCACGAGCGGCGAGCTGGCCGGCTCCGCTGTCCTCGTCGAGCGCGGCTGGGTGCCGTACGCGCACGACCGGGTGCCGGTGACGGCGGCGCCGCCGCCGCAGGGCGAGGTGACGGTCACCGGCCGCCTGCGCGCGCCCACGCGCCGCGCCTCCGGCGCCTTCGGGCCGCGCGACCCGGAGGCGGGCGAGCTGGTGCAGACCTACTACGTCGACGTCGAGCGCCTGCAGGGCCAGATGCCGTACCCGCTCGTCGCCGCGTACATCGAGCTGGCCGACGTCACGCCGCCCCACCCGGCCGACCTGCCCCTGGCGCTGCCCGCGCCGGAGCTCGACGAGGGCCCGCACCTCGGCTACGCGGTCCAGTGGTTCTCGTTCGCCGCCATCGGCGTCGTCGGCTACTTCTTCCTCATGCGGCACGTGCTCCGGGGCGAGCGCCAGGCGAGGGACGCGGGCCCGGCGCCCGCGCCGGAGCCGCGGCGCCCCTGACCGCCTACCGCGGCTCCGGAGCCTCCGCGTCCCCGAGCCGACGCGCCCCCGAGCCCCCGCGCCCCCGAGCCGACGCGCGGTCCCCCGGCCTCAGCAGCGCCCCCTATCCCGACGCGACGCGCGCCGCCCGCAGCGCCTCATCGAGCGCGCTCAGCAGGCTGCGGAAGGGCGTGACGAACTTCTCGACGCCCTCGGCCTCGAGCCTGTCGGCGACCGCCTCGAGGTCGATGCCCAGCTCCTTCAGGTCGGCGATCACGCGCTTGGCCTCGTCGAGGCCCTCCGTGACGCGCGCGGCCGGCTCGCCGTGGTCGCGGTAGGCGTCGAGGGTCTCGAGCGGCATCGTGTTGATGGTCTCGGGCCCGATCAGCGGCTCGACGTACTTCGTGTCGGGGTAGCTGGGGTCCTTCGTGCCCGTCGAGGCCCACAGGAGCCGCTGGACGCGGGCGCCCTCCGCGGCGAGGCGCGCCCAGCGCGGGTCGGCGTCGGCGAAGCGGCGCCCGAAGACCTCGTAGGCGACCTTCGCGTAGGCGACCGCGGCCCGGCCGCGCAGGGCGCGGGCCTCGTCCGTGCCGATGGCGTCGAGGAGCGGGTCGACCATCACGTCGAAGCGGCTGAGGAAGAAGCTCGCGACCGAGTTCACGCCGCGTACGCTCTCGCCCCGCCCCAGCCGGTCCTCGAGGCCGCCCAGGTACGCGTCGATCACGCGCTCGTAGCGCTCGAGGCCGAAGAGGAGGGTCACGTTCACGTTCACGCCGTCGGCGATCAGGCGCCTGATCGCGCCGAGGCCGGCGACGGTGGCGGGGACCTTGATGAAGACGTTGGGCCGGCTCAGGCGCCGCCAGAGGTGGCTGCCCTCGCGGTACGTGGCCTCCTCGTCGTGGGCCACCTCGGGCGAGACCTCGAGCGAGACGAAGCCGTAGCGGCCGCCCGAGCCGTCGTAGGTGGGGCGGAAGAGGTCGGCGGCGCGCTGGATGTCCTCGACGACGAGCTCCTCGTACGCCTCGTCGACGCCGGCCCCGCGCTCGGCGAGGGCGGCGATCGCCTCGCGGTAGTCGTCTGACTTGGCGATGGCCTTGTGGAAGATGGCCGGGTTCGAGGTCACCCCCCGCAGCCCGTCGCGGTCGATGAGCGTCTGCAGCGTGCCGTCGTGGAGCCACGAGCGCCGGATCTCGTCGAGGTAGACCGACTGACCGTGCTCCTGCAGCCTCTTGAGCGGGTTCATGGCCCGATGTTACGACCGCGCGCGTTCCCAGCCGGTGGCGACGACGTCGCCGTCCGCGACCTCGAGCCGGGCGCGCGGCAGCGGCAGCACAGCGGGGCCGCTGACGGCCTGGCCGGCGCGCAGGGGGTCGAAGACGCTGAGGTGGCACGGGCAGGTGATGGCCGGCGTCGTCGTGCCGTAGTTGAAGCCGAAGTTGATGGCGTTGACGTCGCGGTTGAGCGTCGTGAGGCACATCTGGTGCGTGCAGATGCGGCTGAACGCGACGAGGTGCACGTCCCCGGCGCTGACGCCGCCGGGCACGGGCTGAGGCACGCGCACGGCCACCGCGGGCGTGGCGGCGAGCAGGAACTCGACGGCGTCCCACGCGGCCGCGAAGCTCGCCAGGGGCGCCACGGTCTCGGGCCCGGCGGCCGTGAACTCAGGCGTCGGGTCGGGGCGGCGCTTGAGGAAGTGGACGTCGACGGCGCGCCACAGCCCGTAGGCGCCGCCGCCCACGGCCGCCACCACGGGGAGCCGCCACAGCCACTTGACGACCTCGCGGCGGCGCTCGTCGGTGGGCGGGGCGCCGTCCTCGCCCCGGCTCATCGCTGCGAGACGACGGTGACGACGTGCTCGACGACGGCGTCGAGCTCCTCGGGGCTGAGCGTGGCGCCGAACCCGGGCATCATGCCGCGCCCGAACGTCACGGCGTCGCGGACGTTCGCGGCGTTCGCCGCGCGGGCGTTGCCGGCCAGGGCCACGCCCATGCCGCCTGCTCCCGTGGGCCCGTGGCACTCGGCGCAGCTCGCGGCGAACACCACCGCGCCCAGGTCGCCCGTGTCGGCGCCGGCCGCGAGGGCGCTCGCCGGGTCGCCGCCCGGGGCCCCGGCCGCGACGCCGGCACCAGGCACG
>Ga0123333_10003205_pt1 | contig 16044 bp, 12 predicted proteins | sample BioC12SIPDNA_3_FD_89957 | JGI IMG/M metagenome (GOLD analysis project Ga0123333, IMG submission 89957) | Anaerobic biogas reactor microbial communites from Washington, USA - Biogas_R2_B C12 SIP DNA | ecosystem: Engineered > Bioreactor > Anaerobic > Unclassified | place: Washington, USA... | reverse complement strand
GACGCGCATTCGGCCGAAGAAATCATGGCGCTGCTCGTGTCGCTCAACCGCGAGTTCGGCAAGACGATCATCATCGTCACGCACGATCCGAAAGTAGCAGGCGCGGCCCACCGCCAGCTGCATCTGGAGAAAGGGGTGTTGACCCAGGACCTGGATCTGCTGAATAAGGATCCGCTAGATAAGGGGACGTGACGCGTGCGACTGCTGCTGCTGAACCTGCGGCGCAAGCCGCTGCGAACGGTACTCACCACGCTGGGCGTCGCCGTGGCCCTGCTGCTGTTCTGTTTCCTCGAAGCGGTAGTCACGTCATTCAATGCGGGGGTCAACATGTCGGACGCCTCGCGGCTGGTGGTCCAGCACAAGGAATCGCTCGCCTTTCAGCAGCCGAAGTCGTATGGTCCGCTGATCGCCCAGACGGATGGTGTCACGGGGGTGGTCGGCGTGTCGTGGTTCGGCGGACTGTCACAGGAGCCGGACGCGCATGGCGAGAAGCGGGAGGAGTTCTTCGCGCAGTTCGCCACCGACCTGGAGAAGTACCTGCAGTTGTACCCGGAGGTCCAGCTGCCGGCCGATCAGCGGGCCGAACTGCTCAGCGATCGGATGGGCTGCATGCTCGGCGCCAAGATCGCCGACCGGCTGGGGAAGAAGATTGGCGACCGCCTGGTGCTTCACAGCACGATCTGGACCCAGACGAACGGCTCCTCGGTCTGGGAGTTCAACGTGCGGGCCCTGTACACGACCGATTCGCCGACGTTCGACCAGACGATGATGTTCTTCCACTTCGCACGGTTCGACGAAGCGCGGCGGTTTGCCCGAGGCACGACCAGCCTGTATTTCGTGGGGGTCAGCGATCCGAGCCGCAACATGGAGGTGGCGACCGCGATCGATGCGCGGTTCGCGAACAGCCCGTTTGAGACGCGCACGATGACGGAGAAGGCCTTCAATCTGCAGATCGTTGGCATGCTGGGCAATTTCCAGCTGCTGCTGCGTTCGATCGGCAGTGCGATCGTGCTGACCATGCTGCTCGTGGCGGCGAACACGATGATGATGAGTGCGCGCGAGCGGACGCGCGAGATGGGCATTCTGAAGGCGATCGGGTTCACCGATGGTCATGTTTTCCTGCTGCTGATCGGCGAAGCCATGGCACTGTCACTGTTGGGGGCGGTGGTGGGAGTGGGGCTGGCCTGGCTGCTGGCCAACGTGCTGCACATCAACCCTATACCGGACTTCTTCACCGTCTTCTTCCTGCCTCTGGAGTCGATACTGGCCGCCTTCGGCCTGGCGGCGCTGACCGGGCTGATCAGCGGCATCGTACCGGCCGTGACCGGGATGCGGCTCAAAGCGACCGAGGCATTGCGGAGCGTGTGAACATGCGGATCCCGCTGAGTTACAGCCTGCGCAGCATTACGGTCCGGAAAGGCTCCTCGGCAATGGCCGTGGGGGGCATCGCGCTGGTGGTCGTCGTGTTCGTGACGCTGCTGTCGCTGGCCGCCGGCTTCCGCAAGGTGGTCGAGACGTCGGGCAGCCCGCACAATGTCATCGTGCTGCGCAAAGGGGCTGACGCGGAGTTGACGAGCCAGGTGGACCGGGAGACAGCACGGGTGATCCGCGAGTTGCCGCTGGTCGCTCGGCAGGCTGGCCAGCAGCTGATGGTGTTCGAGAGCGTGATGATTCTGGCGCAGCAGAAGCAGGGGGGGGGCGAGACGAACGTCACGGTCCGCGGCACGTCGCCGCTGTCGCGCGTCGTGCATGCGGACGTGCGACTTACCGAGGGGCGCTGGTACACCCCCGGTTCGAACGAAGCGGTGCTGGGAGTGGGCCTGGCGCGCCGGCTGCGCGACCTGGGGATCGGCCACACGTTGTCGATCGGCCGCAACACCTGGCACATCGTGGGGCTGTTCGCGGCCGGCGGCAGCGCGCTGGAGTCCGAGCTGTGGATGGACGGCGAGCTTCTGCAGACGTCGTTCCACCGCAACGGCATCTTCCAGTCCCTGCTGTTCCGCGCCCGCGGCGACGCCCGCACGGCGGCTCAGGAGCTGAACGCCCTGACTGAGCGCGATCTCCGCCTGCGGACCATCCAGGCGTTGACCGAGAAGGAGCACTATCAGAAACAGGCCAAGCTGATGAACGACGTGATCACCATCCTGGGCGGCCTGTTGACCGCCATCATGTCAGCCGGCGCCATCGCGGGGGCCATGAACACGATGTACTCCGCGGTGAGCCAGCGGCGCCGCGAAATCGGCTGCCTGCTGGCCCTCGGCTTCAGCCCCGAATCGATCTGGCTGGCCTTCATGATCGAATCGCTCCTCCTGGCTGCGCTGGGCGCGGCCCTGGGCTGTACCGTGTCGCTCGCATTCGACGGCATGCAGACCGGCATGACCAACTGGGCCACAATCTCGGAGACCGTGTTTGAATTCCTCGTGACGCCGCAGATTCTGGCCACCGCTACGCTCATCTCGCTGCTGATGGGCTTTCTCGGCGGTGTCGTGCCGGCCATTCATGCGGCCCGCCTGAAGGTCGTCGATGCTCTGCGCCGAGCGTAACATGCCCGCCACCTGCTGCGGGCTCCTCGGCTCCAGCGCTGCACCGGACGGGAATGACGCGCAAACCCGCGCATCGCAAGTTGCACCGGCGGCCGCGCATGCGATATGCTGAGTGTCCGGCTGTCCACCGTGGGGAGCGATCAGGAGCGTACCGAAACGAATTCGAGATCTTATGACATGAATGAGCAAGACTACCAGTCCCGCATCGATGCCATCCGGTGGTATCACGACTTTGATTTCCCGCACGGCTTGCAGGCGCGCTCGCGGGTGCACGACGCGGACTTTCACCGCCGGCTCTGGCAATTCATCGAGACGCATCTGGCGGCGATCGACTTCCAGGGCAAGCGGGTCCTGGACATCGGGTGCTGGGACGGGTACTGGAGTTTCTACGCGGAACGCCGGGGTGCCAGCCAGGTACTGGCCACCGACGACGTCAGTCAGAACTGGGCGGAGGGAGAAGGCCTGCGATTGGCCAAGCAGCTGTTCGGGTCCCAGATTATGGTCGATCAGCGCCGGAGCGTCTACGAGCTGGCCGCGCTGGGGCAGACCTTCGACGTGATCCTGTTTCTGGGCGTGTACTATCACCTGTACGATCCCTACTACGCCTTCACGCAGATCCGCCACTGCTGCGGCCCGGAGACCATCGTGGTGATGGAGGGGGATGTCGGCCTGAACCTCGCCGAGGGGGAGGCGCGATTCTGTTTCACCAACACACCAGCCGTTTCCACCTTCATCCCCTCTATCGATACGCTGGACATGATGATCAAGGCCGCGTATATGAACGTCGTGTCACACGCCTATTTCACGCCGCCGTCCGGTACCGTCTCGCCGCCGCCAAGTACCGTCTCGCCGCTGCGGCGCTGGTGGAAGCAGTCGGGAGTGCGGAAGGTGTGGAAGAGCCTGCCTGTGCATCGTGCTCGGCCGCAGCAGCGCGAGCAGCGGGCAGCCGACGTCGTGCATGTGGACCGCACGCTGCTGGTGTGCAAGCCGTTTGTGGGCACCAACGAGACGCACCGCTACAAACCATCATTCGGCCTGACGGCGTACGATCCCCGGTTTTCCTCACCGCCGGCCTGAGAAGACACGTCCGCGGGTGGCGGGCGGCCTCTCGGCAGGCCCGGCAGGTGGCCACCGTGTGTGCATCCTCACCCGCCCCACTCAACGATGACTCAAGAGAAGGCTCATACGATGAAACGACAGGTCGTGTTCGCCGCGCTGATCGGAACTGCCGCGCTGCTCGGAGCTGGCCTCGCCGGCTGCCAGCGCGCAGCGCAGGACGACGGCAGGATTGTGATCGGGATGACTGTTCCGTCGCTCACTCATCCGTTCTTCGTTCATCTGCGCGACAACGTGGTGGACGAGGCGCAGCAGCTGGACGTGGAGATCATTGTGGTGGACGCGGAGGATGTCGCGGCGAAGCAGATGTCGATCGTGGAAGACTTCATCGCGCGGCGCGTCGACGGCGTGGTCATTTCGCCCATCGGAGCGGACGCCCTGGTGCCGGCGATCGAAGCACTCAACAAAGCCTCCATCCCGGTGGTCACCGTGGACCGCAAGGTCAGCGGCGGGCAGGTGCTAGTCCACGTGGGCGCTGACAACGTGGAGGGGGGCCGTGCAGCCGCCCGGTTCATCGTGGACCAACTGGCCGGCAAGGGCCGGGTGATCGAACTGGAGGGCACGCCGGGGGCGTCCCCCGCCATCGACCGCAAGGCGGGCTTCCACGCCGTGATCGACGCGACCGATATCGAGGTCATTGCCAGCCAGACCGCCAATTTCCAGCGTGCCAACGGCCAGTCGGTGATGGAGAATCTGCTGCAGGTGCACCGCGACTTCCAGGCCGTGTATGCCGCCAACGACGAGATGATGCTGGGGGCGGTCGAGGCGATGGAAGCGAACAAGGTGGACGCGGCGCAGGTGGTCACCGTCGGCTATGACGCCATCCCGGACGCGTTGAGCTACATTCGCGCCGGGCGGCTGGACGCCAGCGTGGAACAGTACCCCGGGCGTCAGGCGCGCGAGGCGCTGCGGATGCTGGTCGCGCATCTCCGCACCGGCGCACCGCCCGAAACAGACGAGGTGTACATCAAGCCGGTCGTGATCAGCGCCGCGAATCTGGACGAGGCGGAGGACAAAGGAGTGACGCGTGCCCAGTGACGTCCTGCTCCGCATGGAGCAGATCAGCAAGGCCTTTCCAGGCGTCCAAGCGTTGCAGGCTGTCGATTTTGAACTGTGCCCGGGAGAGGTCCACGCCCTGGTGGGCGAGAACGGGGCCGGCAAGTCGACCCTCATCAAAGTCCTGGCCGGTGTCTATCGACCCGACGCGGGGACGATCTGGCTGCGGGGTCGCCAGCTCCGCCCGCGAGCGCCGCGCGACATGATGGACGCGGGGGTGCGGGTCATCTACCAGGAACTGAACCTGGTCCCCGGCCTGTCGGTGGCCGAGAACCTGTTTCTCGGCCGCCCGCCGCGCCGCCGCGGTCTGTGCGGCGTGGTCGACTGGCCCGCCATGCTCCGGCAATCCGCGGCGATCCTGCAGCAGTTCGGCCTGCCCCTGTCGCCCCAGACCAAAGTGGGCCAACTGGGCGTCGCGCAGCAGCAGATTATCGAGATCGCCAAGGCGGTATCCTGCAACGCCAAGGTGGTCGTCATGGACGAGCCGACCGCCGCGCTCACCGAACGCGAAACGGAACAGCTGTTCGGGATCATCCGCGAGCTGCAGACACTAGGGGTTTCGATCATCTACATCTCGCATCGGCTGGAGGAGATTCAGCGGATCGCCGACCGGGTCACGGTCCTGCGCGACGGCCGGCACATCATCACGGCCCCGCGACGCGCACTGTCATCCGAACAGATCATCCGGCACATGGTCGGCCGCAGCGTGGATGAGTACTATCCCAAGGAGACTTTGCCGAAAGGCCAGACGCTGCTGGAGGTCGCCGGCCTGTCGCTGCGCGACGTCTGTCACAACGTCTCGTTTCAACTCGCCAGCGGCGAGATCCTGGGGGTGGCCGGCCTGGTCGGCTCGGGGCGGACGGAGATCGCCGAACTGCTGTTCGGGCGGCGTAAAGCCGACAGCGGCACGATCCGGATTGCGGGCCAGCCGGTCCGGATCCGCTCCCCTCGGCACGCGATCCAGTACGGACTGGGACTCATCCCCGAAGACCGCAAGCGGGACGGGTTGGTGCTGACCATGTCGGTCTGGGACAACGCGACGCTGGCCATCCTCGGACGCCACGCCACCTGGGGCGTCGTGCGCCGCCGGCCGCTCGCGCGACTGGTGCGGCAGGCCACTGGCGAGGTCCGCCTCAAGGCGTCTTCTCCGGCGCAGCAGGTGAAATATCTCAGTGGGGGCAATCAGCAGAAGGTGGTGCTGGCCAAATGGCTGCTCCACGACTGCCAGGTCTACATCTTCGACGAACCGACCCGAGGCGTGGACGTGGGTGCCAAGAGCGAGATCTACCGCCTGATGGAAGACCTGGCGCGGCGCGGGGCCGGGATCATCATGATCTCGTCCGATCTGCCGGAAATCCTGAACATGAGTGACCGTGTGCTGGTGGTCCGCGCAGGGCAGATTGCCGGCGAGTTGCAGCGCAGCGCAGCCACCCAGGAGGCCATCCTGCAGCTGGCGGTCGGGAGTGCGGGAGGAGCATCATGAAGCACTGGATCGGAACGGCACTCAGGCAGTACGGCATCTTCCTCGGATTGATCGGTGTCGTCATCGTGCTCTCGGCATGCGAACCGCGGTTCCTGGCAGTCGAGAACCTGACGAACATCCTGCGGCAGACGTCGGTCATCGGCATCATGGCCGTCGGGATGACCTTCGTGATCCTGACGGCCGGCATCGACCTGTCGGTCGGGTCGATTCTGGCGCTGACCGGCGTGGTCTGCGCGAGTCTTGAGCACCGCGGCTGGCCAGTGGTGGCCGTGGTCGCAGCGACCCTGGCGCTCGGCGCGCTGATTGGCACGCTCAACGGAATCGTCACCACGGTGGGGCGGGTGACCCCCTTTGTCGTCACGTTGGGGACGATGAGCATTGCGCGGGGGCTGTCCCACATCTACACCGGCGGGCAGCCGATCAGCCGGTTCGGGGCCGCGTTTCGGTATCTCGGAACGGGCGAATTCCTGGGCGTCCCCGTGCCGATCCTCATCTTCGCGCTCACCGTGCTGCTGGCCGCCGCGGTGCTCCGCCATACAGTTCTGGGGCGGTACCTGTATGCGATCGGAGGCAACGAGGAGGCGGCGCTGTTGTCCGGCATCAGTGTCACGGTCTACAAAACCCTGGCTTACACCATCTGCGGCCTGACCGCCGCGCTTGGCGCCGTGGTGCTCACGTCGCGCCTCGACGCCGGCGAATCGATCGCGGGCATAGGATACGAGTTGGACGTGATTGCCGCGGTCGTCATCGGCGGCACCAGCCTGCTCGGCGGGCGGGGGGGCGTCTGGGGTACGCTCATCGGCGCACTGCTGATCGGCACCATCAACAACGGCATGAACCTGTTGATGATCTCGTCGTACTACCAGCTGGTCGTGAAAGGGGTGATCATCGTCGTGGCCGTACTGCTCGACCGCCTGCGGGGCGACTAGCGGCGGGCACCACGGTATCCGATCCGACGGGCCCTGCCAAACGCCCTACCGGCACGTTTTCCGGAGGTCTTGCATTGCCGCAGTGCAGAAACGACAATCGCATAGTGCTGACCGTGTCCCACGGCAATTGCACAGACGAGGCAACCTGGGCACCGGCCCGCGCCGTACGTCCCCCCCGATATACACCTACCAGGAGGTCCGTTATGACCGAAACCACGCATCAAGTCACCTCGCGTCGTGAGTTCTTGAAGAACACTGGCCGGATTGCGGCTGCCACGACCCTCGCCGGACTGGTCGTTCCTCGAGTCTATGCCGCCGAAGACAGCACGCTGCAAGTGGCGTTGATTGGTTGCGGAGGTCGGGGTACGGGCGCCGCGGCCGACGCCATGTCGGTCAAACAGGGTCCGGTCAAGCTCGTGGCCATGGCCGACGTGTTCGAGGATCGTGTGCGGAGCAGCTATGACCATCTGAAGGGGCAGTTCGCCAACCAGGTCGACGTGCCGCAGGACCGCCAGTTCGTCGGCTTCGACAGCTACAAGCAGGCCATGGACTGCCTGAACCCCGGCGATATCGCGATCTTCGCATCGCCGCTGGCCTTCCGCTGGGTGCATTTCGGATATGCCGTGGAGAAGGGACTCCACGTGTTCATGGAGAAGCCCATCACGTCCGACGCGCCGACGTCGCGCCGCATGCTCGAACAGGGCAAGCAGTCCGTCGCCAAGAATCTCAAGGTAGGGGTCGGCCTGATGTCGCGTCACTCCCGGGCGCTGCAGCAGTTGTACGATCGCATCCGGGACGGCGCGATTGGAGACATCGTCACCATGTTCGCCTACCGCATGCACGCGCCGGCCGGCTCCGCCTTTGTGGCCAAGCGGCCGCGGGATGACGCCAGCGAGCTGCTGTGGCAGATCCGGAACTTCCACAGCTTCCTCTGGGCGAGCGGAGGTTGCTTCAGCGATTTCTACATCCACGTCATCGACCACTGCTGCTGGATGAAAGATGCCTGGCCCGTCAAGGCTCAGGGGCTGGGTGGCCGGCACTACCGCGAAGGGAACGACGGCCCCTGCATCGACCAGAACTTCGATGTGTACTCCGTGGAGTACACCTTTGCCGACGGCGCCAAGCTGATCGCAGACGGCCGCTGCATGACCGGGTGCGAGCAGATCTACAAGAGCTATGCGCTGGGCAGCAAGGGGAGCGCGGTGATATCGACTTCGGGCGACTGCGGACCGCCGTCGACCATCCATGACGGGCTGGGCCTGGAGAAGAGCAAGATGAAGTGGGAGTCGAAGCTGCCGCAGGGGGAGGAGAACCCGTACGTCAACGAGTGGAACGACCTGGTCGATGCCATTCGCAACGACAAGCCGTACAACGAGCTGGAACGGGGCGTGATGGCCAGCGTCGTGACCTCGCTGGGCCGCAAAGCGGCGCACACCGGCGTGGAAATCACACTCGAAGACATGCTCGCTGACGATTTCGAGTACGCGCCGGGCGCGGACAAGTTCACGGTCGATTCGCCCGCTCCGGTGCAGGCGGACGCCGACGGCAAGTACCCGATCCCGCAGCCGGGTATCATCACGGATCGCGAGTATTGAACCGACCGGCCGTGACAAGCCACGCGTGGCCCGCCGGAGCGCCGGCGGGCCACGTTTTTTGATTTTCGGCATTCGTACTTCGGCATTCGGTCTTCCGCTTGGTCTTATGCGGATGGCCCACCATAGCGGTTGGTGCTGAAGATCGTCGCGAACGGTTTGCGGTCTGTCTCCCGCAGCGGGCGCTGCAGGTCCGCGGTGGCTGGGTAACCAAGCGGCGTCATGGCCACGACCTTGACGGCGGCCGGCGCGCCGATCAGCCGTTTGACTTCCGACTCCGCAAAGGCGCCGATCCAGCACGTGCCGAGCCCTTCGGCTGCAGCGGCGAGCATGAGGTGATCGAGTGCGATCGCCACATCGATGTCGACGCTGTTGCCGCTGCCTCCCATGTGCTGATAGGCCTGGCCCGGCAGGCCGCACGCCACGACCGTGACCGGAGCGGCGGCGAGGAAGTGCTGATTGTTGGCCGCGTGGGCCAGCTGCTGGCGCAGGTCCGGGTCCGAAACCAGCACGAAGTGCCAGGGCTGCAGATTGCAGGCCGAGGGGGCCATGTGCAGGGCCTGGCACAGGCGCGTCAGGACTTCGTCCGGGATCGGGCGGGAGGCATAGTTGCGGACACTGCGCCGCCGGCGGATGGCCTCGAAAACGTTCATGGCGTCACTCCTTCTGTGGCAGGTCGTTCAAGGACGGGTGCTGCAGTTCACCGGATGCCGGCATGATACTCCTGCAAGCTGCGGACCTGACCGTGCCCCTTGCGGAACGCGGCGATCCCTTTGGCGGCGGCCAGCCCCGCCGCGAGCGTGGTCATGTAGGGAACCTTCTGCTTCACCGCCGACTTGCGGATATAGGAATCGTCCTGCTTGCTCCGCTTGCCCGAGGGGGTGTTGATCACGAGCTGGATCTCGCCGTTGGCGATGGCATCCGCGATATTTGGCCGGCCTTCGTACATCTTGTGGATCGGTTCCGCCTTGATGCCGGCGGCGACCAGGAAGCTCTGCGTGCCCGCGGTGGCTTTGATGGTGAATCCGAGTTCATCGAAGCGGCGTGCCACTTCGACCACGGCCGGCTTGTCGGGATCGGCCACGCTGATCAGCACGGTGCCGGTCTCGGGCAGCCGGAACTCGGCGGCCTGTTGGGCGCGATAGAAGGCCAGACCGAACGATTCGGCCAGTCCCAGCACTTCCCCGGTGCTCCGCATTTCCGGTCCCAGCAACGGGTCGACTTCATGGTACATGGTGAAGGGGAACACCGCCTCCTTGACGCCGAAGTGGGGAATCGACTTCCGTCCCAGGCCGAGTTCCGCCAGTTTCTTGCCCAGGATCACCTGCGTGGCGATGTGGGCCATGGGGATGCTGCACACCTTGGACACCAGCGGGACCGTGCGGCTGGCCCGCGGGTTGGCCTCCAGGATGTAGACCGAGTCCTGATAGATCGCGTACTGGATGTTCATCAGCCCGATCACGTTGAACTCGATGGCGATCTTGCGGTTGTACTGGTGGATCGTATCGATGTGTTTGGGTGCGATGCTGATGGGGGGAATCACGCAGGCAGAGTCGCCCGAATGCACGCCGGCCAACTCAATGTGCTCCATCACGGCCGGCACGAAAGCGTCCTCGCCGTCGGCGATCGCATCCGCTTCCACCTCGATGGCATTTTCGAGAAACTTGTCGATCAGCACGGGGCGGTCGGGGGAGACATTCACCGCCGCGTCCAGATACTGGTGCAGCTCCTCCTCATCGTGGATCACTTCCATGGCGCGTCCCCCCAGGACAAATGAGGGGCGGACCATGAGAGGATAGCCGATTTCGCGCGCCACGTTCAACGCCTCGTCAAACGTGCTGGCCATCCCCGACTCGGGCTGGAGAATACCCAGATTGCGCATCATCTGCCGGAAGCGGTCGCGGTCCTCCGCCAGCTCGATCGAATCGGGCGATGTGCCCAGAATCTTGACGCCCGCCTCGGCCAGTTCGCGGGCCAGGTTCAGTGGTGTCTGGCCACCGAACTGAACGATCACCCCCTCCGGCTTCTCCTTCTCGTAGATGCTCAACACATCTTCGACCGTCAACGGCTCGAAGTACAGCTTGTCCGAGGTGTCGTAATCGGTCGAGACGGTCTCCGGGTTGCAGTTGACCATGATCGACTCGAGCCCCGCGTCCCGGATCGCGAAGGCAGCGTGCACGCAGCAGTAGTCGAACTCGATCCCCTGCCCGATGCGGTTGGGTCCGCCGCCGAGCACCATGATCTTGCGGCGGTCACTGACGGTGGTAGTGTCCGGCGCGTTGTAGGAGGAGTAGTAATAGGCGGCGTTTTCGACGCCGCTCACGGGCACCGCATGCCAGCCCTGCACGACCCCCAGCGTCTGGCGGCGCTCGCGGATCGCCCGCTCGGGCACGTCCAGCAGCTTCGAGAGATAGCGGTCAGCAAAGCCGTCCCGCTTGGCCTGAACCAGCAGCTGGTCGGGGAGCAGGGCGCCGCGGAACCGGATGATCTCCTCTTCCAGATCGACCAGCTCCTTCATCTGCTGCACGAACCAGCGTTTGATGGATGTGCGTTCACAGAGCGCGTCGACGGTGGCCCCTTTGCGCAGGGCTTCATACATGATGAACTGCCGCTCACTGGTCGGCTCGGTCAGCATCTGCAGCAGGTCCTCGAGCGACCGTTTGTGGAAGTCCTTGGCGAATCCCAGCCCAAACCGGCCAATCTCCAGCGAGCGGATCGCCTTCTGGAACGCCTCTTTGTAGTTCTTGCCGATGCTCATCACTTCGCCGACGGCCAGCATCTGGGTACCGAGCCGGTCCTTGAGCGCCGGGAATTTCTCGAACGCCCAGCGGGCGAACTTCACCACGACGTAGTCCCCCGCCGGCTCGTACTTGTCCAGCGTGCCCGACCGCCAGTAGGGAATCTCGTCGAGCGTCATGCCACCGGCCAGCAGCGCTGACACGAACGCGATCGGGAACCCGGTGGCTTTGGAGGCCAGCGCTGACGAACGCGACGTGCGCGGGTTGATCTCAATCACCACAACCCGGCCGGTTGCCGGATCGTGCGCGAACTGGATATTGGTCCCGCCAATCACCCCGATCGCCTGCACGATGTCGTACGCGTACTTGCGCAGCCGTTCCTGCAGCTCGGCGTCGATGGTCCGCATCGGGACCGTGCAATAGGAGTCGCCGGTGTGGACCCCCATTGGATCGACATTCTCGATGAAACAGACGGTGATCATCTGGTTCTTTGCGTCGCGGACAACTTCCAGCTCCAGTTCGTCCCACCCCTGAACCGACTCATCCACGAGGATCTGGCCGACCATGCTGGCGTTGAGGCCCCGTTGGGCCACGGCCCGGAATTCCTCCAGGTTGAAGACCAGCCCGCCGCCGGCGCCTCCCATCGTGTATGCGGGACGAATCACGGCCGGCAGGCCGATCCGCTGCAGCGCGTCTTCCGCCTCCGCCATGTTGCGCGCGATCTCACTGCGGGGGGTCTCGATGCCCAACCGGCTCATCGTGTCCTTGAAGGCCTGGCGGTCTTCCCCCCGTTCGATCGCGTCCACCTGCACGCCGATCACCCGCACGCCGTGCTCGCGCAGCACTCCGCTGCGCCACAGCTCCGAGGACAGGTTCAGGCCCGACTGCCCGCCCAGGTTCGGCAGCAGCGCATCCGGCTTCTCCTTGGCGATGACATCCGCCACCGAGTCCACCGTCAGCGGCTCGATGTAGGTCGCGTCGGCCGTGCCAGGGTCGGTCATGATGGTGGCCGGGTTGGAGTTGACCAGGACGATTTCGTACCCGAGCTTGCGCAGCGCCTTGCAGGCCTGCGTGCCGGAGTAGTCAAACTCACAGGCCTGGCCGATCACGATCGGACCAGACCCGATGATCATTACCTTGTGGATATCACGAAGCTTGGGCACAGCCGGTTACTCCCTGAGCGGAATTCCAGGTCGAGGTTGACAATCGGGGATGGGAAGTTCCTCAAACATACTCGATTGTTGCGGGCGGTTTCGGGGTCATATCGTAGAGGCAGCGATTCACACCGGGAATAGCCGTAATGCGTTCACAGATCCGGTGCAGCTTCGGCCAGGGCAGATCGACCGACGTCGCCGTGCGCGCGTCCACACTGTCCAGGCAGCGGACCACCACCATCTGGCCAAACTCCCGTTTCCCATCACGCATGCCGGTGGCTTTGTCGTTGAGCAGCACCGCCAGGTACTGGAAGGCCGGCGTATCGGCCAACTCCTCCTCCACAATGGCGGTCGCGGCGCGCACGGTCTGCAATCGTTCGGCAGTCACTTCCCCCACAATACGAGTGGCCAGTGCCGGGCCCGGAAACGGGATGCGTTCGGCCAGGCTGGGAGGGAACCCCAGCCGCCGCGCCAGCTCGCGGACTCCGGCCTTGCGGAGCGTGGCGAGCGGCTCGAGCACGTGGTAACCATACTCCTTCTCCGGATCGATACCCAGCTGAGCCAGAATATTGTGCTGGCGTTTGATGCCGTCGACCGTCTCTTCGATGTCGGTCAGGATGGTGCCGTGCAGCAGATGGGTCGCGCCGCTTTCGCGGACCGCCTGGCCGAACACGCGGGCATAGAACGTGTGCGTGATCGCGTGGCGTTTTTCTTCCGGGTCAGTCAAACCGCGCAGGGCCCCGAGAAACTCGTCCCGCGCATCGATGATCTCCACCGGAATGCCCATCTGCGCGAACAGCTCCACCACCCGCTGCGGCTCCCCCTCGCGCATCAGCGCCGTGTCGACAAAGATGGTTCGCAACCGGTCGCCCAATGCCCGGTGCCCGAGCGCGGTCACCACCGAACTGTCCACCCCGCCACTCAAGGCGTTGATGGCCCGGCCCGTGCCGACCGACGATTGGATCGCGGTCACCTGCTCCTGAATGAACACTTGATAGTCCATCGCTCCACCCTTCTTCCCTTCTTCCAACTGACAGCCGCGTCTGGATGCCGCAGCCCCCCGGCGCGGGGATCCCAGGCGGCCGGGCTCCAGACCAGCAGCATAGCGGTCTGGCGTCCGTTCCGCACCGGGCGGACACGACGGAGCCGCCAAGAATTCGCTGCCGGGCCTCCAGCGGCCGGTCGTAGCGGTGGGAGCGTCCGGTCCGCCCCGCTCCCGGGCGGCGGCCGGTCAACCGGTGTAACCCGTGCGGTCGGCGCAGGCGCAGTACGCTGTAAGTTCCGGCATTGGGTCAGGGGTCCCGACTCCCGCTGCCGACAGACAGAAATGAGGACGGTTGCGCGGTGACCGCGAGCAGCACGACACACGACAGCAGATCGCTCCCAGCAACACACAACAGCAGCGTGACAGCCCCATGGATAATGCATTCACCAAGAGTGTTGGCATCACGGCCATCGCCACGTACGAGCCCACGTGGGTACTGAGCAACGAGTGGTTTGAAGGCACGATCCCGCGCAAGTTCGTGCAGCATACCGGCACCCAGTCGCGGCCGATCTCCTGGCACGATGAGGTGACGATGGGCGTCCGCGCTGTGAACAACCTGCAGCGTGACACCGGGTGCGACCTGCGCGACTGTGCGGCGGTGATTTTCGTATCGCCGTCGTTCGTGCCGTTGAGCGTTGCGCGCAGGTTCCTCGACGCGCGACAGGTGCGGCAGGAACGCCTCATGCGCGCCGCTCACGCGCTTGGAGTGCAACTGAACATCCCGCACTGCCCGGTCCATGCCCTGAACTGGTTCTGCAGCGGCTACGCCAAAGCGCTGGCCGTCCTGCGGCGGCACATCGTGCCCATGCTGGGGCTGACCCGCAACCAGTTCCTGCTGGTCGTCACGGCCGGCCGGATCAGCCGCATCACCGACTACGGATGCCCCCAGACCGGACCGCTTTTCGGCGACATGGCCACCGCCACGCTGTTGTCGCGGCTGGACAGCCCGAAATACCCGGCGCATTTCAAGCTGCTTTATGCGGGGGCGGAGAAGCAGCCGGCGGCAGGCGTCTTCTTCGACTTCGCAGTCCGCGAGAATGTGCCGCTGCCGTCGCTCAACGGCGGCAGGACACACATGTCGCAGCGGCTGGTGTTCCGGATGGACGGCATGGGAATCGCCGACGCGGCCCCGCGCGCCATGTCCCAGGCACTGGTCAAAGCCCTGCAGACCCGCAGAGTGCGCGAGGACGACGTGCGGTTCGTCGTGCCGCACCAGGCCGGCACCTCCATCGTGCGGCTGGCCGGCATGAAGCTGGAACAACAGGGCATTCGCGGCGAGATTGTTAACGGCCTGACCAGCCAGGTGGGGAACGTCAGTTCCAGTTCCATCCCCTACGCACTCAAACAGACCTGGAACCGCCTCTCCGGGATCGTTGCCTGCCCCACCGCGGCCGTCGGTTCGCCCGGCAAAGCCGAAGTGTCGCAAGGCTGCATCCTGCTCGAGTCCACACCCATCCACTGCCCCGCCGCCATCGCCTCGTAACCGGCCGCTCAGCCACATTCCACCTGCGGCACCGCGGCCGGAGCCGGCCGCGGGTCCGCAGGCACGCGTGCACCCCGCAAGAGATCGGCCGGACTGGTAACCTCGTCCCGGTGGTCCCAGCGGATGATCTTCAGGTTTTCCACGAAGATGACGTACAGCACCGGTGCGATCACCTTACGCCGAAACGCGGCGATCTAACAATTGAAAAGGGCGGCGTTGTTTCACGCCGCCCTATCGATCTGCAATCAGTCGCCCGGCAAGTGGGGCTCAAGAGAGCGTCCACCGCGACAGCGTGCGAGACGCGAGTGCCGGTTTGGGAATCTGCTGCGTCTGACAACGGTCAGCGCTTGCGGCGACGCAATCGGAGCATGGCAAACGCCCCTGCGCCCATCAGGAACAGGACAATCGTGCTCGGTTCGGGAACACCCTGCACGAAAATCTCTTGAATCTCCGTCGCGTCGAGTTGCCGGCTCCAAATCCCCAGTTCGTCAAAAGCACCGATGCCGTACGTGTTGCCGTCGTTTCCGCCACCCAGATAGAAATTCGCGCCTGGCTCCTGCCACACCATTTCCAGAGCTGTGTCTTTGAGCACACCATCAACGTACAGAAGCATTTCCATCGTAGTGTCAGTGAGTTTCTGCCACGTGACCGCAATGTGCATCCATCGGCCCAGATCTTCCTCGCCCAGCGTATAGCTTACCGCGCGATTGTCGACATCATCCCAACGCCCCCCCTCGCCGTCTGGCGCTCGGGCGTTAAGATTACCATCCCACGCATCGATCCTGCGACGGCGCAAATTAGCTGACAGGATTAAGCGGCCAACGGATCGGATTATTTGACCCCGCGGTACCCCGCCGCTCTGTGCGCCTTCTACCCCGCCTCTGTAGATTACATCTGGGACCCCG
>Ga0123333_10003203_pt1 | contig 16048 bp, 15 predicted proteins | sample BioC12SIPDNA_3_FD_89957 | JGI IMG/M metagenome (GOLD analysis project Ga0123333, IMG submission 89957) | Anaerobic biogas reactor microbial communites from Washington, USA - Biogas_R2_B C12 SIP DNA | ecosystem: Engineered > Bioreactor > Anaerobic > Unclassified | place: Washington, USA... | reverse complement strand
TTCCTGGCGGACCGTAACGTGGACATCCTCAACTCTGTATCACTAAGCAACATCTCCGGCGTGTCCATGACCTGGAAGATGCTCGCCGACCTCTCGTACTACGGGGAGCCCAGCGAGCTGAAGGCCGAGTTCGATTCACTGAAGAAGGCGAGGACCTCGGCCGTGGACCTGGTGGATACCATCGACATCGAGGTCTCGCACATCGCGGACCGTTATAACAAGGGCGCTGCCGCCGGCTCCAAGACCGTCAAGACTAAGCCCATAAAGAGGAAGCACAAGACCGCCACCATCATCGCCCATGATGAGTTCGAGGTGCCCCAGGAGTTCCTAGACGAGATAAAAGACCTGAAGGACGGGCAGCCTCTGATGTTCGTGGGAGATATGGAGTCGTACGTCCTCTCGATCACGTTCCTGGAGCCGGAGGCCGAGCTGGTGCGCCTCTCCCTGGTCATACCGGACAAGCCGGGCGCCATCGCCCGGGTGGCCGATACTTTGGGAAGGCATAACATTAACATGGTATCGCTGCAGAGCGAGGTCCTGGTGTTCTATGAGTCCATGACGTTGGACATCATCGCCGATGTCAGCAAGAGCACCGTGGAGGAGGGCAAGCTGCGCTCCTCGCTTGAGGAGGTCCTGGCCCTCCAGAAGGGACGGTACTTCGTGGACGAGATCGAGAACATCGTCCTATAGCCGCGGTCCGGGGTTGCAGGCGAAGGGTTCAAGAGGCCTGGAGGGATGTGAATGTGCTCCCATGGCACATGCGACCGTGAAGAACGCGGCCTGAGCGCATGTGACCGAGAGATCAGGCAGGAAGGACCTTGAGCACCGACACCACCATTCCCAACCAAGACGTATTCGCACTGGCTATCGAAGGCTCGCGCCTCGCACTCGACCTGGCGGAAACGATGGTACGGGAGGCCATAACGAGGTTCGGGGAGGACCGGGCGGTGGAGTTCCCGGAGACCTGCTACGAGCTGCCGGCCATATTCGCCTGGGACGGGCGGGACACGAGCACGCTGGGAAAGCTCCTGCCGATAGTGACATCGTATAAGGAGAAGGTCAGCGGGACCGTGGACATCGCCAACGCCCTGGCCGCGGGGGAGGCCACCATGGTGGCGGCGGAGATAATCGAGGCCGTGAAGTACGTTAACAATCCTGAACCGTACGACGGCACCCCCTATTCTGGCTTCCTGCCGGATCGTATCATAAGGGAGCTGGGCTTCGCCTTCGTGGACGACACCATCCCCGGGGCGGCCGTGATCGTGGGCAGGAGCCCTGATGCCGATGCGCTCGCCCGCACCGTCCGGGACCTGCAGTCCAAGGGGCTGATCATCCTCGCCTGCGGTGATGTCATCGAGCAACTGCTGGCCAGCGGCACGCAGGTGGGGGAGCGCTTCCGACTTTACCCTGTAGGCACGGGCGCACAGATCGTGCACGCGCTCAACTTCGCCATCCGCGCCGGCCTGTCCTTCGGCGGCATCCAGAGAGGCGATCGCGAGGGCATCGCCTCCTATCTGGCGAAGCGGCCCAAGATCGTTGTCCTGGAGTATGGTTCGTTGGATCCCGTCCTCGCGGGCGCGGCCATGGCCGCGGTGCTCAATGGTGCCACCATCGTCACCGACCAGCCGGTGGAGGGCGTGCCCGAGAAGCTCATCCACGTCAAGGAACTGGACAAGATGGTGCAGGAGGCCATAGAGGCTAGGGGCATCAAGGTCCGACTGGCCCCGGTGGACATTCCCGTGGCCTACGGTCCCGCGTTCGAGGGTGAGGTGGTGCGCAGGCCGGACACCTATGTCGAGGCGGGGGGCGCGGCCAAGACGCTGACCTTCGAGCTCCTGCGGATGCGCGACGAGGAGGACGTGGAGGACGGCAAGATCACGGTCATCGGTCCCGACGTCGACTCCTTGCCGGAGGGCGGCAGGACCATGCTGGCCATCCTCGTGGACGTGTACGGCAAGAAGATGCAGGAGGACTTCGAGGGCGTGCTGGAGAGGCGCATCCACCTGTTCGTCAACTACGCCGAGGGGGCGTGGCACACCGGGCAGAGGAACGTGCTGTGGGTTCGCCTCAGCAAGCGTTCCGTTGCCGCCGGATTGAGGTTCAAGCACTTCGGGGACATCCTCATCACCAAGCTCAAGGAGGAGTTCGGGAACATCGTGTCCCGGGTGCAGGTGACCATCGTCACCGACGAGGACGAGGTACGGAAGCGTCTTCCGGAGGCGCTCGATGTATATGCGAAGCGCGATGGACGCATGGCCGACCTCACCGACGAGAAGGTGGACACTTACTTTACATGCCTGCTCTGTGCTTCCTTTGCTCCCGATCACGTGTGCATCGTCACCCCCGAGCGCCTGGGGCTGTGCGGGGCGGTGAACTGGCTGGACGCCCAGGCGGCGGTGGAGATCGATCCCCACGGCCCTAACCGGGCCGTCGTCAAAGGCGAGTGCATAGACCCGGTGAAGGGTCAGTGGAAGGGCGTCAACGAGGCGGTGTACGAGAACTCCCATCACAAGGTGGAGAGGTTCAACGCCTACACCATGATGGAAGACCCCATGACCTCGTGCGGGTGCTTCGAGGTCATCGTGGCCATGACCGCGGACATGCAGGGCGTGATCGTCGTGAACCGCGAGTACCTGGGCATGACGCCCATAGGTATGAAGTTCTCCTCCCTCGCCGGTTCCGTGGGCGGGGGGCATCAGACCCCGGGGTTCATCGGCGTGGGGAGAAAATATATTACCAGTCGAAAGTTCATCCCCGCCGACGGAGGCTTCCTGCGCATAGCATGGATGCCCCGCGAGCTGAAGGAGACGCTGCGCGATCGCCTGCAGAAGAGGGCCGAGGAGCTTGGGGAACCAGGCTTCGTGGACAAGATCGCCGACGAGACCGTCACCACCGAGGCCGATGGCCTCACAGAATGGATGGCCAAGGTCGATCACCCCGCGCTGAGGATGCCCCCGCTCATATCATGAAGAAGGAATGGTCCCTATGGTAGAAGTGCCGGTCCCCAAGGAGAAATGGTCAGGTAAGGTCGGAACGGTGACGCTGGGTGCGTCCACCGCCGATAGTGGAGAGAGAAAGGTATTGTCCATCGGCGGGGAGACCGGAATGCCCTTCCTATCGTACGAGGGTCTGGGGAACAGGCAGCTCATCGCCGGAGAGGTCGTCGACGATACCACCGACCTCATAGAGGTGGCGGTCCGCCCGTTCGGCGATGTCATCAACGATCCGGCCGCATGGGCCAGGAAGTGGGTGGACGAGTTCGGCGCGGACCTGGTGTGCCTGCGGCTGCGCTCCACCAACCCCGAAGGGAAGGACTCGTCACCGGAGGACGCGGCCCAGACCGTCCTCAAGGTACTGGCGGCCGTGGACGTTCCCGTCATCGTCTACGGCTGCGGGCACGAGGAGAAGGACGCCAGGACCATGGAGGCGGTGAGCAACGCCTGCGCCCAGGTGCGCTTGCTCCTGGGCCAAGCGGAGGAGAACGCCTACAAGACCATCTCCGCGGCCGCCATGTCCAACCACCACGCCCTCATAGCGTACTCGAACCTGGACATTAACCTCGCCAAGCAGATCAACATCCTGCTGAGCGACTTCGGGGTCAAGGCCGAGAACATCGTGATGGACCCCCTGATGGCCGGCCTGGGCATGGGCTTGGAGTACTCGTACTCGGTCAACGAGAGGATACGTATGGCCGCCCTCATGGGCGACCGCATGCTGCAGGTGCCCATGCTGTGCGACGTGACCTCGGCCTGGGAGGCCCGGGAGGCCTCCGAGGAGAACGCCGCCTGGGGCGACGTGGTGGAGAGAGGGAAGTGGTGGGAGGCGGCGACCGGCCTGGCCGCGCTGCTCTCAGGCGCGGACCTGCTCATCATGCGCAGCCCCCTGGCAGCAGTGGTTCTGAAGGATGCCATCAACGATCTGAGGGGTGAGTAACATGGCCACGGCCATTGAGATCTTCAAGCTCCTGCCCAAGAAGAACTGCGGAAAGTGCAACTTCCCCACGTGCCTGGCCTTCGCCATGCAGCTAGCCAGTTCCAAGGCCAAGCTGGCCGACTGCCCCTACGTGACTGAAGAAGCAAAGGCCAAGCTGGAGGCGTCCTCCGCTCCGCCCATACGGCTCATAACCATCGGAGCGGGTGAGAGAAAGGTGGAGATCGGCGATGAGACCGAGCTGTACCGCCATGACAAGAAGTTCTTCCATGCCACCCGGTATGCCATAACCATCTCCGACCAGGCCTCCGAGAAGGATATCGTGGCCAAGCTCCGCAAGGCTGCGGACCTCAGGTTCGAGAGGGTGGGGCAGATGCTGTCCCTGGACATGCTGGCGGTCCGCAACGATTCCCATGATCCGGTGAAGTTCGCAGAGGTCGTCAAGCGGGTATCGCGCGAGAGCGCCCTGCCGCTGATCCTCATGTCCCACGATCCTGAGGCCATTCGCGCCGCGGCATCGGCCACGAACCTCTCCCGACCCCTCATCTACGCCGCCACGACCGACAATATCGAGGGGATGGCCGCGGCCGCCAAGGAGCTGAAGTATCCTCTAGCCGTGAGGCACGACGACCTCAACGGGCTTGCGGACCTGGTGGAGAAGGTCAAGGCCGCAGGGGTCGAGGACCTGGTCCTGGACCTGGGCGCGGAGAATCTGCAGGAGACGCTGGAGAGGAACACCATCGTCCGCAAGAACTCCATCAAGAAGACGTTCCGCGGGCTAGGCTATCCCATACTGACGAACGTCATCGGGAGGGAGCGGGGCCTGGCCATGGCGCTTATTTCCACCATGAAGTACGGCGGCATCGTGCTCATGGAGGACCTGGACCCGGCGCATGCGTTGCCCCTGTTCGTGATCCGGCAGAACATCTACACCGATCCCCAGGTGCCGATACAGGTCAAGGCCGGACTGTACCCCATCAACAATCCGGGGAAGGACGCGCCCATCCTGTTCACGGTGAACTTCTCCCTGACGTACTTCACCGTGGCCGGGGACATCGAGAAGAGCCGCATGCCCGCCTGGTTGCTGGTGGTGGATACCGAAGGACTGTCCGTGCTGACCGCGTTCTCCGCCGGTAAGCTTACCGCAGAGAGCGTGGCCGAGGCGCTGAGGTCCACCGAGACCATGGCCAAGAGCGAGAAGGGCGTGCTCATAATCCCCGGTATGCTTTCCCGCATGTCCGGGAAGCTGCAGGAGGCCACCGGCCTCAAGGTCATCGTCGGTCCGAAGGAATCGTCCGGCATCCCCAAGCTGCTGAAATCGCAGTAAGGTCTGAGAAGAGGTGTGATTATCGTCCCGCCCTCATCTAAGGTCATGGGCCGAAGAATGATAGCCATTCGACGATGAAGGCTGATCTCTTACAGCACGGGTGGTAGCCCTTTGGATGGTGATCAACGCCACGATCCGCTAGCTGGACGGCGCTGTGCTGGTAATGTAGGCATACAAAGCCAGGACGAACACATCACTGCCTGGATCACTTCAGCTCAGAGATGAGACGCTGCACCGCTTCCCGCAGCATGCTGTCCTGGGGGAGCGACGTGAGCTGCGAACTGCCCATGGCCAGTTCCTCCAAGGCAGCGTCGTGCGGCAATAGGAACGTCTTGGAGAAGCCTGGCGGAACGACGTCCTTGACCTTCGCCGGTAGCTCCCCGCGGATGCGGTTGATGATCAGAACGCTCTTCCCGATGTCGATCTCCATGTCCTTGGATAAGGACAGTATCCGGGAGGCGGTCTCCAGTCCCATCTTGGTGGCGTCCGATACCACCATGAGGACGTCCATGCGCTGGCATGTCCTCCGGGAGAGGTGCTCCATCCCTGCCTCGTTATCTATCACCACGTGACCGTACTGGCTCATGATCTCGTCGAGGAAGGTGCGCAGGAGGTTGTTCACGTAGCAGTAGCAGCCTCGGCCCTCGGAGCGGCCCATGGTCACCAGGTCGAAGTCCGTACCTTCCTCCATCGCCAGCCGAAGCTGGTACATCGCCTCCTGGTGCTTGGAGCCTGTTACGTCCTCGGACCGCCTTACCAGTTCCTCGCGAAGGTCGCCGATGGTCCTCTCCACAGTGATCCCAAGCTTCTCGCCCAGGTTGGAGTTGGGATCGGCGTCCACGGCCAGTATTACTTTCCCGGTTCGCGCGGCGAGCTCCTGCACCATAAGGGCAGATAGGGTCGATTTGCCGACCCCTCCCTTTCCTGCCACGGCGATGATGAACGTCATGTCACTCCAGGGAGTGCCGTGTCCGAAGCTCCGCCGATGTCTCCACCAACAGGTCCAGGACCTTCGCTCCGACCTCGGCGTCAAGGCCGCCCAGACCGCACTGCGGCGTGAGCAGCGACTGCCGCAGGAGCATCTCGCGGTCCAACCCCTTGTTGACCAGGGATGTCATGAGCTCCTCGACCTTATCTGCCAATGATGACGCGTTCTCCTGGAGGAACGGCTCCTCATGGTTGGGCACGATGCCCCAGGCGAGGCTCCCACCGTTCTGGAGGAAACGGTCCACCTCCTCCGGGTAGAGGGATATGGTGTAGCCGTAATCGTAGGCGTCGAACGACAGGACGTCGATGCCCATGCTCATCACGAACGGCCAGTCGGTATTGGCGCAGCAGTGGATGCCCGTCATCCCCTCCAGGCCGGTGGTGACCTCCGCTATCCACGAGGTCACGTCCGCCTGCGAGACGGAGGCGAAGGGCGTGCCGATGATCGAGAGGTACGGCTCATCTATGAACAGGATGGTCTCCGGGCACTTCCTGCGCAGCTCCCTCTCCTGCCATCTGGCCATGAGGTTCAGGCTCTTGCGTATAATCTCCGCGTACGCCTCGTCGTAGATTACCGGCTTGTCGTCCAGGTCCGTTACCTGTAGGCCCAGGGACACTGGTCCAGTGATCTGTCCTTTGACCGCACGCGCCGATGACGGCAGCTCCCGGGACATGAACTCATGGAAGCCGGAGAAGCCGTACTGGGGGAACGCGAACAGGTCCACGTTGTCCTCCAGGATCTTGGTGTAGATGGCCTCGGGATCGTAGTCCGCAAGGTTCACCCGGATCTTCTTCTTGTCATTGTCCACCTGCACGCCGGGCAGCCCGCTCATGAACTGGACGTACATGTTCTCCTGGAACCCCACCTGCGGAAGCTGGGGCCACGTGGGCACGGTGACGAGCTTCTCCAGGACGAGGTCCACGGCTTTCGCTGGATCGGTGCAGGGAAGGGATCCGATAACGGTGGGAGCGCAGTTCCAGGCCACGCTCTTTCAATATACCGAGCTTAGATAAAGTTTCTGTGAGGCGGAGGATGGCACCTTTACGCGAGGGATACGATCCGCTGGAACAGGGGGAGCAGCTCGTCCAAGGCCTGGAAGATCCTCTCCTTGATCTCAGGAGTGATGCTGCCCTCCGGCCATACCTTGGTCAGGGTGGCGTCCATGCCCCAGTGGTATTCCCCGCCGTGGGAGCGGAAGGAGGGGTTGAGGAAGCCGTTACTGGACAGCGCCCAGGCCATGGACTTGGTCCTCTGGTCCTCGAGCACGCCCTGCACGAACTGGCTGCGGTCGCCCTCGGGAGAGGAAAGGTAGTGGAAGCCGCAGCACACACCTGGGCTCAGGTTCCCCTGCCGGTCGCGAACCATGCCGACCTCAAGGAACATCTCCGGCTCCACGCGGGCCTCGCCCCTGTAGAAGTCCTTCCTGAGCATGACCGCGGAGCAGCTGGCCCCCACCGCGCCGTGATAGTTGAAGGGGGAGCCCTTGATCACGAAGCGCTCCTCCAGACCGCGGGAGCGGACATATTCGTTCAGGGTCGCTTTGAGGTAGCCCCAGTAGCTCGCCTCATGCTCCGACGTGAACGCCTGGTCGGCAGCGCCGATGATCTCCTTTACGGCCCTCTCCGCCTCTTCCTTGGAGGATTTGGGACCGGTGCGGCCGGATTCCAGGATCTGCTTGGCCATGACGATGATGGAGTTAAAAGGGGATGTGTGAGGGGACATGGATGACACCTTTTCTCGATTTTGATTATACTATGTTTTGTGGACCTTTGAACGATATTTCAATCCTTTTACTCTTCAGATTAATATTGGAATCAACGATGCTAAATTGACCTGAAGAATGTAAGAAAATGGCGCGTGATGGACCTAACGGTCTAATCCCTTACTTGCAGCCCCCGGGCGGCCTCGATCCTCTTCCGCACCTCGGGGAACAGGTCCATATCGGTGTGTGGCAGGAACAGCGCTGAGGAGTACTGGTCGAAGAACGCTTGCGAGGAGGACAGGTCCACGTAGGTCGTGGCGCGGTATATGTCCAGGGCCTCGGCCCTCATCCTCTCGGAGAGGAGGCACAGCTTGGAGCCTCCCAGGGAGGCGTTGCCTAGGAACTGGAAGCGATCGCGCGGCACGTCCGGAAGGAGGCCGATGACCTGGGCGTTGTCGATGTCGATGTGCTGACCGAAGCCGCCGGCGATGTACAGCCGGTCAACGTCGCTAAAGGCCTTGTCCACGCTCTGAAGAAGCACGGAACACCCGGCGTAGATGGCCGCTTTTGTTCGGATGACGTTGGCGATGTCATCGTCGCTTACGGCGATGTCCCTCTTTCCCGCCTCATGGTGGACGACGAACTCCATGCCCCGTCCGGAGGACCGCACCCTCTCCGAAGCGGCGGTCTCGATCCTCCCCTTCTTATCGATGTACCCTCGCAGGAACATCTGGGCGATGAGGTCGATGAGGCCCGAGCCGCATATTCCCCGTGGGCGCTTCTTCCCTATGATGGTGATGTCGATGTCCGTCTCTGTTATCTTGATAGTGTCTATGGCCCCGCCCATGGCGCGCATGCCGCAGGAGACCTCCCCGCCCTCGAAGGCCGGCCCCGCGGAGGTGGAGCATCCCACCATCCACTCCTTGTTCCCCAGCACCACCTCGCCGTTGGTGCCCACGTCGATCAGGAGGGACAGCTCGTCCCGGAGGTGCATGCCCGAGAGCAGTATGTCCGCGGTGATGTCACCGCCCACGTAGGACGCTCGGCCGGGCACGCAGTACAGCGGAGCTCCGGGAAGGGAGCGGATGCCGATGTCCGATGCAGGCAGGACAGGCGGCACGTTGGTGGTGGATATGTATGGAGCGTAGCGGATGCTCGTGGGGTCCAGGCCCAGCAGCATGTGCACCATGGCGGTGTTGCCCCCCACGGCGATGGAGGCGATGTCGGTGTCGCAGGTCCCGGAGTGGAAGCGCCTCCTCTTGTCCCTCTCCGCGCACAACTGGGTGATGAGCCCGTTGACGGTGTCTAGCACCAGCTCGTTGAGCCTCCCCACTCCCTTCTCCTCGGCGTACGCGATTCGGGACAGCACGTCCTCGCCGCATACCAGCTGGCGGTTGTAGTCGGACGCCTGCGCCACCGTCTTCCCGGTGTTGAGGTCCACCAGCTCCGCCACCACCGTGGTGGTGCCGATGTCCACGGCGATGCCGTAGTTGGCCAGGGTCTTGGACCCTTTCTCGATGGCCATGAGCCTGTGGATTTCGTCCCATCGGGACATCATCAGGGAGAGCTGCCAGCCGCCCTCCCGCAGTACCTGGGGCAGCTCCCGCAGCAATGTAAGGGGCACCTCCAGGGAGGGGGTCTCCAGGGCGTCGATTACCCTCTCCAGGTCGCCGCGGTTGTCCTCCATGCTGGGGTCGGAGAGGTCCAGGCGGCGGCACACCGTGAGGGGTGTCAGCTCCCCGGCCTCCCGGCCGTTGTACGCGGCGAGGATCTGGTGCTCGCTGATCTGTGATTCCTCGGGGATGAACACCGACACCTCGCCCCTTATCTTGGTCTGGCAGGCAAGACGGTACCCCAGATCGTACTCCTCCCTGCTGAGCTTGCCCAACTCCGATTCGCTGGGACCGTCCACTATGACCAGGCACTTGTTGCAGGTCCCCTTCCCCCCACATACGCTGTTGATCTGCGCGCCCATCGCCACCGCGGCGTCCAGGACCGTTTCCCCATCCTCGACCTCGGTCATCATCCCGCCCGGAAAGAAGGTCACCCTGTGGGACATGCGCTCAGGACCTCCTCAGGGAATGATGTAGGTTTTGGTCGATCGACAGCATCGGAGGAAGTTCGAGGGAGGGAGCGCCTGCCATGGTCATGCCCTCATCCCAGGAACCCACGGAGATGGGCGGCCCGGAGCACGAACTCTCCCATGCCCTTGCCCGTGCTGTTCTTGAGGTTGTTCATGATCTGCGAGGTTATCTGGCGGTGCATCTCGTCCACCTCGTAATCGATCTCCAGATTGTCCACGGCCATGCGCACCTTGAGGGGCAGCATCTTCATGGAATCGGGGTTCATGTACCGCAGGGCGTCGCGCATGTTGTCATCGAAGTGGGGGCTGAGCTGCCGCAGGTAATCCAGGTCGGTGTCGTCCAGGGCGTCCAGGCCCAGGACCTCGGGCGGTATGCCCAGGGAGTAGAAGGCACAGCAGAAGCTGATGGCCCGCGGCAGCTTGATGCCCTCGAGGCTGCGGGAGTACCCGAACAGACCGATGTGCAGCTTCCTCTTGCGGCGTGCCGGCACATAGTTGGCGGCCTCGTTGACCAATGGTGCGAGCTTTATGATCTGCTCCCGGTAGGAGTTGGCACACCTCTCGACGATATCCTTGCACCTCCCCACGTCTACTTCGACGGCCGGAGAGCGTGTCCCCTCGTTGATCCTCTGGATCCCGCTGCGAACCTCGTCGTGGGAGTAATCGTACTTGAAGGCGGACTGTACCGTGAACGTCTGCACGGAGGGGTACTCCTTCATGAGGGCCTCCACGTTGGTAGGCTTGAGATTTCCGCGGAAGGGGGCGGAGCCCACCCCGATGATCGGCTGAATGCTTACCCCTGTCTCCTCCTCCAGGAGCTGGAGGTTGTACAGCGCGGCCTTGTTCATGAGGATGGCGCCCGCCTGGCCATAGTTCATGGCCGGGTCCGACCGTGCCAGGAACACCCTCTGGTACTCCAGGTCCTTGTCCTGCATGTACTTGCGGGTGATGTGGTGCGCGTCCAGCATGTGCTCCAAATCCTCGAAGAGAGGTATGACATTGATCTCGTCGGGTTCGAAGGTGCCTATCCACTTGGAGAGCTCTACGCTGTCCTTGCTGAAGGTCATGTGCTGCTTCCCCACCACGAAGTCCTTGTAGTAGTGGTACACGCGGTCCAGGGAGGCGGCGGAGGCGGTCATGGGGAGGATGACCTCGAAGATCGGAGGGACCTCGTTCTGGTAGAACAGCTTGGCGGTATCGAACGATCGAGGTATGGACTCCAGCGTCTCCAGGAGGATCTTGGCGTCGTCCTTCTCCACGCTGGGGTTGGGGACCCTCAGGGTGAGGAAGACGTCCTTCCCCAGCTGCTTGTCCCGGAAGTACCAGTCGTACTTCGACAGCAGCTTCTTGATGACATAGTTGTCCACCTCCTTCCCCTCACAGTCCCACATCTGCTCCTCGCAGTCAAGGTGCGAGAACACATAGTAGGCCTCCTGGATCTCGTCCTCGCCTCCCAGCTCCGAGCTCTCGGAGAAGAATGGAGCGTTTACGTTGTCCGGATGTTGGGTGCTCATGCATCGGGGGATTTTTCGTTTCATGATATCACTTTCTCTCTGGTGCGAACTAACCTATGTACCCTGTTCTTCATTGGACTATCTCCTCATTTCTGAGATCTGATAGCACAGCCTTTCCCTTCTCCGTCAATATGTACCGTTTCCAGGTCTGTTTCTCCGGGGTCAGGCACTTCAACAGGCCTTTCTCCTCGAGCTCATGGATTGCACGACTGACGTTCTGAATGGAGCGCCCGGTTCGCTGGGATATCTCCGTCGCACTGAACGGCCCTACTCCTTCCAATGCCCTCATGACGTCCAGCCTTCTATCTATGCTCAGTATCCATTGGGTAAGATCCTTCAAGGCGCTCCCTCACCTCTGTCATATCGCTTAATTTCTTTGATGCTCTCCACCGAATAACCGGTTCAAATCATCCGCTCTTGATCTTCGGTACATGGATGCGAGCTCGATGTTCATCTCCCGCACGGACTCGGCGAACCGACGATAGTGCACCGGTACTTCTGGAAGATCCTCCCCCGCCGGAGCGCCATCGAGGATGGCACCATTGCAGACGAGGCGGGAGCGGGGAACGTTCGTGTTGATGACCAGTGCACGGTGCAGGACCACGCAGCCATCCATCAGGATGCAATCGAAAGCTATCGATCCAAAGCCGATGAAGCAACCCTTCCCGATCGTGCACGGCCCGTGGACGATGCAGCCATGGGCGAGAGTGCTGCCGGCGCCGATATGCACGGTGGAGCCGCTCAATGCATGGACGATGACATTGTCCTGAATGTTGCACTCATCCTCGATAACTATCTTTGAACCGGGCTCATCCGCGCGGATCGATGAGTTGGGAGCTATGTAGACCCCCCGGCCTATGGTCACGTCTCCCAGTATGGAGGAGGACGGATCGACGTATGCTCCCTGATCAATTTTCGACTCCTTCAGCATCAGCATGCGTACTTACCTTGTAACAGGTATCGATTCTAACTATATGAAACAATATGAAAGATTATGAGAAATTATCAGGATGTTCCATCTCCATGCTTCCATCGTGCCTCACGTGGCGCATGGTTGCTCCTCCTTATGGAGAGGTATCGGTCTTTGATGTGATCCTGCACCGATCGTCTCTCGCTGCTACTCACGATCATCACTGGATCGGTTGGACCGACGTCATGATCTTAGAGTACAGGATTATCTTGCCATCGACTATCTCTGGAGTCCTGGTGTAGATCTCGATCATGGGGCCCAGTGCTCGGTGCCCTTGGACCTGGATGAACTCCGACAGCACCATATGGGCACTGCCCAGTTCGCTGCCCGTGCCCTTGAAGGAGAGGGTGGCCACCTTCATTGCCGGCAATGTCCTGGTCTTGATGCCACCGGAGGCCTTCCCCGGTCCCCTGAAGGTGATGGCGATCTCACTTCGGCACTGCTCCCGGGGGACTCTCTGGGGATCATCAAGGTAAATGCCCATGGGGCAGTAGCCAGGCTTCACCCCGTTCTCCTTGGCCCAGGCGAACAGCTCTCCCATATGGTCGCCCCAGGGTATGTCATCGTAGGGTCCCCGGTGCTCGATGTAGGCGATCTGGGCCTCCTTCCTATCCTCGAACTTGGGTTTCACGGTCCGTTCTCCGGGCCTACCGTAACCCGAACATGGGGATAACGGTTGCCTGCCTGCCTCTGTGTTTCGACTTCATAATGGATAAATAGGGACTCTTGAACCACGCCCCAGCCACCGAAGACATGATCGTCGGTCCTTCTCGCGAGACCTGTGTGCATGGAGCTGAGATGCCCGAACACCCTATGACGGCGCTGAATGTCCGATGTGGGCAAAACTGGCATGGTCTGGATGAAACTTACTCCTCGTGAGGGGACGTCTGCTGATCAGCGAGATCCTCCACATCCCGCCTCTTCCGTCGGATCAGCACGAACGCCGCCACGATGGCCCCTACCACCACGGCGATGGCGAGGATGACTGGGACGACATCTCCGATGTCCAGGGTGTTGAGGACATCATGTGCGGCCGCGCTCCCCTCATGGGGATAGGGGCTCTCCGACGACCAGTCGCTCCATTCATTGCCCTGTCCCTCATAGGTCCAGGCGTTCACGCCTTGATCGAAGGCCTGGGGGTGCTCGGTATGGTAGCTTGCGCCTGCCCCATTGTTGTCGATGAAGGTGTTTTCAAAGATGGTGTTCCCATCGCTGCTGGAAAGGTAGAGGCCGTAGTCCCCGGACCTCCCCACCGTGTTGCCGGAGATGGTGTTGCCAGGGGACGTGCACAGCTCCATCCCATTATACAGGGAATCGGTGATGGTATTTCCGGCGATCGCGATGTCGCACGACGATATCAGCAGCAACCCCGTCTGGCAGGAGGAGATGGTGTTGTCGGAGATGGTGCAGTTCCTGGATGTGTACATGAAGAAGGCGCAGAAGCAGCCATCCATCGTTGAGCTCCGGATGGTCACGTTGGACGCTCCGGTCACCTCGATCGCATAACTGGATGTGCTACTGATGGTGCAGTTCTCGATGACAACATGCTTGCTCGTCCCCGAAATGAAGATCCCCAGCCCGTTCGGTGGGTTGTCGATCACAATATCAGATATGACGTACGGGTTCGAAGGTGTTCCATCCCCCGGCCAGCCCCTTGCGGTCGCCTGCGTTGCCAGCTCGGAATCGCTGATTATTGATATCTGGCTGGTCGTGGACGCGTTGACCGTGGCCACGCTCATCGTCGATGCTAGAAGAGCGACTGACAGCAGCAGCAAGGTCAGGGAAAACGCAGAAGCTGTGATCTTCATGGCGGTCCTTCGGGCACGCACGGCCCCATTCCCCATTTTTTCTTGGAGGTACGGGCGCCGTGCTTAGGACCCATAACGTCCAGGTATAAGATTTGGGTTTTCCTCGTTATCAATTCCAGTAATGACGTATGGGTCTTGCGCTCCTTTATGCTCTCCAGGGGCACATAACGGTTCGAGGTGACGTGAACATGGGCCGCAGGGATAGCACAGGAAAGGATCACCGCAAGAAGTTGCGAAGAAAGCTGGGGAAGCGCGTGGACATATTGGAGGCGAGGGTCGAGCGCCTGGAGGCAGCAGTGGGGCTGCGGGACAGCGTCGAGGATGGGCGTTCGTGCTGCGATGACCTCATCGGGTGCCTGGACGATTGTGTGACCGACGTCAAGGAGCTGCGCCAGAGGGTGAGAGATGCCCGCTCCTAGGGTCGTGGTCATCGATACCAACGTCATCATCGATGCGTTCGTCCGCTCGGGTGACGGCCGCAGCCTGGGCTCCATCGAGCTGCTGAGGAGGGTGGAGAAGGGAGATCTCATTGGTGTCCTCCCCACCCCCGTCCTCGTGGAGATATACTATGTGGTGCTGGACACGACCAAGGACCCCGGCCGCGCCCAGAGGACGCTGAGAACGCTGCTGCAGCTTCCGAACATCATGGTCCAGGCGGTGGAGGGACACCATGCGATGGCGGCCGCTGAGATAATCCAGGAGAGCAACTATGTTCGCTTGGGGAAGGGGGACAAGCTCGGCCGCAGGTCCCAGGGGCTCTCCACGGTCGACGCCCTGGTACTGGCAATCGGTCGCAGTATCCCGGACGCAGTGGTTTGTTCCAACGAGGGGCGCTTCTCCCAGGTGCGATCGGTCCGCACCATGCGGCCGCGGGAGATCGCCGGAGTGCAGGATCGGGGATACCCGCTCAATGGCGGAAGACCCTGACGCCAGTGAACACCATGGCCATCCCGTGCTCGTCGGCGGCGTCGATCACTTCCTGATCACGTATGCTTCCTCCAGGCTGGATGATGGCGGTGGCCCCGGCCTTGGCGGCCTCGTCGACCCCGTCGCGGAAGGGGAAGAAGGCGTCCGAGGCCATGACCGATCCCTGGGCATTCTCCCCGGCCTTGTGGGCCGCGATGAAGGAGGAGTCTACCCGGGACATCTGACCGGCCCCTATGCCCACGACCCTCTCTCCCTTCGCCAGGATGACGGTGTTGGACCAGATGTGCTTGCAAACGCGGTTCGCGAACAGCATGGTCTTGATCTCCTCCTCGGTGGGGGCGCGCTTGCTCACCACCTTTAGGTTCTCCGCCGTGACCTGCCCATTGTCCGCGGTCTGCACCAGCATGCCTCCCTTGATGTACTTCATCTTGACCTTGGGAGCATCCTCGAGGGTGATGGGTCCGGGCGTGGTCATCAGACGGATGTTCTTCTTCTTGCTGAGCAGTTCCAGAGCTTGAGGGTCGAAGGAGGGGGCGAAGACTATCTCCACGAAGTGCTTGGATATCTCCTCCGCGGTCCTGAGGTCGCACTCACGGTTCAGCCCGATGATGCAGCCGTAAGCGGCCAGGGGGTCGACGTTATAGGCCACCATGAACGCATCGTAGATGTGGTCATCGCAGGCTATGCCGCAGGGATTGGTATGCTTGATGACGGCGGCGCATGCGCGGTCCTCGAACTCCCGCAAAAGGGAAAGCGCGGACTCTATGTCCAGTATGTTGTTGAACGACAGCTCCTTGCC
>Ga0123333_10003196_pt1 | contig 16073 bp, 14 predicted proteins | sample BioC12SIPDNA_3_FD_89957 | JGI IMG/M metagenome (GOLD analysis project Ga0123333, IMG submission 89957) | Anaerobic biogas reactor microbial communites from Washington, USA - Biogas_R2_B C12 SIP DNA | ecosystem: Engineered > Bioreactor > Anaerobic > Unclassified | place: Washington, USA... | reverse complement strand
TGGCCTTCACGGGGAACACACCGGACGAGAAGATGGGGAGGCAGTTCAGATCGTGCTTGACTTGAGTATCAGGGCTTGACGCCGGCAGTCAATCAGCATTTTTCTTGGGAGGGAGGGAAGAGTGGCATCAGAACAACCCCTGCGATTTGCGGCCATCGGCTTGAACCATGGCCACATCTACGGACAGACTGACATCCTGTTGGACGCGGGTGCGCAGCTGGTTTCATACTATGCCGTCGAGCCGGAGCTGGCCTCGGCCTATGGCAAGGTGTATCCGCAGGCCGCATGCGCGGCAAGCGCTGAAGAGATCCTGGAGGATCCGAGCATCGAGCTCGTCATCAACGCGGGCATACCGTGCGAGCGCGCGCCGCTCGGCATCCGCGCGATGGAGCACGGCAAGGACTACATGACCGACAAGCCCGGCATGACGACCTTTGCCCAGCTCGATGAAGTGCGCAGGGTGCACGCGGAGACCGGGCGCATCTACTCCGTGGACTTCAGCGAGCGGTTTCACGTGCGCGCGGCGGTCAAGGCGGGAGAGTTGGTGCAGGACGGCGCCATTGGCAAGGTGCTCCAGGTGGTGATCCTGGCGCCCCACCATCGCCGGTTCTCGACTCGTCCTGCCTGGTACTTCGAGCGCGAGAAGTACGGCGGCATCCTGGTGGACATCGGTTCGCACCAGTTCGACCAGGTTCTCTTCTACACCGGTTCTGACAGCGCGGAGATCGTTGCATCGCAGATCGGCAACCTGCATCACCCCGAGTACCCGGAGTTCGAGGATTTCGGCGACGCGCTCGTGCGCGGCAACGGCGGCCTCGGCTATGTGCGATTGGATTGGTTCACCCCCGACGGGCTTGGAACCTGGGGCGACGGGCGGCTGTTCATCCTCGGGACGAACGGGTACATCGAGGCACGCAAATATTGCGATATCGCGGGGCGTCCCGGAGGCGATCACCTGTTCGTAGTGGATGGAGAGAGAACGCAGCACATCGACTGCCGGGATGTGGCGCTGACATATGGGCGGCGGCTGATCGAGGATATCCGAAACCGCACGGAGACAGCCATGACACATGCACATTGCTTCCTGGCATCGGAACTGGCTCTGCAGGCCGAAGCGAAGGCGGCCAGACTGGGGCACCTGCGATGACAACGGATCTTTACGCGCCGTCGACTCGGGCCTCGGGCATTGAGAAGGGCTCCAGGATCCGCGTGGCCGTGGTCGGTGGAGGTATCGGCCGGTCCCACCTGAATGCCTATCGGGCGCTGCCAGATTTGTTTGAGATCGCTGCGATTTGCGATATCGACCGGGCCCGGGCGACCAGCCTGGCGGAAGCGTTCTGCGTGCCCCAGGTCATCACATCGTTGGATGAGCTGTGCGGCAGCGATGGCGTGGACGTCATCGATATCTGTACGCCGCCGGATCTCCATGTCGCGCATATCCTGCAGGTCCTGGCAGCGGGCAAGCATGCGGTCTGCGAGAAGCCCTTGAGTGCGTCTCTCGCGGACATGGACCGGCTAGCGGAGGCAGAGCAGCGCTCCGGCCGCCGCGTGATGCCCATCTTTAACTACCGCTTCGGCGCGGGGATGCAGAAGCTGTGCCACCTGATGGAGCAGGGCATTGCGGGGCGTCCCTACCTCGGCACGATCGAAGTTGCCTGGCGAAGGCGCGCCGCGTACTACGATGTGCCGTGGCGCGGCCGCTGGCGGACGGAGCTGGGCGGCTGCATGACCGGGCACGCGATCCACTTCCTGGATCTGCTCATGATGGTGCTCGGTCCGGCCCGCAGCGTCTTCGCGCGCACCGCGATCCTGGTCAATCCGATCGAGACTGAAGACTGTGGATCCGTATCTTTGCAGATGGCCAACGGTGCGCTGGCGTCGGTGTCCGTAACGCTGGGATCGAGTGCGGAGATATCGAGACAGCGCTATTGCTTTGCCAACCTGGTCGCGGAGAGCAACCTGGCCCCGTATGATAAGAATACGGGCGAACCCTGGCAATTCGTCGCGGACACGCCCGAGGCGGCAGCGCAGATGGATGTTGCGCTCGCGTCGTTTGAGGCCGGGCCCGAGGGCTTCGAGGGCCAGTTTGCGCGCTTCGGCAAGGCCCTGACGACCGGCGCGGAGCTGCCGGTGACACTGGCTGACGCGCGGCGGACGATCGAGCTGCTGACCGCGATCTATGCTTCGGCGCGAACGAACGCTGCCATCGATCTGCCTGTTGGTCAGGATCACCCGCTGTATGACAGCTGGCTGCCGTGAGGACCGCTTGCCGCCACGAGTGAATGGAGCCGCCCATGCCCGAACCGGATGATTTGACTTGGTCGGTCCGCATGGCGGATTCGATGCTCCGGCGATATCCTGTCTCGCTCATGCGCTGGCGCTACGAGGACGGGTTCCTGATGCGCGCCATCGAACAGGCGGGGCAGTGGGCAGTAGACCACTCCGATGGGCAGACGGGCGCCAGGTACTGGCAGGCGGTGCTAGACTACGCGGGACGTTTCGTCGATGGAGGCGGCAATGTCGCCACCTACCAGGTGACTGACTACAACCTCGACCAGGTGATGCCCGGCCGGGTTCTGTTCGGAGTCTACCGGGCCAGCGGCGAGGAACAGTACCGGAGGGCAATTGCCCTTCGAAGGGCCATTGCTCTTCTGGTGACACAACTACACCTACAACCGCGCACCCGCGGGGGCGGCTTCTGGCACAAGTTGATCTACCCGTACCAGATGTGGCTCGATGGAATCTACATGGCATGCCCGTTTTATGCCGAGTACGCTGCGACCTTCGATGAGCCGGCCGCGTTCGATGACGTCGTGCACCAGATCGTTACCATCGAGGAACTCACCCGCGACCCGGCGACGGGCCTGCTTCACCATGCATGGGATGAAAGCCGGCAGCAGCGGTGGTCGGACCCGCTCACCGGCCGGTCGCCGCATATCTGGTGTCGCGCAATGGGGTGGTTCGTCATGGGGCTCGTGGATGTGCTGGACTACCTGCCCAGGCACCACCCTGGTTACGACATCATCGCCGGCATCCTGGCACGCGCGATGGACGGGCTGCTCGCAGTGCAGGATCGCCCGACCGGCCTCTGGCGCCAGGTGCTCGATCAGGGAAACCGGCCGGGCAATTACTTAGAGGCCTCCGGCGCGTGCATGATCGTCTACGCGATGGCAAAGGGTGCGCGCACCGGCCGGCTGCCGGGCTGCTGGCTGGACACGGCTCGGATGAGCTACCGGCAGATCGTCGACCATTTTGTCCGGGCGGACGATCGGGGCGAGATCCACCTGCACGGGACCTGCGGCACGGCCGGGTTGGGCGGTGATCCGTACCGCGACGGCAGCTATGAGTATTACACCGGCGAGCCGGTGGTCACCGATGAGCCCAAGGGTGTGGCCGCATTCATCCTGGCCTCGGTAGAGATTGACGCGAGCGAGGCGGCGGGCCAACGGGACACGGGCGTTGGGTTCGGGCAAGGAGCACGGTGAGCCGTGGTGGATGTTTATGACTTCGGCGCGGCCGGGGATGGACGCACCCTGGACACGCGCGCCATTCAGTTGGCCATCGAGGCCTGCAGCTCGGCCGGCGGCGGAACCGTCAGTTTTCCTCCGGGCGCGTTTGTCACCGGCAGCCTCACCCTCCGGAGCCACGTGACCCTGCATCTTGAGGCCGGCGCAATTCTGCTGGGAAGCGAAGATCCGGCCGATTACCCGCCGGTGCGCAGCCGGTGGGAGGGTGTGGAGCAGGAGACGCATGCACCGCTGATCGGAGGTTCCTGCCTGGAGGGCATTGCCGTTGTGGGACGAGGCACGGTGGACGGCCGCGGGGAAGCCTGGTGGCAGAGATTCCGTGAGCCGGGTGGGCGCGCTCTGAGATATCCTCGCCCGCGTTTGATCTCGTTCGTCGATTGCGATAACGTCCTGATCGAAGGGCTCACCCTGACCCGTTCGCCGAGCTGGACGATCAACCCGGTGCGCTGTCACAACGTCACGATCGACAAAGTGACTATCGCCAATCCTCCCGACTCGCCCAATACGGACGGCATCAACCCGGACTCGTGCGCCAATGTCCACATCTCCAACTGCCATATCGACGTCGGCGACGATTGCATCGCGATCAAGTCCGGCACAGAAGCAGAGGACATCGGCAAGCGCGCACCCTGTGAGAACATCACCATTACCAACTGCACGATGGTGCATGGGCACGGCGCCGTGGTGATCGGCAGCGAGATGTCCGGTGGCATCCGAAACATCGTCGTCTCGAACTGCATCTTTGAGTCCACCGACCGCGGGATCAGGCTCAAGTCGCGGCGCGGCCGAGGTGGGGTGGTGGAGGATATCCGCGTGACCAACGTCATCATGGTCGACGTGCTATGTCCTTTCACCGTGAACCTGTATTATGCTTGCGGCGCCTGGGGCGATAAGGTTGTTTCGGATCGGCAGCCTCATCCCGTGACTGCCGGAACGCCGCAGGTCCGGCGCATCTCACTGAGCCACATCACCGCACGCGAGGTGAAGCTGGCAGCCGGCTTCGTGGCCGGGCTGCCGGAGATGCCGGTGGAGGACGTGTCGCTCCACGATGTCACCATCTCGATGGCGCGCGATGCTGAGCCGGGCTACCCGGAGATGGCCGACGACATGGAATTAATGCAGGGTGCGGGACTGCACGTGCGCAACGTGCGGGGTCTGCGGCTGGAGGATGTCGAAATCGCGGACCAGGAAGGGCCGGCGCTGGTCCTGGACAACGCGTCAGGTGTCCGGATCACGGAGGGATAGAATATGACGACAGACAGCAGGGAGCGTTATGCGCGGGCCATGGATTTCGCAGCTGTCCAATTGCGCCGCCTGATCGAGTCTCACCCGGATTCTTTTCCGATCTACACGGTCGGGGGCAAATGGCTGCACGGCGGCGAGGCCTGGACAAACTGGTGCGAGGGCTTCCTCGGTGGGCAGCTCTGGCTGCTCCACGGGCACACCGGCGATCCATACTGGCGGGAAAAGGCCGAACACTACTCGCGGCTGATCGAACACCGCGTCACCGACCGGACCGTCCACGACCAGGGATTTCTCTTCTGGTCCACCTGGAAACGCTGGTACGACCTGGCGCACGATGAGGCAATCAACGCGGTCGTGATCGAGGCAGGCCGCACGCTGTCCCTGCGCTTCAAGGAGCGGGGCCGCTACCTCCGCTCCTTTGTGGCTGACGAGAGCCTATTTATTGACATAATGATGAATGTCGGCATCATCTTCTATGCCGCACAACAGACCGGCGATGCCGGCCTGTTGCGGATCGCGACGCAGCACTGCCTGACCACGCGGCGCACGCTGGTGCGGGGGGACGGCAGCACCGCGCACGAAGGCATCTTCGATACCGCCACCGGTGAGTTCCTACGCCAGAGCACGCACCAGGGCTGGCGCGGGGACTCGGCGTGGGCGCGCGGGCAGGCCTGGGCACTGTATGGCTTTGGCACGGTCTACCGTTTTACAGAGGACGAGCGATTCCTCCGGACGGCTGAGGCGTGCGCCGATTTCTACATCGAGCGCACCCCTGGCAGCGGTGTGCCGCCCAATGACTGGGATGAGCCGGAGCCAGCGCTGCCTTACGAGAGCTCGGCTGCCGCGATCGCGGCCAGCGGGATGCTGGATCTGGCTGAGCTTACCGGCGACGGGGCCCGCGCCGCGCGTTACCGGGACTATGCTCATCGCATCCTCCATACGCTGACGGGCCCCGAATTCCTGGCCATTGAGACGCCGGGTTGGGAGGGCATCCTGAAACACGGCACCTATCACCAGCGCAAGGGCTTGGGCGTAGATGAGAGCGTCATGTGGGGCGACTACTTTTTCCTCGAAGCGTTGAGCAAGGCGATGACGATTGAGGATTGAAGATTGACGATTGGGCGACCCTGGTAAGCACGCTGATAGCGTGCGACGTCGCCCTTACAGGGGGGTTCGATGGCGGTGGATGAGCGCGTGGCGTTGGTGACCGGGGCGAGCCGGGGAATCGGCCGCGCCATTGCGGTCACCCTGGCGGAGGATGGCTGGTCGGTTGTCGTCAACTACCATGCGAGTCCCGAGGCTGCAGCCGAGACGGTGGCCCAGGTACACGCTGCGGGCGGGCAGGGGGTGGCGATCCGCGCTGACATCGGGAGCGCGGCCGGCCGGGAGGACCTGGTGCGCGAGACCCTGTCCTGCTACGGACAGATCGATCTCCTGGTGAACAATGCGGGGATGGGCCCGCGCCAGCGGGTCGACCTGCTTCAGGCCACCGAGGCCAGCTACGATGAGGTGATGGCGGTCAACCTGAAGGGCCCGTTCTTTCTCACCCAGCTGGTGGCCAAGGCAATGGTGGCGGCGCCTCCAGAGGAGCGCGGCGCCCCGCGCCGCGCCGTGATACGTGCCATCATCAATATCGGCTCGATGAGCGCGTACACAAGCAGCACGAACCGCGCGGAATACTGCCTTTCAAAGGCAGGCGTCGGCATGATGACCCGGCTCTATGCCGATCGCCTGGCCGAGTATGGCATCAACGTCTACGAGGTCCGGCCAGGCATCATCGCGACCGATATGACGAGCGCCCCTACCGTGCGGGAGAAGTACGACCGGCTGATTGACGCGGGGTTGACCCCGTTCCGGCGCTGGGGCCGGCCCGAGGACGTTGCGATGGCCGTGCAAATGCTCGCGGCCGGCCGCCTTCCGTTTTCCACCGGGGAAGTGATCAACGTCGACGGCGGCTTTCACCTGCGCCGCCTGTCTTGAGGAGAGTGACATGGCTCGCTATCGCCGCGTGGCAGCATTGAAGACACCGTCCGAGTTTGCCGGACATCTGGAGGAGATCGGAGCCCGCCTGCCGTTCGACGACAAGGTTGAGGCAGGTCCTGGCGCACCGCTGGCGCGGCCGTATCACCTGCGCGGCAGCGCCGTCATCGGCAACCGTTTCGCGATCTTGCCGATGGAAGGCTGGGACGGGACCCCTGATGGCCGCCCGAGCGAGCTGACGCTGCGGCGCTGGCGCCGGTTCGGCGCGAGCGGCGCGAAGCTGATCTGGGGCGGGGAGGCGGTGGCGGTGCGCCACGACGGCCGGGCCAATCCCAACCAACTGCTTATCAACGAGGCCAACCTGGGCGAGCTGGCCAGCCTGCGGCAGGCGCTCGTGGCCGAGCATGAGGTGCACTGGTCCAGTGCCGATCTGCTGATCGGTCTGCAGCTCACCCATTCCGGCCGGTTCTCGCGACCCAGCGGACCAAGGCTGGAGCCTGTCATCCTCTATCGTCACCCGTGGCTGGATAGGAAATTCGGCATCCCAGGGGATTATCCGTTGCTCAGCGACGGAGAGATCGCCCGGCTCGTGGATGACTTTGCGAGAGCCGCACGCCTGGCCCAGCGCGCCGGCTTCGCATTCGTGGATGTCAAGCATTGTCACGGCTACCTGGGGCATGAGTTTCTGAGCGCCTTGGACCGGCCCGGGCCTTATGGCGGCAACTTCGAGAACCGGACGCGCTTCCTGCGCGAGGTCGTGGCTGCCATCCGCGCGGCAGCTCCGGGCCTGATGATCGGCGTGCGCCTCAGCGCGTTCGATTTCATGCCGTTCAAGCCCGGGCCGGATGGAACCGGCATGCCAGACTGGCGCGATGGCGATGCGGGGGATCGAGCGCAAGCGGGGCAGAAGGAAGAAGGTAGCAGGGGCGACCCTGGTATACACGCTGAAAGCGTGCGACGTCTGGTAAGCACGCTGAAAGCGTGCGATGTTGCCCACGCGTACCGCTATGCGTTTGGCGGCGACGGCACGGGCCTTGGCATTGACCTGAGCGAGCCGTTCGCATTCCTGGATCTGCTCGCCGGCCTTGGGATTTCTTTGCTCTGCGTCACTGGCGGCAGCCCCTACTACTGCCCGCACATCCAGCGACCAGCCCTGTTCCCGCCGTCCGACGCATACGGGCCTCCGGAAGATCCCCTGATGGGCGTCGCACGACAGGTCTCGGTTGCAGCGCAGCTCAAGGCGCATCGTCCCGAGCTGCTGGTCGTCGGCTCAGGGCTCACTTATCTCCAGGAATGGCTCCCGAACGTGGCCCAGGCCATCGTGCGCCGGGGCATGGTGGACTTCGCAGGATTGGGCCGGATGGTTCTCTCATATCCTGAGATGGCCGCAGATGTACTGGCGGGCCAGCCGCTGCAGCGGAAGCGCATCTGCCGCACCTTCAGCGATTGCACGACTGCTCCGCGCAAGGGCTGGGTGTCGGGCTGCTATCCGCTGGATGAGTTCTACAAGGAACGGCCGGAGGCCGCGGAATTGGGACGCGGCCGGTGACCTTCAGCCCTTGCGGCCGAAGTCCGCGGGGATCTCGCCCCAGTCCTCGGTCTTCCACTTGAGGATCTGGCTGTCAGTTTCGTTGTTGTGCAGCCAGGCCTCGGCGCGGGCGATCAGCTCGAAGAGCGGCGCATTCTGCTCGTCCGGCGCCAGTTTGGTGCGGCAGGTCTTGCGCCTTACCCAGGCGATGGCAGTCCCCGAGTCTGAGTAGACCGTGGTCCGAACCCCGCGCTTCTTGAAGAGCGCCAGCGCGTGGACGATGGCCAGGAATTCGCCGATGTTGTTGGTGCCGTTGGCGAATGGGCCCTGCCTGAAGAGCTCGGCGCCCGTGGCGACATGCACGCACCGGTATTCCAGGGGGCCGGGATTCCCGCTGCAGGCCGCGTCGACCGCGTAGCTGTCCCGAACCGGACCGCCGGTTAGGGGTAGCTCTCTCCGGCGCAATCGTTTCTCCTCGCGGGCCTGGGCCAGCTCCGGGTGGCGAGCCATGAATTCGCTGCGCGGCAGCCGGAAGGCCTCTTCAGCCAGCTCACGGGTATCGAAAGCCTTGTATTCTGCCCCCGAAAATCCGTCTGTCTGGGCGGAGCATTCGGCCCAGGTCGCATAGATCCCTGGCTGGTATCCGCGCCAGACAACGTAGTAATTCGGTTTCTTTGCCATTCTTGAACACCCTTGGTCAGGTCCAGATGCCCGTTCGGTCCGCGTTGCAGGCTATATCGATCGTGTTGCCGGGCAAGAAGTTCGATTCCAGATAGCGCAGCGACTGCTCGCGATCTGCGCCGCCCTCATCGCTGAGCAAGAGCTGCTCGCAGAAGACCGCGATGTCTTCGACGATGCGCTCATAGCGATAATAGGCCAGAGCGAACGGATCGACCGCTGCTGGGCCGTAACCCCGATAGAACAGGCGCTCCTCTTCCTCGGGCGTGCGTCTGTTGGCGAACTGGCCGCCGCCCGCGTACATCAGGTCGCGCTCCTTCGGCGCCAGGATGGGCTGGTCCCAATCGACGATGTGGAGCATCCCACCGGTATCGATCAGAACATTGCCCGCGTGGATGTCGGAGTGACACACGACGAGTATAGGTGAGCCTGCCAGGAGCATCCCTGCAAGCCGGTCCGCGCGGCCGGCAAGATCCAGGGTCTCCGCGCGCCTGGCCCTCAGGATCGTGGCGAGCTCCGCGGCGACAGGGTCAGCATACTCGGTATCCTCGATGCAATCCAGGAACGACCTGATGCGATTCCGCCACCTTGGCGAGTACGTTTCCTTCGGAATGCGGCCTGCCAGCGTCGAGGGCACTCCTGCGCCATGAATGCGCCGGAGAGCGGCGCCGAGATCGACCCACTGCTGATCTGTCAGGTCGGCCTCGTACCCGTTGCGACCCTCGATGAACGGGTAGAGGATCACCTTGTATGGGGCCAGGTCCGCCCAGGACCGTCCTGCACGGGTTGCCAGGGGGGCAGTGATCTGCTCGATGCCCCGGTCGCTTAGGAACCTCGGAAGCAAGACGGCCACCTCGTCGAAGTCGCCGCGCCTCAGCTTCACGAAGTACGGTGTCCCATCCTCTGCAACGGTGCGATAGACCGCTGTGTTCATGTCCGCGCCCAGGGGGAGGAACGCAATTTGCGCGACGCGCAGCCCGAAGGCATCCTGCACGCAGGCGGCGATCTTCTCATCTGGAAGGTCAGGTGCGGTGAGCATCAATGTGTGAGGGACCCTTCCCACTATTCACCGGCGCGCCAACTCAGCCAGACTCGTTCTGACTCGACGCGGTAGCCGGCTGCCCTTGCCGCAGCCTGCATGGCGAGATTATCGCTACTGGTGCCCAGGACAGCGCACGTGGCGCCGCGCGCCTGTAGTAACCGCATTCCGGCACACAGCAGCGCCCGTGCCAGACCACGGCCCTGGTGGGCAGGGTGCGTTGCCACCGGATCGGTGACGCCGTCGCTGCGGCCGCTCAGCCGGTTCTCTTCCGCGTAGATCGCGCAGAAGCAGTAGGCGGCCAGGCTGCCATCAGGCGCGACCGCCACCAGGTCCAGGCTGGGGTCATAGTCGGGCGACCGCATGGAGGTCAACCGTTCCGCGACGGTCATGTGTTCGGTGCCAAACGCGGCCCGGTGCAGTGCGACCAGCGCCTCAACTTCCCCCTCGCCTGCAAGGGGCCGGATCACATAACCCGCAGGCAGCAGCGGTTCCGGGATCGGATCGGCCAGCGAGCGCACGAAATGCAGGGTGCGAACCGCCTGTTCGGTGAAGCCGTGCCGGCGCAGCAAGACGATGCGCGCCTGGTCTTCGGAGCGGCACATCGTGTCGAGGGTGGCCTCAGCCTCCGCCTGGCCGGAAGCTTCCCACTCGCGTGCGCAGACAACACCCCAGGCAACCAACTCATCCTCTTCAGCGCTGGTGACCTGGGGCAGCCGGTCGAACCACAGGTTGTGGTAGTCATCCACCGATGCGTAGGCGCACACGCGGTCGCACCCGTCCTCCCACACCCGTGTGCGGGCTGCCACCTGGCCGGCGGCCAGGATCTCAGCCAGGCCGGTCGGGCTGGGAAAATCGGTCTGCCAGGCAGTCGGCCGGCAGTCCGGCCACAGCGCTTGCAGGGCCGGCAGGTCGGCTGGGCCAGCGTATGGCCGGCTGCGCAGTGCTGTCATGAAGCCCCCCTCATGATGCAGCCTCCATCATCATGCTGCCGGTGTGCGCGACCGGCGCGGATGCGGCGCGGTCACGCATCATCTTCAGCATAGCCGCAGAGGGCCACTGCGCGCGGCCCGGTGTGAACGCCCAGCACCGGTGTGGTGGTGGTGACGATCAGCTCCACGGGATCGTGCTCCCGGCGCACCCGCTCCGCGATCTCCGCGGCCTCCTGCTCGGCTCCGCCATGCAGGACCGCGACGTGCAGCGATCGCTTGCCGCCCAACTGCGCAAAGAACGATTGGTATAGGGCGTCGAGTGACCTGCGCCGCGTGCGCACCAACGGCCCGGACTCCACCAGCCCGGTAGTGTGATCGATGAACACCAGCGGCTTGATGTTTAGGACTGTACCGATGAGGCGGGTGGCATTGCCGATGCGACCGCCCTTGTGCAGATACTCCAGGGTGTCCAGCGAAACCCACTGGGCCATGCTCCGGCGCGCGCGTTCCGCCGCGTCGACCATCGCGCGCGCATCTCCCCCACAAGCCTCGGAGAGGCTCCCTCGGAGATGCCCGCTCGCAGAGGTCCCCTTTCGCGCGCGCGCGGCTGCCAGCACCTGCCAGCCGGTGGTCATGGTCGGACCTTTCGAATCCACGACCGTCACGGGGAACCGGACCTGTTTAGCTCCCAGCAGGGCCGCGTTGTAGGTGCCGCTCATGGCGCTGCTCACGGTGATGATCATCACCTCCTGCGCGCCACGGGCATGCGCCTCCTCATAAGCCAGTCGAAATTCCTCAGGCGTGGCATGGGCCGTCTTCGGGAAGTCAGGGTCGGCCTCCAGGCGCCGGTAGAACTCGGCCGCGCTGATGTCGACCCGGTCACGGAGGATCTGGTTGCCCCAGATGACATTGGCCGGCACTATGCCGATGTCGTAGCGCCGCAGCAGGTCGTCGGGTATATCGCAAGTGCTGTCGGTGATAAGTGCGATGTTGTGAGTTTGCATTTCGTCTGCTCGAATCAGGAACTGGCCGAATGATAGCATACCGGTTCCATTTTTCAAGCGCTTGGACCCGCGCCTACTGTCCGCGTATACGGATGTAGCTGCTTACGTCCGCGTTATAGACGATATCCTCCAGTGTCATGGTCAACCACGGCCGGCCTTGATCCAGCCAGGTCGCCGTGCCGGTTGCGTAGAGCTTCGTCCCCGCGATGGTCTTGCCCGGGATGCTGCGCGTGATCCAGAGTATCTTGGGCTGGCCTTCCCCCGGATCGCGATAACGCATAGCTTCCATCGAGTCGATCAGCCCTGTTTCAGGGCTGAAGCGGACGACGAAGTTATCTTCTTCATCTTCAAAGGGTACGTAGAGCAGCGCGGTGTGCTCATCGATCGGCTGCCAGCGGACGCGCGGGTCGGTCACCAGGATTGCGGGAAACATGCTTCCCTCGGCCCAAAGCGCCAGGTTTGCCGCCTGATTGGTGTTGGGGTCGTCGGTGTAGGATCCCATGGGGCTCTCAAAGAAGCTCTTGCCGTCCACATATCCTTCGTTGACCCTGAGTAAGGGAGCGCCGTAGAAGGTGGCTTCGAAATAGTGCCGGTAGTCCCTGCCCGCGTTGTGGATAAAGATGAAGCGCGCCGGTAGGGGGATGTTGAACATCGGGCGCATCGTCGCGCGGCCCGTGATGACCACTGTCTCAATAACCGGCACGTTGTCGCCGTAGACCGTGTGATAGAAGCGCTCGACCGGCGCTGGTAGTCCCGCGGGCAGGGGGACTGTCCTGGGCGCGGGCGCTGGAACTGCATAGGCGGGGAACGGCCTGGGGGTGATCTGCAGCCCCCACCAGCCGGTGAGTGCAAGGAGCGCGAGCACTCCCATGATGATGAGTACGATTTTCACGTGGCCTTACCTCAGTAGATGAGTAGATGTGCGAGATGTCGGAACGGTGCGGTCGCCCGGCGACTGCTGCGACTTCAGACCGTCCGCTATGTATACGTCGTGCACGGATAACCGGTTGCGCATTTGTCCGGGCTCCCAAGTTTTAGGAGTGAATCAAGATCTCGGAAATGAGCCACATGGATCGTCCTTTCTCTTGAAGGGCAAGATTACGTGTCACCGGTCAGTAGATCTCCTTCGCATTCTTCGACAGGCCATGCACATGTCGCAGGTGTGCGCTCACCCTCTGATCGTCACCATGAGGATAATCGAAGCCGAAATGCTCTGCGACATCGAGCGCGACGATCCGGAAGAGATCGCACGTGGTGAACAGCGCTGCCCAGGTCCGCTCGTAGCTGGCGCCGGAGTAAGTCTTCATGAGCATCTCCCACAGGTCCGGTCGGAGATAGCGCCTGAGGTATTTGCCGAACTTCCCGGGGTTTTTGGAGAACCGGGTCTGGACGCCCACATGCCAGGCGATCATCTTCATGAGCTGCTCCCGGAGAGCTTGATCCTGCATGTACTTGGCGTAAGTGATCTCCTCCCGCCACAGACCCTTGGCCACGTACGGGCAAATCCACCAGAATTCGTTGCAGCAGTCGGCGAATGCCTTGACGGTTGGCGGCTTCGGGAGATAGTCGCTCTCATTTGGCTGCGCAACCGGTTCGATAAGCCCGTCCTTGTCAAGGAGCAGGATGTTTAGGCTGTCCCCTCTGAGCCCCGCGAGTGGGCAGAGCCCCAGGTCGATGCGGTTGCCATCGGTGAACTGCATGAGGTAGGTGAAGCCGCCGTCCTCCCTGGGAGGCGGGTCCTGCATGTCCTCGGGCATCTGCAGGATCATGAGCTCGCCGAAACGTTCGATCCAGGTTGCGTTCTTCCTGAAGGGCGCGACATCGGTCACGATGTAGACGATGTCGAAATCCTGGAAGGGATCGTGAGGCGCGTTGGGGTTGGCACGCGAGCCGTTCATGATGACGGCTCGGATGCGCTCGTCTTCCCTGGCGGTGTCCAGTATGAGTTCAAGCATTTCTTGTTCGGTGCGCATGATCTCCACCATTCTTTCTTGTGCTTTCTTGCCGTTGGGAAGACTATCGTACATCATGTGTCCGGCGCTCACAATGCTTACTCTTTGTCTATGGTGCGACATTCCTTTTCCGGAGGCAGTTCGTGACATCTTCCCTGGTACATGAGAAGGTTCATCAAGCGACCGGCATACTGCGTGAGGCCGGCGTCGACGTCTGGCTCATCTTTGTCCGCGAGACCTCGGCTGGGGCCGACCCCATCCTGCCGCTGATCTTTGGCCCCGAGACGCTTACCTGGCAGAGCGTCTTGCTCCTCACGTCCCGTGGCCGGCGGATCGCCATCGTCGGCCGCCACGAGGTGGACGCAGTGCAACGCAAGGAGCTTTTCGATGAGGTACTCCCCTACGATGAGACGATCCGACCCATTCTCGTGGGGGCCTTGGGCCGGATCGATCCGGCCCGGATTGCGATCAACACCTCCACGAACGACGTCTACGCCGACGGCCTGACTCACGGCATGTATCAGCTCCTGACGGGCTACCTGGCAGGCACGCCTTACGCGGACCGCCTGATCTCGGCAGAAGGGATCATCGCCGCGCTGCGCGCGCGCAAGACCGTGGCGGAGCTGGCGCTCATCCGCAACGCCGTAGAGACAACAAGGCTCATCTACGAGAGGACCTTTGCCTTTATCCGGCCCGGTCTCACGGAGCGGGAGGTGGGCGAATTCATGCATGCGCAGATGGCGGGGCTGGGGGTGACCGCTGCCTGGGACTACGATGGCTGTCCGGCGGTGAACTCGGGTCCCGATTCGCCGGTGGGGCACGGTGCGCCCGGCTCCATCGTCCTCGCGCCTGGCCATATCGTCCACATGGACTTCGGCGTGCGGCAGGATGCGTATTGCTCCGACATCCAGCGGGTCATCTACCTGTTACGGACCGGGGAGGTCGAGCCGCCAGAGCCGGTGCGCGAGGGGTTCGCCACCGTGCGCGCGGCGGTCGAGGCAGCCGTTGCGGCGATGCGGCCTGGCGTGACAGGCCTGGACGTGGACGCGACCGCGCGCCAGGTGGTTACCGGAGCGGGCTATCCCGAGTACAAATATGCCACCGGGCACGGACTGGGCCGCAACGCCCATGACGGCGGGCCCCTGTTGGGCCCAGCTTGGGAACGCTATGGCGATACAGTGCAGCGCACCCTGGAGGCGGGGCACGTCTACACCGTGGAGCCGGGCCTGGCTGTGCCGGGATACGGCTACATCGGCCTGGAGGAGGACGTGCTGGTGACCGAAGACGGCGCGGTCTACCTGGGCGAGCCGCAGAGGGAGCTGTGGGTGAAGTAGCCGGTCTATCTCGAGCCGCATCGAAGTGTCGACCTGTACACCAGGTGTGAGATAAACATCATAGGAGATGTGTGTGCCATCGTGGTAGCCTGCAACTGAGATCACACATTCACATGCGGGAAGGATGGCATGAGCGAGATTATCAACAATCGCCAGCAACGGATCGAGATCATGAAAAGCCTCATCCGCCGGCTGCACAGCGGCGTGGCCGAGGAGCAGATCAAGGCGCAGTTAGGCGCCCTGTTGGATGAGGCTGACTACAGCGATGTCTTCTTGATGGAGGTGCAGCTGATCCAGGAGGGTATTCCCCAGGAAAGCATCCAGCAGCTTTGCGACACGCACACGCGGGTTATGAAGCAGCACCTGGACCTGCAGGAGACCCCGGAGACCACTCCCGGCCATCCTGTCCACACCTTCGTGCAGGAGAATAAGGAGCTCACCCGCACCACCGGCCAGATCCGGGTGCTGTTGAATCGCCTGGAGTCGCTGCCGGATGGGGCAGACGCCACCGCGCTGATGCGCGAGGTCCAGCAGTTGCTCAACAACCTGATGGACGTGGACAAGCACTACCGGCGCAAGGAGTATTTGCTGTTCCCATACTTCGAGAAAAACAACCTTCCCGGGCCGCCCGCAGTGATGTGGGGCAAGCATGACGAGGTCCGCCAGCTGCTGCGCCTGACCATCGAGGGACTGCAGCAGGTGGCCGCGCTGGATGCCGCGGAAGCGCGGTCATACGGCCTTTTTTCGGTGATTCCGGCTGCCGATGCGATCGATGAAATGGTCTACAAGGAGGAGAAGATCCTCTTCCCGACTGCGCTCAATCTGCTGACCGAGCAGGATTGGTACCAGATCTA
>Ga0123333_10003194_pt1 | contig 16084 bp, 12 predicted proteins | sample BioC12SIPDNA_3_FD_89957 | JGI IMG/M metagenome (GOLD analysis project Ga0123333, IMG submission 89957) | Anaerobic biogas reactor microbial communites from Washington, USA - Biogas_R2_B C12 SIP DNA | ecosystem: Engineered > Bioreactor > Anaerobic > Unclassified | place: Washington, USA... | reverse complement strand
GCCGTTGAGCATCCATTCTCCTCCCTCCTCCCTGGCAAGAGAGGAAGGATGGCGAGTTTCGCTGTTCAGGGCAAGCCCGGTTTGTTGTTCATAGGTCCGCACATAGAAAAAGTTAGTGTCAGCCACTCCGCGACTCTACCCTTTTCATGGCCCAAGCGATCAATGCCAGAGATAAGTGATTTCCGTTTTTCGGCCATGATTGCCCGCCCCGAGGGTAATCAAAACGTCGCCGGGGGCAAGCTGGGCCTCCAAAGTTTCGGATATCTCGCTGTCGGCGTGGCCGGGGAAGACGTCCGCGCCGAGGTCGGCCGCCTTTCGGGCCAAATCGTCGGCCGATACATCACCCGGACGTGCGTCTGCTTCGCGGGCGCGGAAAATCTCGGCCACCAACACCTTGTCGGCATTTTGCAGACTTTCGGCCAAATCGTCCAGGAGCATGGCGGTTCGAGACGCTTGATGCGGCTGAAACACGCACCACAACCGCCGGTTGGGAAACATTAGCCGCGCGGCGGCCAGTGCCGCCCTCACTTCGGAGGGGTGGTGGGCGTAGTCGTCGATCATCGCCACGCCCCACCGCTCGCCGAGATACTCCATTCGATGATGCAGGCCGGCGAAATCGCTCAATCCGGCGGCGATTTGTTCGGCCGATACCCCGTTCGCATGGGCCAGTGCGGCCGCGGCCAAGGCGTTTAGGACGTTGTGAAGCCCCGGCAGGCACAGCCGCACGTCGCAAAACCGGCGGCCGAAACGACGCATCTCGAACTCCATTAAACCGCGATTGTTGTTCGCGCCTACCGCATCCGACGCGGCGACCGGCCGCGATGTTATCCCGACGGCCGACCAATCGGCGTCGGGTGAGAGGCCGAACGTCTCGATCCGGCATCGTGCTTGTGCCGCCGCTCGCCGCGTGGAGTGGCAATCGTGCCGGGCAATCAGCAGGCCGTCGTCCGGCAACAGAGCGGCAAACCGGCCGAACGCCGCTTCGAGTTCGCCGAGCGACCGGTAGCAATCGAAATGGTCCGGCTCGACTGCCAGGATGGCGGCGTTATGCGGTTTCAGTTGGAGGAAGTTTTGGCGGTATTCGCAGGCTTCGACCAGCATCAGGCGGCTTCGCCCCGCGCGGCCGCCGGAGGTTGCCCCCAGCGGCGTCGCGCCGCATACGACCGTCGGATCGCCTCCGGCTTGGGCCGTCAGATGGGCGGTCATGGCGGTGACGGTCGATTTGCCGTGCGTGCCCGCAATGGCCGCGACGTTGCGTCCCTCGCACATCCGGCCGAGCATTTGGAAATAGCTCAACGTCGGAATGTCCAGTTCGGCTGCGCGGAGCAGTTCGGGATTGCCCGGCGGAATGGCGCTGCTATGGACGACCAGATCCGCGCTGAGCGGCACGTTTTCGGCACTATGGTTCTGGTGCAGAATTGCCCCGGCGGCGGCGAGCCGTTTTACCGGCTTGATGTTCAGGTCCGACCCGCCGACCGTCCATCCCCAGCCGAGCAGAACGTCGGCCAAGGCGCGCATCCCGCTACCGGCGATGCCGATCAGATGCGCTTGCCGGGGAGATAAATGCGAGAACGGTCTGCCGGCGGCGCGATGCGTCATTGAACAACTTGCGGTTCTTCATTCATTGTTATCAATGGTTGCAGGGCGCCACAATCAGAGATTGGAAATAATCCGGCGTTTTGCGGAGTCGGTTTCAGTCTCTGCTTTCGGAATCGAAAAAGATCGCTTGGATCGGCTTTGTCTTTCCATGATAAAACGCCCCAATTTGTCGATGTCGAAGCCTCTCATTTTACGGCAACTTTTTGTATTGGCAATGCGACGAATCACACTTTATGTCGGCAGGCCTCCGAAGCGCCGATGGCGCGAGGCGTAATCGGCCAGGGCGGCGCGGAATTGTTTTTCGTCGAAATCCGGCCAGCAAACCTCGGTTACCCAAATTTCCGCGTAGCTGATCTGCCAGAGCAGAAAGTTGCTCACGCGCAACTCGCCGGCCGTGCGGACCAGCAAATCGGGGTCGGGCAGACCGGCCGTGTAGAGCCGCGAGGCGATTGCTGCGTCGTCGATGGCGGCCGGGTCCAACTTTCCCCGGGCGACGTCATCGGCTAGTCGCCGGGCGGCGTCGACCAGTTCCGCCCGGCCGCCGTAGTTTATCGCCAGACAGACTCTCAGCCCCGTGTTGTCCGAACTGAGCGCGACCAGCTCGTCCAATCCGCGGACGGCGTCGTCGGGCATTCCCTCGCGGCGGCCGATCCAGCGGACCTGGATGTTGTGTTCCATTACCCGAGTCCGCTCCTCGATCAGATAATGGTTTAGCAGTTGCATGAGGAAGCCGATTTCCTCGGCGGGGCGTTTCCAGTTCTCGCTCGAGAGGCAATAGAGCGTAAGCTGCTCGATCCCCAGGCGGACGCATTCTTCGGTGACTTTGCGGACGCTGGCGGCTCCGCGGCGGTGCCCCTCGACGCGCGGCAGCCCCTGCTTCTCGGCCCAACGCCCGTTGCCGTCCATGATTATCGCCACGTGGCGCGGCAGGCGGTCGGCGGGTATGTTCGATTGATCGTTCAGCATCGTTTGCTAAAAAGTCGTGCTCGGTTTTCGTGCGGTTTCGGCTATTCCCGTTCTTCCCACTGGTTGTCCCGCGTTTTCGCCCAATAGGAGAACGCGATGACGCCCAGAATCGCAATCGCCCAGGCCGACGACTTCCCAACGCTCGCGGCGGCGTGATGGACGTGTTCGGCGGGCAAGTGCGGGCCGACGTTAAGTGTGTCGAAAAGCCAGTCGAGCGTCAACCCGCCCCCGACCGCGCTGACGACGATCGTCAGCAGGTAGAGGGCCATTGCCCGGGGGCCGAGGAACTTCCACATTGCCGCGATCATGGCGGCGTTTGTCGCCGGACCGGCAATGAGGAACGCCAAGGCGGCGCCGGGCGAGGCGCCGAGATGCATCAGGCCGACGACCAGCGGCACGGAAGCGGTATCGCAGACGTAGATTGGCACGCCGATGGCCATTGCCAGCAGGATGCCCATGATCCCGCCGCCGAGATAGGAGTGCCACTCGCCGGGCGGCGCCAGGGCGGTGATTGCCCCGGCCACGAAGACGCCCAACAGCAATTGCCAGCCGATGTCGCGGGGCAGCGTGACCAGCCCGTGCCTCATCGCGCGGACGAACAGGTTGCCGGCTGCTTTGTCGGAGCGGTGGCATTCGCAGCACGTCGGCACTTCCGTCCGCGTCGGCTCGGCGTCGTGGTTCCGCCGGACGAACAGCAGCACCAACAGTCCGCCGAGCAAACCCGAGGCCAGCGCGGCCAGCGGCCGATAGACGGCGAATACCGTTCCCAGCAGGGCGTATGTAACGGCGATGCTGTCCACGCCGGTTTGCGGCGTGGAGATAAGGAACGAGGTGGTGGCCGCCCGGCTCGCGCCGTGGCGCCGCAACGAGGTGGCGACGGGTATGACGCTGCACGAGCAAAGCGGCAGCGGAACGCCCAGCAGCGAGGCCTTCAGCACCGGGCCGTAGCCGCGCCCGCCCAGATGCCGCTCGACAAATTTCGGCGATATGCAGACCGACAGCACGCCCGCCACGACAAACCCCAGCAGCAGATACGGAGCCATCTGCCCCAGCAGCAGCCATGATTCCCAAGCGATCTGTACGATCGTTTCGCTAAACGCCATCCACAGCACCACGCCGCCGACGACCAGTCGATACCAAGCGAACGGCGCCAGCGTATGCCGGCCCAGAAAATGGATGAAGGTCTTCACCGCGATCCAAGCGGAAATGAACGAGACGACGAACCCGATGGCCAGTATCTCGAACCGCGCCTGTTCGAGGATCGCATAGCTTTTATAAAACTCGTAGCAGGTGGCGGCGATCATAATCGGCACGGCGGCGAAGAATGAATACTCGGTGGCCGCCTTGCGGTCCACGCCCGCGATCATGCCGCCGAGGATCGTCGATGCCGACCGCGACATTCCGGGCCAGAGCGAAAGGCATTGAAACAACCCGACGGCCAAGGCTTGCTTCCAGGTGATTGCGTCGACGTTTTCGACTTTGGTCGGGGGTCGGAACCGCTCGACCAGCAGAATCCAGACCGCGCCGACGATCAGGGCGATCGAGACGGTGGTTTTGTTGAAGAGGTGTTCTTGGATTGCTCCCCGCGCGACCAGGGCGAGGAGCGCGGCGGGCAGTGAGGTTATCGCCAGCAGCCCCAGGCCGCGCAGTCCGGCGAGGCCCCGGGTGTCGGCGAAGCGGAGCAAGCCGGTGAAACGGCGGGGATAGGCGGCCACGACCGCCAGGATTGCGCCGAGTTGAATGATGATTTCGAAGGCGGCGGCCGCATCCTTGCCCACCCGCGCCTCGAAACCCGACAAATCGCCGGCGATTATCAGATGCCCTGTCGACGAGACGGGCAAGAACTCGGTCAGTCCCTCTACGACGCCCATTAAGACCGCAAGTAATTCTTCCATCGAGGCAGTGCTTTCGGGTCTGCGGCGCGCGTTGCGCCGAGGAAAGGGATTTATTCGCCGATAATTTTCACCAACACCCGCTTCGCCCGACGGCCGTCGAACTCGCCGTGGAAGATTTGCTCCCAGTTCACGAAATCCATTCGCTGGGGAATGTTGAACGTCAATCCTTCGCGGAACGATTTCATGTTTGTTTCCATTCGCTAATGCCGGGGATTTGTTGCATCAGTTTACCCCATGCCCCGGCTGTTTGCCAGGGCGGCGGCTGTTGCATCCGGCGTCGAGAAAGTCTAACATGTAGTTTTTCCGATCGATTTTTTTACCTTTCACGCCGTGTTCGAATGATGTCTCGCTCGCGCATTTTTATTCCGCTCACTGAAGCACGCCCGCCGTTTTATGCCGGCATTGATCTTGGCGGGACGAACATCAAGGTCGGCGTGGTCGACGACCTCGGCCGCCCGCTCTCTTGGCTGACCGTTCCCACCGAGCCGGAGCGGGGGCCGGAAGAGGCCGCCGCCCGCATGGGCCGAGCGGTCCTCGACGCGGCGGCGGCGGCAGGTATGCAAGCGTCCGATTTGACCCGCGTCGGCCTCGGCTCGCCCGGCACGATGGACATTCCCGCCGGAAAACTCGTCCGTCCGGTGAATCTGAAGGGCTGGGACGATTTTCCGATCCGCGACCGGGTGTCGGCCCATTGCGGGCTGCCCGTGTCGTTCGCCAACGACGGCGGCGCGGCCGCTTACGGCGAGTTCTGGGTCGGCTCGGGCCGCGATTTCCACAGCATGGTCCTCTTCACGCTGGGCACCGGCATCGGCTGCGGCATTATCATCGGCGACCTCTCGATCGACGGGGCCAACAGCCACGGTGCGGAGTGCGGGCATATCATTATCGACGCCGCCGAAAACGCCCGACTCTGCGGCTGCGGCCGCCGCGGACACCTCGAAGCCTACGCCAGCGCGACGGCCGTCGTCAAACGCACCCGCGACGCCCTGCTGGGCGAACGGGCCAGTTCGCTCCGGAAAAGACTCGACGAAGGCGCCAAGCTGACGCCCAAGCTGCTGGCGGCCGAAGCGGCCGCCGGCGACGAGCTTTCCCTGGAAATCATCGCCGAAACCGCCCGATGGCTCGGCGTCGGCATCGTCTGTCTGATGCACACGATCGACCCGAGCGGCGTTCTGTTGGGCGGGGCCATGACCTTCGGCGGCAACGACGCGCCGCTCGGCCGGCAGTTCCTCGCTTGGATCAAGGAAGAGGTCGCCCGGCGCGCCTTTCCCTTGCTGGCCGAGCGGACGACGATCGACTTCGCCGGTCTGGGCGGCGACGCGGGTTTCATCGGCGCGGCGGGTCTCGCCCGGCTCGATGCGAAAAAAGCCGTCGCCGCCCCGTAAACCGCAACGCTCGCAAAACAGCCTCGGCTTGCACCGCCCCGGGAATCAAACCGGAGTCGACGACCGCGCTTCCAAGTAGCGGGCAACGACTTGCACCAGTTGGCCGCGGTCGATGGGTTTGGTCAGATAGTCCGTACAGCCGGCTTGAATGCACCGCTCGCGGTCTCCGCGCATGGCGTGCGCGGTCAGGGCAATGATCGGCAGAGTGCATCCCTCGCGGCGCAATCGGGTAGTCGCGCCGTAGCCGTCGAGGACGGGCATTTGCATGTCCATGAGGATGCAGTCGAACGGCGCGCCCGCCTCGTCCGCCCGCCGGACCAGATCGAGGGCGACTTGCCCGTTTTCGGCCACTTCCACCACGGCCCCGTGCCGCCGCAGGATGTAGACGACCAAACGTTGGTTGTCCGCCCCGTCCTCGGCCAAGAGTATGCGGCCGGCAAGCACGATGTCCGACTCGACCGGCGCTTGGTCCGACTCGGCCGGCGCGTCGAGGATGATTTCGCTGACGTTTTCCAACATGCGGACGCCTTGCAGGGGACCGGTCCCGGCAGTGACCAGAAACGTGCTCCCTTTTCCAGGCTCGCTATGGCCGACAATGTCGCCGCCGAGCATTTTTGCCAGCCGTTTGCTGATGGTCAGTCCCAAGCCGGTGCCGCCGAACCGCCGCGTGGTCGAGGTGTCGCCCTGGGCGAAGGGGCGAAAGATCGACAGCATCTGCTCGGGCGTCATCCCCACACCCGTGTCGCTCACCTCGAAGGCAAGCCGCGGCTTGGCGGCGCTGGACGGCGTCTGCATGAACACCTTCAGCATGATCTCGCCATGTTCCGTGAACTTGACGGCGTTGCCCAGCAAATTCAACAATATTTGACGCAAACGGGTCGGATCGGTATGGATCATCTCCGGGATGGGGCCGGAAAACGCGACGTTGAGCGCAAGGTTTTTTGCGATGGCTCGGTCGCGAAACAGGGAAACTACATCGTTGACCAGGTGAACCGGCGAGCAGCCGATCCGTTCGAGGGTCATTTTGCCGGCTTCGATCTTTGAAATGTCGAGGATGTCGTTGATGATTCCCAGCAGATGTTGTCCGTTTTGCTGAATGGTGCCGAGGAACTCCTCGCGTTCCTTGTTGTTCAATTCGTGTTGCAACAACAAATCGGAATAGCCGATAATTGCGGTCATGGGCGTGCGGATTTCATGGCTCATGTTGGCCAGGAATTCGCTTTTCGAGCGGTTGGCGGCTTCGGCGGCCTCCTTGGCGTCGTGCAGCTCGGCCGTGCGCGCGATGACCCGCGCCTCCAATTCGTCGCGCGCTTTACGCAACGCAATCCGGCCTTGATCGATCTGGTCGAGCATGGTGTTGAAACCTTCGCTCAAGACTCCCAGTTCGTCGTTGCTGGCGTGTTCCACGCGGACGGTGAAGTCGTCTTCGTCGGTTACCCGCTTCATCGCACCGACCAAGCTGAAGATGGGTTTGGTGACTATGCGTTGAAGGCGTCGGGCCAAAACCAGCGCAACCAACAGCGAGATTGCCATCACGCTCACGGTGATCCACAGGTAATCCCAGGTTTGCGCCTTCAGATCGCGCATGCTTGCGCGGAGATAGATCGTACTTACGACGCCTTCGCCGGAGGAAATGTCATGCGTGATCTCGAGGTAATCGGCGCCGCGGAAGTGAAAGCCCGGCCCCGGCGGCGAGGCGGGAACGATGAAATCGGCCGGCAGCACGTCGGGATACGTCGCAAACAATCGGCCCTGCTCGTCGTACAAACAGGCGAACTCGATCGCCGGTTGGCGGCGAAGCGAGGAAAGCAGTTCGGTGGCTGTTTTCGCGTCGTTGAACTCGACCGCCGCCGTGGTATTGGCGCCGAGGAGCGTGGCCAACGCCGCCAACTCGCGGGCCTTCCAGTTGCGGACCAACCAGGCATTGTTGACGAAAAAAGCAACGCAGGACAGCGTCAACGCCACGCCGGCCGCCGCAGTGGCAAATAGTGTGAGTTTAGTGTTGATCGTGCAACTATGTTTCATCGGTCGCAACGCTTATCGGGGGGGACCGCCAGCCTGATAGCTAGACTAGTCTACGATATTGGCGACCTGAAGCAACTTCGCGCTGATCGATAGGCCCTCTTGTTCGGCCGTTTTTCGGGCAATGTGGACGATGACGTTGTTGTCTTTAATGACAAATTGGATTGTGCCCCCTCTTTCGGTGAATCCGGGAGTGTCGCCAACCGTTAACACGCCCTGCCGCTTCATTTTGCGCAACACTTCCACTTGATCCTTCAACGGCACCGACGGCGAGAGAAACACTATGTGGCAGGGCTGAATGTCGCTCGGCGACGAGAATTTGCGAATCCGGATCGGACGCTCTTGCACTTTTCGACCCACGGCAATCCGCTCCAGATGGGGGACAATCGGGTCGTCTTCCATCACGCCGATAACCAGTGGAGATTGTGGGGTGGGAAACGTCGCATCGGGCCAATGCACATAGCGGCCAAATTGATAAATATAGGCCGCCTTGATCTGATGCTCCCGATTTGTCGCCAGATACTCGTCTTCCTGGGCGATGAGCGGCGCGGCGCCAATGCCGAAAAATATCAATAGCACAAGGGCAGCCGGGACGGCGCGGAACCGGGCAAGAAGCGCCGCGCAAAGCAATAATATGCTTAACGACGGCAGACAAAGCCGCCCTGTCTTCATCGCGCGTTGCCGACGGATCATTGTCCGCTTACCCCCCCACAGACGCACAACGGCTTGCCCTGAGTCCGTTTCGACCGTGGCATCCGCAAATTCGTCCAGCTCTAGTGCTTCATTACAATGTTCGGTTAAGAACAAACAGCTAAAACAGTAAAGTCAATTGCCGGCGTCTTTTTCGCATAATTTAATGCCTTATTTGGAAAACAGGGCAAGATACTGCGACTATCCACACGATTCACCCGGTTTGAAAAAGGCTGAAAAAATGGGATGGCCGTTGTTGGTACAATCGGCCGTCCGTGCCGTGGGTCTGTGATTTACCGGGGACTATCGCACCCGGGTAGGCAGAATCACCATTGGCACGCCGGCCCATTGCAGCCGGCGCTGCAGCGAAATCGCCGTCTGGTTGTGCAGCAGGCGGTGCAGCCAGGTGTCTTTCTGGAAGACCAATTGTCCGGCAAAGAAAGTCGCCTTGGGGAACCGCCGGGCGACTTCCAAGCAACATTCCTCCAGCCCGTCGACGGCGTCGGTGTCGATGGCCATGAACGATATCGAGGCCATGCCGAGCCGTTGGCCGAGGTCGACGTATTTTCGCAGGGCGTCTTCGCAGTGTTCGCGGAGCGAATCGACGGCGCTGCTCCCCTTGAAGTTGCCGGTGTCGATCACGCCGACCGAGATGAAGATGAAGCTCTTGAAGTGGTCTGGGGCGAAGCGGACGGCGTTCAGCATGGTGTGGATGCCCAGTCCGCTGTAGTCGCCGACGAGTATCACGGCGGCCGGCTCGGCGGGGTCCGGTTCGGCGGTGTTCGGTTGGCCGGTGGCGGAAACCTGCACCTGCCCGAGCATCTCGTTCAGCTTCCGCAGGCTCTTGCCGACGCGATAGTAGTAGCGGTGGATGACGAAGCAGAAACCGACGCAAACGCCGGTGACGAGCAGCGTGCGCCATCCGCCGATGAAGAATTTTTGATATATCGTCATCGTGAGGATCACCGAACACAAGACAGCGCCGAGGACGAACAGAGCCAGCCGCCGCCGCCAGAGGGGATGAATGCCGCGCAGCGAGAACCAATGGCGGCACATGCCGAACATCGAGAGAGTAAAAGTAACGAAGACGTTAATCACGTAAATGACGACCAGCGTAAACAAATCTCCGCCGGTGGATAGCAATGCGGCCAGGGCTGCGACGCCCATCAGCAATATGCCGTTTTGCGTGGCCAGTCGTTCCGAAAGGTTGGAGAACCAGCGGGGCATCCAGGAGTCTTGGGCCATGCTGGCCAGCAGCCTGGGGCCGCCGATATAGCCGACCTGCGCGGCAACCACCAGCAACGCGCCTTCCGAGAGCATGGTGGCCCAGGTGAAGGTGTTGCTTAGCCAACCGCCGGTCAACCCTAGCTCCTCCATGAATTTGCGCGTCAGGCCGAGGTTGAGCGTTTCGGATTCGGAATGATGAATGTCCAGCAGCAGATAGGCAACGATCAGGCCCCCGGCGGCCAAGGCAAGCGACCAGGCCATGTAGCGCATCGTCCGCTGGGCGGTGGCCACGCGCGGCTCGCGCATCACCTGTGTGGAGTTCGAGACGGCCTCGATGCCCGTGTACGTCGCCGCGCCCAGCGAATAGGCCATCATCAACATGGAAAACATCCCCAACAATCCGATCTCGGGATCGTTGTACGATGCGCTAACTTCATGGACGACGTTCCCGACGAGCGTGCCAGTCTCGAATATGTGCAGCGATAACGCGCCGACGATCAGCGCGAAGTGGGTAACGAGGAACAACACGAAGATGGGCAACAAGACCAGGATCGATTCCTTTACGCCGCGCAAGTTCAATACAATCAATATCACTATAACGGCGGCTTCGGCGATCAGTTTCCAGTCGGAATCGAAATGCCCCATCAGACCGAACATTGCGTCGCCGGCGGCAGCGATCGAAACCGCGATGGTCAATACATAACCGACCAGAAGTGCGGAGCCGGCCACCGCGCCGAGCCTGCGTCCCAGCAATTTTGATGCGACCAGATAGCCGCCGCCGCCGCTGGGGAACGCCTCGATGATGTGGCTGTAGCAGGCCGCGATGATGAAGACCGTGACGCCCATGGCCAAGGCTAGAAAAATTGCCAAAAAACGGTGTTCTTCACCCAGCATGGCGAAGGCTTCGGCCGGGCCGTAGGAAGTCGACGACAACCCGTCGGCCCCCAATCCCACCCAGGCCAGGAAGGCCACAAGTGAAATGTTTTTGAAGATAGCTTTATCTTCCAGATTGTGCGGTTTGCCGATCAGCAGCGTTTTTAGTTTGCCCGGCAGGCTCGGCGTTTCCGAATCCTTTTCAACGAAGGGCGCGCCGTCGATGCCCACCCCCATGTTAACCAGGGTGGGGACGGTGTCGGAAGCATCCGGAGGTTGCGATTCCGCGTTTGAGGGCGGTTTTCGCGACGCGGACGAATCGACGCCGCCTTCCGCCTCCGGGATACTATCGGGCAGCGGCTCCGCCGCGTCGCCGTCGGGCTTCGAGGCGGAGTCGGGATTCGGCAAGTCGGGTCCGGCGTCCATTGTTCACTGATTGATTCGAGCGTGGCTTACGGTGCGCGGCTGACGGAGGGGGGATAGTCCCATTTTCGCGGTAAACCGCGTAAATTGGGACAGGCCCCCGTGAGCGATTACCGTAAACGTAATAGTGTCGCTGCAAGCGGCACGGCGTGCAAGACCATTTCGGCTGGAAAAACCCTCTCGCATTCATAACTGCTTACACGTCAGACACTTGCGACGCAAGAAGTTTAGAGAAATCCCGGCTATACACCCCGATGCCCCATTTACCGATTATCGAACCTCCAACATCCGTTTCAGAGCTTCGAGCGCCCAGCGGGCGGTTTCCGGCTCGACCTCGATCACGTTCGCCGGCGCGCCGGCGGCGAGGGTTTCGACCGACCAACATAGTCGCGGAAGATCGATCATCGACATCGTTTTGCAGATCGAGGGCTTGTCGGAGAGCAAATGGATTTCCTGGTCGGGGTATTCGCGGCGGAGGCGATGGACCAAGTTTTGCTCGGTGCCGACGGCCCAGCGCGTGCCCGGCGGCGACTGCTCGATCGCGCGGATGATAAAACTGGTCGATCCGACCGCGTCGGCCATGTCGGCCACTTCCATCATGCACTCGGGATGCACGATGATCTTTATGTCGGGATACTTCGCGCGGAAGTGCGCCACGTCGTGCGGGGTGAATCGTTGATGGACGCAACAGAACCCCTGCCAGAGGATTACCTTGGCGCGGCGGACGGCCTCGGTCGGGATGCCGCCCAGCGCCGGTTGTTTGGGGTTCCAGAGGGGCATTTGTTCGAGCGGGATGCCCATTGCTCGGGCGGTGTTGCGGCCGAGATGTTGGTCGGGGAAGAACAGGACGCGGCCACGCTGTCGGAATGCCCAATCGAGGGCCGCCCGGGCATTGGCCGAAGTGCAGACGATGCCGCCGCGGCGTCCGCAGAATGCCTTCACGCCGGCCGTCGAGTTGACGTAGGTGATCGGCGTCACGTCGTCGATGTCGATCACCTCGGCCAGTTCCGCCCAGCACCGCTCGACCTGATTCGTCTCGGCCATGTCGGCCAGCGAACATCCGGCTTCGAGGTCCGGCAGAACGACCGGCACTCGCCGCCCGTCGCGCTCGGCCAGCCGCTCCGGCCGGTTGGCCAGCATGTCGGCCGTTTCGGCCATGAAGTGGACGCCGCAAAAGACGATCGCCTCGCAATCCTTGTTGTTCGCGGCCTGTTCCGAGAGTCCGTAGCTATCGCCGCGGAGGTCGGCCAGTTCAATGACCTCGTCCCGCTGATAATGATGGCCCAAGATCAGCAGCCGCGGGCCCATCTCCGCCTTGACCCGCCGGATGCGTTCGGCGAGTTCGGCGTTATCCAGTGATTCATAACAGGAAATATTCAACTTCGATGTTGAGGAGGAGGAGGAGGTTGTCATGTTGCGGTCCGTGTGGAAATTTCCTATCAACCAGCGAATGGTTCACGCGAGTCCCGTCGATCCAGTAACCATCATTCCGATGTTGGACGTAAGACTTTTCCATTGCCGGAATTCCCTGATTTATTCCGCCCCCAACACCCCCACTCCTAATCCATTATACCACGGGGATGCGACCCACGAAAAGCGGCTACATGCTTACCACTTCAGCCCGAACCGGTCGCCGGTTTTTCGGCCGAGTCCGCCTTTGAGCGGTCCGGTCGGTTTTGCGCGTTTTTTCGACGATTGCGACGGTTCGGCGGGGCCTTCATCAGCCTTCTTCGCCGTTTCAGGCGGGGCCGACATCTGCTTCATCGAAAGGCTCATCCGCTGCGCCTCGGGGTCAACGGAGATGACCATCACCTCGACTTCTTGCCCCTCCTTCACCACGTCGGAGCAGCGGAAGACGCGCTTGTGCGAGAGTTCGGAAATGTGGACGAGTCCCTCGATGCCCGGCTCCAACTCGACGAAGGCTCCGAAATCCATCAGCTTGGTGACGATGCCGGCGGCGACGCTTTGCGGCGGGAACTTCTGGGCGGCGGTAGTCCAAGGGCTTTCCATCAGGTCGCGGTAGGCGAGGCTGATCTTGCCCGTCTCGGGATCGATCCTATCCACGCGGACCTTAACCTGTTGCCCTTCCTTGAGCACGTCGCCGGGATGTTTGACGCGGCTCCAGGCCACTTGGCTGACGTGGATCAAGCCGTCGACGCCGCCGAGATCGACGAACGCGCCGAAGTCCATGAGCTTGCTGACCACTCCCTCGCGGATTTGTCCGGTTCGGAGCGAATCGAGCAGTTCTTCTCTCGCCCGCTCCCGCTCGCGTTCCAGCACTGCCCGGCGGCTGAGCACCAGATTGCGCCGTTCGGGATTTGCCTCGGTGATGACGCAGGTCCATTTCTGATCGACGAATTGGGCCATGTCATCGACGCGGTAGAGGTCGATCTGGCTGACGGGGATGAAACCGCGGATGTGGTTTACTTCGCATTCCAACCCTCCGGCGTTGTGGCCGGTGACGCGGACGTCGACCAGCGCGCCCTCGGCGAGGTCGGACCAATCGTCGACCTGCACCGCCTTGTTGGGCAGACCGAGTTCGTAGAGTCCGTCCTCGGGGTTGAGCCGCTCGACGACGACTTGCACCTCTGCGCCGGGCCGGGGGGGCACGTCGAACATGCGGAGCGGTACGACGCCCTGCTGGATTCCGGCGAACTCGACAAAGACGTCGTCGCGGCGGACGGCGACTACCCGGCCGCTCTGCAACTCACCCGGCTCGAACGTTTGCTCGCCGGCCGCCGAGCCGTCGAGAAAATCATCCATCGAGACGCCGCCCATTGCCATTTGCAGCTCGTCTTCCAGGTCGGGCGAGAGGCGGTCGCGAATGCTCGGCTTCGGAATGAATTCGCTCGCGTCGGAGAGCGCCTCGGCCAATCGGGAGACCAATTCCGGGGTTCTGCCCGGTTGGCGCGGCGGTGCGGCCGCCGGGTCGGAGGAAGCGGCATCAGCGGCGGGATCGTCGTCGGCAATCGCGGTCGCCGGGGGCGCGGTCTCCGTCGCCAGCCCGCCGTTTTCGGCAATTTCATCGGGCCGGCGGTTTTCGCGGTCCGGTTCGTCGTTCGCGGGGCGTCTCTGGCCCTCGGGGCCGCGGCGCGACTTCCTCGGTTCGCGCAAGGGCTTGAACTCGTGCCGGGGTTTGGGCCGATAAGCGGCCGGATCGCGCTGCGAACCGATTAGAATCCGCCGCGCATTGGAATCCGCCGCCGCGTCGGCCGATTCGGCGGGCGGAGTCTCTTCGACCGGCTCCGGCGTGGAAAGATTGTCGTCAGGCCGAGGCTCGGCCGCGGGTTCGGCGACTTCGACCGGGAAATTTTGTTCGTTCGGATTAGTGGCTGTCAACGTATGTCCCCTCGCTGCTCGCGGAATACAAATACTGGCCGTGATATCTGATTATCCCAATCGTATTTTAACAAATAAAACGTCGCGATTCCAAGGGGGAACCGCGACTATTTCGGCTTGTCCCGATTCGGGTAAACGGTTCGCGTCGGGCGGCGGCCGATTTTCCGTCAATTTATCGCGGCCGGGGCCAGGGCCTTTTCGGCCAATTCCCTGCCGATTTGCCGACATTCTTCGAGGATCGCCTCGGTTGGCCGCCACTTCGAGCGGATGGGGTCGCGGAGCACGTCCCATTGCATCCGTTTGAGGGCGTCGTTGACGTCTTCCGGCCCGCCGCGTCCCCAACCGTAGGAGCCGAAGGCGACCGCGGCTTTGCCTTGCGGCCTGAGTCCTTCGAGGTAGCAGAGGGCGGCGGCGATCATCGGCATCATCCGCCGGTTGAGCGTCGGCGAGCCGACGGCCACCGCCGCCGCGTCGAGCGTTTCGGTGGCGACCCGCGTCAGGTTCGAGCGGCGGACGTTTAGCAGCAGCGGGGTTACGCCCGGCAGGCTCGCCCCCTCGATGATCGCGCGGGCCATCGCGTCGGTGCTTTGCCACATCGTATCGTAGAGGACCAGCACCTTCGGCTCGCAGCGGTGGTTGGCCCAGTCGCGATAGGCGGCCACGATCTCGGCCGCGTGCCGCCGCCAAATCAGGCCGTGGCTGGGCACGATCATGTCGACATCCACCCCCGACAGCTTGTCGAGGCATTGCAACACCGGCTTGGCGTAAGGCATGCCGATGTTGGCGTAGTAGGTCTTCGCCTCTTGCATGACGACGGCCAAGTCGGACTCGTCGTCGAACCGCACGCCGGAGGCGTAATGCTGGCCGAAAGCGTCCATCGAAAACAATATCCGCTCCTCGGGCAGGAGCGTGAACATCGACTCGGGCCAATGGACCATCGGCGTCTCGATGAACCGCAGCGTTCGCCGGCCGAGCGGAAGCGAATCGCCGTCGGCGACGATCTTGATCTTCCAGCCGGATGTGTCGAAGTATGCGTCCAACGCCTCCGCGCATTTCTTGTCGCAGACGAGCGTCGCCCGAGGCATCGCGCGCAGCGTTTCGGGCAAGGCCCCGGCGTGGTCCGGCTCGGCGTGGTTGCAGACGACGTAGTCCACTTGCGAGAGGTCGCATAGCGCCGACACGTTCCGCAGCAGTTCGGCGGCGAAGGGAGCCTTGACCGCGTCGATCAAAGCCGTCTTTTCGTCGCGGATCAGATAGGCGTTGTAGCTGGTGCCCCGCTCCGTGTCGTAACCGTGGAAGTCGCGGATGTTCCAGTCCACGGCGCCGACCCAGTCGATGTTTTCGCGTAGCGTGGTGTTCATGGCGGTATCTTTATTTGAGACAACGGCCGGCGGCTAAGCAAAGGCCGCCGGCGATTGCCTAATTCTAGTCGCCCAAGGCCGGAGAGGCTAGTGGTGGGACGTGAAAAACGGCCGGATCGGGCAACGGTCGCCGGCGCGCGAATCGCGTCCTTTCGTGGTTCCGAACGAACGCGGAGAGCGTGTGAAAAAATTGATTTCAATTCATTGAGAACACAATATGTAGGGTGCGTGAAACGCACCATGCACTACCGGTTGTGGTGCGTTTCACGCACCCTACAGTTTTTTCACAACCTCGGAGCGTTCG
>Ga0123333_10003186_pt1 | contig 16103 bp, 15 predicted proteins | sample BioC12SIPDNA_3_FD_89957 | JGI IMG/M metagenome (GOLD analysis project Ga0123333, IMG submission 89957) | Anaerobic biogas reactor microbial communites from Washington, USA - Biogas_R2_B C12 SIP DNA | ecosystem: Engineered > Bioreactor > Anaerobic > Unclassified | place: Washington, USA... | reverse complement strand
CTCCGTAGCCGAGGCCACGATCTTGGGGGTCGTGATTTCGGTGAAGCCCATGCGGTCGAGAGTTCTCCGGAAGCCGGCCATGACGCCTGCTGCAAGCCTGAAGGTGGCCTTTTTCACGGGATGACGGAGTCCCACCGGTGCGTGGTTGAGAAACGTGTCGAGATGGGGCTCAAGGTCCGGTTTGTTGATCGGGAAGGGCAGTGCCTCCGATACCGGCGAAAGGACGCGGATGCGAGGCTCGTGGAGTTCGCAGCCGCCCGGCGCCTGGGGCTCGGCGACGACGTTGCCTTCTACCTCGACAACGCTCTCAGGCAGCAGGCCGTCCAGATGGCTAACTTCCTCTTTGGTCAGAAAGACCTGACTCAAGCCTGACCTGTCCCTGATCTGTAGAAAGTTCACCCTGCCCAGCTGGCGCAAGGCGTGAATCCACCCCGCCAGTGTGACGCGCTCGCCGATGTGTGCGCTGAGGTCGCTTCCGAGGGTCCGTTGCATCGTGTCGCTCCTGTAACCGCGTGTTGGGCACTACAAGCCGGCAAATCGCACCGCTGTGTTGGGGCTTCGCTACTGCCGGACCCGCGGCCGTAGTTCCTGATTGATTCGTGTGAGGCCTGGCTAGCGCTGGAGTAACCCTTGTTCCAGTCCCAGACTGTGTAGTACCTCGACGATCGTCTCTTGGGCTGGCATAACTTCCTGAGCTGTCTCGTCATATGACTCGACTCTGACCAAGTGCTCTCCGGCCTGCCAAAGCCACACGTGGATCTCCGCCCGCCCGCCGGGTAGCGATGGATGGTCCTCGTGCCACGAGACGCTGGGGGCGCCGTGGAAGACCTCGACGGCGTTGTTCCCGCGCGCCTCATCGAACGCGACTCGTGCGGCGCCGAAGTCGCCAAAGGTCTCGACGGTGACTGTTACGCTGTGCCCTTCTTGGGGAGCGCACACAAGCGTATGGAGGTGGCCTTGTAAAGACAAACGGGCCTCGTTGTCGACGAAGCCCGTTGGATTGTCGGGGCATGCGGATTTGAACCGCAGACCTCACGGACCCGAACCGTGCGCGCTACCAAACTGCGCTATGCCCCGAGAGACACACAGCATTATACACACCTTCGTGAATTGCGCAAGCACGCATTCCCGTCATCACCGTCCGCCCTGAGTCTGCTTGTGCTCCCCTGGTGTGGACAAGCACAGAGGTTTGATCTTTGCCCTGTTCACGGTATGATGGCCCAGGCTGCTCCCATGGTGACCCGCCAGTCCAGTGCGCTCCTCCCAGATATTGACGCGATGTCAGGGAGAGCGTTGGGTATCGGGGGGAGGGACGGGGGGCCACCGGATGTGGCATCTCAAGACAGCAAGACATCGGAGGCGACTGTGACACCTTGGCAAGCGTTGATTCTAGGCATCTTGCAGGGGCTGACGGAGTTTCTTCCCATAAGCAGCTCCGGTCATCTGGTAGTTGTTCCGTATCTCCTGGGCTGGCCGGATCCTGGGCTCGCCGTGGATACGATGCTCCATATGGGCACGCTTCTGGCCATTCTGGTCTACTTCTGGAGCGATCTCTGGCTCCTGGTAAAGGCCACGCTGAGGAGCATCCGGAACAAGTCCCTGGCTGATCCGCAGGCACGTGTCGCGTGGGCGTTGGTGGTTGCCACGATTCCGGGCGCGGTGATTGGGTTTCTGTTCGAGGAGGCAGTCGAGCAATGGTTCGGTATGCCGCGTGCGGCTGCGGCATTCCTGTTGGGGACGGCTGCTTTGCTGGTTGTTGCCGAGTACATCGGTTCGCGCGTACGCCCGATCACCTCGATCGCGTGGGGCGACGCGATTGTGATTGGCCTGGGCCAAGCCCTCGCAGTCGCCCCCGGACTGAGCCGCTCTGGCACGACGATTGCGGCAGGCATGCTGCTAGGTTTCAAGCGCGAAGATGCTGCGCGCTTCAGTTTTCTGCTCGCTGTGCCGATCATGTTGGGTGCAGGAGCCTATCAGGCGATCAAGCTGATCTCTGCAGGGAGCGCAGATGCCCAGGTGACTACGATCCTGCTGGGAATGGCTGGTGCCGCGGTGGCGGGCTATCTGGCGATTGCGGCGCTGCTGGCCCTGGTTCGTCGTCGTAGCCTGGTGGTCTTTGCGGTGTACTGCGCCGTTCTTGGTGTGCTGGTTCTGACCGGCGTACTAAGGTAGTGTAGGGTGGTGACGATCTGAGTGCCGAACACCTCACCTGCGCGCGCGCGGTCCCACTCCGGCGCAAGGTCGCCTTGCGCGAGTGGGCTCCAGGGGTGTTGAGACGGGCCCTGACGCTGGTGGTCGCGGTCGTCATAGTCGCCGCGTGTGCGCCCCGGGCAGGGCTCGCCCCCACAGCTACGTCCATACCAACCGCCATCGCTCCGGAGTCCGTGCGAGTCGTATGCCCCGACAGCCTTGTCGCTGCGGTGAGTGCGGCAGCATCGGCCTACCAGCGCGCGCACGCGGATGTCGCGTTGACCGTTCTGCCGCGGGCGGATACGCTTGCATTGCGCGCTCTGGAACTGAACGACGCTGATGTCGCGATCGTGACATGGCTGCCGGGTGGCCTACCCGAAGGGGTCTGGGTGAGACCACTGGCACGCGATGGGTTGGCGATTGTAGTTCACCCTCAGAACGGCCTACCCGGCATCACGATGACGCAGCTACAGGATCTGTTCGAGGGGCAGCTGGAGGACTGGGAACGCTGGGGAGGACTTCCCGGTGTGCCCCAACTGATCGCCCGTGAAACAGCGTCCGGGGATTACGCTCTCTTCCAGGCGTGGGTCATGCGAGATGCGCGTGTGTCGCTCAATGCGCTCCTCGCCCCCAGCACGGAGGCCGTACTGCAGTTTGTCGCCGACGATCCCCTGGCTGTAGGCTACACATCGACAGCACGCGTCGATGGTCGCGTCCGAGCCGTTGCGGTCAACGGTGTTCCACCGGCTGATGAGATGATCGCCGCTGGACTCTATCCCCTGACGCGGACGCTGTTTCTGGTGATGCTGTCGGAGCCAGATGGGCCCGCCCGTGGTTGGGTGCAATGGATGCTCGAGTCGCCCGGGCAGGCCATGCTGGAAGCGCACGGGCTGGTGAGCGTCCCTCGTTAGTGTTTCACTCACCCATCACAGCCTGGGGCGCGGTATCTGCCTCGCCGCTGTAGAAGCGATACACCAGCTCACCGATCTTCTCGAAGATCGGGTCGGCCGCTTCCGCCGCCGTTTGCTCCGGTAGATAGATGAAGGCTGAGACAAGGAAATCGGTGCGCGGGCCATAAATCAAGGCTACGTCCGCGTGGGTGTCGTTGAGTGAGCCTCGCTGGTGCGCAACCCTCGTCGTCGCCGGGAGCGACAGTCCCAGCGGAGACATCGTGGCCTGGCCGGCCATTAGGTCGAGCAGTTCCTGGCACTCCAGCGGCGTCAGCGCCTGCGGGTAGAGCGCGCGAAGACAGCCACCTCCTTGGGCACAGTGATAGATGCCCTCCAGCAGGATTCCCATCTCCATGGGGGTCGTCTGGACGTAGGAGACCGGCCCGGCTGCGATGTCTATGCGGGAATTGGCAGCCGTGACTGGGGCGTCTGGGGGCGGCTCCGCAGTAGCCAGCGTCGATGGCCCGAGGATATATGAGTTGCGCAATCCCAGGCTCAGGAGCAGTTCGGTGATCTGCGCTGCGCCGCTGTACGGGTCGCCGGCTCCGATCTCGACAAGGATCTGATCCGTTGCGGCCGGATCCGTATCCGACAGCATAGCCCGGAGTAGCGCCCCGGCTCCTGTATTCGCCGCGCCACCGTCTGCGCGGTGGGCCTCTAGGGCAATAGCCAGGCCGATCGGCCCGGTCCCGCTGAACGCGACTCCGCAGTTCACGCACAGTTCCTGTCCCGAACCAAGGTCCTTCGTGAAGATGCCGACCACGCCCGGGTATCCCTCCAGGGCCAGATCCAGAGCCTGCTTCAGGATGTCCGTTGAGGGATCGGGAGATGGCTCGATCTCAACGACCAGGTCGACCTGCCTGGCGGCTGGATCTGCCGCCAGAACCGCCCCGATCAGCAGGGGGAGTGACGCCTGGACGTCGAGTTCGGTGCCGTCAGAGGCGGGTCGGAAGGTTCCAGCCTCGCTGAGTAGGACCGGCTCCATAGGAGGATGGTCATATCGTTGGGCCACGCGCTCAAGGTAGGCATTGAGCCGTTCGCGTGAGTATTGCACGACAGCATTGACCTCAATCACCTCTTGCTCGCGACGCCCTATCTGGTTGGCGATGTAGCGCAGAAAAGCATAGAGGTTGGACTCAACGGAGAGGGCCTCCTCAAGGTTCTCAGCCGTGGCAGCGGCATCCAGTCGCAGTTCGATGACCTCGGGAAGGAGCGGGGAGATCGGAGAACCGGCATAGGTCACGCTGATGGGAACCGTGTAGGCCAGCCCAATGGCTGTCAGGGCCTGCTCACGGGTCATCCCTCCCATCCGCACGCCGTTTATGCTGAGCCCAGGGGGCAACACATCCTGGCTTGAGCGCCACGCGGTAAAGAGCCACGCTGCTCCCAAGATCAAGGATGATAGCAAGAGGATGAGCACCAAACCGAAACCGAAGCGTTGTCGTTGTCTCACATTGTCTGCCGGTATGCTTGGTTCGGGTGCCTGTGCACCCAGGGCAGCGTCAGTATACCGTCACAGGCACATCCGTCAATGGTAACTTACGGCATTGCCAGCCGGCTTCGACAAGAGAGCGATCGCAGCTATAATGGTGAAAGGTATCTGTCGCCGCAATGAGTGTGTGCGCGAGAGCACACAGACACCGGTCGAAGAGAGCGTCCTACGCACAAGGAGTAGCTATGGACTCGATCAAGGATCTAGCATTTGAAGAGGCGCTGGCCGAACTGGAGGCCCTGGTGCGCAGACTGGAAGGTGAGGATCTTAGCCTGGACAAGACCGTTGAACTCTATCAGCGGGGACGCCTTCTTGCACAGCACTGCCAGACGCTTCTGGACACCGTTGCATTGCAGGTGGAACAGCTATCAACCGATCCGGATGGCACCGTTCGCGTCGAGCCCTTTGCTCCGGAGGATGCCTCAGCGGACTGAGGATGCCTCAGCAGACTGAGGGTGCCTCAGCGGACTGAGGGTGCCTCAGTGGACTGAGAGCGCTCTGGTGAGGCCGAAAGTACCGCACTGGCCTCGACGCTTAGCAGGTTCTCATAGCAGCATGTCATCGAGCTCATCGAAACCATGAACCTCAGTAGTCTATTCCTGGCATTGACATCGGCGCCGGGCGCCCTCATGTATCAGGTCCTGGTGCTCCTGAGCCTCGTAGCCACGATGGGCATTCTGTGGTCAGACTGGCGGCAGTCACGTACCGACGAGCCAAAGGCGCGGATGTGGGCTGTCGGGAGCGCTGCTGCTGCCCGGATAGCGGTCGTGATCTTCGCGTTCGCACGCCCCGACCTCGTTGTGCCCCTGTTCCTTGCTGTTGAGTGCCTGACGATCGTGCTACTAGGGTGGGGGTTTGCCACTCATCTATGGCGACTGCGCGATCGCGTCGCCTTGGGCGTAATGATAGGCGCCTGGGTCGTGGTGGTGGTTCTCTCAAGTGTCATCTGGCGCGCAGCGGAAGGAGCCGACGGCGTCCGGGTTCAGATACCGCTCTGGTATGGGGCGACCGCGCTTGCCGGGGTGGTAACGGGCGTAGTGATGGTTTGGAAGCCCAGCCGCGGTGCCTTGAGGTACCTGCCAGCCGTGCTCTTCCTGCTGGCGGGCGGGTCGCTGCTCGGTTTCCTGGGCACGGCCTGGGCATCAGGCGCCGTCCGTGTCGTCCATCTTGCGTCTTATCCTTTGCTGTTTGTCGCTCTCTACGACGTGGCGTTGCAGGAGATCGACACCTATCGCAGCGAACTGCGCTCCCTGAGTCATGAAGCGTTGCGCCAGACTCAGGAGTTGCTCTCACTGATCGAGGCGACACGTTTCATCGGAGATGAGGTCGATCCCCGGCAAATGCTGACCGACGTCGTGCGCAGCGTGGCGACGGCGCTGCGCGCTGACGCGGCGCTGATCCTTGTCGCTCAGGAGCAGCCGCGCGCACACTTACAGGTCGCTGCGCGGCACCAGATACTCGACCGCAAGTTGCGCGTGCCGAATGAGGTCACGCTCGCCGAAGTGCCGGCGGTCGCCGAAGTGTTGCGCACCCGTAGACAGGCGGTGGTGGCGATGGACGGCCCGGCTAAGCATTTGGGCAGGCTGACCTCCTTGCTGGATGTCAAAGGTCCAGGAGCGATCTTGCTGCAGCCTCTTGTGCACCAAGACCAAACCCTGGGGGTACTGGCTGTGTTGCGCAGAGGATCGGGGGACGCCATCTCCGACAACCACGAGCAGCTGGCGATGACTATGGGCGTGCATATCGCCGGCGCCCTGGAGAACTCGCGGCTGTACCGGGCGCTTCAGGCGAAGGCCGCCGACCTGGCACAGCTTTTGTCGCTTCGCGAACGAGAGCTTCGGCGTGAAACGGCGATCCTCGAGAGCATGGCTGAGGGAATCCTTGTCACCGATGCCTACGAGCGGTTCATCGTGGCCAACCGCGCTGCGGAGCAGATTCTGGGCATCGACCGGGAGACCTTGCTGGGGCGAGGGATCGCAGAGACCATTGGCATGCCGCAGTTGTGGGCTGGACTGTCGCCAGGCCTGATGTCCGGTGAGGAGGGGGCCTTCGAAACGGCCTTCACGTTCCGGGAGCGCCGAATAAGGATTCACGCAGCGCCGGTGCTGGAGGCCGGAAGATCATTTGGCATGGTAGCTGTGCTTCAGGACGTAACACGTGAGTATCTGGCAGAGGAGGCCAAGCGTAAGTTCGTCGCCAGCATCTCTCATGCGCTCCGGACACCACTGACAGCAATCCGGGGCTATACTGAGGTAATGACAGGTGGGATGGCGGGCGAGTTGCCTCCAATGCTGAACCAGTTCCTGAAGTCAATTCGTGAGAACGCGGTTCGTATGACATTGCTGACCAACAATATTATCAGTATAGCCGAGTTAGAGCGGGGAAGCCTGGATCTCAACTACCAGAAGGTAGACATCGCCGAGCTGGTTAGTACGGTCCGAAGCCAGTACACTGAACAGATGGAAGCACGCAACCTGGCACTGGTGGTAACGTCTGATGAGGGATTGCCCTCGATTGAGGGCGACCAGAATCGCGTGCGTGCTGTGCTGGATAACCTGCTCAGCAACGCTGTCAAGTACAGCGAGCCCGGCACGTGCATCTACGTTGATCTAGGACAGCTCCACGCGACAAATGGGATTCCGGAGTTCATCTCCATCTCGATTCGCGATGAGGGCATCGGTGTGCCACTCTCTGAACATGCGCGGATATGGGAAAGGTTCTATCGCATCGAGCTTCCGCAGAGTACCGAGCCCGATGGCCTGGGGATTGGGCTTACTATCGCCAAGGCGCTGGTCGAGGCGCACGGAGGTCGGATCTGGGTGGATAGCACGCTTGGTGAGGGCAGCGCATTTACTGTGCTGTTCCCGGTGCGGCGGGCTATGGCATCTGCCGAACGTCTGCGGGCATTCGGGAAAGGGCAAAGTTATGCAACGGTATGTCAGCCTCCAGCGCACTGATGGGAGTGTGCTGGACCTGCGCGTCCGCCGGTGTGATTCGTTCCTGTGTCGCTTACGGGGGCTGACCTTCCGGCGGCGACTCGCGCCCGATGAGGGCCTGCTCTTCATCGAGCCTTCTGACAGCCGGCTGGGAACAGCGATCCATATGCTCTTCGTGTTCTTCCCTATCGGCGTGGTGTGGATCAACGGCGCCGGTACGGTGGTTGACGCGACCGTCGCGATGCCGTGGCGCCCGTTCTACGCGCCCAAGGCGCCAGCCCGTTACTTCCTGGAAGGCCCTCCGGGGCTAGTGGATTCCGTCCGTGTTGGCGAACGTCTCACGATTCTACCTCTCGGGGAGGGGACCGATGCCATCTCCTAGGTGTCTGGGGCGTTGGCCCTGGCGGCGGCGCGTGGTCTTGAGCATCTTGGCTATGGCCATGCTACTCATGACGGTCGCCGTACACAGCGCGGATGCATCCACCGGTCGCACGGTCACATCTGGGGACGGCGCGTACACCGTCCAGCCGGGAGACACGTTGGCGTCCATCGCGCTGAGCTGCGGTGTGAACCCCTTTGAGCTGGCGCACCAAAACGCGATACAGCACCCGCGCCAGTTGTACCCCGGTCAGGTTCTGCGCGTTCACGATGGGGCTGGCTGCCCTGGTGTCGTCCACACTGTGGCAGCGGGGGAGAACCTGCTTCTGCTCAGTCGGGCGGCAGGGGTCGCGCCCGAGATTGCCGCGCTACGCAACGGGCGACTCATGCCAGCGGGGCTACGAGCAGGGCAGCAGATCTGGCTTCCAAGCCCGGTCTCTGGTGTGAGCGCCGTGTGGTCGGGAGGTGTCGCAGCAGTTGCCGCGCCGAGGATATCGGCGGCGGTGCGCTCCGGAGCGCGGCTGTGGGATGTTCTCGCACTGAACCCGGCGCCCTTGATCGCAGGCAATCCGGTTCTGACGCTGACTGCAGCATCGACCCCGGGTGCCACTGTGTCCCCCTCGGAACCGTTGCCGTTTCCGCTAACGGCTTTGCGCATATCATCGCAGCCCGTAGCGCGAGGAGAGACCGTCGCGGTGACGCTCCGGGCGTCCGAGCCCATAAGTTGTTCGGTTAGGTTTTTGGACGTTTCTGAAGCGTGCTACGCTCTGGACCAGGCCGGCTACAACTGGTATGGCCTGATCGGACTCCCTCCACTGATGAACACTGGACTGCACACGGTAACGGTCGAGGTGAGCGGTGCAGACGATTTGCGCGTCAGTGCTTCGCTGCCGATCGTCGTGAGTGCTGGACGCTATGATTACGAACGTCTGGATCTGCCGAGCGACCGGCAGGCCTTGCTCGATCCGGCACGTAGCCAGTTCGAGCGGGAGCGGATCGCAGCCCTACAGATGTTGCGCACGCCTGAACGTCGTTGGGACTATCCCCTCAGGTTGCCTACTGAGGCATCGATCACCTCCTACTACGGGTCGCGGCGCTCCTACGGTGCCGGCTTTGGCAGCTATCACAGCGGCACAGACTTCCAGGGCGAAGTCGGGATGCCGGTTGTCGCGCCTGCGCCGGGGACGGTGGTGCTGGCCGACCCCCTGGTTGTCCGGGGCAACGCGGTTCTTATCGATCATGGCGGGGGCCTCATCACCGGCTACTGGCATCTCTCCCGGATCGACGTCGTCGTTGGCCAACAAGTGGTCACCGGCGAGCGCATCGGGGCACTGGGCAACACGGGGCTCTCAACAGGACCGCATCTACACTGGGAGCTATGGGTCAATGGCGCGTCCGTAAACGCGCTGGCGTGGATCGACCCCCATGGAGCCCCCGCACTGCTGGAGGCCAGTCAGTAACTGGTGATCACCGCATATGCCGTTCGATGATCTGGCCGAATTTCAGCCCACCGGCGGTTGCTTTGGCGGCCAAGTTCGGTACTATGCCGAAGCTGGGTCGACCAATGAGGTGGCCCTAGCAGCCGGGCGGCAAGGAGCTCCAGAGGGACTCGTCATCGTAGTGGATGTGCAGACGGCCGGGCGCGGGCGCATGGGGCGACGTTGGGAAGCGCCGCCTGGTACGAGTTTGTTGCTCTCTGTATTGTTTCGTCCTCCGCAGCCTTTCCCCTTCTACGCAGTCCGCACGACTATGGTCTGTGGCCTGGCGCTCCGCGACGCCGTGCTGCATGAGGCGGGCGTGCCTGTGCAACTCAAGTGGCCTAACGACCTGATCACTGCAGACACGGGGGCCCGCTGGTCCAAGTTGGCTGGAATCCTGAGCGAGATTGGCCTGACCAGCGACGGCACGCCCGAAACGCTCGTCGTAGGAATCGGTGTGAACGTGAACGTTCCACATGAGGCATTGGCTGCTCTGGGGCCGAATGCTGGTAGCTTGCTGGCCGAGCGCGGGGCGCCGGTCGCTCGAACCGCGCTACTACGTCGCTTGCTGGCGTACATCGAGCTCCACTTTCAGGCACTCCGCCATGGCGTCGATCCGCTGGCGGCCTGGCGCGATGCGTTGGCCTGGATGGGGGAGGAGGTCGAGGTACGCGGTCCGAGTGAGGTTATTGTGGGGGTCGCGACAGGCGTAGCTGACGATGGAGGCCTGCTTGTGGGACTCGCTGATGGCGAGATCAGCCACGTGACCGCTGGCGATGTGAGCCTCCGCCTGCGCAGTGCCGTTTGAGCTTTGTGAGTAAGGCACTATGATGCCCCTGTGGAGGATCGGGCGGCAGGCCGACCTGCAACCGTGAGGCTTGTTCGGCGTTCGACAGACACCTGTCATCAGACCAGTTCGTCAGGAGCTACGATCTATGCGCTATCTTGTGGTGTCGGACGTCCACAGCAATGCGCCGGCGCTGGAAGCTGTGCTCAACGCTGCACCGGAGTTCGATGCGCTGCTCTGCTTGGGGGACATCGTGGGCTACGGCCCCGACCCCAATACTTGTGTGGCTCGACTGCGCGATCACGAACTCGTGAGCATCTCCGGCAACCACGACGCTGGGGCTCTGGGTCAGGCCGATCTGTCGATCTTCAACCACGACGCACGCAAGGCACTCATCTGGACCCAACAGGAACTGGCGCGCCGTCACCAGCAGTTCCTCGCGGGGCTAGCACCACATATGGCGCTCACGGATGACATCCTACTGTGTCACGGGAGCCCCCGAGACCCGGTATGGGACTATCTGGTTGAACTGACGACGGCGGCGCAATGCTTCCGGGAGTACGACTTCCAGACGTTGCTGGTGGGCCATTCGCATCTACCCTTGGCATTCGAGTGGCGCGAGGATCTGGAGCGTGCCCGTCCATTGCGGGTTGAGGTGGACGGTCGGGTTCAGTTGGCCGGCCGCAGGATGATCCTGAATCCTGGGAGCGTAGGGCAGCCGCGGGACGGGAACCCGAAAGCCGCCTATGCGGTACTGGATACCGGCGCGATGACTTGGACATTCGGGCGCACGGCATACGCAGTGAAGATCACGCAGGAGCGCATGCGGGCGCAGAAGCTTCCGCAACGGTTGATCGATCGATTGGAGATCGGTCGTTGAACGCATATTACGGAGGAGGTGAGCTATGAGACGCAGGCAGCGATGGGTGCTGGCATTGTTGGTTTTAGCTGCGGTGGCGGCGGGATGCGCCGGGAGGTCGGCGTCGGACGAAGCCGGGGCCGCCCCAAGGGAGCCCGTCGCGCCGCAGGCCGAAGCCGATGCCGGTTTCAGTGGGGAGATGCAAAGCACCACAGGGTCGATCGGCGATGACGGCCAGGAGCTCGTGCAGATGATTGTCTACACAGGTGAGCTGCAACTGGTGGTCCGCGACACGGGAACTGCTCAGGAGGAAGTCGTGTCGTTGGTCGAGACGGTCGGTGGCTACATTGCCAGCTCCAGCAGCATTGCCTATGAGGGCGGGCTACGTCGCACCACGCTGACGGTGCGAGTGCCGGCCGAGGCCTTCAATGCGACGATGGATGGCCTGCGGGAGCTGGCGCTCGAGGTGAGCCGAGACGTCACTGACAGCGAGGACGTGACGCAGGAATACGTTGATCTGGAGTCGCGGCTCAAGGCCCTGGAGGTGAAGGCAGCGCGCCTTGAGGAGCTGATGGAAGAGGCCGAGGACACCGAGGCGGTGCTGGCGGTCTATGAGGAACTCAGCGAGACGCAGGCGGAGATCGAGCAGACGAAGGGCCGGATGCAATACCTGGAGCGGGTATCGGCGATGGCCACCATCACGGTAACTCTGGTGCCGGATGAGCTCTCGCAGCCGCTCGAGATCGCAGGCTGGCGGCCTGGCGGGACGGTGAAGCGGGCGATTGAGGCGCTCATCGCGGCTTTCCAGTTCCTGGTCGATGCGCTGATCTGGATCGTGCTGGTTGTTATTCCGGTGCTGTTGTTCATCGGGCTGTTGATCTACGCGCTGATCCGTGTGCTTGGCCTCATCTTTGGGTGGGGCAAGCGCAAGAAGCAACCACGGCAAGGGCAGGTGGAGCCAGGGCAGGAATAGCAGTTGTTGATCTCCAGTACGCACCCTTCTGGTCATCCAATGTCCAGGAGGGTGCGTCTGTTGAGCAAAGATGTGCGAGTCGGAGCGGGCGGGACTTACCGAAGGGAGGTGCAGCCTATGACGTCGAAGCACGTGTCGCGTTGGCGAGGGGCAGAGAGGGATAGCCAGCTAGCCCCGGGCACGTATGCACTCATCACGGGAGCGAGCATGGGGTTGGGCCGCACGTTCGCCGATGTGTGCGCGGCGCGCGGCTTGGGGCTCATTGTGGTCGCACTCCCCGGGTCCGGTCTGGTGGAGGCCGCTGCGGAGGTCGCGGCACGGCACGGCGTGCCAGCGTTGCCCTACGAGACCGACTTGACGGCGCCGGGGAGTGTGGAGGCTATGGCCGCATGGATTGAGGCGCGCCGCTTCCCGCTATCTGTTCTGATCAACAACGCTGGGGTCAGCTATAACGCCAGGTTCGAGGACTCAACCCTCGCCGAAAATGAGGGCTGCATCCTGCTCAACAACCTGGCACTCGTGAAAGTCACGCATCTGTTGCTCCCCGAGCTAAGGAGGCATAAGCGTGCCTACATCCTGAACGTTGCGAGCTTGGCAGCCTTTTTTCCGATGCCCTACCAATCGATCTACGCACCGTCGAAGACGTTCATCCTGAACTTCAGCCAGGCCCTACGCGAGGAGATGCGCCATTCGCCGGTGTGCGTCAGCGTTCTATGCCCGAACGGCATGCCTACCACCGAGGCCTCACGGCGGAAAATCGCGGTCGGTGGCCTGCTGGGCAAGTTGACGACGCTGGATACGGAGCGCGTGGCTACCTACGCCGTTGACCGTATGCTGGCTGGGCAAGGGGTGATCATTCCAGGGCTGCTCAACCAAGTGATTGCAGCGGTGAGCAGAATCGCGCCGCGCGCGCTGGTCTTTGCGGTGATGGCCGGGATATGGGGCAGAACTGCTCGGCGTAGTAAGCCGCCGCAGATTCCCGCCGCCCCGCCGACCCGTTAGGCACGCCCAGGGTGGCGCTGCTGGGGCGACGGCGAAGCCCTATGAAGAGAAGGATGACGGGGGACTGCACGGCATCGCTGATGAGCGTCAGCAAAGCCGACACTTGACCCCTCAGTGTCAGCTCATAGCTGGCCACAAGCGAGACCGCCCCGCCAACTGCGAGGAAGATGCCTGCCCCGCGAGGCCCTCAGTCGTGGATCCATCCACATGGTGAGGACGTATGCAGTGGTGCCGAGCTCGCTGCACGCCTCAACCGACCACCCTTGGCGCTGGGCATACGCCCGCAGCGCCTGCAGTGCGCTCATTCTCAGGGGTCCCGCAGTCGATAGACAGCTTCAGGTTCGTCGCCATAGCTGTCACCGGTCGGCACGAAGCCGAGTTCGCGATAGAAGCCCTCAGGGCTCCCCTCGCCGAGGCGATAGCTCGTATAAAGCTCGCTGACTCCCAGCGATCTCAGGTGGTCGAACACTCGCATCATCGCACGCCGTCCGTAGCCCCGGCCCTGGTAGGGGCCGGCGATCATAAACCGCCACAGAAAGACACCCGGGCAGTCGATGCCGTCGTCATAGTCTGAGCCGACATGGAGCATGATGAAGCCTATGGGGGTTGTGTCGGCGTAGATGGCGCGCATCCAGACGTTCTCGGCGAAGTGCCCTTGGGCGATGGACAACGCATTGTCGGCGACTACGCGACGTTGAGCAGGCGACAGCGTGTCGCTGAGCTGACATATCTCTACCACCGTGGCCGCAGTGATGCGCCTGAAATGGATATCGGGCTTTGCCTCCATCGTTCCTCCCAACCTTCCACGAACCCGGCCAACTACGCCCGCCAGTCGAGCACAACCTTGACCACATCATCGCGTTCAGCGCGGATGACCGTCAGAGCGTGGGCGAAGTCGACTGCGGGGAGCACGACACTCACGAGTCTCTTCAGTGGCACAGCGCTGCTCACCGCAAGTGAGATGGCTGCGGGCCAGGCGCCCGCGCTGGCATTGCTGCCAACCAGGGTCAGTTCCCGGTGCACCAGGTCGTTCCAGACGAACGTGGCCTGAGCGTAATCGTAGTCTCCTATGACGAGCACGGTTCCGTTGGGCGCGGCTGCTTGGAAGGCACCTGCCAGCGCGATCGGGGCGCCGCTGGCTTCGACAACGCTCGAGAAACCATCCCTGTATAGCGTCCGTATGGCGTGTCCCAACGGCGTGCCCAGCTCGCGGTAATCGTGAACCGCAGCGGCCCCCAACTCGCTGGCCAGGCGAAGGCGGCCCCTGCGCCCTCCGATCACCACGACCTTCTGCGTTCCGGCCGCTCTGAGCAGAGCGAGCATCAGCAACCCAATGCCACCGTCTCCGAAGATCAGCGCCCGTTCCTGTGTTGATGCAGCGAGGCGCCGCTGCGCGTGAACACACACGGCCAGCGGCTCGATCAGGCATGCGACGGCAGGGTCGAGGCTGGGCGGCATCTCATATAACCGGCTGGCCTCAGTCAGGAAGTACTCAGCGTAAGCTCCGGGATGTTCGAACCCCACCTCGCCCCCAATGCTGAGCACGTTCTCGCCAACGACGAATGCGCCGGTGAGAGATGCATCCACGTCTGGGCCTGTCGCATCCACCGTGCCTGACCACTCATGGCCCGGTATAGCGGGGAACCCCACACGATCCGAGCCACTGATCAGCTTGAGATCGGTTGCACAGATCGCGCAGGCGGCGGTGTGGATACGAACTTGGCCCGGACCCGGCTGGGGCAGGGGCAGCTCCCGCAGCTGGAGCAGTCCGCGACCGATGTTCACGATGGCTCGCATCGTCGTCAATGGCAACCTCAGGGGTGGATGATGATCTTGTTTCGATCGGGCGCTTCCATCACCTCGAGCGCCTTGTGGATTTCCGTCAGGGGAAAGCGGTGTGTGATGATCTGTTCGGGATCCACCAGGCCTCGCTCCATCAAGCGTATCGCCTTCGACATAGCAAGCGGATGAGTGCCGAAGCTGGCATCCATCCGCCCTTCGAGGAAATGGGTTCTGCCTCCGTCGAGTTCGAAGGTCTCGTGGGTTGTGATGCCAAAGACATTCCAGCGCGTACCGCGCCGCCTGAGGTCGACCATCAGCCGTACGGCCTCGATGGGGCCGGCGGCCTCGACGATGAGATCGGCACCCTCGGGGAGGATCTGGCGCACGCGGGCGTGGGGATCCTCACCCACGGGATCTACCGCGTGGGTCGCGCCCAGTTCCAGGGCCCGGCGCCGCGCGTGGGCGCTGGTGTCGATGGCGATCAGCCGACCTGCGCCGGCAGCCCGGGCGACCATGAGACAGAGAAGGCCGATGCTTCCTACTCCGATCACAATGACGTCGTCACCGACGCGCATCTCGCTGTGGTCGATCACGCCCTTCCATGCGCCTGAGAGCGGTTCCGTGAGCGCAGCCGCATCGAAGGAAAGGTTTGCAGGCTTCGGGAAAAGGGTAGTGGCGCGTGATCGCATATACTCCGCAAAGGCGCCTGGCCATACGTCATCGGGGCCGTCTCCGCCTGTGGTGAACGCATGTTCACAGTAGTGCGTGTTGCCCTCACGACAGTGGCGGCATAGCCCGCAGTATCCCGAGGGCTGAACGATCACGGCATCGCCCTCCTTCACGTGGGTTACTCCAGGACCAACGCTCGCCACGATCCCCGCGGGCTCGTGGCCGGGTATAAAGGGAAAGGTCACGTTGCGCCGAATCCCCCGGATGGCCTTGTAGTCGGTGGCGCAGATGCCACAGGCCTTGATCCTGACAACGACCTCGCCCATCCCAGGTTCGGGGACGGGCACATCCTCGAGGAACAACTGGTCAAAATCCTTGAGCACCGCCGCTAGCATTGGGTCTCCCTTCCGCGCCCTGAGGGGCTTTTGAGGCCTTTGTAAGGCGTCGTTCGATGATGGAAAAGGCAAGCGTGAGCAGGCCAAATGTGGCTGCGGTCGCCGGCCAACGGCTGTCGGATACCTTTCGCACCGTCACGCTAGGTTCGAGTCTGACGCCATCAACGGCATCCGATGCGGCGCTTGCCGATGCGGCGCTTGCCGATGCGGCG
>Ga0123333_10003174_pt1 | contig 16161 bp, 15 predicted proteins | sample BioC12SIPDNA_3_FD_89957 | JGI IMG/M metagenome (GOLD analysis project Ga0123333, IMG submission 89957) | Anaerobic biogas reactor microbial communites from Washington, USA - Biogas_R2_B C12 SIP DNA | ecosystem: Engineered > Bioreactor > Anaerobic > Unclassified | place: Washington, USA... | reverse complement strand
TCACCGGGTTGGCGGCGGACACGCCGCACGCGGCCGCCGCCGGCGATGCCGGGCTCACGGGGTTGATCGGGCTCAGCACGGCGACGGCGGTGGCGGCCGCGACCGCTGCGGCTCGCGTCTTGGTGGGCATGAGGGGGTCCTCCTCGGGGTTGGTGACCGGCGTCACCTACCCATCCTCGGTGCGGTCAACCCTCGGACCGACGATCGTGATGGACCCACGACACCAACGCGGCGGGATCCCACGGATCGTCCACCGCGCCGTCCCGGGGGTCGCTCGACACCGCCGCGGTGATCATCGAGACGACCGCGACGCTCCTGAAGCGGGCCCCTCCGGTGGCGGCCAGGCGACCCAGTCGCAGACCCCCGTGCAGCCAGGCCATCACGTCGCAGTACGGGGCACTGACCACGAGGTCGGGGTCGGGATGGGCCTCGGCGCCGTCGGGGACCACCTCCAGCCGGCCGTCGCCGTGCACCAGGACGATGGTGCCGGCCAGGGCGGGGACGTCCGCCGGCTCGATCGCGATGGTCGAGGTGATCGGCGCGCCGGCCCGGCGACGCTCGTCGGCGCGCAGCCCGAGCAGGTCGCGCCCGTCGGCCCGGCGGCGGCCGCCCGCGGCGGCGGACGCGGCGGTCCAGTCGGCGGAGGCGGTCGCCGCGGCCTCGGGCCGATCGACGTGGCCGCACACGGGGCAGGGGCTCACCACGACCCCACGGCCTCCGCCGCCGCGCTCAGCGCCCGGGTCTGCAGTCCGACCAGCTCCTCGGAGGTCTGGATCGTGCCGTTCAGGCGGAACGCGACGGCCAGGTCCGCCTCCGGGTCGGCAGCCATCCCCGACGGGAACAGGCCGGTCAGGTGGCCGATCGCGGCGGACGACAGACCGCCGAGCGAGCCGGCCGCGTGGTTGGCCATGAACCCTCCCGCGAAGCACAGGCGCCGGCCGACGACCGGATCGTCCACCGCCCCACCGCGGAGCTCGAGCAACCGCGCCACCGACCACGGGGGCGGCAGGCCGTCGACCGATTCACCGTCGACGACGCGGAGGACCGCCCCCATCAGGTCGGCGAGGGCGCGGGTCGACGCCACCGCGCCGAACGCGGGTCGGAGCAGGTCGAGCTCCGAGGGCAGGGCCTCCGACAGCATGGGGATCGTTCCCTCGCGCTCGCTGGCGACCGGCACGGTGACCGGTCGAAGCGGGTCGAGCGTGGAGGCGGACACGTGCAGCTCGTCGGCGAGGCCGAGCGGAACCAGCAGGTCGTGATGGATCGCCTCGGCCGACGACCGACCGCTCTCCTTGGAGAAGATCATCTCGATCAGGGCCCACGCCACGAAGTCGCTGTAGACGGGGCGGTCGGCGAGCAGGATCGATCCGATGACCTCCTCGTCGGTGAGGTCGAGGCCGAACAGCCGCCACGAGATGGCCGTCGGCGCCGCGAGCCCGGCCTCGTGGGTGAGCATCGACGCGACCGACACCGAGGCCGGCTGCCTCCCGCCCGGCGCGCCGCCGTCGGTCACCGGCGCGGCGAGCACGTCGACGCCGGCGTCGAGCAGGTGGGGGGCGGATGCGGCGAGCAGAAGGGGCAGGAGCGGCTTCGTCGCGCAGTAGGTCGGGAACAGGTCGTCGACTGCGGCGGCGACGCCGTCCGAGGTCGTCCCGACGGCGACGTCGACCGAACGGCCGGCGTGGCGGACGCTCAGGTGCCCCGCCGTGCTCGACCGGTGCTCCGCCACGATCTCGTCCAACACGTCCCGCAGATGGTCGTCCGCCGCCACGACGTGCAGTCTGTCCCACGACGCCGTCGGTCAACCGGCGTTCGGCGACGTCGGATCGCGGTGGTGGCGTCGGAGGGTCGGGGTGACCGACGATGTCGGGCCATGACCCCCCGTGACGTGGTGGCGACGGCCACCGTCCTAGCCGACGACGTCCTCCTACCGGCCGCCCTCGACACCGACGTGTCCGACGTGCTGCCGGCGGCCAACCTCGACGCCCTGGCGGCCGCCGGGCTCTACGGCGTCTTCGCCCCGCCCGACGTCGGCGGCCTCGGCGTCGCCGAGGAGCTGCCGACGATCGCCGAGGTGCTGGCCTCGGGCTGCCTGACGACGACGCTCGTGTGGGTGCAGCACTTCGGGCTGCTGGGCAGCCTCCTGGCACCGGGCCCGCTGAGCGACGCCTGGCTCGCCGACGCCTGCGCCGGGCGGCGACGGGGCGGCATCGCCTTCGGAGGCCTCCTCCCCGGCCCGCCGGTGCTCACCGCCGCGCCGCACCCCGACGGCTGGGTGCTGGACGGCTTCGCCCCGTGGGTGTCGGGCTGGGGTCGCATCGACACCCTCCACGTCGCCGCCCGTGGACCGGACGAGACGATCGTGAACGTGGCGATCGACGCGGTCGAGGGCGACGGCGTCGCCGCGACCCGGCGACGGCTCGCCGCGGTCGACGCCAGCGCGACCGTGCGCGTCGACCTCGCCGGCGTGGTGGTGCCCGAGGAACGGGTGCTCGGCGTCGCGCCCTACGACCCGGAGGGGAGCCTGGGGGCCCGGTTGCGGCTGAACGGCTCGCTCGCCCTCGGGGTGGCCCGGCGGTGCTGCGCGCTGATGGGGCCGGGACCACTGGACGCGGTGCTCGACGCCCGACGGGCCGAGCTCGATTCGGCGGGCGACGAGGGCATGGCCGCGGCCCGCGCCGCCGCCTCGGCCTTCGCCGTGCAGGCCGCCTCCGCCCTGGTGGCGCACACCGGCAGCCGGTCGGTCGCCCTCGACGACCACGCCCAGCGCCTGGCCCGCGAGGCGATGTTCCTGCTCGTGTTCGGCTCCCGCCCCGGCATCCGCTCCGAGCTGCTCGCCCGCCTCACCGCTCCCTGACCGGGTTGGCGAGGACGCCGAGGCCCTCGACCTCGAGCTCGACCTCGTCGCCGGGAGCGAGCCACGGCTCGGCGTCGGGGCCGTGGGTGATCGACAGCTCGAGGATGCACCCGGTGCCGACCGTCCCCGACCCGATCACGTCCCCGGGGCGCAGGCGGGTGCCGCGGGCGGCGTGGCCGAGGATCGCGTCCCAGCCGTGGTGGATGTCGGACAGCTCGCCCCGGCTGCGCTCCCGGCCGTTCACCCGGGCGACCATCGCGGCGCGGGGGCGGCCGGAACCTACATCGCGGAGTTCGTCGGGCGTGACGAGCCATGGACCGAGCGACGTGGCGAAGTCCTTCCCCTTGGCCGGTCCGAGCTGGTGGGCCATCTCCCGGATCTGGAGGTCGCGGGCCGACCAGTCGTTCATCACGCAGAACCCGGCGACCGCGTCGATCCAGCCGGTGCCCAGCCCACCCTCGCCGACGACCTCCCGCCCGACCACGGCGGCGACCTCCAACTCGTAGTCCATCGCCCGGCAGCCGGGGGGCACCCAGACCGGGTCGCCTGGCCCGACGATCGACGCCGGGTTCGAGAAGTAGAAGACCGGCAGCTCGTACCAGTCCGGGTCGACGTCGAGCCCCCGGGCCACCCGGGCCGTCGCCACGTGGGCCTCGAAGGCGTAGAAGTCGCGCACCGAGGGCGGATCGCCGACCGGCGCGAGCAGGCGCGCTTCCGCCCGCGGGATCGGATCGGCCACCGGTGCCGGCGCCTCGCGGCGGACCGCCGTCTCGATCAGCGCGGCCTGCGCCCCGCCGGGACCGACGCCGCTCTCGCCCTCGATCGCGAAGGGCACCAGATCGTCGCCGTCGACCACCGCCGCGACGACCCGCCCGTCGTGCTCGGCCCGGGCGAACCTCACGGCACGAGCCTCACGGGCCGGACGGGGCGGCGGCCGGTTCGGTCTCGATCCACGAGTCGACGTAGCCCGCGATCTCGACCTCGGCGGCGGCCGCGGTGGGGGTGAGGGGCCGCCGGGCGTCGACCATCACCGCCACCTCGTCGGCGACGCGCTCGCTGCCGTCGGCCGCCACCGCCGCGGCCGCCTCGGCGTCGCGCTGCCGGGCGGCGGGCTGGGGCCCGTGGTGGAGCCCGGTGGGGTGGAACGTGACGTTGCCGGCGCCGATCCCGGCCCGCGAGAAGAACCGGCCCCGGTGGTAGAAGATCACCTCGTCGTAGTCGACGTTGCGGTGGAAGAACGGCAATCGCAGGGCCTCGGGGTCGGACTCCATCGGGCGGGGGGCGAACGTGCACACGACGAACCCGTCGGCGACCCACGTCGAGTGCACCGATGGCGGTAGGTGGAACCGGGGCGAGACGACGGGCCGGATGGCGTCGACCGGCAACCGCAGCGGGGCGACGTCGCCCTTCCACCCGACTACGTCGCAGGGGTGGAACGGGTAGGTGACCCGCGTGTCGACCCCGGCCCGCTTGACGAGGACGGTGAACTCACCGATCTCGCCGACCGCCTCGGCGTCGGGGACCTCGACCACCGACGGGTCGAACAGCGCGTGGCGGCCGAGCAGGCCCCGCTCGGGCAGCCGGAACCGCGAGCCGGTCGCCTCGATCGCCAGGAGGTGGGTCGGCACCGTCGGCTCGAACCGGAACGTCGTGCCGCGCGGTAGCACGAGGTAGTCGCCGACGTGGTAGCCGAGCGGCCCGTACTCGGTGCGCAGGGTGCCGGCGCCCTCGTGCACGAAGTAGCACAGGTCGCCGTCGGCGTCGCGGAGGAAGTCACCGGCCCGGTCGACCCGCTGCACCCCGACGGCGACCTCGGCGTTGACGAGGAGCCAGGTGGGCCACGGCCCGGTCGGTCCGACGTCGTGGGTGGCGTAGGCGCGGTGGCGGGCGGGCCCTTCCACCGAGGTCCACGCGGTGGGGGCGTGGCGGCGGTACAGGTGGGAGGCGGGGCCGTAGAAGCCGTCGCGCCCGTGCTCCTCCTCGACGGTGCCCTCGGGCAGGGCGACGTGCGCCTGGCGGCTGTGGACCCCCCGCTCCCACTGCGGCAGTCCGATGTCCATGGTCAGAGGTTGCCCCGCCGGGCCTGGGCCCGCTCGATCGCCTCGAACAGGGCCTTGAAGTTGCCCTCGCCGAACCCGCGCGCCCCCTCGCGCTGGATGATCTCGAAGAACACGGTCGGCCGGTCGGTGACGGTCTCGGTGAAGATCTGGAGGAGGTGGCCGTGGCGGTCGCGGTCGACGAGGATGCCGAGCGCCTCGAGGTCGTCCCACGGCAGGTCGATACCCGCCATGCGCTCCCGGGCGGCCGGGTAGTAGTCGGCGGGCACGTCCATGCAGCGCACGCCGCGCTCGTGGAGGGCCCGGACGGTGGCGACGATGTCGTTCGTCGAGAGGGCGATGTGCTGCACGCCGGGGCTGCGATAGAAGTCGAGGTACTCCTCGATCTGGCTCTTGCGGCGGCCGTCGGCGGGTTCGTTGATCGGCATGACGACCCGCCCGCCGTTCCACACGACCGTCGACATCAGGGCGGAGTACTCGGTGGAGATCTGGTCGTCGTCGAAGTGGACCATCTGCTCGAACCCGAACACGTCCTCGTAGAACGAGACCCAGCGGCCGAGCGTGCCCTGGTCGACGTTGCCGACGACGTGGTCGATCCCGGTGAGGCCGACGGAGGCGCCGGGCGCGGCGTGGAGGTCGGTCGGCGCGAACCAGGGGGCGAACGGACCGTCGTAGCGGCTGCGGTCGAGGAGCGTGTGCACCGTGTCGCCGTAGGTGGCGACCGCCGCGTGGCGGATCGTGCCGTGCTCGTCGGTGTCGTCGGCGGGATCGCGCAGGCTGCGACCGCCACGGGCGACGGCGGCGGCGTGGGCCAGGTCGACGTCGTCGACGAGGAAGGCGACGTCGCGGACGCCGTCGCCGTGGCGGCGGACGTGGTCGGCGATCGGCGAATCCGGATCGAGCGCGCCCGACACCAGGAGCGAGACGTCACCCTGGCGCACGAGGTACGACACCCGGTCGCGGCGTCCGGTCTCGGGGCCGGCGTAGGCGACCGGCTCGAAGCCGAAGGCGGCGGCGAGGAAGCCGGCGAACGTGCGGGCGTTGCCGACCCACCATTCGAGGTGGTCGAGGCCCCGCAGGCGCGGTGGCGCGATCGCAGGGGCGGGCGGGCTCGTGGCCATGACGGGGTCGCTCCCGATCCGACGATGTGACGGCCCGATTGGACCTCAGGCCATCAAGTGCGTCAATCGATCACGCGGGCTCAGTACACATCGACTAGGCAGACCGCCGAATCGGTGTACGATGTGCCCATGTCCATCGACCGTCTGGACTCGCGTCTACTCAACGCGCTGGCCGACTCGCCTCGGGCGGGGGTGATGGAGCTGGCGCGCCAACTCGGCGTCGCCCGCGGAACCGTACAGGCTCGCCTCGACAAGTTGCAGGCCCGCGGCATCGTCACCGGCTTCACGCCCGACGTCGACCTCCCGGCCCTCGGCTACGAGGTCACCGCGTTCGTCACGCTCGACATCGCCCAGGGCCGCCTCGACGACGTGGTGAGCCACCTGCGCGACCTGCCCGAGGTCGTCGAGGCGCACTCGGTCACCGGCCCGGGCGACCTGCTCTGCCGGGTGGTGGCCCGCAGCAACCGCCACCTCCAGCAGGTGATCAACTCGATCCTCGAGGTGCAGGGCATCGAGCGCACCGCCACCCACATCGGCCTGACCGAGCAGATCGCGTTCCGCGTGCTGCCCCTGATCCGCCACCTCGGCCAGGACTAGCCCGACGCTCCCGCCCGGGCGCTACCGGAACCGGCGGTGCCGGGTCAGGATGGCGGCGAGGAGGGCGACGGCCCCGCCGGCGAGGACGAGGATCAGCCCGACGCCGAGGGAGGTGTCGAACCGGTCGACGGCACCGACATCCACGACGTCGAACGCACCGAGGCCGAGCGTCACGAGCCCGGCGACGGCGAGGAGCAGGCGCAGCACGAGCGACCGGGCGCCGCCCACGAGCAGGGCGGCCACCACCGTGACGACGGCCGCGACGGCGAGCAGGATCCGCGAGTCGTCGCTGGCGCTCCACCCCGACACGTCGCGACCCTCGACCGACATCCACGGCAGGAACACGCCCGCGACGACGAGGACGGCGGCGACCAGGCCGAGGAGGCCGCCGGGCAGGTTGCCGCGCTCGTCGAGGACGGCGGCGCCCGGGACGCCGATCGTGCCCGCCGCGGGGGTCGGCACCGGGGCCGCCGCCGCGGTGGCCGCCGATCCCCACGTCGGCCCGGTTCCGACCGCGGTGGCGTCGAGGGGCGCGACCGGGCGGGGGAACGCGGGCGGCGGCGACGGCGCGGCCGGAGGGACCGAGGCCGGCGGCGGGGCGGGCGCCACGGTCGCGGTGGGCGGCGGGGACGCACCGGGCGGCGGGGGCGGCGGCGACGCACCGGCCTGGCGGGGCGGTGGCGCGCCGATCGCGATCGTCGACGATGCGGTGCCGACCGGGCCCGCCTCCGAGGGCACCGGCGCCCGGCACGCGGGACAGAGCGTCTGGTGCGGGGCGACCGGTTGGGCGCACTCGGGGCACGGACGATCCGACATCGGCTCCACGTCTACCCGCTGGCGCGGCCCGGGCGCATGATCCCCCGGGGGGCGGGCCTCCCCGATCGTCGACCCGCCATGCTCAGTCCCCCGCGAACCCCTGGCGGACGGTGTTCTCGCTCGTCGCCCGCGGCACGGTGAACTGCATCAGGTGGTCGGGCCCTCCGGCCTTGGAGCCGACTCCGGACAGGCCGTACCCGCCGAAGGGCTGCCGGCCGACGACGGCGCCGGTGGTGTCGCGGTTGACGTAGACGTTCCCGGCCCGGAGGTCGCGGAGGCAACGGGCGATCGTCGACGGCGACCGGCTGCACACCCCCGCGGTGAGGGCATAGTCGGTGTCGTTGGCCAGGGCGATCGCCTCGTCGAGGTCGCCGACGCGGAACAGCGCTAGCACCGGCCCGAAGTGCTCGTCACGGGCGAGCGCCGAGGCGGGATCGACGTCGGTGACGACCGCCGGGCCGACGAACCACCCCTCGGCCGGGACGTCCTCGCGTGCGACGGCGACGGTGCCGGACGCGCCGGCGCCGTCGATCACGGCGCGGAGCCGGGCGTGGGCGTCGGCGTCGACGACCGGGCCGATCTCGGTGCCCATGTCCGACGCCGGGCCGACCGCCAGGTCGCGGACGGCGGCGACGAGGCGGGGTACGACGGAGTCCCAGGCCCGCTCGTGCACGATCAGCCTCGACGCGGCCGAGCACTTCTGCCCCGAGAACCCGAAGGCGGACCGCACGGCGATCGGCACCGCCTCGTCGGGATCGGCGTCGGCGTCGACGATCAGCGGGTTCTTGCCGCCCATCTCGGCGATGACCCGCTTGACGTGGCGCTGTCCCGGCGGGGTGACGGCCGCGGCGGCGTTGATCTCCAGGCCGACGCGGCGGGACCCGGTGAAGGCGATGGTCGCCACGTCGGGGTGCGCGACCAGGCGGGCGCCGACGTCCTCGCCGGGTCCGGGCAGGAAGCCGAGCACGCCCGGGGGTAGGCCGGCGGCCTCGAACGCCTCGACGAGGGCCCACGCCACCCCCGGGGACTGCTCGGCCGGCTTGAGCACGACGGGGTTCCCCGCCCCGATGGCGGCGGCGACCATGCCGCACGGGATGGCGAGGGGGAAGTTCCACGGCGCGATCACGGCGGTGACGCCGCGGCCGCGGTACTCGAGGCGGTTGGCCTCTCCCGGCGGCGACTGCACGGGCCCTCCCCCGGCCAGGCGGATCGCCTCCCGGCCGGAGTGCTCGCAGAAGTCGATCGCCTCGCAGACGTCGGCGTCGGCCTGGTCCCACGGCTTGCCGACCTCGATCACCTGGAGCGCGGCCAGGCGGTCGCGACGGGCCCGCATCCACGCCGCCGCCCGGAAGAGCACCGCGGCGCGCTCCGTCGCCGGGGTGGCGTCCCACGGCCCGAACGCCTCGACGGCGGCGGCCACCGCGGCGTCGGCCTCGGCGGCCCCGCACCGGGCGGCGCGGGCGACGACCCGGTCGGGCCGTCCGGGGTCGACCGAGTCGAGCGTGGCGCCGGTCGTCACCCGCTCGCCGCCGATCACCGCGGGGACCTCGACGGTCGGGGCGTCGACCGCCCGGGCCACCGCGGCGGCGAACGCCTCGCGGGGCGCCGCGCGTCGCCACTCCCGGGTCGACTCGGGCGTGTACGCCGTCGGGTCGGCGGGGTCGGTTTCGGGACGTCCCGGCGGGTCGAGGCCGGGTAGGTCGACGGGCGGCGGCGGGGTGACCAGGGCGTCGAGGTCGTCGCCCTCGGCGAAGCGGTGGCGCACGAAGCTCTCGTTGCTCGTGTTCTCCAGCAGGCGGCGCACGAGGTACGCCATGCCGGGCACCAGCTCGCCGACCGGGCAGTAGAGGCGCAGGCGGAGGCCCATGCGCCGGATCGCCTGCTGGAGCGGCTCGGCCATGCCGTGCAGCATCTGGATCTCGTAGGCGGTGTCGGGCAGGCCCTTCGCTCGGGCGTACTCGACGGCGTGGGCGAGCGAGCGGACGTTGTGGCTGGCGAAGGCGGCCCGCACCTCGCCGTGGTGGTCGAGCAGCAGGCGGGTGCAGCGCTCGTAGTTGGCGTCGGTGTGGTGCTTGTCCTCGTAGACCGGCACCGGCCAGCCCATCCGCCGGGCGAGGACGGTCTCGGTGTCCCAGTACGCGCCCTTGACGAGGCGGATCGTCAGCGGCCGGTCCCGCAGCGACGACACCGCGATCAGGCGGGCGAGGTCCTCGCGGCTGTCGCGCAGGTAGGCCTGCACGACGACACCGAGGTCGACGTCGGCCAGCTCGCCGTCGACGGCCAGTTCGGTGAAGGCCTCGAGCGTCAGGTCCTTCACCTCGGCGTGCTCCATGTCGACGTGCACGGTCGCCCCGACCTCGCGGGCCCGCGCCACGACGGTGCGCAGCCGCCGGTCGAGGGCGGCGAGGCCGCGCTCGCGGGTGAGCGGGTGGAGGTGGGCGGAGAGGGCGGTCGGCTTGACGCTGACGTTCACCCGCGGCCGGGGCCCCAGGTCGTCTGCGTCGAGGCGGGCCTGGGGCGCCCACCCGGGAGCGGCGGCGCCGAGCGCGTCGAGCAGGGAGAGCACGCGGGCGAGGTAGCGGTCGGCCTCGTCCTCCACGAGGGTGCGCTCGCCGAGCAGGTCGACCGTCGCCGCCGTACCCGCCGCCCACAGGCGGGCCACCCCGGCCACCGCCTCGTCGGGCGTGGTGCCGAGGATGAACTGCTCGGCCATGCGGGTGACGTTCTCCCGCACGACCCGGGCCTCGATCCGCCGCCCGAACGGGACGTGCGATGCCACGTCGACACCGAGGTCGAGCAACCGGGGCACCCCGTCGCCGTCGAGGTGCTCCTGCAGGTGACGGGCGACGTCCTCGTCGCCGTCGAGCACCGGGAACACGTCGACGAACCGGAGCAGCCGGGTCCGGAACGCGTCGTTCGCCATCGCCCGGTCGAGCAGCCGGCCGCTCGCCCACGACATCCGGTACACCGAGGTCGACTCGCCCTCGCCCAGGGCCGCGATCTGCCGCGCCGTCTTCGCCACCCGCTCCTCGAGGTCGGGAGCCATCGCCGCCGAGCCTACGCCCGATCGGGATTACGGGGCTTCGGGCTAGGTCGCGGCCACGAGCGTGATCTCGACGTCGCCCGAGGTCAGGATCACGGCGTCGCCGTCGCGCTCCCACCCGACGTCGCCGGTGAGCACCCCCGCCAGCCACGCGTCCTGGTCCATCAGCCCGGGATCGCAGCCCATCTCGGTCGACGCCACGTCGCCGATGTGGATCGTGTCGCCGGCGAGGTCGTAGAACGCGCTGTGCGTGTTGCACCCGGCGACGAAGCTCAGCCGGGGCAGCGCGTCGGCGTCGCCCTCGACGGGCACGAACGTGATCCGCAGCTCGGTGCCGTCGACCAGCGGCCGATCCTCGCCGCCCTCGGTGATCGACGTGGCGACCATCTCGCCCCCGTCGACCGGGCCGGCGGCCGACCCGCCCGGCTCGCCGCCGCCGTCGTCGGTCCCGCCACCGTCGTCGGTGGTGTCGGTCCGGCCGGTGTCGACCTGTCCATCGTCGTCACCGCCGCACGCGCCGAGCACCAGACCGACCACGAGGAGGAGGGCGAGCAGGCGCTTCATGCTGGGACCGTACGCCCGAGGATCCCGGACTGGATGGATGGATGGAATGGAGGCGTCGGCGGGAATCGAACCCGCGTACAGGGATTTGCAGTCCCTTGCCTAAGCCACTCGGCCACGACGCCAGGGCGCTCGACCCTAGCCGGAGGAGGCGTCGGGCCCGATGCGGGAACTCCGGATCAGGAGGTGACGCGGAGGACGCCGCTCAGGCCGCTCACCTCGAACAGGTTGCGGACCGACTCGCTCGGCCGGGTCAGCTCCAGGGTGCGTCCGGCGGCGGCGGATCGGCGCTGGGCGTCGACGAAGACCCGCAGCGTCGAGGAGTCGCAGAAGTCGACGCCCGAGAGGTCGATCACGACGTCGAAGCTGCCGATGAACTCGCCGAAGACCGAGCGGAGACGGGGGACGGAGAACACGTCGAGGTCGCCCGAGAGGATCACCCGGATCTCGCCCCGCTCGGCGCCGCCGCGGTCGACGTCGATCACGGCCCCGATGGGACCGGACGTCTCCGCGGCGCGCGACACCTTCACGAGAATGCAAAATCCCCTATCGGGGCGGTCCCGAAACAGGGCCGAACGGCTCAACCTGGATGATGCACGTCGGTGTCCATCATGGGTCCAGGATGAGCGCCGGTGTAGATCATCCCAGGCCGAGGGGTGGCAGGGAGCCACCCTCGGGGTCGGTGACCAGCGCCCCGGCGTCGACGACGCCGCCGCCGAGGTCGACACCGAGGTGGTCGGTGCCGGAGTCGGTCTCGAACGGTTCGAGCACGGTGACCCCCTCGGCCGAGGCGCGGTAGGTGAGGATCGTCTGACGGCCACCGGTCGCGTCGTCGCCGACGTCGCGGGCGGTGAGCACCACCGCGCTCCCGTCGGCCGCGGCGACGAGGATCGAGCCCGCGCCGTCCACGTCGACCGGGTCATCGACCCACTCCCCCGCCTCGGGGTCGAGCACGGCCAGCACACCCGGCGAACCCCGGCCGTAGAGGACGACCGCCCCCTCGACGCACGACAGGACGACGTCGTCGGTGCCGACGAGCGGCACGGTCAACGAGGCGATCTCCTCGCCCGAGTCGACGTCGACCACCGCCACCCCACCGGAGGTCGACGGGGTCGCCGCGAACACGCCGTCGTCGCCTCCGCACACGGCGTCGACGCCGAACACTCCCTCCGGAAGGGCCAGTTCCTCGTTCGTGCCGTCGACGCCCAGCGCCCACGCCTCGACCACGACCGGATCCGACGACCCGGCCCCCCGCCCGGCCGCGGCGGCGACGACCGCGCCGTCATCGGGTCCGGGGCCGACGGCCATCAGGCTCCTCCCGTCGCCGAGGTCGGCGAGTGGCCCGTCGAGCCCGACCGGCTCGGCCTCGCCGCCGAGGCGCACCACGACCGGCACCCGGCGTCCGTCGCAGCCCGACCGGGAGGTCGGCACCACGCACGCGGTGGCGACGAGGATCGCGTCGTCGTCGCCGACGATCGTGCCGGAGGCGAGGAAGCGACCGTCGTCGACCGGGAGGCTCACGGACCGCACCGGGGCTCCGCTCGCGTCGTAGAGCACCGCCCAGTTGCTGGGCACCCAGGCGGACGACCGGCCGGTCACGCCGCCGATCACCCACACGCCGCCGTCGACGGGGACGACGAACGGGTTCACCGGCCGTGGCGACGGCAGCTCCAGCGAGGACGGCTCGCCGACGGCGAGGTCGTCGCCGTCGATCTCGATGCCGACCTCGTCCTGGTCCCCCTCGTCACCGGTGCACGCCCCGAGCACGCCGAGCGCCACCGCCAGCACCACCACGATCGACCTACGGAGCACGCGTCGTCCTTCCGACCTCCACCACGGGGCCACGGACGACGGGTCGGGGCCGCCGGGCGGAGCGACCCTACCGGCCCCCGCCGCCCCGTCGTCGGCGCACCCGCGGGTAACGGTTTTCCTCCGACCCCAACTGTTACGTCAGGGGTAGGCGGCGACCTCGGTGGCCTTGACCGAGGCCCACACCGCCAGGCCCGGTGCGAGGCCGAGGTCGGCGACCGCGGCGGGGGTCACCTCGGCGGTGAGGGGCAGCTCGCCGGTCAGCTCGACGCGGGCCCGCTCCCCGACCATCTCGACGTCGACGACGGTCGCCGGCCAGCGATTGCGGGCGCTGCCCTGCGGCGGATCGGGGTGGAGCGTCACCGCCGAGGGGGCGATCGTCAGGTGCACCGGCCCGTCGGCCGTCTCGGCCAGGCGGACGGTCGCCGCCCCGACCGCGACCTCGGTGCCGTGGGCCTCGCCGCGCAGGAGGTTCGTCCCGACCAGGTCGGCGACGTAGGGGGTACGGGGCCGCCGGGCGACCTCGGCGGCGGGGCCGGACTGCGTGACCAGGCCGTCCTCGACGACGGCGATCACGTCGGCGAGCACCAGGGCGTCGATCGGGTCGTGGGTGACGAGCACGGTCGGTCCCGGGAAGTCGCCGAGGTGGCGGCGCAGGTCGCGGCGGGTCGTCGCCCGGGTGGTCGCGTCGAGCGCGGCGAGCGGCTCGTCGAGCAGCAGGAGGGCTGGATCGGTCGCCAGCGCCCGGGCCAGCGCGACCCGCTGCGACTGCCCGCCCGAGAGGCGCGCCGGCCGGTCGCCGGCCCGGTCCTCCAGGCCGACGGCGGCGAGCCGGGCCCGCGCCCGCTCGCGGGCGTCGCGCCGAGTCACGCCGCAGGCGCGCGGCCCGAAGGCGACGTTCTCCAGCGCGCTGAGGTGCGGGAAGAGGAGGTGGTCCTGGGGCACGGTGCCGACCCGGCGGTGCTCGGGGGCGACGAACGTCCCGGTCGCCGGGTCGTCGAGCACCTCGCCGTCGAGGCGCACGTGGCCGGCGTCGATCGCGAGATTCCCGCCGAGGCAGCGCAGGAGCGTCGTCTTCCCCGCGCCGTTGGGTCCGAGCACCGCGAGCACCGACCCGGCGTCGCAGGCGACCTCGACGTCGAGCGTGAAGCGACCCCGGGAGGCCCGGATCCGAGCGTCGAGGCTCACCGGCGCACGAGCCAGCGGTCGCGCAGCCCGGCGAGCACCGCGAACGAGACGCCCAGCAGCAGCAGGCTGAGCGCGACGGCGGCGTCGCGGTCGCTCTCCAGGCGCTGGTACACGGCCAGGGGAAGGGTCTGGGTGCGGCCGACGATGTTGCCGGCGAAGGTGATCGTCGCCCCGAACTCGCCCAGCGCCCGGGCCCACGCCAGCACCGCGCCGGCGGCGACCGACGGGGCGATCATCGGCAGGGTGACCCTCCGGAACGTGGTGACCGGGCCCGCGCCCAGCCCGGCGGCGACCTCCTCGAAGCGAGGGTCGAGGCTGCGGAGCCCGGCCTCGACGGTGATCACGTAGAACGGCATGGCGACGAACGTCTCGGCCACCACGACCCCCGCCGGGCGGTAGGTGAGCTGGAGGCCGAACGTGTCGTGGAGCCAGCCGCCGAGCGGGCTGCCGAGGCTGAACGCGGAGAGCAGGGCGACGCCGCCGACCACGGGCGGCAGCACCATCGGCAGGAGCACCAGGCCGCGCACCAGCCCCCGGCCGGGGATCGGCACCCGGGCGAGCACCCACGCCAGGGGCGTGCCGAACACGACGGTCGCCGCGGTGGCCGCCAGCGAGGCGACCAGCGACAGCCGCATGGCGTCGAGCGCGGCCGGGCGGGTGAGGTCGTCCGGCAGGGCGCGCCAGTCGGCCCGCTGCAACAGGCCCACCAGGGGCAGGGCGAAGAACGCGACCGCGACCGCCGCCGCGGCCAGCGCCGCGACGGGCGGTCGGCGACGCCCCCGGCTCACGCGGGCGGGAGGAACCCGTACTCGGCGAGCACCGCCTGGCCCTCGTCGGACGCGACGTAGGCGACGAACGCGTCGGCGAGGTCGCGCTCGAGGCTGCCGGATATCACGCCGATCGGGTAGACGGCGACCGCGTTCTCGTCCTCGGGGATCTCGACGGTCGACACGGCGTCGCCCGCCGCGGCGGCGTCGGTGACGTACACGATCCCGGCGACGGCGTCGCCCTCGGTCACCGCGGTCAGGGTCGTGCGGACGTTCTGGCCGCGGGTCACCGACGACTCCGGGATCTCTACGTCGGCCCCCTCGAGCACCTGGCCCGCGAAGCGGCCGCACGGCGCGTCCTCGGCGCACAGGGCGACGACGCCGACGTCGGCGAGGTCGTCGAGGGTCTCGATGCCCTCGGGGTTGCCCGGCTTGGTGACGATCACGAGCTGGTTGCGGGCGATGACGGTCGGCTCCTCGGTGACGACGTCGGTGTCGGTGAGCTTGGCCATGTTGGTCTCGTCGGCGGAGGCGAACACGTCGGCGCCCGAGCCCTGGAGGATCTGGTCCGACAGGGTCCCCGACGAGTCGAACGTCGCCTCGACGTCGGCGTCGGGATACTCGTCCTCGAAGCCCTCGATGATCTCCGTGAAGGCGTCGGTGAGCGACGCGGCGGCCGCGACGGTGATCGAGCCGGACAGGTCCTCGGTCGCCGCCGGGGTGGTCGAGTCGGCTGCGGACTCGTCGTCGCCCCCGCAGCCGGCGAGGACGAGGGCCACCGCGAGGGCGGCGGCGAGGAACGGGCGGGGACGTCGGGACACGGGGGGAACCTCCGGGGTGGCGGGCCTCCGGACCGTAGTCGCCCGGTGACTACCAGCCGGCGACGAGCGGGGCGCGCCGCCCGGCGTGGGCCCTGTGCGAGGGTGGGGCCGTGGCCACGAACGATCCGGCCGACGGGCTCTCGACCAACGCGTGGGCGGTGCTGACGCTGCTGGTCGACGACGGGCCCCGGCACGGCTTCGCCCTCGCCCACGAGCTGCGCCGCGGCGGCGACATCGGACGGGCGTGGGCGGTGTCGCGGCCGCTCGTCTACCGGGCGCTCGACCAGCTCGAGGCCCGCGGCCTGGTGCGGGCCGGTCCCGAGGAGCAGAGCCCGGCGGGCCCGGCCCGGCGCGAGTACCGGGCCACCACCGCGGGCCGTCGAGCCGCCGACCGCTGGCGCCACACGCCGGTCGACCACCTTCGCGACGTGCGCCCCGACCTGATCCTCAAGCTGACCCTCAACCGGCGCGCCGGGCTCCACCCCGCCCCGCTCGTCGCCGCCCAGCGCGACGCCTTCACGTCG
>Ga0123333_10003173_pt1 | contig 16163 bp, 17 predicted proteins | sample BioC12SIPDNA_3_FD_89957 | JGI IMG/M metagenome (GOLD analysis project Ga0123333, IMG submission 89957) | Anaerobic biogas reactor microbial communites from Washington, USA - Biogas_R2_B C12 SIP DNA | ecosystem: Engineered > Bioreactor > Anaerobic > Unclassified | place: Washington, USA... | reverse complement strand
TGGCGGCGAAGGCCACGCCCTGTGCCTCGCTGACCCCGCGAAGCGAAGTGACCAGCAGTTCGCGGGAGATGATCAGGACGATCATCCAGGGGGTGAGGCTGGTCAGGTTTTTGCCGCCGACGTGGAAGTTGGCCCCGGCCAGAAAGATGAAGGCCCCAATCACCAGCACCTTGTCGACGAACGGGTCCAGGAGCCGTCCCAGGGAGCTCTGCATCTGGAAGCGGCGGGCGATGTAGCCATCGACCACATCGGTCAGGGTGGCGATGAGAAACAGCGCGGCGGCCAGGTCGAGGAGGGAGGCATTGTGCTCCACCGGATTGTAGAAGGCCATCGGCGCAAACACCGCTGCGGCCATCACCAGACGTGCGAAGGTCAGGTTGTTGGGGGTCAGGAATTTCGGTTTTTGTGTCATCTGCGGCACCCGCTGACGGCCAGAAGGCCGGGATTCAGGGGCTACCGGACCGGTCGGGCGACCAGGTCGTAGCCCCGGGTCGCTGTGCATTCTAAACGCAGCTTGTCTCCCGGGCCAGCAGAAACTGCGGCCAGATCAGCCCGGCGAACGAGGGTGACGGGATCGACTTCGGGGGCCTGGCCTCGGTGCCGGGTGGGCCAGAAATCGCCCCTGGCGCTTGGATCGGGCGGTTCGACGTAGGCGTCGAAGCGGCGGCCGATCCAGTTCTTGGCCTTCCTGCGGGCGATGCTTCGCTGGGCTCGCATGAGGGCATCAAGGCGTTGGAGCTTGACCTGGTGTTCCGTCTGGTCGGGCATCGCGGCGGCTGGGGTGCCGGGCTCGGGCGAAAAGGCAAAGGCGCCCATGGCGTCGAACTGCCAGGTCCGGACGAAGTCGAGCAGTTGCTGGAAATCGTCGTCGGTCTCGCCGGGGAAACCGACAATCAGGGTGGTGCGGATGGCGATGTCCGGCATGCGCGACCGGAGTTTATCGAGCAGCCGTTCGGTGGCGGATCGGTCGATGCGGCGGCCCATGCGTTTGAGGATCCGGTCGCTGATGTGCTGAAGCGGAATGTCCACGTACTCGACCACGTGCTCGAGGTCGGCCATGGCGGCGATCGCGGTATCGTCAAAGTTGGCTGGGTAGGTGTACATCAAGCGTATCCAGTCGAGGCTTGGAACCCGGTCGAGCCGGCCCAGTAAGGCGGCCAAGCCGCCCTTGAGGTCCATGTCGTGGCCGTAGTTGGTGGTCTCCTGGCCGATCAGGACCAGTTCCCTGGCCCCGCTCGCGACGAGTTGGCGGGCTTCGCGAACCACCAGGTCGGGTTGCTTGCTGCGATAGCGGCCGCGAATCCGCGGGATGGTGCAGAAGGTGCAGCCCTGGGAGCAGCCCTCGCTGATCCGCAGGTAGGCCCAGTGGGTCGGGGTAAGCCGAAAGCGGGTATCCTCGATGGGCATCGGCTGAACCTTGGGCGAGACCTTGACCACCGGCTCGTCCGCTTCGGAGACGCAGCCGATCGAGTCGATCAGGCGCTGACGGTCGTTGACGCCAATGACCAGATCGACCTGCGGCCATCGGTTGAGGATCTGGTCGGCGGCGATCTGGGACCAGCAGCCGGCGACCACCAGACAGCGGCAGCGGCCGTTCGGGGCCTTGAGGGCGGCAAGCTGGTCGATTGCCTCGGCCGCCTCTTCCTGAGCGACCTGGAGAAAGCCGCAGGTGTTGACGATCAGCACGTCGGCGTCGGCGTAGTCGCCGGTGATGATGAAGCCCTTGAGGGCCAGGTCGGCGAGCATGACCTCGCTTTCGACCAGGTTCTTGGCGCAGCCGAGGCTGACCATGCCCACGGTCGGGGCGTTCTCCAGTGTTTCTTTTTGTTTTTTAGTCATTCTATATGCTCAATGTCACTTTTGTTCCAGGTTCGATCGCATCCAGTGCGGCGACATCGACGGGTTCGATCAGGCGGCCGATGACGTTAACCGGACTGGCGGCCACCGGTTGATCGCCGCGGCTGGCTGGGGTCGGGCCGAAGAAGATGCAGAACGCTGCGCCGTCGGGCCAGTAGCCCAATTCGCCCACCCGCACCTGGGCCCGGGCGTCTGGTTCAGGGGCGGCGTGGACCGGGATATGGAAGTATATCTCCTGACCCCATCGATTGACCGTCGCGGTCAGAGGGAGCGCGGAGGCGATCAGCCGGGCCGTCGCTGAGTCGTCCAGCTCAGCGTGGAACCAACGCTGGCCGATCTGAATTGTTATATCCATGATTGCCTCCCGTTACCTGGCGGAGACCATTCCAGCCCCTGATCGATCCCGCAAGAACGATATCCCCGGCCGCTTCGCCGGTCAAGCACTAAGGGTTTGAGGTGTGCGGAGGCAGGCGGATTTTGGGGTCAAAATCATGGGGAAATTTCGTTTCAGAGGTCTTGACAAGGCGATTCGTGGCCGCTAATAATATAGGTCTGGAAAGCGACGGGGCCGTAGCTCAATTGGTTAGAGTATCGGACTGTCGATCCGATGGTTGCGGGTTCGACTCCCGTCGGCCTCGCTTTCTGAATTGCGGGCGATCAGGCGATGACGCTTGAACGCCCTTTTTTTGCGCCGCTGGGGGTGGCGGGCGGCTGGGGCGATCCGGCGTTTGACCGATGGCCCGTGCATAAGTTCCCCGATCCCAAAAACAGCCTCCGCCCCGATTGCCGACATCTTTGGTGAACGTTCTAATTGCAGCATGGTGGTCCAGGGGTCGTGCGGTCGTTCAGCGGAATCGCTGGACGAGCGGTTCGTTCATCTCCACAGAGGGTTTTGAGGCACGCGTTTCCATGAGGGGGCGGGGTTCGCACATCCGAAACTGGGTATTGGCGCTGGGCATGGCGGTGATCTGCCTGGTCGGCTACCGGTCGATTCTGGGCGAACGGGCGACCAGAGCATTCGGCGACAGGGCGGAAGCGGCATGGCAGGCTGCAACTCCGGGCGTGCTCATCCGCTGCACAATGAATGCCGTCGATTTCGCTGATTTCAGTTCCCGCCGCTCCGGATCGGCGGCGGCGACCGCAATCAGGAAAGGCAAGCCGCCGTGTTGGCACAGCGGCCCAATGGTCAGGCGTGGGTGCCGCTCCGGAAACAGCTTTGTCGAAAAGCCCGCCGATCGTCGGCAGGTGGATGTCGCCTTGCCCGCCGCCGAGTGCCGCGGCCCGCCCCGCTTCTGCTGACCTGGCTGTTGGCCGTTTTGCTGTTACGGTTCCAGATATAGGGGGAGCGATTATGAGTAGTTCATTTTCACGCATGATGTTGTTCGAGGCCGCCGTTGCGGCAGCGATCTTCGGCCCAGCGGTGACGGCCGATACGATCCCACTACCCAATACGGTCGTACTGGAAGACCGGAATGCGTCGATGGCCGTCGGTATTCAGCCCGGCTTTGGAGCGTTCGAATGGACTATCGAGGGGGTCAATCATCTGAATCAGCAGTGGTTCTGGGTGCGGACGGGGCAGGATTGGGAACGACCTCTGCATACCCCTTCCGGACCGGTCGCGGCCATTTCGTCCGATTCCAACGGGAACGGCGATGACGACATGTTGTTTCTCAAGTATGACTACGACCTGTACACGGTCGAGGTCACATACCTGCTCACCGGCGGCGAGGCGCTGAGCAACACGTCGTCCGTAGCAGAAACGATCCGGATCATCAGCCGCTGTGAAGACCCTCTGGACCTACACTTTTTCCAGTACACGGACCTGGATCTGAACGGAACCCCCGCTGACGATACGGTGGAAGTGGTCAACGCCAGCACGGTCCAGCAGTATGACCCGCTGGCGATGTTCAGTGAAACAGTGGTGACGCCGGACCCGGATCGGTACGAAGCCGATTACTGGTCAAGCACGCGGGACAAGCTTGAGGATGGGCTGCCTTCGGAGTTGAATAACAGCGGTGGTCCTTTGACCGGCGACGTGACGTGGGCGTTTCAGTGGGATTTCCTGCTCGACGGGTACGGCGATACGTTCATCATCAGCAAGGACAAGCTTCTGGTGGGCGTTCCGATCCCGGCTCCGGGGGCGATGATTCTCGGTTTGGTGGGCTTGGCATTGGTCAGACGGGTTGCACGGCGTCTGACGTAGCGAAGGGTTCGTGGCACCAATTTCAATTCTTGGATTACGGGCGATCAGGCGATGGCGTCTGATCGTCCTCTTGTTGCCGGCCCGCTGTGGTTGCGGAATTGCCTGGGAGTCGTTTGCTTTAGCCGCATGAACATGCGGTTGAAGTTCGAGAGGGAGTTGTAGCCGACGTCGAAGGCGACGGCGGTGATGGGAAGGTCGGTTTCGGCCAGGAGTCGGCAGGCGTGGTCGATGCGCAGCTCGTTGAGATACTCGACCACCGTCTTGCCCAGCGCCCGCCGGAACAGGCGACAGAGCATCGGCTGGCTGACGTGCGACCGGGCGGCCACGTCGGCGAGGCGCACCGGGCGCCGATAGCACTGGTGCAGGTACTGCGTGGCGGCGTTGACTCTCCGATACTCGCGGTCGTTAATCTCCATCCGGCAGCGGGGGCTTACCAGTTGCCGGCCGTCGGTCGCTTTGGCCAACACGTCGAGGACTTCGAGGGTCAAGGCGGCCAGACCAACGCCTTCGGCTGCGGAGGAACGTCTCAGTATCTCACGGACCTTTGTGCCGGTCTGATCGCCAAAAAGAATGCCTCGTCGCGAGGTCTCGAGCAGATCGGTCAGCTCGGCCAGGCCCGGCATGGCGTTGGCGAACCTCTCGAGGTCGGCGTTGATGACGCAGAACTCCATGCCCGGGCTGGCGACGGGAGGGCTTTGGACGGTGTAGAACGAATGGGGGACACCCGGCCCGACCAGATAGATCTCGCCACTGCGGGCCTGGCCGGTGTAGTCGCCGACGAGGACCTTGCCATATCCATCAGCCACAACGAATATTTCTCAGTACGAGTGATGGTGCCAACGAAAGACACTCAGGCACTGCCTCTCGATGGAAAAGGCGTGGCCTTCGGGCATTGTCTGCCAGTTGGTCGACTGCATGGCTGTATTTTATCGAGTTTCGGCCTTTGCGACCAGCCCATACGACAGGATACGCGGAATGATTGACCGAAAACAGGCAGTCAGGCCGTGGCCGGGCCACTACAATCGTGTCGTTGGCAATGTGTTGGGTCTATCGGAGTACGGTCATGAAGGTTCTTTTCATTGGCGGGACGGGGAACATCAGCACAGCCGTCAGTCGGCTGGCGGTCGAACGGGGCGTTGATCTGCACCTGCTGAATCGCGGCCATCACAAGGTGGACGTGCCCGGGGCCAAGACGATCATCGGGGACATCCATAAGAAGGATGAGGTCGCTGAGGTCCTTAAAGGACATCGCTGGGATGCTGTGGTCAATTGGATCGCGTTTGCGCCCGGCGACATCGAGCGCGACATCGCGCTGTTCGCGGAGACGGCGCGTCAGTACATCTTCATCAGTTCGGCTTCGGTGTATCAGAAGCCGCCGTCGCATCCGGTCATTACCGAGTCGACTCCGCTGGCCAATTCGCACTGGGAGTATTCGCGGAACAAGATCGCGTGCGAGGAGATGCTGAACCGGGCGTATCGCGAGCAGGGATTTGCGATGACGATCGTTCGGCCGTCGCTGACGTACGATACGGTCATCCCGCTGGCGTTTGGCGGCTGGACCGACTACACCATCGTCGATCGGATGAGAAAGGGCGGCAAGGTGGTGGTGCCGGGCGATGGGACGTCGCTGTGGACGGTCACGCATTCGGAGGATTTCGCGAAGGGTTTCGTCGGACTTTTGGGCCATCAACAGGCGGTGGGACACGCGTTTCATATTACGTCGGATGAGTTGCTGACGTGGGATCAGATCTATCAGGCGGTGGCGGAGGCGGTTGGCGTTGACGCCAAGATCGTGCACGTTCCCTCGGACCTGATCGTGCACCTCGATCCGGGGCAGGAGGGCACGCTGCTGGGCGATAAGTCGCACAGCGCGATCTTCGACAACAGCAAGATCAAGACGTTCGTGCCCGGCTACCGGGCGACCATTCCGTTCCGCGCGGGCATCAAACGGACGATCGCGCGGTTTGAGGCCGATCCGCAGCGGAGCAAGGTCAACGAAGAGAGCAACCGCAGGATCGACGCGATCCTGGACGCGTATCGCAAGGTATTTCCCCTGGCATAGGAGGTGGCTCATGGATCGGAAGTATAATTTTGGCATCATCGGCTGCGGCGACTACCTGCGGTGCGAGTTGGCGGTTATCAAGGCGAGCACCCGCATCGGGGTCAAATCGCTTTTCGATACGGACTCGGCTCGGGCGGGCAAGTACGCCGCGGAGCTTGGCGGTGGCGTGGTTGACGATCCGGGCGCCATCTTCGACGATCCGGGCATCGACGCGGTGTGCCTTTTTGTGCCGCCGTGGGCTCGAAGGGAGCTGATCGTACGGGCGGCATCGGCGGGCAAGGACATCATCACCACCAAGCCGCTGGCGCCGAGCGTCGAGGATTGCGCAGCGATGGTCGAGGCGGTTGAGGGCAAGGTCCGCTGCGGCGTGTTCTATCTGCGGACCGGCAACAACCTGATCGAGACGTACAAGACCATGCTTGAGAGCGGCGAGGTCGGCAAGCTCGCGCTGGTGCGGCACGATTGGATTCACCACTATCCTCAATGGAACAACTGGGCGACCGATCCGGCGAAGAACGGCGGGCCGTTCATGGACGCTGAGATTCACAACATGAATTTCTCGCGTTATCTGATGGGGCGCGCGGCGACGCACGTGACGTTCTTCTCCGACAACCACGCCCATCCGGAGCTTCGCTGCGCGGATACGGAGTCGATGAAACTCGATTTTGAGGGTGACGGGGCGGCGCACCTGTTTATCACGTGGGCGGCGGACCTGGCGGTGACGAGCACCGAGGGTAACTACCGCGAGCACATCGATATCACCTACTTCGTGACCGATCAGGGGTGGCGGCTGACGCACGGTTCGGAGGGGATCACGGCGTCGAGGCGGGGCGAGAAGAAGGTTTTCGCCGTCGCGCCGCTTGCGGGCACGCGGTACGATCGATTCATTGAGAGCCTTGAGAAGGATGCGGACCTGCCGCGCGACATCGCCGGCCTCCGCGAAGCCGCTCACGACATCCGGATCATCCGGGCCGGGGAGAAGAACCCGGGCCGGCGCGTTGCTCTGGACTTGTAGCCAAGCCGCAACGGGTCAGCGTTGGCGGTCGCGCGGGCTGATCCAGTGGGCGGCTTGGACGTCGAAGCGCCAATCCCGCAGTGGAATGGTGACCTCGTTCTTCGGGCGGTTGGCGCGGACCTGGCGGGTGGTTTCGTCCCAGCTCTTGACGCCGCTGGTGGTATCGAGGACCTGGACGTTCTGGGCCCCTACCGCACAGGCGTAGCGCAGGGCGTCTTCGACGCCGCAGCCGTTGAGGTAGGCAGCCAGGAATCCCGCCACGGCGTTGTCGCCGCTGCCCGCGGCTGAGACCACCTTCTCGACGTGGTAGCTCGGCTCGAACAGTTCGCGGTCGGCCCAGTCATCGAGGCTGCCCGGCCGGGCCCGGCCGGTTTTTTCAAGCCGCTGCTTGCCGGCCGTTCGTACGTAGAGTCCCAGTCGGCCGCACTTGATCACGACGACCGCCACGCCGGCGTCGATGCAGGCCTGGCCGAGTTCGCCAAGGAGTTTGCCGTCGATGCCAGCCAGCAGGTCGCCGTCGGCGGCGCGGGCCAGCAGCGTGTCGAACGCCGACCGCTGGAGGGTGAAGGCCAGCTCCTCGATGCTCGGGACGAACAGGTCCACGTGCGGCAGCGTCCGACGGAAGATCGCGGGCCAGTCCACCTGACCGCTGGGACCGGCGGGGTCGGGCAGAGCCAGGTCGAGGCTGGTGGTGGCGCCGGCGGACTTGGCGTTGGCCATGATTTGGGCTAGTTCCTGGCCGCCGTTGCCGTAGGTTCGGGCCATCAGGGGCGGATAGCCGAAGTGGAACAGGTCGGCGGCGGCCACCACGGTCTGGTCAATGTCCGCAGCGTCGAAGGTGTCGTTGGCGCCGGGACAGTGGAGGAAGATGCGGTCGATGCCGGGCGGGCTGATGACGATGGTGTAGCTGGTGGTTTCGCCGTCGACCACGCGCATGCTGATCTCGTCGCCGGTCGCCTGGCTGGTCAGTTTATCCACCAGGGCTGAGCCGAAAAGGTCATTGCCGCACTTGCCCATCAGCCGCACCGTCTTGCCCAGCCGTCGAAGGGGCAACCCGGTATTCGGAACCACGCCGCCGGTCGAGATCGTCGCCGCCTCCACATTGATCAGCTTGCCCGGCCGAAACAACTCCGCGAACGACCCGGTGAACGCCGGGACGCTCGGAAAGATGTCCACGCACGCATGACCCGCCACCACCACGTCCACTTTGCCGCTTGTCATCCGACCACTCCTATCTTCAGACGCCGATGCTCGCATTCCGATAAGGGCTTACGCCGCGGGATATTGTAACACCGCCGGTCCGCCGGGGAAAGAAGGAGTATCGCCGCCGATGGTGGCATCCGCAACCGCGTGCTCCGCTCATTGCTTCTTTTTGATTCGCTTGGCCTGCTCGATCATCTGGCGGTCGCGTGGTCGGTTGGTCGCCTTCTTGGAGTCGATGAACGCATCGAGGCTGAGCACCCGCATCCGGAGGCCGTCCACGTCGATGAGCAGGCTGTTCTCTTTAACCTTTGGGAAATCCCCCACTCCTTCGACGAAACTCAGGCAGTCCAGTTGGCCGACGTCGGTGTCCAGGTAGAGGTTGTTGTACTGCCCGGCGTTTAGCTCGGTCAACTCCAGCTTCAGGCGGGCCGGCGTCATGCGGTGAACGGGGTGAACATCCTTGAGCGCCTCGGCAAGCTTCAGGAGATTAGGGACTGAGAAGTCACAGCAGATATCGACGTCCTGCGTGACGTAGGTGCATCCGTGCACGACCCCGGCGAACCCGCCGATGATGACGAAATCCACCTCCTTGGCAGTCAGCAACTCCAACAGCGTCAGAAATGACTGGTTCACAGGACCTTGGCCCTTTGGAGTTTTTGCATCGTGGCCAGGGCGATCTGATGACGGCGGATGCGCTCAGCGTAGCTGCGCTTAAGGTTCTCCTCCAGCATCCGCTCGTCCAGCGACGACTCTTGCGAGGCTGGTTTGGACTTTTGAGGCTTGGCCGTGCGTTTTGTGCCCATATCGTGATTCTACATCCGCCGTCCTATATTTCCAGATAAATGGCGGCGTTCGCGGAGCGGTGTAAGGGCCCCCATCCGGATCAGCCCCAAAGGGGCGCCAGCCTGTAGCCAGGGGCGCAAGCCCTGGTCGCGAGCCCCTGGTGCCAAACCCCACCCATGCCGACCAGCCCCGAAGGGGCGCAAGGGTGCAGCCAGGGGCGCGAGCCCCTGGTTCTGAACGCCACCCATGCGAATGAGCCCCGGAGGGGCGACAGAAAGACAGAAAGATACGGCGATCATGGGCCAGACCCCGACCTGCCTGCATTGCCATTTGGTCTTCAGCACCAGGAACCGCCTGCCGCGGATCACCCCCAACCTGCTGCACCGATCAATACCCACTCGTCCAGGCACGAATCGGTCGCCCCGCTGGGGCTTCCTGAACCACGCAATACGCATTCCAGGGGCTCACGCCCCTGGCTACACACCTTCGCCCCGTTGGGGCGAGCGCGTCGGCCCATGGCCAAATACCCAGCACGCGATACCCGCGCGCTGCGAACTACAGCCATGGAGCAAAAAACCAGGTGCGTCCCATTTCCATCACGGTCGGGCGGCCCTGCCTCAGACTGCAAAGCCGCGATTTGCATGGTCGCGAAAGGTGCGCGCTACATCGCATCCCGAAAACTTCTAGCAGCAAGGTACCCCAAGTGAGTGTACAGGAAGGCGCACAACACCATTAGCAGGTAGAAGAACAGGATTTCCCAGTGTCTGAGGCTCCATCGCCGTGTCCACGCCAGCCAGATGCCGAAGGTGATCACTACCCACACAATATAGACAGCGGCTGTCTGCGTTAAGAGACTCGCTGCGGACGCACCGAAAGGACCGAACGTCCCTTTCAGAAGAATGCGGCCGTAGATGATGACACCAGCGCCGACGAGCGGCGTAATTCCGCAGGCACCCATGCAGGATGCATGGCTGGGAACGTCCTTGCCTCGCCTGGAACAGACGAACCAGATAACCCAAGGCAGGACAAATACCAAGACAAAGCCGACCAGTAACCTGAGGAATTCATATGTGCTCGTCTGCACAGGTATAGTCTCTTCTGAACTATCCGGTCGTGCCGTTTTGAGCCGTAGTCGAGCGAGCCTCGGCCGAAAGCCTCCGCGTTCACACGAATATAACCTATCAGGCACATGAACTCAAGGATCAAGTGCATCTGACCTGATCATGAGGCAGTCTCCCGTCAGGCGGAGAGCAACTTGCGAACTGTCTCGGCGATTCGCGGGGGATCGGGGCGGTAGGCGTTTTCGAGGATAGGGGCGAAGGGGACGGGGATGTCGGCTGAGGCGATGCGGGTGACCGGGGCGCGGAGGCGGTCGGCGAATCGTTCGGCAATCTCGGCTGCGAGTTCGGCGGCGACGCCGCCGGTGCGCGGGCCTTCCTCGACGATGACCGCGCGGCCGGTCTTGGCGATCGATTGGCCGAGAAGGTCCCAGTCGATCGGGCGCAGGCTGCGCAGGTCGATGACCTCGGCGTCGATGCCTTCGCCGGCCAGCGTCTGGGCGGCGAGTTGGCAGTGGTGGGCCATCAGCAGCCAACCGATGAGGGTCACGTCGCGGCCTTCGCGACGAATTGCGGCACTGCCGATCGGCACCACGTAGTCTTCGCCAGGCACCTCGCCGCCCGCGTCGAGCGAGCCGCTTTCCGAGCGGGCGCCCTTGGAGCCGTAGAGCAGCTTATGCTCGAAGATCATCACCGGGTTGCCGTCGCGGACGGCGGCTTTGAGCAGGCCCTTGGCGTCGTAGGCGGTTGACGGGGCGACGAGTTTGATACCCGGCACGCCCATGACGAACCGCTCCATGTTCTGGGCGTGCTGAGCGCCGCGGCCGGTCGCGCCGACCGGGACGCGCATGACCATCGGCACGGTCGCCCGGCCGCCGGACATGTAGGTCAGCTTGGCCACGTTGCTGACGACCTGGTCCATTGCGCAGAGGAGGAAGTCGCCGTACTGGACGTCGGCAATGGGGATCAGGCCCATCATGGCCGCCCCAGCCGCCGCCCCGAAAAAACCCGCCTCGGCGATCGGTGTGTTCCAGACGCGGTCGGGGAACTGCTTCTCCAGGCCCAACGTGACGGTGAACGCGCCGCCCCATCCGCCGGGGATTCCGATGTCCTCGCCGATACAGAAGACCCGCTGGTCCCTGGCCATTTCTTCGGCGATCGCCTCTCGCAGGGCTTCCGCGATGCTCATCCGTTTGCCGCTCATGCGCAGACCTCCCGTCCAAACACACCGGCGGTCAGATCGTTGACATCGACGTCCGGCTGGGTGCGCGCGTATTCGACCGCTTCGTCAATTCGCTGCTCGACCGTCTTGTCGATTTCATCGAGAGCTGCCGCTTCGACGCTGTGGTTTTGCGTCAGTACCTTTCGAAACCGGCCGATCGGTTCGCTGGCCTTGGCCCGCTCGCGTTCATCCTTCGGCTGATAGGCGCAGGGGTCGCGGCGCGAGTGGCCGGTGATGCGGTAGGTTTCCAGTTCCAGCAGGACCGGTCCGCGTCCTTCGCGGCATTGGTCGACCGCCTGTCGCGCCGCTTCGTAAACGGCCAGCACGTCGTTGCCGTCGACGGTTTGGCTGCGGATGCCGTAGCCGGCGGCGCGATCGGCCACGTGCGGGATTCGCATCACCTTCGAGACGTGCGTCGAGGCCCCATAAAGATTGTTCTCGCAGACAAACACCACCGGCAGGTCCCAGATCGCTGCCAGGTTGACGCCCTCATGAAAGGCCCCTTCGCTGGTCGCCCCGTCGCCGAAGAAGCACGCACAGACGCGATCTTCCTTGCGGATCCTGAACGCCAAGCCGATTCCCGCCGCCAGCGGAATGGCGCCTCCGACGATGGCGATGGCGGGCACCATGCCCTTTTCGAGATTGCCGATGTGCATCGATCCGCCCTTGCCGCGGCAACAGCCGGTATCCTTGGCGAACAGTTCCGCCATCATCTCATTCGGCGTGAGCCCCTTGGCCAACGCGTGCCCGTGAGGCCGGTGCGTTGACGTAATCACGTCGTCCGGCCGCAGCGCGGCGCAGACGCCAACCGCCGTCGCCTCCTGCCCCTGACACTGATGGATCGTCCCCGGCATCTGGCCTTCGAGGAACAGCAGCTTGACCCGCTCTTCGAATTGGCGGATCAGCACCATCCGTTCGTACAAACCCAGGAGGAACTCCCGGGACAACTCCTTCGGATCGCTCATGACGCACCTACTCCAGAATGGCGATAACCTGTCCGGTCGCGACCTTTTCCTCGGGCTGGACCAGGATTTGGGCGAGTTTGCCGGAGGCCACCGACTCGACCTCCATGGCCGCTTTGTCGGTTTCGACCTCAAAGAGCATCTGCCCGCGCTGAACATCCTGGCCGATCTCGACGAGCCAGCTCTTCAACGTGATTTCATCCGTGGTGGTGCCCAGGTCGGGCATTCGAATCTCAGTCGCCACTTTGTGTCTCCTTCGCTTGGCCGACGCTTCCCAACGCTCCGATGCGCTCCAGCACCGCGTCGCGCACCGCCAGCCGCCCGGCTGTCATCACATCCTGGGGTCCGCCCATGCCCAGGAGCTTGTGCGGGTCCGGTTCGTCGCACGCCAAGGCCTTGCGGATCGTATCGAGATAGGCACGTTTCAGGTATGTGCCATAGCAGACCTTGGCCACACCCAGGCCGATCGCCTCGCGCAGCGATCCGTCGGCGATCCCAGTCCCGCCGTGCAGATCGAGCGGCACATTGACCCGTTTGGCAATCGCCGCCAGAAGCTCAAGGTCCAGGTTCCGCCGGCCGTCGGCGAGGGCATGGACGTTGCCCACGCTGACCGCGATCAGGTCCACACCGGTTTGGTCGACGAACGCGGCGGCGGCGTCGGGATCGGTGGCTTGGCCGTGGCCGGTGTTCGCAGCGTCGGCGCCCCAGGAAAGTTCGCCCACCTCCGCCTCCATGATCGCCCCGTGCTGATGGGCAAATGCCGCCAAGTCGCGCACCCGCCGGATGCACTGGTCGGCCGACGCGTCCGGGTCGTCGAGCATCGCCTGGGAAAAGCCCGCCAGGATGGCCTGGCGGATGCATTCGTCGCGGGAGCACTCGTTAAAGAGCATTCCCACCGGCACTGAGGCGGACTGGGCCGCCGCGCGGGCTACGGTCGCGTACCATTCAATCCGTTCGGCGGCCAGCCGCTGCGGGCGGGTCAGGAATTCCCCGTTAAAGCCGATCAGGATCGGCGAGCGGACCTGCTCAGCCGCGTCGATCACACCGGCCAGCGACTCGACGTTCCAGCTCTCGAAATATCCGACGGCGTAGCCGCCGCGACGGGCGTCCCCAATCAACCTGGCAACCGGAACCAGAGACATTCAACTTACCTCCGCATGTTCGACGTCGACCACGTGCACGTCCTTGCCCATCTCGCAGAGCGTCTCGAGGTCCTCCTCAGGCGTCAGCGCGTCGGTGACGACGTCGCTGATCTCCGAGATATCGAGCACCTTTGAAAGGGCCCGCTGACCGAACTTGGTGTGGTCGGCCAGCAGCACCACCTGCGAGGACCGCTTGGCCATCACCTGCTTGATCCGGAACGTGGCGGGCGACGACTCGAAGGTCCCTTCGTCCGGCACAAAACCCTTGGTGGATACGAAAGCAACGTCCACGAAATACCGACCGGCCGCCTCTTCACAGTCCGGGCCGACAAAACACAAACTCGACGGGTCGCACTCGCCGCCCAGGCCGATTACCGAGTTGCCGCCGGAACGGCACAACTCCATGCACGCGGCGGCTGAGTTGGTTACCACGATCAGATCCGACCGCTTGCGGGCCAGTTGCCGGGCCAACTCCAGGCACGTGGTCCCACCGTCCAGGTATAGCGTCGTCCCCGCTTCCAGCAGTCCCACGGCGCGCTCGGCGATGGCCCGCTTCTGGGCCACCTGCCGGGCCATTCGCGTCGAAAGCTCGTTTTCGTACCAGTAGGCTGGGGCATCGGCCCGTTGAACTCCGCCCAGCGTCTTGATCGCCCGCCCCTGGCCCACGAGACGATCGACGTCCCGCCGGGCGGTCATGGCTGAGACCCCCAGGTGTTCGATGAGTTCCTGGTACGAGCAGGCCCCCCGCTGCTCCAGCAACTCAACGATTGTCTGCTGACGTTCCTGAATGCTCATTGTCCGTATTCCCGTACGTTGGACTGGCTGGTGAACCGGCCAAAGCTGGTATGTGTTCGATACTACCATGATTATGGTTAAAAATCATCACGGCAGTGGTTATTTTTACCACATAATTACAGCTACTGGACGATTAGAGGTAGACAGAGAAGGGAGGCGGGAATGGTAGCCACGGAGGGTGGCGATCAGGAAGGGCAAGAAGCCTGACAGAAGAGGCCCGCACTTCTTATTCGCCTGGCAGCGAGAAGTAGAACGCGGTGCCTTCGCCGTATTCCGAGGCGACCCACATCCGGCCGCCGTGGCGTTCGATGATGCGTTTGACCAGGGCCAGGCCGATCCCGGCGCCGGGGAAACGCTCGCGGTCGGCATGGAGGCGTTTGAACACCACGAATATCTGGTCGAGGTACTGCGGCTCGATGCCGATGCCGTTGTCGCGTACGCAGAATACCCACTCGCCGTTGCTCGGTTCGGCTGCGATGTGCACGTGCGGCGCGCGGTCGTCACGGCGAAACTTGATTGCGTTTTCGATCAGGTTCTGGAACACCTGGGTCAGTTGCGTGGCGTCGGCGCGCACGGTCGGCAGGGGATCAACCACAAGCTGCGCCCCGGCCTCCTCGATCCTCAGCCGCAGATTGGCCCGGGCCCGCGCGAGCGCCTCGTCGCACCGGACCGGCTCAAGCGTTCCGCCCTGGGAGTTGACCCGCGAGTAGGCCAGCAGGCCCTTGATGAGCTGACTCATCCTCACGGCCCCTTCGACGATCAGGCCCATGTACTGCCGCCCGTCGTCGTCCAGCTTGTCGCGGTACTTACGATCCAGCATCTGGACGAAGCTGGCCACCTGGCGCAGCGGTTCCTGGAGGTCGTGGCTCGAGGCGTAGGCGAACTGCTGGAGGTCCTGGTTTGAGCGGCTCAGGTCCTCAACGGTCGCGGCCAGCTGCGCCGTACGCTCGCGGACCCGCTCCTCCAGTTCATTACGGGCCCGGCGAAGCTCTTCAGTCTGGGCCTGGAGTTCCTCGGCTTGGGTCTGGAGTTCTTCCGCCTGCGACTGGAGCTGCTCGTTGAACTCACGGAGCGTCCGCTCGACTTGCTTCTGCTCGGTGACTTCGTGGGCCACCACATTGATGGCCTCGACGCGACCATGCTCATCTTTCAGCGGCAGCCAGTGCTCGATCCATATTCGCTCGACACCCGGCTGGGCCGGGGTGGCGCCGGTGATTTCGATATTCAGTACGGGCTCGCCGGTGCGGAAGATCCGCTGCGCCAGCCTCTCAACAGGTTCGACCAGATCGGGCACCACCTCCCGCACCGTCCGTCCCAGGTGTTCCTCAGCGGGCACGCCGTTGATTTCGGCCAGCCGCTTGTTGACCCGCACGTACCGCATCTCGCGATCGAAGACGCACAGTCCCACCGGGGCCGATTCGTATATCGCCTCGATTTCCGCCAGTTGTTCTCGCACCTGCCGTTCACGGGCCCGCAAGGCTTCGTCGGCGCGGCGGCGTTCGGTGACGTCGAGGAAGACACAGGCAAACTGGTTTTCAGCCGGACGGTAGGCGAAGACTTCGTACCAGCGGTCCAAAGGCGTACTGCACTGCTCCAGGTGGGCCGGTTCTCCGGTCTGGACAACACGTCCGAAGGTCTGGATCCACATCGGATCGTTGCCGGGCAGAACCTCCAGTACGGTTCGGCCGAGGATATCCCCGCGCTTCAGGCCGGTAAGCCGCTCGAATGCCGGGTTGACGTCCAGAAAGCGGTAGTCGCACGGACGGCCCTCGCCGTCGAAGAGCATCTCGTGCAGTCCGAAGCCTTCGTTCATCGCGTTGAACAGGCTGCGGTACCGCTCCTCGCTGGCCTGCAACTGCTG
>Ga0123333_10003168_pt1 | contig 16184 bp, 14 predicted proteins | sample BioC12SIPDNA_3_FD_89957 | JGI IMG/M metagenome (GOLD analysis project Ga0123333, IMG submission 89957) | Anaerobic biogas reactor microbial communites from Washington, USA - Biogas_R2_B C12 SIP DNA | ecosystem: Engineered > Bioreactor > Anaerobic > Unclassified | place: Washington, USA... | reverse complement strand
GACGCCTGGTAAGAGATTGCCCACCATAGTTACCGGAGCAGACGCGGTTAGTGTTTGACCACGCAACCTGGTGAACAGCATCAGTCCCGATCTCAACCGTTGCCCTGTCCAACTCTGCTGCAGCTGACACATTGGTCGCAGTCAGAGTTGACGTCGCTGAGGGATACGACACGACCAAGGACGAATAGCCAGCAATTCCTGTATGTAAGGACGAGGGCACGGGGGGCGGTGCGCGCCCCATAGCAATCCTGTACGTTCTCTAGGCTAGCGGCATTGGTGATCGCATCACCATTGCTGCATCGCGTTTCGCGTGTCTACGACTGCTTGTGCTCTGCCAGAAACTTCGTCCCATCTATAGGTCGAGTGATCGGTGACGATCACCGTACAGTCAGCTGTTGCCAGTGTCGGATCAAGCGCTGTCGCCGATGTCATCTCCAGCCCATCGTAATTCAGCACAGGCACGAGTGGATCATTGTACACGACTTCGGCACCCTTTTCCTGCAGCAGATGGATAATGTCAAGCGCCGGTGACTCCCTGATATCGCTCGTATCCGGCTTATAGGCAACACCCAGCACCAGCACCCGACTGCCCTTCAGGGGCTTTCCCGCCTCGTTCAGCGCATCCTGGACCTTCCGTACCCAGTAGGCCGGCATGGACGAGTTGACTTCGTCCGCCAGTTCGATGAAGCGCGCGGTGTACTTGAGCGTCTTGAGCTTCCACGCTAGGTAGAGCGGGTCCTTGGGGATGCAGTGCCCCCCGATTCCCGGGCCCGGTGTGAACTTCATGAAGCCGAAGGGTTTGGTCGCCGCAGCGTCGATGATCTCCCAGACATCGAGAGCCAGCGTCTCACACATCAGCAGGAGTTCGTTGGCCAAGGCGATGTTGACAGCGCGGAAGGTGTTCTCGAAGAGTTTGACCATCTCCGCCGCGTCGGTCGACGAGACCGGCACCAGCCGGTCGAGCGCGGCGCCGTAGAGCGCCTGGCCCATCGCCAGGCACGCAGGCGTCACCCCGCCGATCACTTTCGGCGTCGTCTTGGTTGTCCAGTCTGTACGTCCAGGGTCGACGCGCTCGGGCGAGAAACACAGGAAGAAGTCCTCGCCCACGTTCAGCTGCATCCCGTTGCCCAGCAGCCGCGGCAGGACCACCTCGGTCGTCGTGCCGGGGTAGGTCGTGGACTCCAGCACCACCAGCATCCCCGGATGCAGGTAGTGCGCGATCTGCTCCGCAGCGGCAACGATGTAGGAGATATCGGGGTCGCCGGTCTTGCTCAACGGCGTGGGCACACAGATGGAGACGGCGTCGCAATCAGCCAGCACTGCGAAGTCGGTGAAGGCCTCGATGCGGTGCGGCAAGCTGGCCAGACGCTCGGAGGTGACATCCTCGATGTAGGACTCGCAGCGGTTGACGCCGTCGACGCGCGCGCTGTTGAGGTCGATGCCGCGAACGCGGAAGCCGGCCTCAGCGAAAACAACGGCCAGCGGCAGGCCCACGTAGCCCAGGCCCACAATACCGATGACGGCGCTACGGTCCGCAATCTTGTTGGTCAGTGTGTCCATATACGATCCTTGGCACGTGATGAAGTGCTAACGTAGAGACGGCAATGGGCGGGCAGTTGCAGCAAAGACCCGGGCACAGGATCTGCTAGAGCCAACTCGGCTTTCAGGTCTCTCAGATGGTCACGGGTGGTCATGTCAAGCATCTCGTCTCGAGGCCCGGCTCGGCAGAGGGCATCATGCGCACCCACTCCAGACACCGCGACCCGGTATGCCTCAACCAAGTAGATGGCATAAGCTGCTCTCCATCCTACCACACCCACGCTGCCCGTCAACCACCCCCAGACACCACCCGTCCGCAAAAGCCATTGCACACCTCACGAACAAAAAGCCCGGCGTGTAGCCGGGCTTCGTCCTCAAGTGACCCGCACAGGACTCGAACCTGTAACCAAGGGATTAAGAGTCCCCTGCTCTCCCAATTGAGCTAGCGGGCCGCTCAGGAACCGGCATGATCTTACCACATTCCGCCGTTTTGACAAGGTTCAGCGGCCTTGCCCGGGAACTGTGCTACAATAGCGCTGGCGCCCGGCGGCTGTGACACAGCCCGGTGTGGAGCCGACGTAGTCCGGCCCCAGTCCGGCCGGCAACGGATAATGACGATGAACCAATACCTCTCTGCCCCAGAACACGATGCAGTCTCGAACAGCCGCGCGCAGCTCGATGCCCCTGAGTTGCCCACGGCTGCGACCAACGCTCCCTACGAGTTCGCCCAGATGGCCAGCGCTCTGACCACCATCAGCCAGCAGGTCCTGGACGTCTCCGATTCGCCCGAGCGGGCCGTGCGCACGATTCTGGCGCAGGCGCTGGCTCTGGTCCATGCGCCGGCCGGGGTCATTGTCGTTGCGCCCAGAGGTCAGGCTCCTGAATTCATCCACTGCCAGGGACTGTCCGACGCAGCTCGAACCCGGGAGCTGATCTGCGCCCACTGGGAAAGCGAGAGCCGCATCTACCGCGACAAAGGCGACCGGTGGTACTGCGCCCTGGATTCCGTGCCCGACACGCTGCCCCACGTTGGGGCGTGGGCCAGAAGCGAGGGCGTGGGCGCCATCCTCAGCGCGCCGCTGTGGCTCTCCGAACGTCTTGTCGGGCATCTGTCGCTGCTGCACACCGCGCCCCACCGCTGGACCGACGTAGAGGTGCAGACTGCACGCCTGCTCGCCGGCCAGGCCGCCATCGCCGTCGACAGAGTGCTGCTGGCACGACGGCTTCGCGAACGGCTGGGGCAGGCCGAGGTGCTCAACCGCGTCTTCCAGGCTGCGAGCTCCGTGCTCGATCCGGCCGACATCCTGCAGAACGTCTGCGCCGAGCTGAAACATGCCTTGGGCGCCCCCCTCATCACGGCCTGGCTGCTCCAGCAGGACCTTCTACGCCGCGTCGCCGAAGCACGCGATGCCGACTACGCGCCATCCTCCGATGCGGCCCTGTCCCCTGCTTCGCTGCCCGCACTGCAGTGGGCGTTGCGGCAGAACGAGGCAACCCATTGGTCAGATCTGCAGGCCGAAGCATCTGAGCTGATCGGATCGTTCTTCACCTCTGCCGCCGGAAGCGCCTTGGTCGTTCCGCTTCTGGTGCGCGATGCCGTGGTTGGCGTGTTGCAGGTAGAGCGACCCGTCCAGCGCGAATTCCCGCGAGACCAGGTGACCCTTGTGGAACTGACCGTTGCAGCGATTACCCCCACCCTGGAGAACGGGTGGCTCTTCGAGCAAGTGCAAGAGGCGCGCGCCGAAGCCGAGAACGCCTATGCTGACCTGCGGCGTCTCAACCTGCTGAAGAGCCAGTTCATCCAGAACGTCTCACACGAGTTCCGCACGCCGCTGGCGATCGTCAAGGGCTACGTCGACCTGATAGCCGACGGTATCTTCGGCAACCCCACGGATCCGGGAATGGCTCAGGCACTGCAGGCAGTGCACACGCACACCGACAACCTCGTGCGCATCGTAGAATCGATTACGACATTGGAGGAGGCCGAGGTCGGGCACCTCTACCTCACCCCTCAGGTCATCCAGCCCGTCTGTCGTGCCGCTCTCAAGGCCAACTGGCAGAAGGCCCTCCGCCGCAACATAGAGATCGCCGCCGACATCCCCGAGAACCTCCCTCTCCTCAGGCTCGACTCCGAGGCCATGCTGCGTGCACTCAACCACATCCTCGACAACGCCGTGAAGTTCAGCCACGAAGGTGGGCAGATCCGCCTGGCGGTGTTCGTCCGTGAGGGCATGCTCTGGATCACGGTTGGGGACGACGGCATCGGAATAGCTCAGGAGGAGTTGGGTCACATCTTCGAACGCTTCTACCAGGTCAACGGCGTTACCACCCGTCGCTACGGCGGCATAGGACTCGGGCTCTCGCTGGCCCAGGAGATCGTCGTCTACCATCGCGGCGAAATCTGGGCTGACAGCGCGGGCGAAGGACTCGGCACGACAATCACCATCCGTCTGCCGCTCATCGCTACCAGGGAGGAACCTGATGCGGCACCAGGATAGGGGGACAGTGCGAGCCAGACCGGACTCCGTCAGGACCACCCGCGCACGAGGGTCACTGGGCGCCCGCACCTATGAAGCGGGGCGCACGGTGTTGCATCGTGTATCGGCCGTTTGGCTTGTGATTCTGGGCATCCTGGGCCTCGTTTCCTCAAGCTGCGGCGGCCCCACGCCCGCGAGCCCCCCCATGCCCCTGCCAGACTCCTACATCCTGGCCGACGACTTCTCGCATCCCAGTCCACGTTGGGCCCGATTCGATACCGAGGAGAGCGCGGTCTACGCGTTGGCGGGCGAGCTCTACCTCGAGGACCGCGGCCAGGGCACCGCTGTCTACAGCCCTCTGGTCGGGAAGACCTACGCCGATGTCGCGATCGACGTCGATATCCGGCACGTCCAGGGCACGGTCAACAACTGGATGGGCGTGTTGTGCAGACAACAAGACGACGACAACTACTACCTACTGGCGATCAGCGCCGATGGTTACTATCTGATCCTGCGCGTGATCGATGGCGAGGCGACACCCTTGGTTGGGCCTGAATACAACGAGGCGATCCGCCAGGGCAAGGCCGGCAACGCCCTGCGAGCCGTATGCCAGGGCACACGCCTTTCGCTCTACGCCAACGACACGCGGCTGGCGTCGGTGACCGACACCCGGCTCGGCGAGCCGGGGCAGGTTGCGCTGGTGGCAGACGCCGTACAGCGAGGCGAGATCGTCGTGGTGGCCTTCGACAACTTCGTGTTAGCCACACCGTAAGGAGCGGGCAGGAGAGTGGGCCACACCGAGATCACCGAAACGCACCGTCACCGGTGGGGGGCGCGGCTGGCCATGGCGGCCCTCTGGTGTCTGGCCCTCACCGGCTATTTCTCCCCCTGGATCGGCCGGCAGCCTATGACAGCCGCCCTGGCGTGGAACGGCTACGACCTCTTCGATGTGCTGCGGCTGCTCCCGGAGATCGAATCGGGCGCTTTGAGCGTCAACTTGCAGGCCTTACGACTGCCCCTGCTGGCATTGGCCCTGCTGGCGCCCTTGCTGGCCCACCGGGCTGCCCCCTGGGTACGGATCGGCGCTGCCGCCGCCGGCGCAGTGCTCGCGCTCGTCACCCTGCCGCCCTATCCCCAGATCCTCACAGCGTGGCGGACGCCCGGCTGGCGGGTCCCCTTCTGGTGGGGGATAGGGGCAGCGGGAAGCGCTGCAACTGCCTGGTGGTGGGGACCCAGGTTGGGCCGCTACCTTCCCTGGCTGGCGATTGGCATCATCGCGCTCGCGCTGGTGCCCGCAGCGTCCACGCTCGGCCGGCTGCTTCCCGCGCTGCGGACCCTACACGCGGCACCGGTCAGACCGGCTTGGGGCTTCTGGTGTTGCCTGGGCAGCCTCGTTGCGATCGGCCTGGTCCATTGGGGACGCGCAGTGAGGAGGACCTATGAACCAGTCTGAGATCCGAAGCCAGATCGAGCACATTCATGCCGTCAAGGCCCGCTACGAAGCCGAGTTACTCGAGAAGGAAAACGTCGTGAGCGTCGGCATCGGCTTTCCGCTTCGCGAGGGCCAACCCGTAGGCGAGCCCGGCATCATCGTCAGCGTCACCCGCAAAGTGGCCGCCCACGAGCTCGCGCCCGAAGACCTGATCCCGCGCCAACTGGAGGGAGTACGCGTATGGGTCGAGGAGATCGGCCAACCCCGCGCCCGCTCCAGAAATCGCGGCTCGCAGGGCACCTCTGCGCAAGGGAGGCAACCATAGACTACAGCATTCTCGACAACGCCCGCACGGTCTATCAGGAAGTCGTGGACGAACTGCTTGTCCGCAGGAACGTGGTGGCCTGTGGGCTGGGGTACAAGGTGACCAACGGCCGGCAGACGGATGAGTTGAGCCTGATGGTATCTGTGACCCGCAAGGTTCCCCGCGCCGAGCTCTCGCCGCAGGACGTGATCCCGCAAGCAGTCTCGGGCCTGCCCACCGACGTGGTCGAGACGGGGCGCATCCGCGCGCTCGCCCTTGAGGACCCCCGCGCGCGCTGGCGCCCCGCGCCGCCCGGTGTCTCGATCGGGCATCGCGACATCACCGCCGGAACGTTCGGGCTGCTCGTATTCCGCGAAGGCCGCTCCTACATCCTCAGCAACAACCACATCCTGGCGGACAGCAACGCAGCGAAGACCGGCGATCCAATCTACCAGCCCAGCCCAGCCGACGGCGGCACGGCCAATGAGCGCATCGCCACGCTGGTGGAGTTCGAGCCGCTCGACTTCGGCGACTCGCCCGCGGAGTGTGCCGTTGCCCGAACGCTGGCCGACATCCTCAACTGGATCGCGAGCCACTCGGGGTCCCAACACCGGTTGGAGCCGATCCGGCAGACCACCGGCACTAATCTGATGGACGCCGCGTTGGCCCTTCCCGACCAGCCCGACCTGGTCAAGCCCGAAATCCTGGGGATAGGCACACCCGTCGGGATCGCGGAACCAGAGCTGGGCCAGGTTGTACAGAAGATGGGGCGTACCTCCGGCCTGACCCAGGGAACCGTGACGCAGATCAGCGTCACGGTCGATGTCGACTATGGGGGACGCACTGCACGCTTTACCGACCAGGTCTTCGCCGGCCCTATGAGCAGCCCGGGAGACTCCGGCTCCAGCGTTCTCACGCTGGACCGGCACGTGGTGGGGTTGCTCTTCGCAGGTTCCGAACAGGTGACGATCTTCACACCGATCCGCCGCATCCTGGACCGGTTCGACATCACGCTGCTTGCGGCGGACTGAAGCAGGTGGGCCTCTAGTCCAGCTCGTGCAGGACCGCCAGTGCCCGGACCGTGATCCACGGGTTGGCCTCCCCGACGCACCCCGCGTCGAACCACAGGCGTCCGGGCACGTGTTCCAGCGACCAGAAGCCATCGTGCCTGCGCCGTCCCTGCAGCGAGGCGAGCGCCGCTGAGGGAATCAGCGCTGCATACCCCAACTCGACCAGGGCCTGCATCCAGCCCAACACGTCGGGCCGATGGGTCAACGGAAAGCTCAACGCCGGCAAAAGCCCCTGTGGGCCTGCGGCCTGGAGGCGCTGTGCCAGCGCCCCCGCGCCGCCCAGTTGTTCCTCGCGCCTCCAGATGGCGCTCGCTCGCGCCAACCAGACCAGGGCCGCGGGCGGCAGGGGGTCGCCAGCCGCCAACTGGAGCGCAAGCCAGTCCCAGGTCTGCTGCCACGTGCCTGCATCGGCCAACCCCAGCATCCCCACGGCCCACAGGATCGCCGCCGTCAATGCCGGTGAGCGTCCACCAGGACCCTTGCGTACCCTCAGCGCGCCTTCCGCGTCCCGGTTCTCACTGCACACCGTCGTCAAGGCGCACTCGACTTCGGGGACCGAGCCAACGCCCAACTGCGCGAGGAAGAGCACCTGCCAGACGGTGGCCCGGTAGCGCGGTGAGATCCCCAGCCCGCGGTGCATCCAATAGCCAGCGGGGTACTGGGCATCCAGGATGTCGCGAACGGGTGATGTGCCGGGAACCAAAGCGCGGTCGGCTCGCACCAGGGGGTCGTCGAACGATCGCCCTTCCAGTGCTATCCGACCGCGCACACGCACCCCAGGCAAGGGGTGCGCCGTCAAAGCCGCCAGCGTAGGGTTATTCGTCTTCGAGGAACTCGCCGCCCTCGTCGTCATCGGCGGTGCCCACCTCAAGCGGCAGACCGTCGAGTGAGCCCAGCTTTTCACGGATGAGCCCTTCGATCTTCTCCATCAGATCGGGGCGTTCCTGGAGATAGGTCTTGGCGTTCTCGCGCCCCTGGGCAAAGTTCTCTTCCTCGAAGTAGAAGTAGGAACCGCGCTTGCTCAGAATCCCCAACTCCAGACCCACATCGAGCAGATCACCGGAGCGGCTGATCCCTTCGCCGAACATGATGTCGAACTCGGCGACCCGGAAAGGCGCCGCTACTTTGTTCTTGGTCACCCGGACGCGGGTCGTATGTCCCACGACCTCGCCCTGGACCTTGATCGAACTGGCCCGCCTCACGTCTAGCCGCACCGAGGCGTAGAACTTCAACGCCCGCCCGCCGCTCGTGGTCTCGGGAGAGCCAAACAGGACACCGATCTTCATCCGCAATTGGTTGGTGAAGATCATGACCGTATTGCTCTGCTTGATCGCCCCGGATAGCTTGCGCAGCGCCTGGCTCATCAGGCGCGCCTGCAGACCGGGATGGGAGTCGCCCATCTCGCCCTCGATCTCTGCCCGCGGAACGAGCGCTGCCACCGAGTCGATGACGATGACGTCCACAGCGCCGCTGCGCACCAGGGCCTCAGCGATCTCCAGCGCCTGCTCGCCCGTGTCGGGCTGCGAGATGTAGAGGCTTTCGATGTCCACGCCGCACTGGGCCGCGTAGCGCGGATCCAACGCGTGTTCCATGTCGATGAACGCCGCGACGCCACCAAGACGCTGAACCTCTGCCACAATGTGCTGGCAGATTGTCGTCTTGCCCGAGCCCTCGGGACCGTAGACCTCGGTGATGCGCCCCCGCGGCACCCCTCCCACGCCCAAAGCGATGTCGAGCGCCAGCGACCCGGTGGGCACCGTTTCGACGTTGAGGTGTGAGGCATCGCCCAGGCGCATGAGCGCCCCATCGCCAAAGCGCCGCTTGATCTGCGCCACTGCCTGCTCCAGTGCCTTTTCGCGTCCGTCTGCCATCTTGTGCCTCCCTAACTTACACCCTCATCGATACCGGAACGATCGGCTCAGCTCACGCCCCGGAGACCTGTCTGTCTGTCGCCATCGGTACAGCTCGCATGGTCAATAATAGCACAAAAGTTCTAAAAACACAATGACCAAAAAGGGGGTTGGCGCTCCAATGATGCGCCGCGCTCACCTCACAGCAGCCCACCGCCGCTGCCCTACTTGCGGCGACGATGGACCTTGGACGGGCCCTGCATTGCCCCGGTTCCCCCAAGGTAGGGCGGCACCTCGACGCGAAAGATGGTGCACCGCGAGACGTCCATGAAACGAATGCCGATCTTGGGATCAAGCTCCTTGATCGCCATCACTGTGGTGACAACCGTTGGCATCCGGGCCACATAGCGGAAATTGAGGAGTTGAAAGAGCTTCTCCTTGGCCCACGGGGTTGCGCTCTCGGTGCCCAGGTCGTCCAGGACCAGCAGCGGGGCGCGCCGCACCTCCTCGAACCGCCGGTCCAGCGAGGCACCGCTCTGTGGGCTGAACGTGGCGCGCAGATAGTCCAGCAGGTCTGGCACCACCACCAGCAGCGCCGGATGGCCCAACCGCACGCGCTCGTTGGCGATGGCAGCAGCCAGATGGGTCTTGCCGCAGCCATAGCTGCCGGTCAAGATGAGCCAGCCTTGAGGATCAGAGGCATACGTACGCGCCAGGGTCAGCGCTCGCGAGAGGTTCTCCGCCTCTGGCGGCTCCAGCTCATGGCGGCGCAGATCGAACGTGCCAAACGACATATCCGAGTAATAGGAGAGCGTGTTGAGTTCCGACGCCGAGCGCTCCGCCCCCCCCAACCGGAAGTCCGGCGCCAGGATCGTCACAATCTCCACCAGCTCCGGATCGGCCAGGCGAGACCGCAGCCGGGCGTCAATCCGTTCCAGCTCCTGGTTCGTCGTGATCACCGTGGCCAGCCGCGCCAGGTAACGGTAGTTGAGGAGTTGAAACAGCTTCTCCAATGCCCACGGCGTGGTGTTCTCGGTACCCAGGTCGTCGAGGATGAGCAGCGGCGCGGTGCGGATCTCATCGAAGCGTTCGCTATAGGGCTGTGCTGCATTGGACGCGAAGGACGCGCGGATGTGGTCGAGAAGGTCGGGCACCGTCACAAAGAGCGGAAGCATGCCCCGCTCCACGGCATAGTTTGCGATCGAAGCAGCCAGGTGAGTCTTGCCACAGCCATAGCCACCGATGAGCAGCAACCATCCCTCGGGGCGCCGTGCGAAGCTGCGTGCCGTCTCATAGGCGTGGCGGAGATTGGCCTGGCGCTCCGGAGAGAGCCCGTGCCCCTCGGGGTTGAAGCTCTCGAACGTATAGCGCTCCAACGCACTGAGATTGCCCAGAGTGCGCAGCGTCTCGTTGCGTTGCACCTCGAGCTGCGGGAGCCGACACGTACACGGAAAGAGCCTGCCGAAGTTGGGATGGCCGACTGGCACATCCAGGCGGACGTAGCCCATCCCATGGCAAAACGGACAGTCGGGATCGCCCACGGTCGCGCCCCGGACGCCGACGCCGGACACCGCTTCAGTGTCGGACGAGGCGGTCGTAGCGTTCTTCGATGTAGCGTCGGGCTTCGGCTTCTCGCTCCCGCTGTCCTGCTTCGCGACCAGCCCCCTCGCCAATTCCTCTATCGATTTCATCTTTCCCTTCGGCTCGCCATCGTTCGAGGATGGCCAAAATGTACTTCCAGTTGCGTTTGTTCATCCGCGCCGCCTCGCGGAAGGCCTCTTCGATCCATGCAGCGGGGTACGTCGCCTCTGCCTCCATCAACTCCTCGCTCAACAGCGCCGTCAATGGGCCAACCGTCTGCTCATAGAGCGTGAAGATATCCGGACGCGCCTCCAACGCGGCGCGTTCGGGACTGACGCCGCGCCCCATTGCCGCGACCGACGCCCGCCCGCGCGGGCTATTCGCGAAGTAGCGCATCTCACTGCCCTCCGCCGCCTGCCATTCAGCGACCAGCAGGACGCCCCGGTCGACCGCAGCGCTCAGGGCTGTCTGCAGACGACGCTCGAAGTCGCCTCCATCCAGCGCAACACGCAGTACCGGGTCAGCCCGCAACTCGACGTCGGTCACCCACGGGGCCAGATTGGCCCGCATCTTGGCCAACCGCCAGAGCACAACGAGGGTCACCTTGAGCTCATCCGGATCATCGATCGATGGGAGCAACTCGCCGAAGATCGATTCCGGCAGTGTCACCGTGGGAACGGTGCCCTCCGGGAATCCGGAGAAGCGGGGCAGGTCTCGCCGGCTCACAGCATACCCACGGGCGGCACGACCGCACCGTAGTCCTCGGGCGCCACCTGGGTATAGACGTCGGCGAACTGTGTCAGGCGCTTGTTGAAGAAGAGCTGCACGGTACCGGTCGGGCCACTGCGATGCTTGGCGATCATGATATCGGCAACGTTGGGGTTCTCCGTGTTCTCCTTATACAGCTCTTCACGATAGATGAACATCACGATGTCGGCATCCTGCTCCAGCGATCCCGATTCGCGCAGATCTGAGAGCACGGGACGCCTGTCCTGCCGCTGCTCGACGGCGCGCGAAAGCTGCGACGCCGCTATCAGGGGCACGTCGATCTCACGCGCCAAGCCCTTGAGCGATCTGGAGATATAGGAGACCTCCTGCACGCGATTGTCCGAGCGGAGATCGGAATCCATCAGTTGCAGGTAGTCGATCAAGAGCATGTCGAGTCCGCGCTCTGAGGCCAGACGACGCGCCTTCGTGCGCACCTGCAAGACCGTGATCGAGGGCGTATCATCGATGTAGATGGGCAGCTCCGACAGGTGCCCGATGGCCTCGGCGAAGGCCGGCCACTCCTCGTCTTGCAGCTGACCCAGCCGCAGGCGTTGCGCATCGATCCCGCTGACCTGCGACACCATGCGCTGTACCAGTTGCTCGGCCGACATCTCCAGGTTGAAGATGGCGATCACCTTGCCCTTCTCGGCGGCCTTCAGCGCGAAGGTCAACATCAGCGACGTCTTGCCCACGCCGGGACGCGCAGCGAGGATCAACAGATCCGAGTTCTGAAAACCACCCAACACCCGGTCCAGATCGCGGAAGCCAGATGGCACCCCCATGATCTCGCCCCGGTGGGCATAGAGGTTCTCGATGTGGTCGTAATAGCGCGGCACGATCTCGTGAATGGGTTGGAGATCACGCGTCGAGCGTTTCTGAGAGACACCGAACAGCGCCTTCTCGGACCGGTCAACGACCTGGTCGACCGGCGTAGCCTCATCGTAAGCATACCGCGCGATCTCGCTGGCAGCATCCAGCAGGCGGCGCCGCACGGCAGTCTGCTCCACAAGCCGCCCATACGACTCCACGCTGACCGCGGAGGGCACGGCGTTGATCATCTGCGAGATGTAGCTGTCGCCGCCGACGGCATCCAGGCGATTCTGTTGCGCCAGTTCGGTCGTCAGCGTCAGGAAATCAATCGGATCGCGCCGCTCGTGGACGCGGATCATCGCCTCGTAGATCCAGCGGTGCTTCTGGAGGTAGAAGTCATCCGCCTGCAGGAAGGGCAGCACGCGATAGATGGCCTCAGGATCGATCAGAAGCGCGCCCAGGACGGCTTCTTCTGCCTCGATGTTATTGGGGACTGTCTTGTCCGGTACTGCCACCAGCCCTCCTATCGAGCGGCTATCCGGTCTCGTGAGAATCGTCGAGGTCTAGCGAACTGAGAAAGTCCCGGAAGACTCCCAGGTTCTCGGAACCCGGCGTGCCCTGACGCAACAGGTCCTGCTCGGGCTCGATACCCGCTTCGGCAAGCACGTTCTCAGAAACATAGATGGGCACGCCCGTTCTCACAGCAATCGCGATCGCGTCGCTCGGGCGCGCGTCGATCTCGACATCGACGCCGCCCGCCTCGACCAGCAGGGTAGCGAAGAAGGTGTTGTCTGCCAGATCGTTGATATAGACGTACGACAACCGTGCGTCCAGCGCATCGAGGATGTTGACCATCAGGTCGTGCGTCAGCGGGCGCGGTGTGTCAATGCCCTTCACGCCTACGGAGATGGACTCGGCCTCACACGGCCCGATCCAGATCGGCAGATAGCGCTCCGACTCGGGTTCCTTCAAGACCACAATGCGATGAGACGAGACCAAACTGATTTGGATGGTCTCCAGCGTAACCTCAATCATCATGCCCTCCCCAGGCAGCACCGGATGGTGCAACGAAGGTCGCCTCTAGAGGTATTATACCCCCGGAGTCGCGAAGTCAATCATCGCGGGCCGCTCGCTAGCGCAGATCGCGCTCCGACAGGCTCGACGGCCCGGATGTCGCGCCACGCCATGGCGAGCGCGCACACCCCCACACCAACAGGACACAGACTGCCGGAATCGCCGGCGCATACAAGCGATCGTGCGAGATCGGGCCAGGGAGCAGGAGGTGGTATGCCGTGACCCCCGCGAGGAGGAGGCTCACATTGGGCTGCCCGCGCAGGCGCCAGGCGCCCCGCACCGCCAACGCCCACAGGGCTAAGCGTGCCGCCGCGAGCCCCCACCAGATCGCTGCTGCCACTGCCGGGATCTCGCGTACCCGTTGGGTCCAGAAGGCCTGCAGCGCATCGCCCACGGCGCCCCGCTGCAAAGACCACACCATGCGCTCGCCGATCAGCGCAACGACGCCGGTCTCGGACCAATCCCGCCCGGTGATCGTGCTGTACCAGAACCGGTGCCCGGGATCGAGCGCGGCCCGCGCCACGCCACCCAGATGTGCCCGGATGTACGCTCCCAGATGGCCCACCACCAGGCGCCGCGCGGACGCCGTCGCCCGGGCCTGCCACCGGTACAACTGCGGGCAGTCGGCCCGCACCCACAGGGGCGGGCAAGACTCGGAGAGCGCCGCGCCCGCGCCCGTGCACCCCACCACGCGGCGATACAGATGCTCCCAGGTCTCAGTCCACGGTTCTGCGCGGACACCTTCCAACTCGGCGAGCGTCGCCACCGCGCTTACGCGCGCCAAGTTCTCCTCAAAGACTGTCGAGATCATCCAGCGCCCGATGACCAGCCGGTTACGCACGACCCAGGGCAGGATCACGACTACGAGCGCTCCCGAAAATGCGACTATCGCACCGCGGGCGGCGGCGCCGCCTCGGCGCCGGTCGGGACACAGACCCCATCCCCGCGCCAGCACGAGGCACCCCGTCGCGAGAGCCAGGTATTGGACATTCGGCTTGGTCAGCACCGCCAACCCCCACACCAGGCCCGCCGGCAGGGCACGGCGCCAGGTTGGGGCCACAAGCGTGCGGCTGGTCAGGTCGAGCGCAGCCGCCACCAGCGACAACAGCAATGTCTCGGAGAGCAGCGCGCCCGTGAACCGCTGCGTGGTGCCGTTCAGCGCATAGAGCGCGCCGGCTGCCAATCCCCAGCCATAGGCTGCAGCCGCCCCGGACCGAAGCGTTGTGACACGCCTCGCCAGACGCACGACCCAGGCCGCAGTCAGCACCTCCAGCAGAACTTGTGCATAGACCACTCGCGCGGGATCTCGGCCCAGCAGCGTATAGCTGCCGGCGAGCAAGAGCGGATAGAGCGGCGTGCGGATCGCGGTAGGGCAGAAGGGCGGCGTCCATCCGATGGCGAACCCCGTGCCATCCAGCAGATTAGCGGCCAGCAGATGAAACCCTTCGGCATCTATAGGTCCAATTGGATCAGGCGGAATGGCCCTGATCCAGGAAACGCGCACCAGGGCAACGAGGAGCAATGGCAGCCAGGCCCAGGCACGGTTCGGGCGATTGGAAGGAGCGTCAGGGTAGGTTCCGCTCACCAATGATGCGGATGCCATCCAGCGTAAGCCACGGGTCCACCGCCGAGAAGCGGTTCGTCAGCGGAGAGATGAGGCTAGAGAGCCCGCCGGTCGCGATCACAGGCGCCGTAGTGCCCATCTCGGCCCGGAACCGGTCGATGATGCCCTCTACCAACCCCACGTAGCCGAACATCACGCCGGACTGGATCGCGCGCACGGTGTTGGTCCCGATGACCTGGGTGGGCGAGGAGAGTCGCACCTGCGGCAGTTGCGCCGTCCCTCCGGCGAGCGCCGACGCAGCCAGGTTCATCCCCGGGGCGATCGCCACGCCGAGGAACGTGGCATCGACCGACACGGCAGTGAAGGTGGCAGCGGTACCGAAGTCGACCACGATACAGGCGCCCCGCACCCTCTGATAGGCGGCGACCGCGTTTGCGATGAGGTCGGCCCCCACCTCAGCGGGATTGTCCACCGCGAACGTGAGCCCGGTGTCGGTCGTGTGGTTGATGACCAACGGATCAGCGGCACTTTCGTCGGCGATCATCTCCTCAATCCGCCCGGTGAGCGGCGGGACCACGCTGGCGATCACAATGCGTTCGAAGTCCCGCATCGCCAGCCCGCGCTCACCCAACAGCCCCCGAAAGAGCACGCCATACTCGTCCGCCATCTTTTCACGGACCGTGCGGACGCGCCAATGGTGGCGCCAGCCGGTGCCGTCGAACACGCCAAAGACCACGTTCGTGTTGCCGATGTCTACAGCCAACAGCATCGCCGGCGTCGACAGCGGACGCCCGTCTGCGGGCAGAGCCTCTGAAACCATCGTAACCTCCTGACATCCAGCGCTCACCGGGGCGGCGCGATCAACGCACAGACACCGCGCGTTCGCAACGCATCCAGACCCGGCAGGGCTGTAGTCTAGCCCCTTACCCGGCCTGAGCAAGCCACGTCGCTGGCGCGCTCAACAAATCCAGGCAAGTGACCTTGTGGTATAATGACGTCGTGAAGAAGAGAGCCGTCCAGATCGCCTTGACGTTGCTGCTCAGTGCCCTGGCCCTCTACATCGCGTTGCGTGGGATCAACTTCGGCGACGTTGGTGCAGCGCTTGCGAGGGTCGATTGGGTATGGCTAAGCCTGACGCTGCTGCTCATTCTCGCCACTCTCGGCATCCGGGCGGAGCGGTGGCGCATCCTCCTTGGACGCACAGTATCCCTGCGAGACACCTTCGGCCTCACGGGCATTGGCTATCTGATCAGCGGGGTGCTTCCATTCCGGGCGGGAGATCCGGCGCGCGCAGTGGGGGCCAGCCTGCGCGGCCCTGTGAGCGCCCTTGCGGCACTCTCAACCGTTGTGGTCGAGCGCGTGCTGGACATGCTGCTGATCGTGCTGATCCTGGTTGCGACACTGCCCTTCGTCCCCGGCCTGCGCGAGTACCTGTCCGTCGGCGGCGTAGGCTCGGGTGGCGCTGGAGGAGCAGAGGGTGCTACCGGTCAGCTCCTATCGTTCAATGTGCTGTTGATCCTCAGCGGGGTCCTGGCATTCGCGATCCTGCTCGTCTTCGTGCTGATCGCAGTCTTTCCCGAGACGACCGAGGCCCTGGCACAGCGGTTTCTGAAAGCCCTGGGGATTGCCAAGCCAGATCGCTGGCTGCAACCCGTACACAGCATCCTCCAGGGACTGAGCGCCCTCCGGTCGCCCAGAGAGGGGCTCGCGATAGG
>Ga0123333_10003164_pt1 | contig 16191 bp, 14 predicted proteins | sample BioC12SIPDNA_3_FD_89957 | JGI IMG/M metagenome (GOLD analysis project Ga0123333, IMG submission 89957) | Anaerobic biogas reactor microbial communites from Washington, USA - Biogas_R2_B C12 SIP DNA | ecosystem: Engineered > Bioreactor > Anaerobic > Unclassified | place: Washington, USA... | reverse complement strand
GGCCAGGTTGGCCAGCGCCTCTTTACGGTAAACGGCGAACGGCTTTTCGCTGTAAAAGCTCTTGCCGGCCTCCAGGATCTGCTGGCCGATCTGGCCGTGGAGCAGGTTGGGCGTGAGGCTGATGATGATCTCGATCTCGGGATCGGCGAGGAGTTCCTCCGGAGTGAGGACGCGCTCGATGCCGTATTGCCCGGCACGGAAGCGGGCCGCCTCGGGGTTCACATCCGCGATAGCCGCGAGCTCGATGGCGTCCACCTTTTGGGCGGTCTCGATATAGATCCCGCTGATGACGCCGCAGCCCAGGATGCCGATCTTGGTAGGTGTTCTGGCCATGTTGTCTTCACCTCGTGTAGTCTTGTCGAACAGGGTCCATGCTCGCTGTCGGGCTACAGATAACGTAGTATCGCCCGCATGTAGCCGTTTGCCCAGGCGTTGCCGATCTCGCCGCGGTTCTCATCGGGGATTTCGGGCATGTGCTCCGAGGAAACCGTCCCCTCGTAGCCGATCTCTTTGAGGATCTGAAAGATGCGGCGGAGGTCCGGACCGTCGGCGATGTCCCACCAGAAGGGCGCTTCGCCCCAACTGGTCTTTGTGCTCCGCATGTGGACGAAAAAGATGCGAGGGGCGAACTCACGCATGACGTCGTACAGCCGTTGGCCGTCCGATACCCACACGTTTCCTACGCACCAGGTGAGGCCGTTGCTGGCGCTCGGCACAGCCGCAAAGAGCTTGCGGTAACCTGTCGCTCCGGCGAGGAGGCTGCGACCCGTGTGGCCGGAGTAGTGTGAGGCCAGCACGATGCCGTGCTTTTCCGCCTGTGAGGTGATCTCGCCGTAAAAGTCGATGATCTGCGCCCACTGGGCTTCCTCGTCAGCAGGATTCACCGGCTTGGCGAGGTTGGTGAACATCGAGAGCACGCGGATGCCGGCTTTGGCGACCGCATCCATATTCTTGCCCAGCTTGGACAGCGTGTCCTTGGTCGCGGCCTCGTCCGCCAGGCTGAACGGGGGCCAGAACTGCATAGTATCCGTGGACAGGCCGGCCTTGCTCACCGCTGCGACCTGGTCCTCCAGGGCCCGGACATCGATCAGGCCGCTCTTGGTATAGCCGGGGACGGCCCCTGCCGTTAGCACGACGCTGGGGATCTCCATCGATTTGCAGTAGGCGATGGCACCGCTTAGCGTTCCGTCTCCGACCGATCCCGCCTGTATTCCCAGTTTCATAGGCCTAACCTCCCGATACACAAGGATCCCGGTTCACTCCGCGGGGCACGATCCGGAGCGTCCAGCTGTCTCTGCTGGCCCTTGCGTATGCAGGAAGTCGTCCGCTCCGGCGCGGCACCATCGGCATTGTAGGTCATATGACAGCGTTGTCAAACCATTTCCTATTGGAGACAGAAGAAAACCACGCTGGAAGCACAAGCCGTGCGCCGGCTAGCGCAAAGGCCGGACTGGTCTGGTGCCGCGTTCCATGGCACAATAAGGCATCAAGTATCAGGGGGCGCGGGATGCCAGCTCTGTTCGAGGAGTGCTCGTTTCGAGGGATGACGCTGCGAAATCGCGTCATGATGTCTCCGATGTGCCAGTATGTCGCCGGTGATGACGGCATCGCGACCGATTGGCACCTCGTGCACTATGGGGCCCGGGCCGTGGGGGGCGTGGCTCTGGTGATGATCGAGGCTACGGCCGTGGTGCCGGGTGGCCGGTTGAGTCGGGGCGATCTTGGCCTCTGGGATGACAGCCAGATCGAGTCGCTGGCGCGGATTGTGCGCTTTTGCCACGCCCACGGTGCTCGGGTTGGGGTTCAGCTTGGCCACGCTGGCCGCAAGGCTTGGAGCGACAACCGCGGCTACGGGCCGGAGGTGCCGGTCGCGCCTTCTGCTCTGCCCTTTGATGCGGACTGGTGCATGCCCCGGGAACTGGATCAGGATGGTATCGATGCAGCGGCCTCCGCCTTTGCTCTGGCCGCGCGGCGTGCGCTGGAGGCAGACGTGGATGTGATCGAGATCCACGGGGCCCATGGCTATCTGATCAGCGAGTTCCTCTCGCCGCTGGCGAACCTGCGGACCGACGCTTATGGCGGCGACCACGCGCGCCGCGTACGGTTCCCGGCGGAGGTGGCCGACGCCATCCGTACGGTGTGGCCCGAGGAGCGCCCGCTCTTTATCCGCCTGTCGTGCAGCGACTGGTCGCCGGGGGGCAATGAGCCCGCGGACGCGGCGGAGTACGCTCGCCTGCTGCAGCCGCACGGCATCGATCTCGTCGATTGCTCCAGCGGCGGCGTGGTCAATGTGCGCCCACGGGCCGTGCCCGGGTACCAGGTGCCGTTTTCGGATCAGGTGCGGCGCGAGAGCGGAGTGCCGACAGCGGCCGTCGGCATGATCTACCGCCCGGAGCAGGCGGATGCCATCATACGCCAGGGGCAGGCGGACCTGGTAGCTCTGGGCCGTGGGCTGCTGAGGGTGCCTTACTGGGCCAACTATGCGGCCCGCTCGTTGGGTCTGGCGGGGAACTGGCCGGTCCCATATGGGTCGGTGGAGCGTTCTCCCATCTATCCGGAGGACTAGAACGCAGGAGAGCGGTCTCCTCGGGGGGCATATTCATGGAGCCATCGGGCGCCTACGGCGCACTGAGGCAGGATCTGTATAGCCTGCGCGATCTGTTGCCGGCACTCCGCACTGAAGCGGGTTTGGCGGTGGACGAGGCGGCAGGCTGGCGCGTGCGGTTGCTCCGCAGTGTTCTGCCGGCGGTGGAACTGGACGTGCCTACGCTCCTGGTGGCGATTACCGGGGGAGGCAGCACCGGCAAGTCGAGCCTGTTCAACGCTCTGGCGGGGGCCGATCTCTCTCAGGTAGCCTTCCGCGCAGGGTTGACGCGGCGCCTCTTGCTGGCCGGGCATCCGGACGTGCTGTCAGGGCCCGGCGTCGCCGCCGGGTTGCTGCATCGGTTGCCCGAGCCACCAGAGCCCTGGACCGGCACGGCGGACACCTCGCGTCCCGGCCCGCCCCTTTATGCGTCCTCGCCACGCGTGCCACGCAACTTGCTGTTGATCGACACGCCGGATTTCGACACGGGAGTCGAGGGACAGTTGGCCAATCGCGCACTGGCGGAGCCGCTCCTGCGCACGGCCGAGGTCCTCGTCTATGTGTTCACCAACGCGGTGTACAACAACCTCTCCAACACCGAGTTCCTGGCGGACATCGTGGGCGGCCTGGGGGGGCGGCCGACGATTCTCGTCTACCGGATCTCCCGGGTGGCCGATGACGAGACGGCCCTGGATCACTGCCGCCAGGTAGCGCACCGGCTGTACCAGGCGAGTGCCGAGGGACCGGACGGGTTTCCGGCCCAGGTTATCGGTGTCTACCGGGTACACGAGTCCGATCGCGTGGCCCTGGGGCGGGAGCAACCACGGCCGATCCCTCTGGGGAGGATCACCGCGGGGCGGTCCCTGCCAGATTTGCTGTCCGGGCTGGACGCGGCGACCATCAAACGGCAGGTTCTATCGGGCGATCTGCGGGAGGTTACGACGGGTGCGGCAGTCGAGCTAGCAGAGATCGGCGCACAGGTGGAGCGCGCCCGCCTCTACCAGCTTGGCCTAGATCATCTCGTGACGCAACACGCCCTGCAGTCCCTCAAGGCTTTCCCGGCCAACGAAGCCCTGGCCCTGGCGACGCGGCTCTTTATCGAGAGCAGTCCCCCGCTGGTGCGTGCCCTCCGCCAGACGGGCCGCGTGGTAGGGGCGCCCTTGAGAGGCGCTCAGGCGGTGGCCCGGCGGGTTGGAGAGTGGCTTGGTATGGCCGAGCCGGAGCCTCCCGCACCGGATTTGCGGGCGGACCTTCGGGACGATTTGTTGGTTTCGGCAGGCGAACTGCGTAACCGGCTCATCGAGGGCGATCTGATCGTGCAGGTCGCGCCCGGGGATGCCCTGGCTGAGGCGGCGCTACACTCACCCCAGGCGGGTGCGCGCGTGGAGACCCTGGACGCCGGCATCCAGCACGTCCACGTGCCGGCCCCGGCCATGGTGCATGGGCACATCCCCGGCCTGCTGGATCGTGATTGGTCCGCTGCACGCAGGCTGCTGGAGGACGCGGCAGCCGCGCTGGTGGGGATGCCGGAGGACGTCGAGGCTGAGTTGCGAGGGTCTATCGCCGAGTTCCGCGCCTCGATGGGTGTCGGCCGGCGTCTCCGTGAGGCCTTTTTTGCCTCACTCAGCGCGCTGCCGCCGGTGCTCGGCGTGACGTATACCCTGCTCACCGCTAATCCCGCCGCCGGGGCGGGCATGTGGATCCAGCTTGAAGGTGTGCTGGGGCTGAACGATCTGTGGGCGCTGGTGTCGATCCCCGCGTCGGCGGGCCTCAGCGAACAGGACCGGCGCCAGCTGGAGCAGATGATCTCGCCCGCTTTCCGCCTCTGGCTGGCCCGCCGTACTGATACGATCGCACAGCTGTTCCGCGAGGTCGTCTACCACCCACTGGCGGAGGGGCTGGATGGCATGCCGGAGGCCGGGGACGAGCGCATCGCCGCACTGGGATCCGCCATCGGCAGACTGGCAAAGGGATCGGCACAGTGAGGCCGTGCGGCGGCCGCGGCCGCGCTGGCACAGCATCGCCGCCTGGGAACGGGCGCATGGGAGAGGATCGATGAATGACCTGGTCGAGCCGTTTGCAGCGGAGAGGGATGCCCTGGCGCGATCTGCCACGTTGGCTCGCCTGTATGGCCAGCTGGATGACCTCGAAGCGACGCTTGACCGGATTCCCCTGTGGGAGCCTGCCCGCGAACTGGGCGCCGAGGTCGGGTGGGTGCGGGGGCAACTGGGGCGCCTTGCTGAATCCTGGGAGCGCCGCCTGCTGGTGGCTATCGTCGGGCCTTCGGGTGCTGGCAAGTCCACGCTGATCAACGCGCTGGCCAGGCGGAGCATCTCCGCGGTGGGCCTTGAGCGGCCGACGACACGACAGGTAGTGGCTTTTGCGCCCACGCAGGATGATGCGCGCTGGCTGGAGCAGTTGTTGGGCGAAGACGATGTTGTGGTGGAAGTGGAGCCCGAGGCGCCGGGGCTCGCCAACCTGGTGCTCTTGGATACGCCGGATACAAACACCGTCCCGGAGAACCAGGCGCTGTTGGCTCGCACGCTGGAGCATGTTGATCTGGTCCTCGCGGTCTTCGATGCGGGCAACCCCCGCCTGCTGGACAACCTCAGCTTTCTCGCGCCGGCCATGAAGAGACTGCCCCCGAACGCGATCGTGCCGGTGCTGAACCGCATAGACCGCGTGACAGAGGAGGCTCTGGATCGTGAGCTGGTGCCGGATCTGGCGGAGGCGCTTCGATCCGAGTGGGGGCTCGCGGCACGCCGGATCTACCAGATCTCGGCCCGCGAGGCATCCCGGGCAGGGGAGGCCGTGGATGACGAGCACCCGCTGCACGGGAGAAACGAATTCCGCGAACTGGAAGGGGTTGTGCTTCAGTCCTTTGGCCGGCGAGGTCAGGCTGCGGCCTATCGTGGGGCGCACGCGGAACGGCTGGTGGCGCTGCTTCAATCCGACGTGGCCGCCAGGGTAGGCGAGGCCGGATCGAGGGTTGAGGCGCGCGCGAGGCTGCAGGACTTGGAACGGCAGACGAGACAGGCCATGGCCGGCCAGGTGTTGGGGCATCTCGAGCGAGGCGCCGCCTCCTCGCTGGCGGAGGGGCTATATGAGCGGCTCGCACGGCGCTGGTGGGGGCCGGTCGGCTGGCTGATCGCCCTGTGGGCACTCGCCCTGCGGGCCATCGGGTGGCTCCGCCAGGCGACGAGACGGGGTCAGCCGGCGGAGTTGGTGCGGCTCGCTGCTGCGGGCGGCGGCGAGCGCTCGCTTGACCGTGGCGTGCGGCAAGAGGTGCTCGCCGCACAGAACGCGCTCTATGCGGCGGCGTGGCCTCCGCTGGGCGATCTGTTGGTCCAGGCGGGCTTTGGCCCGCGTGTACGGCAGAGCGCCTATTGGCGCGAACACGCCGAGGCCACAGCGAGCGCCGTCTACGGGGCGGGCCAGGCCACCATCGAAGGCGTCCTGGACGGGCTCGCGCGGCGGCTGAGCCTCTGGCTGTGGCAACTGCTCCTCAATGGGCCTGTGATCGCCCTGGCATCCTGGGTGGGAATCCAGGCTGTGGCGGGGCTCTTTCTGGAACGCTACCTGGGCGGTGATTACTTCCGGCAGGCCGCGATCGCCGCCGGAGTGCTTTGGTTCGGCGGGTTTGTCGTCATTCAGGTGAGCGCCGGCGCCATGCTGCGCCGCCCGCTCGAGCGCGCTCTCGAGCGAGCGCTGGCCGAGGTGGCGGCGGGGGAGGCCGGGGATCTCATGCCGCAACTGGAGGCGCTGGAGGACCTGAGCCGGATGACGGCACGCCGCCACAGATAGTTAGAGACGGCCCGCCCTGGCAGCGGGCTGTCTCTGAAGCAACCTGTTCCCAAGGGGTCAATCGGGAGCCGTCGTCGCCACGGTGCGGAGCTGGCCTGGGGCGGGCTCCACAGCCGCGGGGGCCTGCATGCGATCGAGCTGTCTCACCTGCCGCGAGAACAGCGCCCAGACGGGTCCAAGCGTGCAAACGATTGCAAAGAACAGATACCAGGAGCGCAGCCCGAGGATCTCCACCACCGGCGCCGAGAGCGCCAGCCCCAGGGGAATGGCCAGCTGAACGAGGCTCATTACCGCCGAGTTCGCTCTTCCCTGCATTTCGGGGGCCATGGATCCCTGGAGCAGGGCCATGATGGTGCCGTTGCCGATGGCGTTAAAGATGCCGTACCCCAGCCAGGATGCACCCATCGCCCAGATAGCGGAGGCCGGTGCCAGCGCCATGCCGAACCCCGCCAGCCCGGCCAGAGCAAAGGCTCCGAAGGACTGGATCACCCGGCTCTTGATTCTGTGTCCCCAGAGGCTGAGAAGAACGCCGCCCAGGATGAGCCCCGCCCCCTGCGCCGCCTCAACCATGCCCAGTTCGGCAGCTCCACCGCCGAACACGTCACGAACGTAGAGCGGAAGGAGCGACCAGGTGGGCGCCCCCGAAAAGTTCATCGCCACGGCGAGCGCGATCACGGCGACGACCCCCGGAAGGCTCCCGATGTAGCGGATGCCATCGCGCATGTCCCGCCAGGCATTGGTCGCCTGCAACGGTATCGTGCGAACCGGCTCGGGGATTCGAATGAACAGCAGCGGCACGATCGAAAGCAGCGCCGTCACCACGTCAACGAACATCACCTCGTGCACGGGCATGATCGCCAGCGCGAGCGCCCCCAGCGGAGGGCCGGCGACCTGGATCGCGCCGGTGAGGGTCTGGTTCAACCCGTGCACTCGGGGGAGGTCCTCCCGCGGCACGAGCATCGTCACCGCGGCCTGCGTGGCCGGACCGTGAAAGATATCCCCGAGCGCCCGCCCGACCATGATCACGTACACGTGCCAGATCTGCACCTGGCCGGTGACAAAGAGCCAGGCCAGCAGCAGCGAGAGCAGGGCGATGGCGCCATCGGCGATGATCATCGTCTTGCGGCGGTTCCAGCGATCCACATAGGCGCCCGCCAGGGGCCCCAGCGCGATCTGCGGGATGAGCGCGATCGCGGAGGCGCTGGCCAGTACGGCTGCCGAGCCGGTGAGTTCGGTCAACCACCAGACCAGCGCAAAGTGCGCAACACTGCTCCCGACCCGCGACAGCACGAGGCCTCCGAAAATCGCAGAGAATGTCTTTCCCCAGCGCCCGGAGGCCCGTGCCTGCGGCTCTTGGCTAGTCCTCGTCATCGTCTGTGTTCGGACCAAAGACCTGGCTGAGCCCACTCAGGTCAATGTTGAGATCCAGACTCTGCAGGATCTCGCCCACCAGGCCGCTGGTGTTGATGTTGGTGTGCTCTGTCTTGATGCCGTCTGTCCGGGCGCCGCGCATGCTCGCCCCAACCATGTTGCAATGCTCCAGCACGGCGTTGCGCAAGTCCGCCTCGACCAGGCTGGCGCCCTGCATGTTTGCGTGCTCCAGCTTGGCTCCCTGGAGATCGGCGCCGCTGAGCCGCGCTCCCTGCAGGTTGGTGTGTGACAGCGTGTTGCCTGCCATCAGCGATCCTGAGAGATTGGCCGCCTGCAGATTGGTGTGATCCAGGGTGGCGCCGCGGAGGTCAGCCTCGGAGAGGTTGGTCGCCTGAAGGTTCGCGTGCCCCAGATCCGCCTCGGCCAGGATGGCCCGATCCATCCGAGCGGCCTGGAGGTTGCTGTGCTGCAACTCCTGCCCTCGAAGGTTGAGCCCGTCGAGGCGGGCCGCTTGTGCGCTGATCCGGGACAAGCGCGCTCCCGTGAGGATCGCCCCCCTGAGATCGGCGGCCTGAAGGTTCGCACGCTCCAGGTTGGCCTCGCTCATGTCCGTGCTGTTGAGGCGTGCAAGCTGCGCGTTTACTCGCACCATCATGGCTCCGTTGAGTTTGGCCCCCGTGAGCACCGCAGCCTGCAAGTTGGTGCGCTCCAGAATGGCGCCCCTCAGATCCGCGTCCTTCAGGTTCGCTCGCACCAGCACGGCACGGCGCAGGTTCGCGCCCTGGAGGTCCACCCCCTGTAGGTTGGCGCCGCGCAGATCGGCGCCCTGTAGGTCGCGCCCGTGCATGTCTGCGCCGCGCAGGTCGGCCCCGCGGTACGAGCGTTCGCCGAAGGGCTCCTCATCACTGGAGAAGGGCTCGTCCATTTCAGGTTCAGACGCATCGTCGGAATCGTCTCCGGTTGAGAACGGCTCCGGTCCCTTGGCCTCGGGCGGTTTCGGCGCCGGAGGCGGTGCAAAAGGGCGGGAGGGCTCCGCCGGGGCCTGGACTGTAGCAAAAGGGTCGGGGGGGAGCATGGTCGTCGCCCCGGGCTCTGGGCCCGGAGAAGGTGCGCCCAGCTTTTGCGTCGCCCGTACGCCCGCATCCTGGGCCTGCGCTTCCAGCGATACCAGCAACTGGTTCGCTTCCGTAACACTCAGCTTGCCTGCCGCGACCAGGTTCAGGATTTCCAGCTGTTGCGCAGCGAGGTCGCGCTCGCTGCTCTGCTCGGTTGTCATTTCGCCCACTACTCCTTGCTCAGTTCTGACAGTCGGCGTACCGCCTCGGCCGCCTCGATTTTGCCTTCCTGGACCTGCTGCAAGATCAGACGCCGGGCACTGGCCGGACCATCGCTCTCGGCCTCTCGGGAGGGCTCTTCGCCGGGCGGCACCTCCAGGCCCAGGGCCTCGATCGCCTGGTTCAGGCGGGCCCGAAGCGTCCAGTAGGACTCGGCTAGCTCGCGCTCCATCTCCTTGAGATTCCCTCGGTTCTTGACGAACACCTCGATGAACTGCAGCGTCTCGGCATCCAGTTGGCAGAAACGGCAGGGCTCCCACTGGCCGCGAACCAGAGTGGCACAGGTGGGGCATTGCAGTTCGGTCACGACCAACTCGCCACCACAACTCGGGCATTTTTCAAGTATCTTGCGCACGGCGCCTCCTTTCAGTGGGCATGATAGCAAGATATTGCAGTAATGTCAATAGATTAGGTGTAGGTTCGCAGATATGGTTCGTAATATTGTCTCTATGCGCAACTAAACCGATTATAGCAGCGTCCAGATGGTTGCGCGTCAGGCTGGGTTGTGTGTCTCCGGTGCGTGCAGGCCGCGTGTCGACAGGGGCTTCAGATCATGCTACCATGGCAGCGTTCGGGCGCACTCACGGAACAGGATCTCGAGGAGTAATCGTATGAACCTTGATCCAGAAGCGGCCATGCAGGACGTGTATGACGTCCTCATCATCGGCGCTGGCCCCGGCGGCGCCACGGCGGCCCTCTATACGGCTCGAGCCGGCCTCAAGACGCTGGTGGTGCATCGTGGCGCCGGCACCGGCGCCTATGCCCTGGCGGAGCGGATTGCCAACTACCCTGGTGTCCCCGAGGAGGTGCCGGGCGATGTTCTGGTGGCGCGAATGAACGAGCAGGCCGCGTCCTTTGGCGCGCAGTATGTGCAGGACGCGATCGGTATGGTGGATCTCCAGGGGGACATCAAGTCTGCCTCTGGCAACCAGGGGTACTACCGCGGACGCACGCTGATCATCGCGACGGGGGCCATGGGGCGCGGTGAGCCGCTGCCCGGCGAGGAGCAACTGGTCGGGCGGGGCGTCTCCTACTGTGCGACCTGTGACGGTGCTTTCTTCCGCGATCAGGAGGTCGCCGTGGCGGGAAACAACAACGAGGCGGTTGAGGAGGCCCTGTTCCTCACCCGCTTTGCTTCCCGGGTGCACCTGCTCTCGCCGACCAAGGACCTGTTGGTGCCAGCCGAGCTGGTGGAAGAGGTCCTGCACCACGAAAAGATGGTTCTGCACCGTGCCACGCGTACGCTGGCGATACTCGGCAATGACGAGGTGACGGGCGTGCAACTCCGTGACGGCGATGGCGAACGCCTGTTGCCGGTGAGCGGTGTGTTCGTGTTTCTCCAGGGGCGCCTGCCGATCACGGGTTTTCTCGGAGATCAGATCCAGCGCAGCGAAGGCGGTTGCCTGGAGGTCGATGACATGATGCAGACGAGCGTCGCGGGCGTGTTTGCCGTGGGCGATGTGCTCTGCAACCACCTCAAACAGGTGGTCGTCGCGGCAGCGGACGGCGCCGTCGCCGCGAGGGGTGTGGAACGTCATCTATCCGGGCGGAGTCAGATCCGGCCGGACTGGCACTAGTCTACAGCGTCTCACCGGGTCCTTTGCCCGCGCTTGCGGGGCTATCCCGCTGGGAGAGGGGCTATGGACGAGGGTACTACCCGGCTTCTGCAGGCTGTGGTGGACGCGCTCTCGGCGCATATCGCAGTGCTGGATAGCCGGGGCGTGATCCGCGCCGTCAATCGAGCCTGGCGCACCTTTGCGGACGCCAACGGGCTGGCCTGGCCAGACTATGGCCTGGGGCGCGACTATCTGGCTACTCTGGGCGCGGCGGCGGCTCGGGGGGATCCGGATGCCGGTGTCATCGCTCGGGGCATCGCTCTGGTGCAGGCGGGCGCTCAGGACGAGTTCTGCTATGAGTACCCCTGTGGGACCCCGGCCGGTCCGCTCTGGTTCATCATGTGGGCGACGCCCGTTGTGGCCGAGATCGGTACGGGCGTGGTGGTGGCACATGAGGATATCACGGTGCGCAAGCTTGCGGAGATGGCCGCCGAGGAGGCTCGCCAGGTGGCCGAGCGCCGGAGCGCCATTGCCGCGGCCCTCAAGGGTATCCTGGCTGTGCTCAACTCGGGCCTGGCGCTGGATCGCATCCTGCTCCACATCCTGACGGAGGCGCGGGCCCTCCTGGCTGCGACGACTGTGGCGCTCGTTCCGTCCCCCGATAGCGAGCTCAGCGCTCTGTGCGACCCCTCCTGCCTGGCGGGCGATCCGGAGGCGTTGGCGCTGTCGCAAACGGAGTACGGGAACCCTGGCCCCGCAGGGGATGAATCGTCCTTTCCCTCAAGCTCACAGAGGCTCGTCTCGCCGGTGCAGGTGGCCGGTGCCTGGTGCGCGGACTTGATCGTCTACTATGCTGCGGGGCGTGTGCTCAACGACGATGAAGTGGACCTCGTTACGGACCTGGCACTTCAGACCTCGCTGGCGATCGAAAACGAGGCTCTGCGCCGAAGGGTACAGGCCAGTGCGATAGAGTCCGAGCGGGCCCGCTTGCTGCGCGAACTGCATGACTCGGTGAGCCAGACGCTCTTTAGTGCCAACCTGATTGCCGACACGTTGCCTCGCATCTGGCGGCAGCACCCCGAGGAGGCCATCGACGGCCTGGAGCAGATCCGGGAGTTGACGCGCGCGGCCCTGGTCGATTTCCGCACTCTTCTCCAGGATCTGGATCGGCCCGTCCTGGTCGCCGAGCCGTTGAACGTCTCGATCGAACGTTTGGCGGATCAGCTTTCCAGGCAGGCCGGCGTGCCCGTCCGCCGATTCCTCGGCTCCCTCACTCTGCTGCCGGCCCCCGTACAGGTGAACCTGTACCGGATCGCTGAGGAGGCGCTGAACAACGCTCTGAGGCATGCGGATGCCCACAACATCTCGATCGATCTGAGCCAACATGGGGGCGCCGTGTGGCTCCGCATTGAAGATGATGGACGCGGCTTTGACCCGACCCTGGTTTCTTCGGGCCATCACGGGCTAGGCATCATGCGCCATCGAGCCGAGGAGATAGCCGCTGATCTCGACGTACACTCCGCCCCCGGTGCTGGTACAAAGGTGCGGGTGCAGTGGGAAGAAGGGAAGGCGGGCGGCCATGGGCGATAGCCAGCGGATACGAGTGCTCATCGCAGATGACCATGCCATGGTGCGCAGCGGGCTGCGGCTCTTCCTGCTGGCCATGCCGGACGTGGACCTGGTAGGCGAGGCGTCCAACGGCCGGGAAGCGGTGGCTCTCTGCGCGGACCTGGCCCCTGATGTGGTTCTGATGGACCTGGTGATGCCGGAGATGGACGGTATTGACGCCATACGCCTCTTGCGAGAGCAACAGCCCGACATCCGCGTGCTCGCTCTCTCCAGTTTCCAGGAGGGCGATCGCGTGCGCGAGGCGGTCCGCGCAGGCGCGATCGGGTACCTGCTCAAGGACGTCACGGTGGACGAGCTTGGTGCGGCGATTCGTGCCGCCTCACGCGGGCGGCGCAGCTTGTCGCCTGAGGTTGCCGACGCGCTTGTCTCCTCTTCCCGCGAGCCTGCTCCCGAGTATGACCTGACTCAGCGACAGCTGGAGGTGCTTCGCCTTCTGGTAGGAGGTCTGAGCAACGCCGAAATCGCCCGCGAACTGCACATTACGCTGGCTACAGCCCGCTTCCACGTGAGTACGATCCTCTCCCGCATGGGCGCTGCGAACCGGGCGGAGGCGGCCGCCCTGGCCGTCAAGCACAACCTGGTGTCCTAGCGCCATCCCGCCCAGCCATCTATCGCGCGCGGCCCACTGGACGAACATCCAGTGGGCCAACTGGACATACGTACGGTGTGCGCGAGCGTCGCATGCCGTATAGTTGTGTTGGTAGCCGTGGCCAGGACGACCGGCGCTGACTGAGGCAGAGCACTTTCGCAATTTACACGGGCCGGTCATCGGATCCATGGCATTGTGTCGGGATAAGGCTGGGCGAGGGCAGAGCAGCCGGCGGACAGCCATGTTGGACCCATATTCATGTATCTGGAGGCAACTATGAAGCTCGCACGTATTCTCGCGATCGCACTGGTTCTGTTCGGATCACTGCTTCCGCTCGCCAACGTTGCACGAGCAGACGGCGATATCGTGGACATCGCCGTCGCTGATGGTCGCTTTACCACGCTTGTGGCGGCCGTGCAGGCGGCCGGCCTGGTCGATGCGCTCAAGGCCGAGGGTCCCCTCACTGTTTTTGCGCCCACCGATGACGCTTTTGCCAAGCTTCCGGACGGCACGATCGAGGGCCTGCTGAACGATATCCCCGCTCTCACCGAGATACTCACCTATCATGTGGTCTCCGGAAAGGTCATGGCGGCTGATGTCGTCAAGCTCAGCGCGGCGCCGACCTTGTTCGGCAAGGATGTCACCATCGCCGTCAGGGATGGCAAGGTCTACCTGAATGGCAACGTGCAGGTGATCATCACCGATATCGAGGCCTCCAACGGCGTGATCCACGTCATCGATACGGTGCTGCTGCCGCCCGCAGATCAGGCCGTACTGCCCGCCGCGGGCGGGCCCGATCTGCTCGGCCTGGTGGGCTCGCTGGGCAGCTACTTGCCGGTGGCTGCGGCCCTGGGTGGGGCCGCCTACCTGGCGATGCGACGACGTCGCGGCTAGACGCACGGCGGCCGGCCCATAGGAGTTTCAGTGCTGGGCCCGGGGCGGATTGTCCGCCCCGGGCCCAGCACTCTGGTACCAGGGTTCTGTGCAGCCCTGCCGGTACGGGTATAATGTCTGTCAACCCTGAGTAGAAAGGCCACCTGGTGCAACACCCCATTCAAGTTGTTCTCGCCTCGCAGTCGCCGCGCCGGCTCTCGCTGCTGACGGCTATGGGCCTCCCCCTTATCGTGATGCCCTCATCGCTCTATGAGACGCCGCGACGCGGTGAGGCGCCCGCGGATCTCGCGCGTCGCCTCGCACAGGAAAAGGCGCGCTCTGTCTCCGCCCAGGCGCCCGATGCGGTCATCATCGCGGCCGATACGCTGGTGGTGCTCGATGGCCGAGTGCTCGGCAAGCCGCAAAGCGCCGAAGATGCCATGGCCATGCTGATGCGCCTGCGGGGCAGGCGCCATGAGGTGTACAGCGGCCTGGCGCTTGTGAGCCCGGACACGGGTGAAGAGTCTCTGGAATCGGTGTGCACGCCGGTGCTCATGCGCAACTATAGCGAACTGGAGATGCGGGCCTACGTGAATAGCGGCGACCCGATGGACAAGGCCGGTGCCTATGCTATCCAGAGTGAGGTCTTTGATCCCGTCCTGCGCGTGGAGGGCTGTTACGCCAACGTGATGGGGATGCCGCTGTGTCACCTGTATCGAGCCCTTGCCGGCTGGGGGCTCGCGCCACCGCGCCATCCCCTCGAGCGATGTCCCTGGCCCGTTCAGTACGGGGGCTGCAGCTGGGCCGGTGACATTCTGCGCCACCAGTAGCGACGGCGCGGGTGAGGGATCCGGGTGCCCGGGAGCACTCGGGCGATGCCTCCGTCAGCAAGCGAGTCGGGGTCCACGCTGCGCTTGTGATGGGCCCCGGCCCGGCGGCGGTGCGGCCCAGGCGCTGGCCTGGCTCAGGCGCTGCCTTCTGTCTTCGTTTCCTCCGCCTCGATCCCGCGAGGCATGACCCGGCTCCCGCTGGGGCCGCGTGATCGATCTGGGCGGCAGTGCAGCCCGGGGCTTTCGCGGACGCGTCATTTGAGGCGGCAGCATCCTCTTGCTCGCCTCACACAGGGTATCCCGGGTCAACGGGTGGTTTGTTCAAGTGGACGGCGGGCATGCGCCATGGCGCGGAACCCGCGCCGCTGGCCGCGCCTGCTCGTGGCGTGCCAACGTCGGGGCTCCTCTTTCGCCCTGAGCACGAGGGTCCATCCGTGAGTGTAAAGCATACTTGACATCACCCTGGGGTCATGCTACACTGTGGTAAAGCGAGCTTTGCATCGAGGAGGGGGGAGGCGTGAGAAACAGGCTGGAGGAGCTGCGAAGCCAGCGGGGCTGGACCCAGCAGGAACTGGCCGAGCGGGTGGGAGTCTCACGGCAGACGATCATCTCGCTGGAGCGGGGCCGCTACAATCCCTCTATCCTGCTCGCCTTCCGGCTGGCGCACCAGTTCGGTATTCCCATTGAGAGCCTGTTCTTGTACACGGAGGAGGATCGGGATGAGTAGCGGTAGGCGGTGGTTCGCGCGTCAGCTGCGGCTGGGATGGTGGCTCTCTGTGGGAGGGGTGGCCCTCGTCCTGGCGGGGATCGGCCTGGACCGGTTGGCAGCAAAGCTGTCATTCGATCCCAGGATTGTTGCCGGCCTGGGCATTTTGCTTCTCGGGCTGGGGCTATCCTTTCTGTTGAGGGCGTGGGTGTTGCGCCATGAAGAGCAGGCCGCCCGGACGCTTCTCGCAGAGGAACGCGATGAACGCAGCCGGATGCTGCGCGAACGCGCTGGCAGCCGCGCCTACGGCGTCTCGGCCCTGCTTTCCTGGGGCGGGCTGATGTGGGCCTCGTTCGCGCATATCGGGTATCTGCCGGCGCTATCCGATGATGCCCACTGGAATCTTCTGGCGGGGCTGGTTATCGTGCCGTTCCTGGTGTACCTGGTGAGCTTTGTTGCGGACCAGCAGCGATACTGAGCCCCTCGGGGCAAAGCGCAGGGGCGAGGGCCATGCCCTCGCCCCTGATGCATCTTGAGCGGTGCGCGCTAGCTCAGCCCCATCTCCTTCAGGTTACGGTAGCTGATCGCCAGCGATTCGAAAGGATCGCGCTCATAGCTGCGATCCTGCTCCACCAGGAACCACTCCACGCCCACTTCTTCGGCCGCCTCAAAGATGGACGCCCAGTTCAGGTTGCCCTCTCCGATCTCGCCGAACCGTTGCTCGCGCTGTGGCGTGATCACCATATCCTTCAGGTGAAGGAGGGGCTGGCGCTTGCCGCAGTAGCGGATCCAGTAGGCCGGATCGGCGCCGCCGTGCTGAACCCAGTAGGTGTCGATCTCGAGCTTGAGTTGCTCGGCGGTGCTGCCATCGACCATCATCTGGAACCAGGTGACGCCGCCGTACTTGGCGAACTC
>Ga0123333_10003161_pt1 | contig 16204 bp, 10 predicted proteins | sample BioC12SIPDNA_3_FD_89957 | JGI IMG/M metagenome (GOLD analysis project Ga0123333, IMG submission 89957) | Anaerobic biogas reactor microbial communites from Washington, USA - Biogas_R2_B C12 SIP DNA | ecosystem: Engineered > Bioreactor > Anaerobic > Unclassified | place: Washington, USA... | reverse complement strand
TGCCTGACGCTGGTTCTTCCCCGTGTACGAGTCCTTCATCTCCACCATCGCGGCGGTAAGCCGGACCGTCTTCATCCGCGCCTCCTCGACCGCCTTCAGCGACTCGGCGAGCTGCTCCTGGATGGCGATGCGCTCTTCCTGGTCGCGGAGGATGAGAATACCCGATGTTCGTCCGCTCTCCACGGCGGCCTGAAAGGACGCTTCGAAGCGGCGCGTTCCGTTCCGGGTGAGCAGAGGGACTACTTTCCGCTGCTCCTCGGAGGAGAGAGAGGGAAAGAGCGAGAAGAGCGACAGGGACGCGCCCTGCGACGTTTTGAGGCACTCCTGCAAAAGCCGCTTCTCCGGGGTGCGGACAAGCCCGAGGAGCCCGAGAGCCGCTTCGTTCTGGTACTCCACGATCTCCTCCGGAAGCGCAAGAAGAAAAATCGCGTCCCTCGCCTGATCCAGCAGGTCGCGCATTCGCTCCAGTTCGGAAAGGCGGCGCTTCAGCTCGGGGTAGTGGCTCTTTTTGCCCGATTTGGCGCCAAGCCCCATAAGGGCGAGAAACTGTTCGTCGTTGCCGTCAATAGGCATTGCGAAGCAGCTCCTCCAGTTCGTCATGGTTGAAGGGGAGCGGGTTCGTCAGCATGCACGGGTCCTCCTCGCCGGTCTTCGCCAGAACGGGGAGCTGTTCCTCGCTGAGCCCCAGATCACGGAGCCTGCCGGGGATTCCCGCCGTTGAGCGGAGCGCGTCCAGCCGGTCAAGGAGCTCCTTCATCGGTTCCGGAGAGGAGGCGTTTCCCCCGAGAGCCTCCAGGATTTGCGTATACCGCTCCGGCGCCGCCGAAAAGTTCGCTTCCACGCCCCATCGGAGCAGCAGCGAGTTGCACTCGCCGTGCGGGAGGTCAAGAAGGCCGCCGAGGCTGTGGGAGAGCGCGTGGACGACGCCGAGGCTGGCGTTGGAGAAGGCGAGCCCGGCGTGCAGGCTGGCGAGCATCATGCCGGTCCGGTAGTCGATGTCGGAGAGGTTGTCCAGAACTTTGGGAAGGAACTCGCCCACGAGGCGAATGGCCTGAAGGGCGTGCAGGTCGGTAAGATCGGACGACGCCCGCGAGACGTAGGCCTCGACTGCGTGCGTCAGCGCGTCCAGTCCGGTGGCGGCGGTGAGGTTCCGGTCCATTGTGAGCGTGGTTTCGGGGTCGACGAGCGCAACGTCCGGGACGATGGATTTGCTGACGATGGCGTTCTTCACCTTCGTCTCTTCGTTCTTGATGATGGCGAACTGGGAGACGTCGGCCGCGCTTCCGGCGGTCGTCGGGATGCAGATCACCGGAGGACAGGGGAGCGGTATGCGGTCGACGCCGACGAACTCGCTCACGTGGGAGGCGTTCGCGTGGACCGCGCCCACCGCTTTCGCACAGTCCATGGAGCTTCCGCCTCCCAGGGCCAGGATCAGGTCGCACCGCTCATCCGCGAAGACGCGCGCCCCCGCCATGACCATCGAGGCAGTGGGATTCGGCCGAATATCGGAGAACACAGTGTAGTCAAGGTCCTCCTGTTCGAGACTCTCAAGGACGGGTTCAAGCAAGCCCGCTTCGATGACTCCGGGATCCGTGGCGACGAAAACCCTGCCGCCGCCGAGATTACGGGCGTACTGACCCGCGAGGGAGAGGGCCCCTCTCCCGAAGAGTATTTCAGGGGCGACGAACTTTCTCAGGGCAAAATCGCGCATACTCTCATCCCCTTTTGTCACAATAAAGGCGGGGGTGTATTCCCCCGCCTTTATTTTATCACAAAAATGGAATAATGTTGCGGTACTCTCCCTTACCAGCGGAGAATCGTCGCTCCCCAGGAGAAGCCGACGCCGAAGCCGACGACCATGACTCTGTCGCCGGGGCGCAATCTTCCCTCGTCGGCCGCGTCGCGCAGGGCCATCGGAATGGTCGCGCTCACGGTGTTCCCCTTGTTCTCGATGTTGGTGTAGAACTTCTCCTCCGGAATGCCGATCTCCTTGCGGAGGTGCTCCAGAATCAGCTTCGTCGCCTGATGGAAGACGAAGAGGTCGATGTCCTCCAGTTTCAAAGAGTGCATCTCAAGAATCTGCCACACTGCGGGCGGAACTGTCTCCACAGTGAACTTGAGCACCTCGGGGCCGTTCATGTACATGTTCTCCGCGCTCCGCGTATTGCCCCACTTGTTCGTCCGTTCAACGGCTGTCTCCGGTGATCGCGGGGCCGCCCACGCCCCGGCCGGAATGATCAGCTTGTCCATCCCCAAGCCGTCCGTTCCCAGCACAAAATCCCCTATGCGCGCAGTGTCCGAACCTTCGATAAGCGTTGCCGCGGCGGCGTCGCCGAAGATCGTGCGCGTGCTCTTGTCCATCGGATGGACGGTGCGAGACAGCGTGTCCGCCGTGATCAGCAGCACCTTCTTCGCGATCCCCGTCCCTATCAGTCCCTTCGCGAGGGCGAGCCCGTAGACGAATCCCGAGCAGCCCAGGTTGAAGTCGAGCGCCCCCGTCGTCTTTTTCAGCCCCAGCCTGTCCTGCACCACGCAAGCAGTCGCCGGGAGGTAGTAGTCGGGACTTTCCGTGCACAGAAGCAGAAAGTCAATTTCGTCTCTTCCGATGCCGTGCTCCTCGAAAAATTTCTCACCGGCGCGCGTCGCAAGATCGGAGACGAGCTCCCCGTCCACAATATGGCGCTCCCGAATGCCCGTCTTCTGGTGGATCTTGTCCTCGGTCCATGTGCCGAACTCCTCCACCAGCGCCTTGTTGTCCACCACCTTCGGCGGAAGGTAGTATGAAATAGCCCGTACTCCGGCTCCAAATCCTTTCATCTCTCGAACGCCTCCATAACTGGATGTTCCTTATTTACAGAATGTGCATCATACTCGACGCGGTGCTATTATCCCATTGTCACCGATAAGTGACAAGTCTTCCGTTGTCCTGAAAATGCGCGCTGAATGCTCTTGCAAAGAAACGGCGGGTGGAATAAAGTAAGGACACCTTTCGCGGCCCGGAAAACCGCTCCGCGAAGAAGACCGGCTCCGGGAGGACGCTCCGACGCGTTCCCCGGTGCTCCGAATGAAAGGAGTGGCGCTCTCATGGGCAGCGGCACGCTGAAATTCATACATTGTGCGGATCTTCATCTCGACAGCCCCTTCTCCGGCCTTGCGGAGACCTCCCCCGCGCTGGGGAGCTTTTTGCGCGCGGCCTCCTTCTCCGCCTTCAGGAACGCCGTCGACTGCGCGCTGCGGAACGAGGCGGACTTTGTCCTGATCTCCGGAGATGTGTACGACGGCGAGGACAGAAGCGTCCGCGCGCAACTCTTCTTCCTCGAACAGCTGAAACGGCTTTCCGACGCGGGGATCGCGTCGTTCACAGTGCACGGCAACCACGATCCACTCTCCGGGTGGGAGCTGGACCGCGACCTGCCTCCCTTGGCGTACCGGTTCGGCTCGTCGGAGGTCGAGTCCGTGCCGCTGACGGTGAAGGGCGAGCGGGTGGGAACGGTGCACGGGTGCAGCTACCCCGTGCGCGACGTCAGGGAGAACCTGGCGCGCGGCTTCGCGGGACGGCGAACGGAGGGCGTGAACATCGCCCTGCTTCACAGCAACGTCGGAGGAAGGAAGGGGCACGAAAACTACGCCCCCTGCTCGCTGGACGATCTCCGCGCGGCGGGGATGGACTACTGGGCGCTGGGGCACGTGCACTCCGCGGAAATTCTCTGCCACGATCCGCTGGTCGTCTACCCCGGCAACATTCAGGGGCGGCATATCGGCGAGACGGGCAAGAAAGGCGTCTTCTCGGTCGCCATGGGCTCCGCGGGCGGGCATCCCGGCGGGAGAGGCGGCGTGGAGTTCATCCCGTGCGATGTCGTCCGCTGGCGGAGGGAAGCCCTCTCCATCGAAGGAATGCAGCGCGACGAGGAGCTCTTCGCCGCCTTCGACCGCCTCAGGGACGGAGTTCGGAACGAGGCGGGCGGACGCCCTGTGATCGTCCGGGCGTCGGTTGGCGGACGCGGCAAGCTGAGCGCGCTTCTGCGCCGTCCCGGGTTCCTCTCCGGTCCCGGCGGGCTCGTGGAGAGCCTGAATCAGGGCGAGGAGGGGCGGAGCGACTTCGTCTACATCGAGAGCGTCGTCGACGACACCGCGTCCCCGTTCGACCTCGAAGCGCTGTCCTCGGGGAACCATTTCGTCGGCGACTTCCTCAAGGAAGTTTCGGCCTTCGAGCGCCGCGGCAATCTCAGGGAAGGGTTGATGGAGATACTCTCCGCGAGGGGCGTCAGGGAGAAGCTCCCCCGCGAGGTGTTCGACAGGGTGGATGCGCTCCCCGACGACGAGATCCTCTCGCTGCTGCGCAGAGGGACGACGCTTGCGCTTGCGGGACTGCTTGAGGGGGAGGACGACGAATGAAGATCAGCGAGTTTTTTGTACAGAACTTCGGTATTTTTTCCGGGTCGGGAACCTCTCTCTCCAAGGGGCTGACGATCTTTCACGGCGAGAACGAGAGCGGAAAGACGACGCTGATGAACTTCTTCCGGCGGATTCTTTTCCCGAGGGAGAAGTACTCGCGAACCCGAGGGAACATCTACGAGCCGCTGAGCGGCGCGCGGCACGGCGGTTCCGCCAGGGTCCGCATGGAGGACGGCAGGGAGTTTGTCCTCACGCTCGACGGGAAGAAGAACTTCGTCCTTCCGGCGTCGGGAGGAAGCGCCGCGCCGCTTCCGTCGAACTTCTTCTCCATCGGCAAGGACGTCTACGAGAGCGTCTTCGCGATGGGGCTGAACGACATGCAGTCGATGGAATCGCTGAACAAGGCCGACATCGCGGCGCGCTTCTTCTCCGCCGGTTCGGGCCTGGGTTCGGCATCGCTTCCCAGGCTGCTCTCCTCATTGGAGGAGCGGGGGAACGAGCTCTACCGGCCCGGACTCGCCAAGGGCGCCTCGGCCGTGAACCGCCTGCTGATGTCGATGAAGGAGACGGACGAGCGGATCCGCGAGCTTCGCATGGCGAGCGGTTCGTGGGGTGAGCGCCGCGATGCGCTTGACAGCGCGGAGCGCGCGCTGGAACAGCGGCGCGAGGAACTTGCGGAACTGCAACGGCGGCTCTCCTTTCTGGAGCTTCTGGAGAAGGGGCTGGCGCCCCGCGCCGCGCTCGGCGAGATCGAGCGATCCCTCGGCGAACTCTCCGCCCTTCCTCCGTTCCCTGAGGGAGGGCTTGACAAGCTGGAGCGCTTGAAAGACGAGCGGAAGCGGCTTGAAGCCTCCTGTGTCCGCCTTGAGTCCGAGATTCGCGCGAAGGAGGAGGAGGCCGCGGCGCCGGCTTCCGACCCGCTGCTTCTCTGCACGGAGTACGAAACGGAGATCCGCGCGCTGGAGCAGGAGGGGGAGCAGCTGCGCGCCGCGCTTGCACGCAAGAATCTGCTGGAGCGCGAACTGCTGGCCTCGCGCAGGAGCTTCCTCCGCAATATCGAGGATCTCTGTCCGTGGTGGACGGAGGAGCACCTGATGAGCGCGGACATCTCCGCGGATGCGATCGCCTTCGCCCGCAGGACTGCGGAGCGCAAGGAGGTGCTCGAACGGAAGCTGGGCGAGGGAGAGAAGTCGCTCGCCCAGTGGAACCGCCTTCGCGAGGACCGCAGAAGCGAGGCTGCCTCGCTGGAAAAGGAGATGGGCGTCGTCGAGAAGCGGGCGAAGCGGGCCTCCGAACGCTGGGGGCTCATCACGCGCCTCCGGAGCGTCTTCACCGAGCTCTGCGGCCAGGAGGACGAACTGAACTCCCTTGAGGAGGCGCGTTCGACGCTCTTGGCGGAGCGGGACCGCGCCCTCGAACAGGAGCCGATTCCGCCGGGAATCATGGTCGTCCTGATCTCCGCATTCCTCCTGCTGGTCGGCGCGGGCGCCGCGCTCCAGGCCTTCCTGGCGTCGGACTACCTGTGGGCCTTCGGCTCGGCGACGCTCTTCATGGCCTCGCTGCTGGCGTGGTTCGCGCACAAGGATCTGTCGAAGAAGTACGCGACTGCCAGGGGTCAGTGGGTGAAACGGCTGGAGGATCTCGACTCCCGGCTCGAGGAGACGACCTTGCTCGTCGAGAGCCAGAAGACGAGGGTCGATCGCCTGCGGACGCAGAGGGAAGAGCTGGGGAGCAGTCTCGGCATCAACGCCCCCCGCTTCGAGAGCGCGATGGAGCACCTCCTCGCCGAGGGCGAGGGGGACAACAGCGCGCAGGAGCGCTACACCTTCCTCAGCGAACGGAACAGACAGATGGCGACCGTTCTTGCGCGCATGGACGCCGAAGGCGAGGCCATGGAACAGGAGGTCGCGCGTACCGTCAAGGAGCTGGAGACGCTGAACGAGGCGTGGAGCCGCTGGCTGACCGAACACAGGTTCGACCGTAACCTTGCCCCCCGCGACATGGAGGGGATCGTCCCGAGGATTCTTCAGCTGCGCTCGGAGGAGGCCTCTCTTGCCGCGCGGGCGGCCGAGGGGAGGGAGCTGGACGACGCCGTCGAAGCCATCCGGAAACGGATTCAGGAGCTCGCAGGACGTCTCAGGCCCTCCTTCGAGGCCCTTGGCGAACCTGCGCCCTCGGCGGCAGATCCCGCGTCGATCCGCGCCTTTTCGACGCTTTTGCGGCGGGCGGCAGAAAAGCGCGGCGAGATCGCCGCGTGCGAGCGGGACGCCGCGATGCTCCGCCAGAATCTGGAAGACGCGAGAGCGGAGGCGAGCGAGACGGAGCGCACGCTGAACGACCTCTTCGCGGCGGCGCAGACCGACGGCGAGGATGCGTTCCGCGCCCTCGCCGAGGCGTGGCGGAAGCGCGACGCGCTGCTCGCCGGGCGGCTCCAGGAGCGGAAGGTGCTCCTGGGTCTCTTTGGTTCGGACGAGGCGCTTCGGGCTGCCGAGGAGGAGTACGCGTTCCGTTCTCCGGAAGATGTCAGGTCGGAGACGGAGTCGCTCCGCGAACGCGCGGAACGCGCCCGCTCCGAACTCGACGCCATGGTCGACGCCAAGGGGCGCATCTCCTCCGAGCTGGAGAGGATGGGGACCGACGAACGGCTGGGTGAACAGCTCTTCGCCAGAAAAGGGATGGAGCGGAAGCTCGACGAGCACCTTGAAGAGTGGCTCTCGAACCTCCTGGCGCATCACTTCCTGGAAGTCTCCAGAGCGCGTCACGAGCGCGAACGGCAGCCGGAGGTCATCCGCCGGGCGGGCGAGTACCTCGCCCTGATGACCGGCGACCGCTACCATCTGCTCTCCGAAGGAGATGAGAAGGGGTTCTCCGTGGTGCTGGAGGAGAAACAGCAGTCCCGCGAGCGGAAGGATGAGCTCAAGTGGAGTTCCGGCCTGGGCGACCAGGTCTACCTTTCGATGCGGCTTGCCCTCGCCTCTCTGTGGGGGAAGAACTCCGAGCCATTGCCGCTGATTCTCGACGACCTTCTGGTGCGCTTCGACGAGGGGCGCCAGCGCGGCGCGGCGATGGCGATCTGCGAGGCCGCCCGCGAGAACCAGGTGATGCTCTTTACCTGTCAGAAGGGGACGCTCGACGTCTTCCGCGACGTCGTCGCCGAGACGGGAGAGAGCGGGTCGGATTTCCTCTCCTTCCACCGCATCGAGAATGGCGAGTTTGTTCCCGTTGCGTAACGCCTCCGAAGCGCCAATGGACGCGGCTTCGCTCTCGGCCGGCGCAAAGGCGGCGGCCGAGAGGATCCGCGCGCTCGACGTGGGAATGCTCTCCTTCCGGGAGCCGCTGAAGGAGCACTGCTCGTGGGAAATCGGCGGCCCTGCGGATATTTTCGTCCAGCCTTCGGAGGACGCGCAGGTGCTCCGCCTGCTTCGCTTCGCCCGGGAGGAGGGACTTCCCCTTGTCGTGATCGGCAGGGGAACAAATCTTCTCTTCGCCGATGTAGGGTTCCGGGGCGTGGTCATGAAGTTCGGACGGCGCTTCTCCGACTTTTCCGTCGACGGTTCGTCGATCCGTGCCCGCGGAGGCCTCTGGGTTCCGCGTCTGGTGAAAAATCTTGTCGAAGCCGGACTCTCGGGCCTTGAGCACGCGGCGGGGATCCCCGGGTCGTTCGGAGGCCTCGTCACGATGAACGGCGGCAGCCTCCGGCACGGAGTCGGCGAACGCGTCGTCGAGGTTCGGGCGGTCTCCTTCGCGGGGGAGACGCGCGCCTTTTCGCGCGAGGAGTGCGGATTCTCCTACAGAAACTCGTTCTTTCAGCGCGCCTCGGACTCCCCGGAGAGCCGGTGGATTGTCCTTGAAGCCCGTCTCGAACTCGTCCCGGCGGAGCGGAACGATATCCGCAGGGAGGTGCTGGGCATCCTCGAGGAGCGGCGAGGGAAGTTTCCGCTCGACAAGCCGAACTGCGGCTCCGTCTTCACGAACGATCCGTCCGTCTACGAACTTGCGGGACCTCCGGGGAAGATCGTCGAAGCGGCCGGATTGAAAGGGCTGCGGGTCGGCGGCGCGGAGGTCTCGCACCGGCACGCCAACTTCATCGTCAACCTCGGCGGCGCGACCGCGTCGGACGTGCTCTCCCTCATCGCGGAGATTCGCAGGCGCGTTCACGACCGTATCGGAGTATGGCTCGAATGTGAAGTCCGTTATGTCGGCGCCGACGGAGCCCTGGTTCCCGCGTCGACAGCCTCGGAAAATCTGCGGCCCGAAGGAAAGTGAAACGACCCCCGGCGAGCGAAACTGCGCTTCCGGGGCGCCGGTTTCCGGAAACGGGGGGGAAGCCAATGAACGCTGTTGAACGCGTGCGCAGCTTCTTGCAGGAGCTTTGGTCGCTCTGTCCGAAGCTGCTGCTCTTGTGTACGCTCCTCCTCGCGGGCTTCTCCTCGGCATGGATGGTGACGATCGCCGACAAGGAGATGCGAGGCGCTCTCCTGCATGAAGCGCGCCTCCTCGCCGCGGCGATCAACCCCGAACGAGTGCGGTTGCTCGCGGGAGACGATTCCGACCTGGAATGCGAGTCGTACCGCCGGTTGAAAACACAGTTATCCGCCGTTCGCGCGGCCGACCCCAAGCGCCGGTTCGTCTACATCATGGGAAGGAAACGAAGCGGAGAGATCTTCATCCATGTCGACAGCGACCCGCCCGATTCAGAGGACTACTCCCCTCCCGGCCAGATATACGAGGAGGCGACGCCGGTATTTGCCGAGGTCCTGGAGCGCGGGAGCGAATTCGTCGAGGGGCCGCTGGAGGACAGATGGGGCGTCTGGGTCTCCGCGCTGGTTCCTTTGCGGGACTCTGCCGATACTGTAACCGCCCTTCTGGGAATGGATGTCGACGCCTCCGACTGGAGCCTGAACGTCCTCAGGCGCGCCGCGCTCCCGGTGGCGCTGACTTTCGCGTTCTTCTCATCGCTTCTTGCCGCCGTCGTCGCCTTGCGAACAGGCCGCCGCCTCAAGCAGGAGACTGCCCGCGCCGACGAACTGGCCGTCCACGCAAGAGCCGCCAGCGTTGCCAAGAGCGAATTCCTCGCAAACATGAGCCACGAGATCCGCACGCCCATGAACGGCGTCGTCGGGATGACCGGTTTGCTGCTCGATACGGACCTGACCGAGGAGCAGCGGCGGTATGCCGAGATCGTCAGGGTCAGCGCGGAATCTCTCCTCTCTCTCATCAACGATATTCTGGACTTCTCCAAGATAGAGGCCGGAAAGCTCGACCTCGAGATCCTCAACTTCGATCTGTCCAGCCTCATGGACGACTTTATCCTGACGCTGGCGGTGAGCGCCGAGGAGAAGGGGATCGAGCTGCTGTGCGGCGTCGATCCGGACGTTCCCGTGCTGCTTCGCGGCGATCCGGGGCGTCTGCGGCAGATCCTCACCAACTTCGTGAGCAACGCGGTGAAGTTCACGCACGAAGGGGAAGTGGAGACGAGAGTCTCTCTGGTGGAAGAGAGCGACCGCGACGCGTTGCTCCGCTTCTCGGTGCGCGATACGGGGATAGGGATCGCCGAGGAGAAGATGGGATTGCTCTTCACGAAGTTCAGTCAGGCGGACGCCTCGACGACGCGTAAGTACGGCGGCACGGGGCTGGGGCTTGCCATCTCGAAGCAGCTTGCGGAGATGATGGGCGGCTCGGTCGGCGCGGCGAGCGCAGAGGGGAAGGGCTCGGAATTCTGGTGTACCGCCCGCCTGGAAAAACAGCCGGAGAACCTGCGGCGCGAACTCCGTCCCGCAACCGACCTGAGGAACGTGCGCGTCCTGATCGTGGACGACAACGCGACCAACAGACGGCTTTTGACCGCTCGGCTGACGTCGTGGGGGATGCGCCCCGAGAGCGTCTCCGGCGGAAGCGCCGCGCTCGCGTCGCTCGACGCCGCGCTGCGGGAGGGCGATCCGTTCCGCCTTGCCGTGGTGGATATGCAGATGCCGGAGATGGACGGCGAGACGTTCGGAAGTCTCGTGCGTGCGGACGGACGTTTCGGCGCGCTCCGTATGCTGATGCTTACGTCGCTCGGAATACGCGGGGACGCCAGGAAGTTCGCCGAGGCGGGCTTCTCCGGCTACCTGAACAAGCCTGTCCGTCAGCACGACCTTCGGGATGTGCTTTCTTTCATCCTGACCGGAGATGCGGACGCTCCCGGCGCCATCGTTACCCGCCACACGGTCCGCGACGCCCTTTCAGGCTTCGACGGCAGCGGCGCGCGCATCCTCCTCGCCGAGGACAACATCACCAACCAGCACGTCGCCCTCGGCATACTCAAGAAGTTCGGCCTGAGAGCGGACGCGGTCGCCGACGGAGAAGAGGCGCTTGCCGCACTCTCGGCCGTACCGTACGATCTCGTCCTGATGGATTGCCAGATGCCGCGCATGGACGGGTACGAAGCCGCGCGGAGAGTCCGCATGATGGAGGGGACGGTTCGTGACGTGCCGATCATCGCCATGACGGCGAGCGCCATGGCGGGGGACAGGGAAAAGTGCCTGGAGGCGGGAATGAACGACTACGTTCCCAAGCCCGTTTCGCCGGGCGTCCTTGCCGGAGCGCTGAAGAAATGGCTGCCGTCCCGCGGTGAACGCGGCGGCGCCTGGGAGGCTTCGTCAAAAGAGAGCGCGGCGAACGGCTCTCCCGTACTGCAAAGCAAGGAGCAGAATGCCGAGTCGCGTCCGTGGAACAGGGAGGCCTTCCTGGAACGCCTGCGAGGAGACCACGAGCTGGCGGCGGAGATCGTGGGCGATTATCTCTCCGAGATTCCGAAGGAGATCGACGCGCTCCGGGAGGCCCTCGCAACGGGAGATGCGGAAGCCGGAGAGCGCTGTGCGCACAGCGTGAAAGGCGTCTCCGCCAGCGTCGGCGGCGAAAGAGTCCGCGATGTAGCCTTCCGCATGGAGAGGGCCGCGGCTGCGGGCGACCTGGAGATGGCAAGAGCGTCTTTGCCTCGCCTGGAAGAAGAATTCGAACTGCTGAAAGACGCGATGAAACGATCGGGACACTGAAACTGTCGAAAAAGTGCGATTGACTTTGCCTTCGGAGCACTATAAAATGTATCCGCAAAGGTATACTTAGCCTTGCATTCGGAATGTCACCACAGAAAAGGGAGGAATGTATCGTGAGGAAAGGAATCGCCGCAGTACTCGGAATCGCCCTGCTGCTCTCGTTGTCGGGAGCGGCCGCGCTCGCAGCGTCGCGGGAGGTCGTGATCGGCATGCCGGGGGACGTCCACTCGATGGACCCCTACACGCTGAACGAAACGATCAACAACGCCATCAACAATCATCTCTTCGACACGCTGGTCGAGACGGACAACAATCTCCAGCCCAAGCCCGGCCTTGCCGAGAGCTGGGAAGTCTCTGAAGACGCCCGCACCTGGACCTTCCACCTCAGAAAGGGAGTTACCTTCCATAACGGCAACCCCTTCACCGTCGACGACGTCATCTACTCCTTCGACCGTTCCAAGGACAGAGAGGTCGGCGCTTCCTTCGTGCACGTGCTCTCCACTGTGGAGAGCTACGAGAAGATCGACGACCATACGCTGAAAGTCACCTGCAAATCGCCCAACGCTTTGCTGCTGGCGCACTTCAAGGATCTGCTGATCCTGAACAAGGCGCACTGCGAAGGCCAGGGGAACGACTGGATCGCGTTGAACCCCAACGGCTCCGCCCGCTACAAGTTGGTGGAGCACGTGCGCGGAGACCGGCTCGTGCTCGAGCGCAACCCCTCCTTCTGGGGAGAGCAGCCCATCGTCGAAAAGGTGACGTTCAAGCCGATCACCAACGAGGGAACACGAACCGCCAACATGCTCTCGGGCGCGGTCGACCTGGTCGTCAACGTCCCCGTGCGCGACGTGAAGATGCTGGAGAAGAACAAAAACGTCACCGTCATCGCCCAGCCCGGACTGCGCGCGATCTACCTCAATATGGCGGGGTGGAGCGACACGCCGTCGAAGGATGCGAAGATGCCGCTGAAGTCCCCCGACGGGAGCAATCCGTTCAAGGATATCCGCGTCCGCGAGGCGATGTACCGCGCCATCAACATCGACGAGATCGTCGAGAAGATCATGAACGGCTTCGCGAAGCCGATGGCCACCTACTCGCCCGAAGGGTATAACGGATTCAATCCGGATGTGAAGCGCCTTGCGTACGACCCCGCGCTCGCGGAGAAGCTGCTCGACGAGGCCGGATACAAGCGGCAGAGCGACGGCTACCGTTTTGAAGTCACCCTCGACGCCCCCAACGACCGCTACATCAACGACGGTCCCGTGGCCACGGCGATCGCGGGCTACTTCGAGAAGGTCGGCATCAAGGTCAACCCGAACCTCATGTCCCGCTCGGTCTTCTTCTCCTACATCTCCACCACCAACAAGGCGGGGGACAACACGCACCTCTGCATGACCGGCTGGTCCGATTCGGGCGGCGAGAGCGCGCTCATCGGGCTCGACATGCTCTACAGCATCACTCAGAACGGAGAGGTCAAGGAGGGGTACGGCGGCGTCAACAGGGGCTTCTACTGCAACCCCGAGGTCGACAAGCTGATCGACGAGGCGATCGCCACCGGCGATCCGGCGCAGCGCGGCGAAATCATGAAGAAGGCCTGGCAGCTGGCCGCCGACGACGTCTCCTACATCCCCCTCTACTTCGAGGTGGACCTGTACGCCCACGGCAAGAAGATCACCTACACGCCCCGCAAGGACAAGTACGTCTTCGCGTGGGACGTCTCCTTCAACGACTAAGACGAATGTGCGACGAGGTTCCCGGCGCGCCCTATCCGGCGCCGGGAATTTTTGAAAAGAGCGGCGGACCTTGCTCTGACGGAGGGTCCGCCGTATTCTGTACCATAGGTATGGAGGTGGAACCGTGTTTCGTTTCATCGTCAAAAGATTGTTTCAGCTCGTCCTCGTGCTCTTCGCAGTCTCGCTCATCGTCTTTCTCTTCACCAGCGTCATGGGGAATCCGGTCTATCTCATGGTCAAGGAGAACGCTCCCGCCGCGGATATCCAGGCGGTCACGGCGGCCCTCGGACTGGACAAGCCGCTCCCCGTGCAGTACGGCATATTTATCAAGAACGCGCTTCAGGGGAACTTCGGCAAGTCGTACATGAACCACCTTCCCGCCCTCGGCCTGATCGTCGAACGCTTCCCGGCCACGCTTGAAATCGTCGTCGTCGCGCTGCTTCTGTCGGCGTGCATAGGGATTCCCTGCGGCGTCATATCGGGCGCCTATCCGAAGAGCCGCTTCAGCCAGGTCATCATGGCCTTTTCGATCGCGGGCATCTCCATGCCTTCATTTTGGATCGGCATGGTGCTGATCTACTATTTCAGTCTTCACCTTGGCGTCCTCCCGGTTTCGGGACGAGGCGCCGTGGGAACGATCCTGGGAATCAAGACCAGCCTCGCCACGCTCGACGGCTGGCAGCATATCATCCTCCCGTCGGTCACGCTGGCGCTGGGGACGCTCGCCACCATCATCCGTTTGACGCGGTCGGGGATGCAGGAGAACATGAAGCAGGACTACGTGCGCTTCGCCAAGTCCAAGGGCGTGCCGCGCCGCACCGTGCTTTTCGGTCACGCGCTGAAGAACACGCTCATCCCCGTGGTCACAATCTTCGGCATGCAGATGGGAACCCTCATCGCTTTCACCACCATCACGGAGACCATCTTCGCCTGGCCCGGCATGGGGAAGCTGCTGATCGACTCGATCAACAGTCTCGACCGGCCGATCATCGCGGCGTACATCCTCTTCGTGGCGGTGATGTTCGTCTTCATCAACTTCATCGTGGATATCCTCTACGTCTTCATCGATCCCAGGATCGATCTTCAGTGAAAGGGGGCGGCGTATAATGACGAATACCGCGCGCTCCGGCCGCTGGAGAGCCTTTCTGGATTCGGAGTTCTTCCATAACTACAGGCGCTCTCCCTCCGCCGTCATCGGCTCCATTCTTGTCCTCTTCGTCCTTCTGGTCGCCATATTCGGCCCTCTGTGGACGGTGCAGAATCCGTACAACATCGCGTCCCTCGAACTTCGGGACGCCTACAAGCCCCCCGCGTGGATCGAGGACGGGGAGGCGCGGTTCCTCCTGGGAACCGACCAGCAGGGGCGCGACATGCTCAGCGCCATCGTCTACGGCAGCAGAGTCTCCCTCATCATCGGCGTGGCCGGAACGCTGCTGGCAAGCGCGATCGGCATCGTGCTCGGGCTTGTGGCCGGTTTCTTCGGCGGCCGTACCGACGCGATCATCATGCGGATCGCGGACATTCAGCTCTCCTTCCCGACCATGCTCATCGCGCTCTTCCTGATGTCCGTCCTCGGAAGGGGCGTGACCAACATCCTCATCTCGCTGACGCTGGTGGGGTGGGTCCGCTTCGCAAGGACGGTGCGCGGCGAGACGCTCTCGGTCAAGAAGCGCGAGTACGTCGAGGCCGCGCGTGTCATCGGCCTTCCGAACATCAGGATACTCTTCAAGCACGTTCTGCCCAACGTCTTCGCCTCGATCATTGTCCTCGCCACGATCCAGGTGGGCAACTTCATCCTCACGGAGGCCACCCTGAGCTTCCTCGGACTTGGCGTCCCCATCACCCGCCCCTCGCTGGGAATGCTCTGCAACAACGGCTTCACGGTGCTCTACAGCGGACTCTGGTGGGTCTCCATCCTGCCGGGGCTCTACATCATGATCATCGTCTTCGGCATCAACCTTCTGGGCGACTTCCTGAGGGACGAGCTGAACCCGAAGCTCAAGTGAGGAGGGACGGACCGAATGAACGACACGTTGCTTGAAGTAAAGAATCTGCGCACGTACTTCCACACGTTCAAAGGGACCGTCAAGGCGGTCGACGACGTCTCCTTCTCCGTCGGGCGGGGCGAAATCCTCGCCATCGTCGGCGAATCGGGAGGCGGAAAGTCCGTCACCGGCTTTTCCGTCATCCGCCTGATCGAAGAGCCCGGCGTCATCGAGTCGGGGGAGATCCTCTTCGAGGGCCGCGACGTGATGAAGCTCTCCGAGCGCGAGGTGGACCGTCTCCGGGGGAAGGAGATCTCCATGATCTTCCAGGACCCGATGACCTCGCTGAACCCCGTGTACACCATAGGACGGCAGATAGAGGAAAGTCTGCTGCTCCACACGAAGCTGAACAGGGAGGAGCGGCGCGCGGCCTGCATCGACCTGCTGCGGTCGGTCGGCATCTCCAACCCCGAGAGCAGGCTCAAGGCCTACCCGCACCAGTTCAGCGGCGGCATGCGGCAGCGGGTGGTCATCGCCATCGCGCTGGCCGCGGACCCCAAGCTGATCATCGCCGACGAACCCACCACGGCGCTCGACGTGACGATACAGGCGCAGATCCTTCGCCTGATGGCCGACCTTGTCAGGGCGAAGAACCGCTCGATGATCCTGGTCACCCACGACCTCGCCGTCGTCTCGGAGATGGCCGACCGGATCAACGTGATGTACTGCGGCAAGATCGTGGAGACCGGTTCCGCGCGGAAGGTCATCGACGAGAGCGCGCACCCGTACACGAAGGGGCTGATCGACTCCATCCCCGACCTGGAGCGCGACAGGAAGAGGCTGAACACCATCAAGGGCATCGTCCCCAACATGTTCGAGCTGCCCGAGGGGTGCAATTTCGCCCCCCGTTGCGCGCGCGCTACGGAGCTGTGCTTCGGCGTCGAGCCGGAGCAGAGAGAAATCGGGGCGGGGCATTTCGTCGCCTGCCACTTCCCGCTGAGCGGGCCGGCGCATGAAGAGGAGGCGCGCTCATGACGAAACTGCTTGAAGTGAC